>Ga0247758_1000887_pt1 | contig 25203 bp, 17 predicted proteins | sample UWRJL156409C4_FD_180950 | JGI IMG/M metagenome (GOLD analysis project Ga0247758, IMG submission 180950) | Plant litter microbial communities from Arlington Agricultural Research Station in Wisconsin, United States - UWRJ-L156-409C-4 | ecosystem: Environmental > Terrestrial > Plant litter >... | reverse complement strand
TCCCCCCCCTTTTTTTTTTTTTTTCGTTTGTTTTTTTGTCCTGCCCCCCCCCCCCCCCCCATTTTCCCACGGGGGTTGAATGCCCGAGGCTAACCCGGCAAGAGCCCAGGATCAGGGGCGTACCATCTAGAGCGAGCGGCCGAGGCCCTGCGTGCTGGTGTTTCCCCCTCTCTGATCTGCTCTGTCATCGGTCCCCGCCCTTCCGCATCGAGAGAGAGCGGTGAGGTTTATCATGCGGTTGAGGGCTGGAGACGTTCATGCTAAGCAAAGCCGGGAGAATATTCCGAGTGATGCCTTGTGTGACGTGGCCGCATCACGTGCCGACCTTCATGACGGGGTTGTTGTTTGCAGTGTCGATGGAGTTGCTGTCGTCGTAGGTATAGTCTAGATAGGTGTGAGATTGGACGCTGCGTCACAGCGTGATATTATTGCCTTTGCACTAGATTCCCGGTAACAAGATACCTACCCTCCTACCTACTCCTGTTACATCCAGACCTATTGGATTCTAACGGCCGAAAATGATCGTTGGAAGAAAGGGAATAGGGGTGGCACGTCATACCTGAGCAAACACGGAAATTTCTCAAAAGAATGAGACCGCGAAGATACACTGAGTTCATACAGTGGGATTCGAAACTATCTGAACGTGGCTGGTCTGTTATTTGGCATGTAAAGTTCAGGAAGAATGGTATGTTGTCATATTATGGACTGGCTCGAGAGGCCTCTATGTAAAACAGGCAAATGCTGGTATCATCTAGTAATCGTAAAACCCCTTTCCACTCTTCTTCCCGAGCCACCCAGCATCAACCATGTTGCGCAGGAGCACGCTCGGGCGGTATTTTGAGTCGCCCGTCTCCGTGTGGAGTACCTTCATGATGGCCAAGCAGGTGTCGAGGCCAATGAAGTCGGCCAGCTGCAAGGGACCCATGGGGACGTTGGTGCCATTCTTCATGATGGCGTCAATCGAGTCGCGGTCACCAACACCCGTGTCGAGACAGATAACGGCCTCGTTGATATATGGCATGAGAATCCGGTTGGCGAGGAAACCGGGCGAATCGGCCGAGACAGAGGCGATCTTGCCCAGCCGCTCGCAGAAAGCAACGGCGGCGTCCAGGGTTGCCTTGCTCGTCTGGAGCCCGCTGATGATCTCGACACCCTTTTGAATAGGGACGGGGTTCATGAAATGAGTGGAGACTACTCGAGAGCTATTGGTCATGTCGGTTGGGTCCAGGGTGGTAGCGGCAGCGATGCGGGTGATGGAGATGGAGGACGTATTAGTAGCCAGAATGGCATGCTTGGGGCATATTTGTGCCAGTTTGGAGAAGATATCAAACTTCAAGTCGGGAATCTCTGGAATGGCCTCGATGACGAAGTCGACATCGCCAAGCGAGTCAAGGGATGTTGCCGGAGTGAGGAGAGCACGAGCGGCGTCTGCCTGCTCCTGTGTGATGCGCTGCTTTGCTACATCCTTGGCGAGCAGTTTCTCTAGTATTTGTTTTAGCAAGTGTATATCGTCGAGGATCAAATGTGCATGTCACCAACCTGCAAATGCGATCCCCTTGTCAAGAGACTTTTGCGACGAGTCCACCAACGTCACTGGTACCTGTGCTTTCACGGCGGCAACCAGGGCAATTCCAAGACCCTAAACGAGGCAGATAAGATAGAGGTTAGCCAGTTCCCAGGCTATATACCTTAAAATACTTGGGAGAGCTTACCATCTGTCCAGCCCCGACAACACCCAACCGCTTCACCTTCACATCTCTTGCGACGGTGGTGCTGAAGAGACGTAACCGGCTGGGCAGCCGAAGGGCTTGTCTAGCCGCGATAGCAGAAACCATGATTGATACTGTGGTTCAATACAATATTCAATGGAGCAAACGAAAGCTCCAAGAACAAGAAGTGGACGTCGTGGAGAGAATGTGATGTCGACGGTGATCTGGAATGCGGCTAACCTCGGCTGGAGGACGATGAGCCGGTCCCCTGCCTGCCGAGCTGCTGCACGATAAGTGGGGTGCCATGTGAACGAGTGACGGGAGTCAGCACGGGCCCACATGGCCATTAAGCAATCGCTGTCAGCGACGCGTTACGCGACGGGCAAAACGCGTCTCAGGCCATGCCAAGCACCCACAGGCATTCATATCTCATCCTCACCAACAAGATCAAACGACAACTTGGAAGCCAATTGCCGCAACACGAGTGCGACGGGCTCACATGCTGGAATTGGAGCGCATTCGGTGATCTCTGTCCACAATGGAGACTGCAGACCTCAGCAACAGCAACGATGTGGTGCATCCCGAAGTGCGGGCGCACATCAACAGCCTGGTGTCAGCTGTAAGCCGTGGCTTCCCGCCTCCCAAACCCCAGGCTATGCGCCCCTGCTGACTCTCGTCGTCTACAGCTTGGTGGATTGAGCGTTGATGAAGAAGATGGAGGTTACAAGCTCGGAGACGACGCCCTGGAGGTTCTGCGTGACCTGAAGCGATGGATCCGGTTTTACGATGAAAAGACGAACCGTATGGACGTTGCGAGATGCCTAGCTGAAGCGAACCTTGTCGGAAACGACCTACTACAAATTCTGGCGACATGGCCGGCCAATTCTGGCGATAGCCTCTACAAATCCAAGATCGCTCTGGCCTGCTTCGAGGTGATGGTGCCCCTGACATGGCCGATTGAAAGGGACCGTGAGACCATGACGGTCAACCACCATCGTCACTTGCCTGTGCTCCAGCTCGCTCAGCTGGGGTACAAGCGCGCCATCCTCAACTTCGATGCTGCTCCTATTCTCGGTACCGCAGTCAGGGTGGCGCTTCCGTCCATGGCAATGCCCATCGGGGATCGAGCCCCAAGGGATCAGGGAATCATCAAGCTCATCTTGTTCTTTCTGAGGAACATTGCGATGATCGGTCCACCTCCCGGCCTAAAATACGAAGGGGACGAGTCCCAGATCTCCCGGTCGACGTTGATCGACGCATTCTCTTTCCAAGACATTTTTCTCGCCCTCCTGACGATTGCCTCGAATATGGGCGAGGATTTCCGGACCGAGGATGTGATTGTCATGGAGACCATATTCCATCTCGTCAAGAGAGTGAGCTCGGCGAAGCTCTTTGTCAGCGAGAAGGAAGTAAACAAGGCGAAAGCTAATGAGCTTTCGGCTGCCATGAGCAAGGAGGCTGCTATGCTGAGGTCGTACAACAAAAACGCTCCGACACGCCACAGTCGTTTCGGTACCATGATATGGGTGAAGCGGGAGAGCGGAAAGCTGTCGACTGTAACTGGTCAGGATGCCCTGCTAGATCCCGCAGCCCGGGAGAGAAAAATGGACAAAAGCAAGACCTTCAGACCTCCGAGGAAGGCACAGAAAGAAGAGATGGAACCTAAAGATCTCGGCCCCCCGGTATCTCTTGATGAGCGAGCGAGGACCCAGCTGGGGACGTTCGTGTCGGAATTTCTAGACGCCGGATTCAACCCTCTGTTCTCGCACGTCAGGAAATCAATCGATCGCGAGGCGCCGCATGTTCTCGACTATCACTCGGGCCAGTTCTTCTACCTTGTAGCCTGGTTTTTGGAAGCCGACCGTATGCGCAGGAAAGCAAAGCAGGGGACTAAGACCACTGCAAGCACCGAGGACGAAGTGGGAAGCTTCAACCTCGTAGCCGAGGTCCTCAACCAAGAGATGTTCATTACCCTCAACCGGTCCCTGGAGCGCGCATACAGCGATAAGGACTGGCAGTTATTGTCAACCGTAATGCGGTGCTTGACTCAAATTCTCCTCACAGTGCAGGACATGTCAGATTCCGGAAACGAAGACGACGAGGAGATTGCCAACAATATTTTGAGCCGACTCTTCTATGAAGAGACGACCCACGATGCGGTAGCCAACATTGTCCGGAATTACAAAGACCAGGGATTTGAATACCTCGACGCCTGCACAGAACTCACTCACACTTATCTCCGCATTCTTGAAGCATATGCGAAGCAAAACGTCGACTTGCAAGTCCGCTCAAAGAAGAAGACGCGTCAGAAAAAGAAGGCAGCCAAGGCAGCCGATGGTGAAGGAGATGCCGAAGATCAAGACGACGCAGATGACTCCGCCAACGACCAACAGGTTGCCGAGAAAACCAGCCAAGAGAGGAAATTCGACTTCAAGCGTTTCGCAAGTCGTTTCACTCCCCAGGGTGTGGTGGACACGTTTGTGGCATATACCAAGTACTACCGAGATCTTGACGATTCGCAACTCAAGCGAGCTCATCGCTACTTTTATCGAGTGGCATTCAAACAGGAGATGAGTGTGATGCTTTTCCGCCTCGACATCATCCACCTTTTTAATAACATGGTCAAGGGCCCGGACGCCCTGGACAAAAGCTCATCTGTGTTCAAAGACTGGGAAGAACTCGCAAAGCAGATCATCAAAAAGTGTGTGAGGAAACTCGAGGAACGGCCGGCCTTGTTTACTGAGCTCCTTTTCTCTAAGATCAACAGCACAGCTCATTACCTAGAATATGGCTACGAAAAGCAAACTCTCGCCACCAACCCACGGCCAGGTGCTGAACTAGAGTTCAAACGAGAGGTGGACCGTGATCGGCAGATAGCTATCGTCGTTGGAACTCTCCTCGACAAGGGTCAACCAGACCATTTGGCGTGGATAAAGCAGCAGCTCTCGGAGGCAGAAACCGAGAGACGCGCTTGGGAGAGCGCCGAGAAGGCTATGATAGAAGCAGGGCGAGTAGAGGGAGAGACCCCTGACGATCCCCCTCAAGAGGTTGTCATCAAGACGGCTCCCCATACTAGTAAGCAGCTCCTTTCCCCTTTCTACCTTGGTCACCGAAACAAACTAACATATCTCGAAAGCCGTGCGCGCCGACAACGACGCTCGACGCACCGCCATGTTCAAGAGTCCTCACCTGCGCCTTCTGATGAAGCTTGTGGGGCTCGAAAGGCTAACACCCACATTGGACGAGACCCCTGACTCGTCATGGATAATTCCCGGTGCCATCACTGCCGACGAACTCAAGGAATCACTCGACCTGATCAACAAGGCCGAGTTCGATCCGCCCACCTTTGACGATGGCCAGTCCGCAGAGGACCAACTGCGTAGAAAATCCGCTGCTCGCAAACGCGCCGCCTACGACGACGACAACGACAACGATAGGATCGACGGCTCCATGTCAATGGATGAAGGCGAAGACTTTCTGTTCGCCCCAGGTGGCCCGACCGCCCGCAAGTCCACAGCAGAGGATAAACGGCCCAAGAAGCGCCAGCGTCGCCTCCGCCGCGCTGATAGTGAGGACGTCGAAGGGCCAACCAATGAGGAACTCGACGAGAAAGCTCGCGCCCGCCGGCAGAAGGAGCTGGAGAAGATTCGCAGAATCAAGAGCGAGATGTATGTCAACCCCGACGACGACGTCACGACAGACGAGGAGATCCGCGAGAAGCGCAAGAGCCAGGGGCAAAAGTCCAAGACCTCCATTTCCAGGCTTCTGGCAGAAGAAGACGAAAACCCCGACGCGGATCTGCTCTTCGGCAGCGACGGTGATGGTGAAGGTGCCGTAGCAAGAGTGAGCAATGCAGACGCTGTGAAAAAGGCGCCAAAGCCACGGCCCAAGGAGCGGAGAAAGAGGTCATCGGATGTTGCTCTGGATAGCAGTGATGAGGAAGGGGGGTCAGACACGCCGGCTTCTCGGGCACCGACCACCTCAAAACGAGGCAAGAGACCGGTTAAGAAGAGGGTAGTGGATGACGAGGACGACGAGGACGAAGAAATGGGGGGTTTGACACATTCCAGCGGCGAGCGTACGAGGTCGGATGTGGAGACGGGGACCGTCGACACTCCGCTCTCGTCCAGTCCGGGTCGGGTCCCAAGCGGAGCTGGCAAGGCTCTGCTGACAGGTGATGCGGACGACGAGGATGAGGATGAGGACGTCGCACCCGTGAGGCAGCGAAATAAAACACGGGCAGGCTTCATCGTCGATAGTAGTGACGATGAGTGATGTTCGACGTGGTATCATTTACCCATTGCGCGGCGTTTTGGTTCGGGGTTTATTTACGACGTGATGCAACACTGGGCATTGTTTAGGGTTGTGGGACGGTAGATATCTACTTTCAATGCATACATCCATCTATTAAGCCTTCATCTTCAGTTGTTTTCTCTATATCCCGTATCTACACCGTTTTCTGTGCCCCTAGTCGAACCACGGCAAGGGGAGCCCCTGCCGGGAGAGCCAAATAGCGCCCGGGGTCCCTGGATCGTAGGGAATATCGATTATTTTTAAGCTTAAAAGCGTGTGCCCAACCATAAACAGACCTCCAACGGGGACGACTGAGGTGTCCCATCAACACACCAAACGACAGCCACCTGGGCTGTTGGGTCGTCGTGTTGTCGTGTTGAACCGAAAATCGGAGGTGGTCGCGCCAATGTTGAGTCGGGAAACTACCCGTCGCGACTTCGACACCCGTGTGATAGAGACGCCGTCTTCCTCGCGAACGTTCAGTCATCCGGATTTCACATGTCCTCCGTGCCTTGCTGGGCGCCTTGCTGCTTCGCGTTCCCGCAATCGGTTTGCTTCGGTGGGCTCCTGCCTTCTGGGGTTTGGTACATCTTCGCTGTCGCTAGTACCACTGAACATCGACAGTTTGGGGGCAGATTTTTGGAACCCAGAGGCCCTAGTCAACTCATGTTAGGTCGTCTCTCCGCAGCAACAGCGAAACCGATTCCACAGTACTTTTGCTTTGATGGAGAGTTCGATTTCAGCCAGGGAAGACACATGATGGCCTCGAGTTTGGTGCAGTCCGCGTCGATTCACTTCGAAAGCGACAAATCGTGACGAAATCGCTGCATCTGCATCCGTGGCGAACGCCCCAACGGTGAAGTGCAAAAACAACAAAGTTGGCGTCTGACCCTAGCTGAGAGGGCTTGTGCCCTGCTCTCTCACAAGGCCCCCCTGATAGTCAAGCCGGGCTCGCGCCACTAACTCCTGCGATCACAGAGTCAAGCGGGCAGCTGGTCACCTCGCCGCCAGACTTGGCCCCCAGTCCATACTTTGTTTGATCATACAACCCCATTTATTCACTCATTTAGATATCCAGAGGATTCTCCGAGCGCAAATTGTGCACGACCAGACTTCTTAAAAGCAGAGCGGGGACACAACGAAGCATGATAACGAACGAACGGGGGGATGGGTGGGGCGTCGCCGACCCCTTGCTTCGCAGCCTGCCACAGAAACTTCTGGCAAGGCGATGATGGTTGGCGCTCAAGAATCGGAAAGCTGCCGCAACCTCTCACTCCGTCGTTGCTTCCACCGGATCCATCCAACGGGGGGCTAAGACAGCGAAAGTAAAATCGTCGTAGCGAGTCTCATTCGCTTTTCCGTATTCCGGGGTCCCAGTGATGGATTTTCGTTGGGATTAAAATGACAGCGTCCCGGTAGTTTGGGCCCCCTGGCCTTCGTTACCGAACCGTGGAGCTGGGTTCCGGTCACAAGCGCTTGCTTCTCCAGAACTGCCGTCTCGCAAATGCGCCAATTTGCCGCTGAAGTTGCCAAGTAAGGTCCTGGGGGCTTTCATGTTCGCCGACATTTCGCATCGCCCAGCTGACGATAGGGAGCTGAAGGGCAAAGAGGCCGGAGGTTTTCCAAAATGCAACGTCAAATATCCTGCGATCGTTGGGTACTCGGTCCCTGGCAAGCCACCTGGAGGTGAACGCTTGACTCTCTCGGTCCCAAGAGGGACAGGATATCATCAGCCTTGATATACTCTCCGAGCTGTCGTGACCTGTATTCTCTTTTAGCAACTTCACAACCATGCCGGAGCTGGTGCTGACAAACCGTGTAACAAGACCAGACGGCCAAGGATGGGGGTGTGGGGGTCATACCACTATTGCGGTTGGACCAGCACGATTCGATCCCCGTGCGGGGCGGGCCTCGCGGCACGAGCGGGAAGTGGATTTTCTTGAGTGCCTGCCCCCTGTTGCATGTGGGGAATACGCCAAGTGGCCCTTAGGGGCATCACTTGCCCCGTCATAAAATCCGGCTTGATCATCTTGACCTTGCCCGCAGCTCAGTGCCAATATTGCCTGCCGCGACTGAGGTATATGCATGAGATCCAACTTGATCTCATGCAAGTTGGGCGGAAACGGCAACTTGCATTGGAGGATGTGATGTCCTCTGCAGGGAGTGTTGGTATGACAGTCCACCGCATATCGCAGCCGACTACCTATGCGAGAGACAGAGAGCCCGGCCCCGAAAAGAACGCAGGGTGGGGGGAAGGGGTGATGAGGCCGGATCAGAGAACCGTACTTGCCAGGTCGGGTCCTCCATGATGATTTGGAGTACGTTGGGGTGGATCACTCGCTCGGTGCTATTTTATATCGACAAAAGAGTAATTGGAAATTCGAACATCACAACATCAAAAAGAAGAATATATCAAACTGAACAACAGGCGAAAAAACGGCGACGGAAATGCGTTGGAACGCAGGTTGGGAACAGAAAGTGAGACCGGCGAGAAGGATGAAGGAGGGAGAAATCAGGAATTGGTGCGAAATTCGTTGTTGAAGTCGTGCTCCGACAACTCATCCTGCTGTCACCCAGTATAATAGGGGGGGCCGTACGCCAGGTGGCGGCTCGGGCCTCGTTTGGTTAGCCAGTTAGGTAGGCGGGCACATGAAAATACTTATCATCCCTCCTTCCTGGCATTGAAGACAAGCCGGGAAACACCGTCACTGCCCAATTAGTCCCTTCCAAATTGGCAATACCAGGAGTTTCATCTTAGATCATTTTGCTCATTCCTAACGCCCACGTTGACAAAATCACATCGCTGTTTGGCCGTGGCCCTGCCGTATTGCCTTGAACCCCTTGGCACGGGCATATTTCTCGTACATGGGGGCTTCTTACGAGAGCTGCTGTGTACGGTTCTTGGTCTTTCACTCTTCTGGAAAAAGGAAAACGAGAAATTCTGCTGGACTCCAACTGGGTGTGCTCTTCAATTTTCATTTAACTTTACCTACGGCTTTCAAAGAACTTCCCACCGACTTCCAGCTCGTTTTACGTCATCCCGTCATCGGGTTGAGCTCCTTATTTGGTAGGTAGCTATCCGATCCCCCTCGACCTCAGCATTGCCACCTCCAGTTCCAGCGGTCACTGGCAGGACAGTATGACGATGTGTTTCCAGTATTCTCGCGCCACCGGCGGACGTTCAGATAGCCTCTATCCTGCATTTTGCTCCCCCAGGGGCCTGTCAGACCTCATCCGACCCCTTCGATCCCCATCCCATTGACAGATACGACGCCATGAATCCCAAACAATCTTGACGGCAACAATACCTGCCGTAGACAGCCCATCGCTCATTTACTGGCCCGCTTTGCAGCTTATTGATATCGCCACGGCTTGGAGTGGCTTTCAACCTCCTACCTCTTTGCTTCGCCATAGCAAGATCATCTCCCCAAAAAGACTACTGTTGTGTACGAGGCTTCACGGCTGCGCACCCTACCCCTCTTCAATCGAGGGCAGTTTGGGGGGTGCGGTACAGGTCTCTGACTCACCACATGGGCTGGCAACGTGTCGATCTTGGATCAAACTAAAGTCTTGATTGAGGCTCTGTCAGTAGGCGCCGTGTCCACTGATGTCACGCCTTTCCTTCTAGACACAGGAAGCGCCGGTTTCCGCGTATGCTAGTCAACCATTTCGGCCCCCCCTATACCCCCTTCACAAGGCGGGTCGGGCAGAGACGACCCGTAGCTGCCGTGTTTGCCCCGGAAGCTGGGTGATCCGGGTTCCCGCTATGGTGGCCAATAGTGACACTATCCGACTCCTTCTCCAGACTCAGGTTCTGATGGTGAGGTAATTCCCGTCTTCCGTTTCTACACGAGGCTGCTCGACCGCTCGGTGACGCTTTCCTTTGCGCTATTCGAGAGCTTGCTTCCCATTGCACCATACTTGCTGTCACCAACACCTCACCACTTGGCGCTCCGTCCCCACAGGTCAAGGGGCGAACAACAAGGAGGCGCAGCTCTACAGGTGAGAGATGGCTGCTGCCACCGCCTTTTATATCTGCACCACCCTAGGCCACCAAAGTCGGCCGGAGACTGCGTGTTGAACACGTCTGTCCCGTCAGGATGCGGCGCCGGGCACCATCTCGGCTTGGGACAACATGATGCTGCTCGAGAACAGCCTTGTTGTTGCTGCCTAACAATGAAAACGCAGACGAATAACAAACAAGACTTGAGCAGGCGGATAGGGGTTAAGTCTCTCCTCGAACTATGAGGCGACGGGTCCCCGTTGGTGCCCACTTTGCACTCCGAGGAACCAGACACCGACTTGCAGACAAGGCTCCATCATAGGTACTATGGCTGGTTTCGCGAGTGATATCGACGCAGCGGAGAAAGCATCAAGTCGAAGTCTACCCCCCTCGCGTCAGACCACCTTGACCCCTGAGCACCAACGATGCCAGTGCTCTGAGATAACCGGTAGACCAGCAACCTCAACGGTTGACAGTCTCGGCCAATTGTCGACATGTGTGTACTTATATGAGGACACCAAGGAGCTCTTGTCTTGGTGCTAATATCGAGCAGCAAAAATGGATGTCGACGAATTCATGAATGAGCATTGCCGAAGCCGACAAGACTGTGCGAGACCTTTCACTACAGCGCAGAGACGTTGACGAATGAAGGCTAACACCTACCCAGATGATAAAGCACCACGTGGATGGCCGCGACTTGCAGCAATGCCTGAACGTATCGATAACACGGACATCCTTCGGAGCTTCAATCCAGTTGGGCAACGGCTCATCCAATACACTGGCAGCCGGCTTGCCTTTCTGCAAAACTTGCTCGATGAATTCGATCTTGAACAAAATGGGATGTGCGGCTTGACAAGAAACCAGACAAGACTTCCTTGCTGCCCCGAAACCAAGGAGTACTATGATGTACTCGTAGGGGAAATGAAAAAGGAGTACTTGTCGTACGGTGAACAAGATCGGCTCATCTTGATGTTGATTACTTAGCTGACATCATCTTAGGAGAACTGATTTGCCGGCACAAAGAGATCAACCAACTCCATGTTGTCCCACGGAGACGAGTTAGACAGGTCTTGAGGTATATCCTCAATACAGTCCGGCTGGAAAACAAACTCTGGATCAACGCACCTGACGAGGCACTGAGCTTTTCACGACCGCCGCCACGCCTGATGGTCTGGTTTTCGGATACCAAACTTGGCAAATGGATACTGAGGCAGCTGGAGACAAAGCACGGGGTTGAGTCGAAGTCAGGGTTCATCCGCTTGGACGTCATGATCAGAATGCACCGAGGCTTCACCACCCTTTTCGCTCTTATTCTCTTAATCCCGACCGGTATTCTTTTTCTCTGCGAGCTTACCAGGGCCATGGCCTTTGCAGTCGTTGTTGCCTTCACCCTCGTCTTCAGCCTTCAGATCAATCTGGGGGACAGACACAAGGCTTTGTATGCGGTTTGTGCCTGGAGTGCCGTTTTAGTGACGGTCATGGTCCAGATGGCCGCTGTTTCTCCGCAGCCATGAGGTCCAGGGGAGGTCAAAGTCAAATAAAAAGGGGCACAAAAGGGAGAAACAAAACATGTCGTTCGGTTATGCTCTTTTGGAGCGGGCCGCTTTCAAGCGTCGTTGTGGAACGGTGGTCCGCGGAGGTCGCTTGTGATGCCGCGGACCCGCTGTGGGTCTGCCGGGGTCGCTGGCGCTGGCGTGGACAGGGGTCTCTGGACGGAAGCTCTTTTTTATATACGGTGAAGGCGAAGCGTCTGATAAGGGAACTCCATTCATTACTTATCTTTTTTCCTGCACGTGCTGTCAATGCGGAGTGGTTGGTTGCCTGATAAATGCGGCCGATTTTCGCTGGCTGTTTGCTGTGCGGAGTGAGAGGCGGTCAACGAGGTGAAGCGGTCAGGACCGGGAAGGGGAAGATTGCCTGACTCAAGTGCCCCCTGTTTGCAAGACCACTCCGGGATTTGTTACTGAAACGGGGAATGGAACTTGGAGAAGAAATAAATAGAAAATGGCGCTCATGTCGCTTCAGAAATAGCTATGTTTTTTTTTCTTGTGTAACGAGGTTTTTGTTATTGTTGTTCTACTGCTTAAATGCCCGAGACAGAAAGGAGTCGATCCGGGAGGTTTCGTGACATTTTGAGAGCGGGGCACTTGGCCATTTGCTCCCAGGATGGGCAAACCAGGGGCTTCAGCAGGTTCCTACACAGCAAATGTTCGTTGCAGGACCTGCTGAAGCACAAATTTGTACACATGCGATGTTATTTACGTGAGACTCGCAAGCAATTTATTCAGGGAGACGGCTAGGTAGGTTGTATCAGTGCATCAGACCATTTGTTTACCGAAGTGCTCGCTCAGGCACCCCGTCCGAGCCCCTCCATTACGACCCTCCGGCATTCTGGTCCTCCCCTTTGCAGAGTCCAAACCACGATCCTATTTTCCAGTTTTTTTTGGGTCCTTCTGGCTTTCTCCTGCCTTTTGTCCATTTTTCGTCTTCTCGTTCTTCTTCGACGTGCCTCCTCCGCGTTTGTAGGCGGCTATCTTAGCGGAAGGGGCAGGCGGAGGGTATCCTCTGCATCCGTGGTCAGTCTCTCTCTCCATTCCTTTGCAAACAGGACACGGTGCAGGCTGTACCCTTTCTTCTCTGGCTTGCTGTCTGACTTGCTGGAGAAGCATCCCATCTTGTATAACTTGCTTGGGGTTTTGGGGGTTTAGGAAGAGCACTGTCGCAGCAACGTGTCTGATCCGAGTCAAAGGCCAGTTCGTCTAGTCGGCTTTGCGGTCCAAATGATCAGGGACGAGTGAGAGGTTGGAATTTCGACTGCGAGCGGTGTGCGCGCAACAGCTAAGGCAAAACCCCGTGGCCCTTCCAATGAGAGGCAGCCAGGCTGTCATCCGCAGTCGGCCAGCAGTCGGGCAACCGGCCAAGCTTGTGCTGTCTTCATTGCCCTCGTCATTTCCGCTCATCCAGACATCCCCTTCTCAATCTTGCCCCAAAAGCTTCCGGGTGGACGAACTTCCTCTTGTCGCAATCGCACTTCGAACCCGATGCCGCCGCCGGAGTCTCCGTATCGTTACCGGCAGTGGGACAACCCCTGTCAGTGGGCTGACCACGTGCGACCGGTGTAAACGTTGGCCGACATGTACCCATGGCCGTTGCCATCAGCCATGGCAAGCCCGCAGCTGTGTAGTGCAACTGCATTCGGATCCTAGCCAGCCCGAGTCCTCAGAGTGATGTGATTTTTTCCCGCATTTTCGCAGCCGTCCTTGTTGCAAGTCGTAGAGGCCCAAAGTTCCCTAGATTCGGCAAAACAATGCCAAGCCTTCGGCAGCCAGCCGGGCAGCAAAACTTCTTGCCTGGTAATTGGTTGACCAAAGAAACAATAAGCCCCCAACACTCGATCTCGGTCAAGACACTGTCTAGGACCAAATGATGACAATAGTAAACTCTGATGAGTGAAGGGGAATATTGTTCGTGACACCAGCTGGCTTCTTCAGCTCAGAAAAGGGGGTGGGGGATGACTGAATCCAAGACGAATCGGGGCGACCCGATTCAGGGAGGCGACATGGGGCTACAGCCCGGCTTCCCAATTGTTCTGCCCACCTTCTGCGTCGTAAGTGGGGGCAGGGGGTCGCATGTTTGGCCTGTCAAACTCCGGCTGAACAGTTGTCCCGCCCACTGGACGGGTGGAAAATGTGAAGCAAGGAATGGGAACGGAGTACTGTGATGAAGGGATATCTCTTCTGGTTCTCGCGGGTTGACCAATTTTGAAAAGTGGAGAGGGACTTGACATCGTTGAAGTTGAGAGACATTTACGCCATGGTATTGTTGCCAGGGATACCGCTTTTTAAAAGAAATATGAGGGTTGATGATGAGTGAGACGCCGCCATAGGAAATTTTCCCTCTCTCTTCCGAAGTACTTGTTGTCGCGAAAAAGTAGCTGAGGCGAAAATGATGAAGAGTAGAAAACCGATAGATGTAGGGGAATCGGTGGAGGATGCCGCAACTAGGTTTTAAAGCAGCGAATCGACCTGGTGATGGCAGGACTATGACTGGCTGCGCTCTGAAAGCGGTGGGCATGTGCCCTGGGCGTGTAACCTCAGTTATGCCCAAGGCTTGATAGAGAACCTGCCCAGGTTTCTCCCCCCCCTGGTTAGAATCTTCGGTAACTACTCACTTGGGCGAATTGCTATCATCCTTCTTAATTCAGGATCCAAGTTCGATCTCGTGGAGATAGGTTGGTAGCGCCATGTCGATGTCAACGAAATCATTGCCTGCCCGGGCCTCCTAGGTAGGTTGGAATGTGAGAACTCATCTCCACGCCGCGCAGCTCCTTGTGCCGCCCGGAAGGCTTGATAATTTGACTACTGCTGGAAATGCCACCCGTAGCGCCTTCCTGCCAGCGAATGATCAGCTCGCCCGTCTAATACTTCGCGTGGTAAGTGCATTCTAGGGCGGTCACACGCCACAGGCCACACCGCTCTCAGCCTCTCCTGCCAGTATTCCTCTAGGGACCCCGACGTCAAACACAAGCACCCACGATCATATTCGAATATGTTCTCGCGAGGGCATCACCCGACGACAAGCCGAGTACCGTCTTCGTTACCTACGCCCCGGGAGTGAAAGTTCCCCGCGCCAAGTTCTAGTCCGCACGCGGGACACGTTGCCCGCGAGCAAAGTACCTCCTGCCTACCTCTCTTGGGCACAGTCGTGTCCCTTCCACTCCTTATGGCCTGCGCATCTGCTGTTTCCCAAACGAGAAGAGATAAATCTATTCGACAGAAGCCGAGCTCGTTGGTCTGGAACACGACGTCATCTGTGTGGAATCAACAGGCACCCGACCGCGCTACAATCTCCCGATGTCCCTAGGCCGCTCGGTGCTGCGAACTCGATAACCGCGATGCTGCTTGAGACCCGAGTTCCAGTATACACGAAGGGGTCATGGAAGGAAGATAGACGTTCGAAGTTGAGGAGCAATGATAATTCTCCGGTTCAGCCGGGATGGAACAGTTTGCGCGCAAGTATTAGAACTTCATAGCGGGGATGGTGGTCTCGAGGCTGGAGACAGCCTTGCTTAGCAGGCAGGTATGGAGAAGGCCAGGCATCTACATCGTCTCTGGGGGAGGGAAGATGGCTATGCTCGGAGACGAACAGCTCCGACTATGATGCACCTTACCTTGGTCAATGTGAATTTCTCATGTTGCATTGCGTCGTCGCCAGCCTCAATTGAAAAAAAAAATTATTATCTGCAGGCCGCGTCTTTCGTGGCCCAGTCGAGAGGAAGCACGGCGCGACAAGTCGATGTCCGGTAGTAACAATACAGGGTACGAAGGCATGTACGAGATCATCCTGCAACAGGGTCACCATGACAATGCGGCTGGGCTGTTCCACAAATCCTCTCTTCCCACGAGATCCATCGATTTTAAACATAGAAGAAGACGAGTTGCCGTGCTCTTTTTATGCTGCTCAAAATGAACGATCATGGAATTGCAGCAAGAAACCAACCTTCGGTTAGCCCACGGCTCCCGGCGGGGCAGGCATCTTACACGTCTTCCGCGACTCCCTTAGGTATCTACGATTTGGGGGCATCGGGAGTTGGCGGTGAAGGAGCAGACGAGTGCATTCCCCCCAACCTCAATTACGGCGATATTTTCAGGGCGAGATGGTGTCTGCAGGTCGACATTCCCGCCTCAACTTGTCTTGTACCGTTTTCACGCCATCTCTCACGGGAGAGAGCGACAGACACTGCCACCATCCGGACGATCTCACGAGTCACAATTGAGCACTTTGATTCCGTGGCCAGGTCAGAGACGCGCCGGATGGGTCGATTCGAGAGCCTCTCTGGTCGAGAGACAGTACACCCTCTTCTCGCCGGTGTTGTAAGGAGGTAAGGAGAGAGGTACCTTCGTACCCCTCGAGCCGCATCCGAGGTCTTCTGGTTGGGCATTAACCACACAACCATCGAATTCCGTGGTTGGCTGGCTTGGTTCTCTCAGCCTTCCTTCTACTTAGAAGAGCCGCAAAAGCTTTCACGGGGAGACAGTAGAAAGAGAAGGTCGATTCGAATATTTAAACCAAGAGAGATCCATGTTTCATCTATTCGATTCCACAATGGAAGCACCGAGAACACCATCAAACCTTCTACCACCGCGACATCATCAACCATGCCTGAGCAACTGCCACTGGCTGAGACCCCAACCTTGACGCCGCCTCCCCGGGTGGCTCGCCCCAAGCGTCGCTACACCTGGACCATGGGCATGGGAAACAATGATATTGAGAAACAACAGGCCGAAGAAATTATAGCCTCTGTTGGTAAGCTGAAATCAGATACTAGCAATGGTGTAGAAATGCGGGAGGATCTAACTAAAAACAGATCCAGGCCCTTGTACCCCCCCCGTCGAGTATCCCGATTTCATTGCTCGAAACAATTGTAAGTACCTCACCCCGTTACTTGCGGGTATTAGTGGGATCGACTTCCTAATCAATTCAAAGTCGACGACATGCCTCCTGGATGGTGCCTCTTGGCCCGAGAGCAGGACTTCTACGCCAACGGCTCTCTACACAGACGTTTTGGCTGGAGCTTCCAACTCTGCCTTCACTACAAGGCAGGAAGGATTGCCCAGCTTGAAAAACAGGTCTTGGAGCTCGGCCGAGAGGAAGAGGCACACGGGAAAGATGCTCTCCATTCCTTGACCCCGTGGCAGTTGGGGATCGAGGGGGAAGGAACTAGACTCTCGTCCAAGAGAGACAAATTGATTCAGGAGCTGGACAAGGAGCTCTACAGCTATGGTACGTACATCATCGACGCCTTGTACTTCAAAGCAGGGCTCAACTGGCACATGCTAACACGCCGCTTATCACACATGCAGGCCGAACGATGAAACATGCCTTGATGATACATCAGGCGCCCAAAGTTAGCCGGGTCGAGGCTGCAAACTTGTTGCAGCGTATCGAACACGCAGGCATCTTGAACAAGGCGGCAGCATGGCAGTTCCGAGAGATTGATGACTTCATCACGACCAGGGACCAGACGAAAGCCATCCCCGACTTCATCGAGACGCTAGTCTATGGAGCCAAAGGCTCCTTTGCCGACTTCATCATGAAACCTTTTGTGAACAAAAGGAAGTCCGAGTGTAGCACTGGCACAACTCATTACAGCCATGAGCCCATAAAGCAGGTTTTTCTTGCACTCTCGGCATCGGCTGTGCTCTTGATCCTTTTGGCGCCCATCGCATTTTTGTACTTCGTGGAGCCGGGCAAGCCAGTTTCGTTTTCTGTGGTCGCCATCTCCGCTATTGTAGCATCCTTGATGATGCTGCAGCTACCGGGCATCAAACTTGAGACTGTTTTCCTTGCTGCTGCAGCTCACGTGGCGGTCCAGGTGACATGCCTGGCCAACTTCCAGGGTTTCAACAGATAATGGGGAAACCGCCAGAGGCAGAGATAGGGAAGGAAAGACGAACGTGGGATGTTTCAGGGATGGGCTGCTTCACTTGTCGATTGCTTTTCTTGGAGCTGATGCGTGTTTTGGACAGAAACGCTGGATTGGGAAATTCAAGGGTTTCGAGGAGAAACCCAAAGAAAACGAAAGGGAATTGTTAGATGTTGTCGAACTGGATGTCTTTCTTGGAATCTCCTTGAGAACACTCGCTCTCTATAGTCATAAATAGTCATCGAAAACACGGAATGTGATGTTGCAGGGATTGCGTCGTCGCAAAGTGAAGAAAATATGACAGAGCGAAGTAAAAGCTAAGAAGATATTGGACACCCCCCAAAACACAAGGCTGCGTGAAGAAATGCAAGAAATGGTACGAAATTGGGGGGTCGGGGGAAGCAGTGATTGGTCGATGTTCAGTCAGGGGCAAATAAACAAACCGAGGTTGTTGGGCGAGGTTCAGCACGGCCCCTTTCCTATCCGATATACTTACTTGTAGATGATTGAGTAGATAAATGGCGCTACTGAACTTGATATCGGGTTCCCCAGCTCGCAACTCGTGTCGCATTGTCGAGAAGTTTCGCGGCATCGCTCGACGGGGTCATGATGATGTGAGATAGACGTGCTCCAATGTACACAAATCTTTGTAGTGAAATAGACTGTCAAACAGTGAAGGAGAATATATATAGGTAGTGTCAGTTGAGAGGTCGACAGGACGGCAAGAGGCCATTTCTCGTGGCATGGGTGAAGTGCATTAGTACACCATCATCCGTTCACTGTGTTTTTTTGGCGCTTTTTCTCGTAACAACACAAAAACGATAGCGTCTAGGAACACGGGCCAATGGTGTTTTCGTTTGAATTTCGAGGGCCGAGGAGAAGCGTGTGACCGATTCGCCGACGTGGAAACCGAAGGCAACACTGGGGCGATAGAAACTCACCCAATACTTTCCATGTTCTTTTCTCGGTGGGGAAAGAAATCCGAAAGATACGTCTCTCCATGCTCCAGAGAACGACGTTAAAGCAAGTGAGGCTCAAGTCGGGTAGCTGGGACGGGGCCGACATAGGGCGCGGCGTAGGGCAGGCCGTTCCCAATGCTGACCGGGGTGGTGACGGGGGCGGCCCTCCCCTTTTCTTGCATGCATCGATCGGCACCCAGGCCTCCGAAGTCGGGGCCGTGCTGTCAGTATGAATACAATTTTGAACAGAAGTCGCAATTAAGTTGTGGGCGAGCTAGCCTGGGTGGTCGCGCCGGATGTCGGGCATCCGGCGTGGCTAAAAGATAAAGAGAGCCTCAAGCAGGTCAGCCATTCCTTGTTGTTTACCCAGGGATGGATGCATGGGCCGACTAGTCGGTACCGCAGCCCCCCTCGGACCCCTGCCTCTGCTTCGATTGGTTCGTTCTGTGTTGTGTAAACCCATACAGATGGGTACAGCATCACCTGGGCGGTGACGGAAGCTTGTCACCGCAGAACCATGCTCAAAAAATGTATACAACCCTGGTCAACTCATCACTATTCTGCATCTCCTGCATTTCCAGAGTGTCACCTGGTTTGTGATTGTCTCCGGGAGCCTTGGTAGCGAAGATTAGGGAAGGGCGACGGGTGGGTCGCGATGCAAGGCAAACTCAGATGGGGCGCAAGGCAACTGAAGCGATTCCCAAAAAGGGAATTGTAAAAGTTGTAGCAGATGAAGACGTTTCAGATATAGTTTTTGGTCTAGAAGGTTCTTTGAACCCCCAGAGACTGCTGGTTGTTTGCTCTCTTGGTGTGGTCTTTCTCTAGCCCCTTATGTACTTGCTCTACTGCCTCCTCCAATCTCTTCCCTTTCTCGATAGAGTTGCCACGACCTGGGTAATCATCATCTGCCTACCTACTAGCGTACAAGGGTAAAGGGACTGGGCGTTGTGGCCGTTGCTGAAACCGAAAGTCGTGCTGTGCCCCGCGACAGGTAACTCCACTGCCTGACACGACGCGACAGTAAACAAACCCAACATGTGCTGAAGAACAAAGACGCGGTGTGGTGTCAACAGATTGGTCCCCCTTCCCCCCTTTCCACACATTGTGTGACCCCAGCCCCCTCCGTTATGATACATATGCGGCCCTGATGGGTATCTATTCCGTGCGCTATGCAAATGACGCGCAACCCGTATTTCTCGGACCAACAGGTCCTCAAGGGAAATAGGCTCAGTCATGACGCCCGAAACACGGCTCGAGCTGGGCGGGCAGCGTCGACGAGCCATTGCTTGGACCTACTCATCCTCTGCGCGTGCGAGATTCGAATGCAGTTTGTGCTGTTTCATCAACGAGATGCTAATTACTCCCACAATTGCCAGCACCAGCGACGTCAACCACACGCCTCGAAACGCCTCCATGAACGACAGGATGACGCCGTCGTGCCAACCCTCAGGAAGCCGCCCCAGTTCCCCCAGATCGTTGCGAATCCGGTAAATTTCCTCGGCAGCACCCGGTAGATCGCCAAAGCGCTCCCAAAGCCGAGCGTTCAGGATGTTCTGATAAACTGTCGACGCAATGGTAACGCCAACAGTTGCGCCGACAGACCTGAACAGGTAAGTTGCCGCGGTGATGACAGCCTGTTGTGAGTGGTCGACAGCAGCGATGCAGGCAAGCAGCGTGATGGTTAGCATCGCGCCGTATCCTGCTCCGTGCAGTGCCATCGAAACGAAGGGAAGCCAGCTTGGGCTCTTGTCATCCATGAAGGTCAGGGCAACAACGCCGAGGAGGAAAACAACCTGGAATACAATGCCCAGTCCCACGTATTTTCCTGTCTTCTTCATCACAATCCCAGCGCCAACAGAGCTGAAAGAGACACCGAGTGGCGAAGCCAAGAGGCGGAGGGCCGCCTGCGTTGGTGTGTGACCGAGGACTTGGAGATATAAAGGAATATAGAACGTCGCTGTGATCACTACCATGGTGGACACGAGGTTTGTGACACAAGCTGTAAGTACTGTTCGATCTAGCAGCAAGCGGACCGGAATTATAGGCTGCTCTGCACGGTTCTCCCACCAGATAAAGGCATACAGCAGAAACACCGATAGGGGAAGCGTAGCGAGGATTAAGGGGTGTGTCCAGGGCACGAGGTTGCCACCGGCGTTCAGGCCTAGCAACAGAGTGACCAGAAAGGCGACGGTCAAGAACGATCCGGTAAAATCGATACGTGAAATGAGTGACTTATTCGAGATTTTCGGTGGAACCTTGACCAGAATGTGGACCAGGACGGCGGATACCAGGACGATGGGCACCTGGATGAGGAAGGCGAGCCTCCAACCCCAAGCCGAGGCATCATTCAGAAGTCCACCGAAAACGCCCCCGAGCATGGCACCGGTGCTACAATGTGTCAGATTCTGCAGGCTCAAGTTGCGCAAGGGCTGGCTGTACGTACCCGTAAGCGATATTCCCAATGCCTTGAAAAATCCCCCTTTTCCGGAGCGGCACCAGATCCGACCCCAAAAACGTACTGATGCTCATCAACCCCCCACCGCCCACGCCGGCTATCACGCGGCCAAAAATGATGGTGTATTGGTCCTGTGCAAGTCCGCAGATGAGATTACCAATGGCGAACATGACATTGCTGAACACTAGCCCGGGTCCGCGGCCGAATATGTCGGTCAAGCGGCCCGACAGCGGCTGGCAGCTCGCGTTGGCGATCAAGTACGCTGTCGCCAGCCACGACATCAGGCTCAGCGAGCCGAACTCGCTCGAGATAGGGGCCGATAGCGTGGCAATGATGCTAGCATCGACGGCACCCAGAAAGACGCCAACCCAGGTAGTTGTCAGTGTCAAGATGAGGCGCAGGTCCGATAGCTCCTCGGCGACGACCGTAATCTCGCCAGCGTCGCCCGGGCCCGCGTCCGCACCCGCATCGTTTCCGTTGGTGATTTTGGGCTGCAGCCCTTCTAATAGCGGTGTGTTCTCGTTGACCGCGGATATCCTATCGGCTACCGGCAGTGGCTGGTTGCGGATGTCGTTAGGCCCGGCTTCGGGCCCGGATCCCGGCGCCATGGTGCTGGACAGGCGCTAGAGGCTTTTTCCTGGTTTGTGGAAAAGAAAACGGAGGGAACTATCAATGATGTCTTATAGGAGCTAGGGAGAGATATTGAGGGCTGGTTGAGGGAATATAATACAGTAGGTAATGTCGTCTTTTATGACTTTGAGGATATGACAAGGATAGGAAGGCGAGCCTTGCATCAAAGGAAGTCCGACATGGCGACATCGGCTTTATCGTAAATACATCTATTTTCTGTAGGCGCTGTATCCATGACCAGTCAGAGACGGGGTTTGGAGATTTCTGACCAGTGATATGCGCCCTTTTTTGGACTCCACAGTTTAATGCGGTTGGGGTGAATCTCCCTGTCAAAAAGGCCCTCTGGGGTGGGGCAACCTCGCACAACCACCTCGACATCCGCCCGGCTCCGAAGGAAGCCTCGTACGAATGCTAAAAATTCGGGCGAAATTATAAGATGACGGGTATTTTTCCAGGCAGATCTCGCACAAGTACCTGTGTGATGGACACCACGGAAGGTGTGCCTGAGTGAACAGCCGGGGAGGAAACCGACACCGCTGATTCGAGCAGCATGGCCACCACTCTCGCCATTGATCAGTGAAGGAGTAATACAAAAGCACCAAGCCTCCATAGCAGGGAAAAATGCCACCCAAGGCACCGAACGCCATATTTTAGGGGGGGAAATCCTATCTTAAGCCAAGCAAGAACCTGGTATTTGTGTTCGTTGGTATTTTCACCACACCTACACCCCCTATCTATATCGGTCCTGAAAATAGCTCTTGTCGCCTTTTTAGATAAGTTTCCATGTCCCATTTTGCTGCTCGATCACAATGGCTCTGTTCTCATCTAGGCTCCTTCGGCCCGCCTCCAGAATTGCCGTCGTTGCGATGGTGTTACGAAGGGTTGGCAGTCCCTTCGCATCAAGGTCTGCAGGTTTCAGCTGGCCAGAATTGACTGCACGACACCCGTCGACGAACTTCTCCATCGAGACGTAGCCGTAGCCAGTTTGGCCATTGAAGTTACCATCCTCATCCGGGGCGTATCGCATGTAAAATGGGTTGTACCATACCAGCTGTCCAGCCGAATCGTCTGCAACATCATAGCCTCGCTTGGCTTGATTGATGCGAATCTCCCCGTCGCTGGCCATGTAGTGGAAATACTGGTTCGAGTGCACTCCGGCCTTTTGCGGCGCAGTCCACGATGCGGTATAGACGCCAGTGGCTCGCTTTCCAGGCTCGCCCGCCTTCTCCCAATCCACCAACAGCGTGATGGTGTCCTCTGTGGCCTCATCGCATCCAAGACTGGTGGCGACGCCCTTCGAAGCAGACGCCGATACCTTGGTCGGAGCGTATCCCAGCTGCGAAACCATTGAGTCGCAAATGTCCACGTGGTGGCTGTTCAGATAGTACGAAATATCCGAGTCGATACCGGCCCATGCCTTGAAGGTCTCGAGTTGGAACTTCGGCTGCGACATATAGCTGTAGAAGTAGTTGAAATCACCCAGCTTCAGAGCTCGGAATTTTGCATCGTTGTAGGCCGGGTCATATCGCTTGTGGTGCTCAATATACACGTAGACGCCCTTCTTGTCGGCAGCTTCAAGGAGAGCAATATGATGCTCCAGAAGCTTAACAGCAGGCTTTGTAATCATCACATGGATCCCCCTTTCGATGGCATAGAGGGCGATGGGGTAGTGCTATGATGTATATTAGCTACTGCTTTCCATCTCAGGAAGTTAGAGCAAAGAGTCTGTTTCGAATTCTCGGAGACAGTAGAAAAAGAAAAAAAAAGGGGGAGAAGCCGTACGTACGGTGGTATCAGGGGTAAAAATGGTGATAGCATCGCCAGGCTTGAGTATATCGATAGCTGTTTTGTACGCATCCGCGTCCTTGACATCATCGGCCGGGTATGAGTCGAAAGAGGTGCTCATGCCGTTGTACGCTAGGGAAATGTTGTTGTGCAAATGCTCGCCTAAACGAACTTGAAGTCAGCGAGCTTGCTCACGGGCCCCGAACTATTATCTTCTTACGAATTGCTGGGAATTTCGTTCCATTCACACCCACCATGCCGAGTCCACCAACTTTGCCCCTCCGTCGGAGGTCAAACATCGACAATCCCACGACGCCTACTTTCTTGTCACTACCCGAGGCGCCCCCACCGACAAAGCCGGTGGTGTACTCGCCGGTCCCAACCATCAATACATTGAGGGGTTCCATGGTCTCTAATGTGGATGTAGGGAGCAGGGAATGGGGATGCTGTCCGAGCTAGGAGGACCTGAGAGTTGCTCGTCTATTTAAACAACCATTGAGGGGAGGTGCGCCACTGCATTGCGGAGTATGATGGGACGGAACATTAAACCTCACTTGACCCGGTATCATTCTTCCGCAGTGAGGCGGTAGGCAGGCTGTATTGCACCGTATCTACCCTGCGTTACAACGCAGATCCGTGGAAGTTCATAGGAGGGCCAATAGACTGCATTGGCCTGGACATATCGGATTGTGGTACCACCGAGGTGAGGCGGGGGTCTCCCTGGCAAACATGCTAATCCACAGAAAATGAGCTGACAGCAGCAACAGCCGTTTGCTTCCAACATACCTATCTGAAGGTGAGGGCAGGTGCAAAGGTCGAAGCGCGGGGAAGGCATTCATGCACAGGGAGGGTAAATTCCGAGAGGGGTCGCACAGAGACGTTCCTGTGACAACGGTGTTTCCGCCCCCACGGGCCCACCTGCCCCGCGCCGCCCTGGTGGGTCTCAGACAGCGGGAACATCAAATGTTCTTTGGCCCAAGATTCTGGAAGCAAAGTCATAACGAAAAGGGGTCAAAATACCATCGGTTTGCTGTCGGGGTGTCGTCTTTACACGTGATATATCTTTACCGACACGAGGTGAGGCACGAGGCAAGTAGGTAAATTTTCCTTAGTTTCAATCGCCGAGCAGCTCCGTCCTTCTCCCGATTCCGTAGAGGACATCAGCTAGCGCTGGGCATGATTGGTGGAAATTATTTTTCCATCTCATGCTCAACGTTTGACCACCGCCAACTTCACCTCAGCACCCAGAATCAGCATCTCAAGGTCTGATGGATCCCCTCGAGCTTCCTTCCCCCTTCAACGAGCGCGCTTCGTATGGACGATTTAACCGGACACTGGTATGGGGGAACACAATGCTCCACTAGCTCGCCCAGTCCGCTCGGGAGGGTGCGGGAAGATGATCTGGAGCTTCCCTGCTCTCCATCATCGGTTGTTCCAACACCATCAGATTTGCCTCGATGGCAGAGTATGTCTCAATCTATTTGCTGAGGCGCGGGTCGAGATGCAGCGAGACGCATGAACTTGCTCTCGGGCCACCATCTGCCTGCCTCTCGCCTGGTGGGCGTCACGAATCACGGCATGCGGTCACCGGCACTCCCATGATATTTTGCTAACGTGGCCACCACATCGCCCGCTTCCCTGTCTCCTACATGCTGTTTCCCGTCCCTAATTTGGTCTTGCAGATCACCAGACCCGCGACTGGGACTCTAGCCCGGTGCACTTGGCTGCATTCGCGAGCGATGCTTGGGCGGGAGCGGTCAGGGCTGACGCTTCCGGGCCAGCTTTATCGTTCGATGTCTCTACCGTGCTAGCTTCCTGGAGCTCCGGTCTAGGTCTCGGGGGGTGCCGCAATGCATCAGCATCACGGAACGGGGGTGCAAGGCTTGGCCGAACCCAACTGCCCGGTTGGACGTTTCTGGTTGGGCTGACCGTCAGCGTTCTCC
>Ga0247758_1000883_pt1 | contig 25291 bp, 19 predicted proteins | sample UWRJL156409C4_FD_180950 | JGI IMG/M metagenome (GOLD analysis project Ga0247758, IMG submission 180950) | Plant litter microbial communities from Arlington Agricultural Research Station in Wisconsin, United States - UWRJ-L156-409C-4 | ecosystem: Environmental > Terrestrial > Plant litter >... | reverse complement strand
CCTGATACCACCTGGGTGGTCACGATAGCGGAGCCCTCCCAGGTCAATCGCATCCAGTAATAGATGTTTACCGGTGGTAGTGGTTAATTGGATGTCAGTCCAAGATGCAGATGAGAACGCGCTACCCGAGACAGGGTCATAGCCTGGGTTTAAGTTACGCATGCGGTGGAGGAGGGTGGTCTTTCCGGTGTTGTCTAGGCCGGTGACGAGGAGGGTAACGCGCTTGGGGCGGGTGGTTGACTTTAGGAGAGAGGAGGAGAGGCATTGGAGGGTTGATAGGGCGGAGGAGAGGATGGAGGTCATTGTGATGTGGGGGCGGGAAAACGGGGTTGTCGGCTTGGTGCGCGCCGATCGCCGAAATGGGGCTTTTGCTTTTGTATTTTCGACTTAAGGCCCACGTCTCTTGAGTTTATGTGTTTTGCAGAGAGAAATGGCTGTGCATGTCTGCCTTGATGTTGAGAGGATTGCCTGATGTCGGTCTTGCGAGGAGTCGGGATATCTCTCGTCCGATTTTGCTCCGCCACTCTACACCCCAGCTCACGGAGAGGCCACCAATCACACCCACGTAAAAGTCGAAGCACACAGGGGGTGACCTGCAGGTCATGATGCGGGTGGCTCAGACTTGCGATGCACGGGGATTGGTATGAGCCGACAACTCAAAGGAATGTACAGCCATGACGCCATTAGACAGTACTAAAAAAACATTTCAACCCCCTACCCACTACCTTGAAGTTCGAACCATTCCTTCGATTATACCCGAGACTCGGATCGTCTCCCCCTGAACCACCGCCCAAGCAGACTCAACCAGCTTCGACCTCGGTGTTTCTCCTCGCCCTCCCAAACCAAGACCGGTTTCGTCCTCTCCGCTTGTAGTTCTCTTTCCATACTGGCAACTTGCTGTTTTACTGCCGCCAGGACCTGTTGGGTGTCCCGCAGTCGCTGTGCCAAGTCCGCGTTTTCCGCCATCACACTGGTATTCTGCGTGGTCGCATCCTCCAACTGACGCTTCAGCTTGGTTATTTCTTGCTGCAGTGTCTGACGCTGCCCCGACGCTAATGACAGTTCGGCGTCCGTCTCCTCTTTAAGACTGTCATACTTGGTGTTTGCCGCAGCCAGTTGGTTCTCAAGGGACTGAACCTTGTCGTCCCGGTCTTTCTCAGCTTGTTGGACAAGAATTTTGTATCCCCGAGCTTGCACTTCCAGGTCCGTCGCCGATTTCTCCTTCAGCCGAATGGTTTCAGCAGTATACTGGAAGTGCGCTGCTTGCAGTTCGCGGTCTTTTTCTCCAGTGAGTTCCTTGCGCTGCGCCGCCAGACGACTCTCCGATTCTTTAACCATGCGGTCCCTCACGGAAGTAAGAGTATCAGCCTGTTGTCTCACCCCCGCTAACTCGTCCTTGGCGATTGCTCTGTCTAGCTCTACTTCGGCTAGACGAGCGTTGAGACTCTTAATCTCAGATGATAGATTGGAAATCTTTGTCTGCGCGTCGCCGAGCTTCTTTTCGACGTCCTGCTTGGCGGTTGTTTCTTTGTTGAGACGAGCAGTAAGTTGTGTTTCTGAAGACTTGAGCATCTTGTTCTCAAGATGGAGTGCGTCACGGTTGACAATGGCACCTCCCAACAAGGAAGGGGGCTTGACATCGTTCGCCTTGAATGTGAATGCTGGTGGTGGAATCGGAGAGTCGACGGGAGGAGCAAACGTGAAGGAGTTGTTCTGAGAGGTATTTTGCGAACTCGGCGGTGTCGGAAGGCCGAAAGTGATAACGGGTTGCGAATACTTAATATGCTTTGTTTCGGGTGTCACAGGGCAGGTTGGCAATTCCGCTTCGATCGCTACGAGCTCATCGACTTGCTCCATCCATTTCTTAGCGAGGTCGTTCTTCTGGTCGAAGTGCCAATCCCTACAAAGGCATAGTTCGGCCAGTTCAGTGAGATCTTGGAGGGTGACTTGGGCGACCGGTTTCCTTCCAAGAGATGGAAGCTTCTTTTGGACTTCGATGCTGTCAGCATTGTCACGCCGTTTCTTCCATCCGCATCGTTGGCCCCATCGTTCAGGGCTGCGGTTGGTGCCAGAACATTGGATCCCTCCTTCTTGTGCGTTGCCCCTGATGCGCAGAAGCGCGTCCGGACTCCACTGCGCCGTCATGGTCGTGGTTTTGTGCAATGCCAAGCCAAATGCGTCCTGCACTGCGATTGAACGAATTGAACCTTTCTCAGGGCTGCGGACCTGAGATTTTATCATGATCCGAGACACCCTGCAACTTGACTTCGCCCCATTGTCTTCTGCGCTCGGGCCCCCCATTATGCCTGCCGTTTAGCCGTACAGTCAGACCCCCTGTTTTTGCAACCCCCATTTTATGCAAATTGCCACAAAACGCAAGCCACTTCGCAGTCTAAATTAATTAGTATGGTAAAACGCAAGCCTGCAAGCCGCAACTGCAGGCCTGAAAACTTGCGTAAAAGGGGGGTTTCTTTTAGTGGTATGGACTCAAATGGGTTGTTTTGTTAGGTCTTAGCCCACTAAATCCCCCTAGAATTCCAGCCACTGGCTGAGACCAATTCTCGCCAAGCCATGAAAAGTGGGCCTTGTAGCACCCCTCTTTCTGCAAAACATCCACAAAATGCAAGCACTTGGGTGGTCTGGAAAGCTTGCATAAACAGGGGGTTTGACTGTACTACTGAACAGGGCTGGTGGTTGCCCATTGGGTTTCGCCGTTTTGGGGAGACATGATTGGCCCACAAGCTCTGAGGACGAGCACTGCCGCAGCCACACTTGGGCCTAAACACTTGGCCAGCGTGCTAATCCAGGGATGACAACCCGCTTAATGCCCCTGAAGGGCGTCGCTTTGACCTTCACTTGAGACGCGTCTCATTCCAGCGAAGCGCGCGTCAAGACGGTCCGAAGACCTCTCGATGCGGAACCTGCTTAAGGTGCCTAGGTAATTTATGGCACTGAGGCAAGTGGGCCACCCATTGGTAGCTCACTGTTTGATATCCCCGAACCCCCAAACGGAAACCCCATCGTCAACGCAATCAACTTGTGGGCTCTTGCACCAAAAGCAATTTGATCGCAGCCTAATTCACGTGGATGACAAACTTATCTCTCAATCATACCACACAGAATTCGCAAAACACTTCCCACCTCGTGACTGCTTCTCTATCGACCCTTTCCCCTCCGCCAATCTAAACGCCCTAATAAACCCCTTTGTACCGGCCTGTCTCCCCCGGTTCGTCGCTCATAGGTATCCCCCACTAGCCGAAACCATCACCTCATCCGACCAGTACGCCAAGAGATTCAATCCCTGCTTAATCAACGGGTACGCTGTCCACCCCTCGCGAGGTGTCCCGTCTTCCCGTCCACCTGTACTGCGCGAGCACATTCGCCCCCTCGAGCGCAACACATAGGTACCCTCCCTTCGGATGCGTCGCCGCGTGCCGACCCGGAATCGCATCTACGAGGCCGAGCTCGCTGGTGGTATTGTAGACGGAATAAGTCCAGATGGACTTGCCTCGGGTGTCGACGACGTAGAGGAAGCGTCCGTCGGAGGAGAGAACCATGCCGTGCATTAGAGTGGCGTTGAGCCCGGAGGTTGTTGACGTGTAGGGGATGTCCTGCGCGACCGAAACTAGGGCCCCCGTGGTGGGATCGACGCGAAGGACGCTCCCGCAGGTGGGAACGGCGCCGTACACGGCGTAGGGTGGTGTTGATGCGGCGACGGAGTGCAGGCCGGAGGGCCCATTGCCGGTGTTGGGTCCGGGTAAGGGGGAGATACAGTTACCCTTCAGGGGAATGGCTGCCGAGGGGGTTAGAGAGAAAGAATTGTGGGCAGTGAAAGAATACCACGCGCCAGAGCCAATGCCGCTGCTGTACAGGGCCTTGCGCTCGTGCGAGAGTGTGATCCATGTGTGCGTGTCCGATGCGGAGATGTTGGCTGTCAGTGTCATGGCGAGGGTGGTATCGTCGAACTCGAGGGCGTAGATGGACCGTTCGGAGAAGGTGCTAACAAAGAGGTGGTGCACAAGGCAATTCTCTGCACTCTTCGTCTGGATCAACATGCGTACCAAGCCATTCGTGAAGACAGCCACGCCCTTACGCAGTGGTGGGACAAGTGGCCGAATACAGGCGCCAAGCAACCTGTCATCAGCCACCAGGAACGTTCGTTGAGCCCTGAGAACGGATATCCTTGGCGCAAACGCAAGCAGCTTTCTGGCGGTACACATCTGTGCGTGCGATTGGCCGCCTGGGATAATAGGATCGAACGTCAAAATGCCATGAAAAGACTTGTCAGCTCCCCTGCGCCAAAAGTTGGTTTGGCGTATCGATTGGGCCATGTATAACCCGTCGTACAGGCAAGAAATCTACCCAATCATACCCCTAATGCAACGCTCGCATGACACGTGAGTCAACGCCTGGTTTTGACATTGCTACCCAACCGTCAGAGGGGTCATGTTTGCAATGAGCTCTCAATCTGGGTTCACCTACCTACTACCAAACTGCTAAGACACTGGCCCGCAAGATGATGCAGTGGCCGCCCCGGCCACGCACGACCTTTAAAGATGCTCTTCTCCCAGAGGTTCAGGAATTTCTGCTGGAAAACTCTCCGCTTCAACTCGACGACCGCCCACTGCCCGACGATGGCCGTCCTCAAATGGAACTAGGAGGGTTCCCCACTGGCAACACAAGGAGCAAGGCGGCCCTGAAGAAAGCAAACATTTGGTTAAAGAGATGCCTTGAGGGGCATAAACTGTGTGCAGGCATTACGTTGGGATTGGAATGTGGCGGTCCGAGGATGCCAAAGCGTCTACTTGTCATCGATAAGGGTCCGCTTTTAAGGATCCGTCTTCTGAAAGATGCGAGGATCCTTCCACCGCAGCAGTACGTCTGTCTGAGCCACCGCTGGAGCCAGGCCACAGAGGTTTCGAGCCTTACTCGCGACTGGGAAACTGCTTACGAAACCGGAATCCCAGACGACAGAGTTTACCCCCTGGTGCGTGATGCTGTGGAAATTACTTATCGTCTTGGTTTCAAGTACATTTGGATAGACTGTTTTTGCATCTGTCAAGACGATCCGGACGACTGGGCTGAGCAAGTTCTCGAGATGGACACCATATACGAGAATGCTGCGGTCACGATTTCGGCTTTATCAAGCAATACGGACCCGAAGCGGGGTATCTTCGCCAAAGTACCTCCAAGCATGGTGACGGGGTGGAGGCCTGAAGGAGAAAAGTCTGCAGAGCGGCTACGGGTTAACGGGCAACACCCGTTCTATCTCAGCCTCACCAACGACCAAAAGCTGAAGGCTAATAGCAACGCGGACGGGTTTCCCCTCATCGAAAGAGGGTGGGTTTATCAAGAACGCCTGTGTTCCCGCAGGCTCCTACACTTCACCGATTACGAACTGGTTTGGGAATGCAAAGAAGCGCTTTCTTGCGAGTGTCGAATCGATGAACGACAGTGGAGCGACGTGAAATCGCGCGGCCAACGGGTCTTTGGCATGGACTGGAAAGACATCGTTACGGAATACCGAGCCAAAAAGCTTACAGATGAGAGAGACTGGCTCCCTGCTTTGTCGGGGATCGCTAGGCGATTCGGAAGCACGCACAACTGGACTTATCTGTCTGGTTTGTGGCTTGAGCAGCTGCCGGAGCAACTTGATTGGATACATTCGACCGACTTGGACAAACCCGAGATGTGCCGTGGTCTGCTTAAGCACCGTCGAATCCCATCGTGGTCCTGGATATCTGTACCTGGTCCAGTCGAATTCGCTAGCCAGCCAGCTCACAAAACGGCTAGGGTCATCTCCCACAATGTTGTTGTGGAGGGCGTCAACCCATATGGAGACCCAACAACAGCCACCTTAGTCATTGAGGGCCCCTGCATCTCCGCAACAGTGGAAGAAAAACTTGACAGCCATTGTTTCAAGCTGAGAGTGGGGGCTAGGAATGTCCTCCTCAAAGCAGATGACCCCTGGAATGACTCTGGGTGGTTTCCATGGGACTTGCTAGGCAAGGGAGCTGAGTTTCTGGTTCTGATACTTAGTGTGAGCGAAAAGCCTGGTCGCTTCGAGAGCCAATCCTTCGGCCTGGCGCTTTCTCAAGTGAGCCAGGCTCAAGACGGGGGGGCTGTTTGTTATCGGCGCGCTGGCGTGGTCGATGAGCCCCTTATGGGGATTGCATCCTTGGCCGATCTACCGCCTGTTTGGAGGGTCTCGCTTATATAACTTGCTTTAGGTAGCGCTGGGGCAGTGGAGCTGGAAAAGCAGATTGAAAACGAGGTCGAGGTAGCCAGCTAGGGACGAAGGCTAAGGCCAAAAGAACGGGGACACCTGCTCCGTGTTCTCTCACCGCGGACGGAGATCAGTTCACTGCAGGACACGGACTGGGGATATGTGCCCCTCTCCGCAAGCCACGGTCTCAGCCCTGACCGAATGTTCAGCGCTCAATCTAAGTCTTCCCTCCCCACACCCAAGATGACCAACTGCCCGACATTATGTCTGAATCTCACTTTCCCTTTCTATACTTATACACGCAGACGGCGATGCCGTTTAAACTGCTCGACAAGTTCAAAAGGAACGGGAACGAGGCAGCATCTGCAGCGTCATCCGCCCCACCTTGTGCAGTCAAGGCCGTTTACTGTCAGAATCTAGCACTTCGGGGCCAATTATTGTGATAGTTGTTAATTAATTGCGTTGTTATTGTTGACAACTGTGGAAGTCTCTGGCTTCCAGGGGCCTCTGTCACCAAGCCGACTGCTTCCGCTGATGGCCCCCACAGCCCCATATAAGCTGACATTTACACCCCGAGCCCAGGGAGCGAGTGCATTGCCGAGTTCGTCACCCCCCCGCCCACGCCCAGCCCACCCGACCTGTCAAGAAATGTTGCCACTGACAAACTCAGCTTCGGACCCCAGCGGCGCAGGAAGCGTTGCTCCCCCGTTTCCATGCGGATCGTTGACAGTCTGGCCGTAGTCGCGGCACCCGCTCATACCGGCCCCGCGATCGCCGGTCCACTCCGCTGCCGTTCTACACCCTTACCAAGGATCTAGACGGCAGAATGCACAAGATGCTCGAGACGGATACGCCGGTTGCCACCCACGGCACACGCGCCAGTTGGGGTTTCCTCCTGCCTCTTTTGAGGCCCAGTTCTCGTCCCTTGTGCTCTTCGTCTAGCTCATCCCCAGCTTGCCCGGCTCGCGCATGGAACGCACAAAGAAGGTGAAGAACGTGTGGCGGAACCACCAGCGTCTAAACAGGAGCTCGGCGAGTTCGACGCCGTCGAGGGTGGCTGTTGAGGGCAGCGCGGTGCCTGGCGGATTGAAGGGCGGCGTGGAGGTCCAACGAGTGGACGCTTTCCTGTGCCTGGCCTGATTTGGCAAGTTCAGCCCGGGTGCGGGAAGGGATTTTCGGTGTAGAGGGGTAGAATCCCATGTAGCGCACGAATCAAGTGGTTGGCTGTTGAATCGGGTAGTCATCCATGTAGTGGAGGAAGGGGTTTGTACTCCAGCTATCATCTGGCTCCGCCCACACATGACGCCCTTGTTGTGTGGCGCATCGGTGCTGGGGGCCAGGCGCAAGCGCGGGGCGCTGAGGCTCGGCGTCACGCTTCTTGTCTTGTCACTGAGTCTCAAGGTCGCACTGTCAAGTGTCGAGGATGGCCGAGCTTCGTAGAACTCTTCGGAACCAGAATTCGGCACAAGAGACGAGAACCGAGCCTCAAAAGACTTCGCTTGGTTCGGCGGGCCACGGGCAGGCTCGAGAAGGTTCGGTAGAGAGGGGTCTCGGCAGCTGTCGAACAAGAGGGAGATTGGATTCCGGAAGGCCTTGCTTGCATCTGGAATTCCCCATCACCTGCCGCGTCTCTGGTCACGCAGATTGCGGCCCAACCCTCGCGACCTTCATTGCGCAAAACAACATTATTTTGGGGATAGAGAGGTTTACTGAAGAACCGTGGAAGGAATGGAGGAAACACCGGACTGGGGTGTGAGTCTGGAAAGTAGCAAACATTGGATCTAGGAGACATGGACTTTGATGGCAAAAAGCTTCAAATCCCTCGACTCACCCCACAAACCCTAGCGCTTCACCGCCTTGGATGACGGACTCCGCGTATTCTCATCAACCGGGCCCTCGGCAATGTGATAGCACTGGCTGCCCTTGGGGATCTTATGACCCAGGATATCCAGATCCTCCGCCGCCTCCCTGACGATGACAAATGGGCGTCAATCGCCTCGCCTTCTCCACAACCGCTTCGAGATACGGTACCTTCGCAAGACGCAACTCCCCAAACGTCGGCGGCCGGTGCTCGTCAATAGCCTGGGGAAATGCCACGTATAGCCACTCGCGAAGCCGCTTCCGGGTGTGCGGATACCTAGTGGGATACTTGTTGACCCACGCAAGCTGTGGTAAAAAAAAAAAACGGACTCCAATGGTAGTGGAAATGGGGTGATGTGGCTTGCGCACATGTAAGACGGAGCTACAGAGAACAGTTGTCGCATAACATACCCTCACTTGTCGCCGGTGATACCCAGGAGGCCGATTCTGCCGAAAATCTTGTCCGTTTCTAGCACTTTCGCCATGCGGTCCTTCAACTCATCAAGCGCCTTCTCCGCTCAAGACTGACAATCAAAAGATTTTTTTCCTATCTGCATCACAAGAAAACCTGTGCTTATAATACCGTATACCCTACACCATCGCCAGCCCGAAAGGTCCCATCCTAGATCTCAGCAGAAAAGGCGGCCTCTTCAAGACAGCATCGTCATACCAAAACCTTAGTTTCTCCATTCACTCTCATTTTCGGGGCTATCCTCACGCTTAGTGCGTCAACCCCATGGGGTATCCTCCGTCGTGTCACCTCCAGTAACACGGACCGAATCCCTATCATCGCGCTTGGTGCGTCGACCCCATGGCGTATCATCTGTCCATGGGGTATCATCGTCGTCGCGCTTAGTGCGTCGGCCCCAAGGGGTATCTTCCGTTCTGTCTCCAGTGATTCGAACCGAATCAGCATCATCCCTGGGTGCGATAGGAACTACGCTGCTGCGGCGGCTAAAACGCGGGTTATCGATGAACTGCTTTGTGTTGAGGCCTTTGGGCTGGGCCAGGGGTGCGGCTGTTCCTAGAGAGACGATCGAGTAGCAGGCAAGCGCCAGGACGGTATTAACGAGCTTGACGAGCATGTCGTTAGAAGTTCCTGCACAGAGTGTAACGAATACAGCGTCTTAGATACAAAAATTGCAGTGTTGGTCCTCTGGAAGATTGCTTTGTGGGAAGTTAAGGTAAGCCAGCTCGGGAACAGGCTCGACACATATATCTTATTGTTGACATCCTAATTCGGACAAGCAAGCCGGCGTAACTACACTCCGATGCGCTGTCAGACCTTCAGCCGCCAAATATATCGGCCACTGCCCATGTTAAAGTTGCAACCGGGAGACTCGTCTTGGCTCTGCAGTCGCTCGTCTAAGTCTAGGCTCGGGACCCCATTGGTCGGTGGGGAACAGATGAGCCGCCGCGTCTAGTCCCCCTGCGTATATGAAATACGAAGGTTCCAAACAGGTATCGCCCTGGCCAGCATGCAATGGGCCACTCTGCCTTTCTGGTCAACCGTCCAGCAAAACATCAGGTTCCTTTGTAATCTTTATACAATGCTCTTATCAAGCAGGCCCTGTCATTAAGGTATAAGTCACTTGAAATAATAATACAGGGCTTATATAGAGTAGTCTGGAATTATGGGGGCCTACGTTAAGGCATTATTTCCTACCCTACCAAGTCCAAATGGTGATGGAAACTAACGAGCAAAGACATCTAAAGCTTCCTTGTCCCAACTCTCTTCTTCCATCAAGCCTTTCAAAATCTTCGTCATGGTGTCACAATGCTCCTTCACCTCGTCTACACTCATCTGCGCCGTATCCCACGAAGCAACAAACGACAAGTTAGCCGAATCCAACATAAAGGCATTCCAAAATAGTCCACTATACTCGTTAGCAGTCAGATACTGCCCAAAGCTTGAACGGGGCAACTCACCAATCGGGCCAATCCCACCTCCCGATTGCCTTTAAAGCCGCCTCTGGCTCCCCATCTCCCATCATGGCAAGCGTCACATCCCAAACAAAGCACTGCCTCCTCCCTACGCCCTCTGCAAAAATCCCCTCTTCCACCCCCAAGCCCTTGGCCACTTCTTCCCACGGCGCCTGCACGAAGTTCTCCACCTCCCGCGCCTCCACCACCATCCGTTCCACCAGCTTGCCCACGCTTTCCCCTTTCCTCACGACCTCCAGAAATTCCACCGCCCACTCCATCATAGGCCCGTCGACACTACCTGGCGGCGGTAGCCGTTCGGCCATCCATTCCAGCACAAACGGCCACCTCCGTCCGACATATGCATTCACAAACGCCGCGTACCTTTCGCCCGTCCGCAGCACGTTGAAAATGGCAATGGCCGTCCTCATAATCTCTTTTGGCCTTGCCCCAAACCTCTTTCCGAGCTCGCCGATTCCAGGGAGCGAAATGATGCGCCTAACACGCGCAAACTCGAACTTGGCAGCGTTTTCGGCCGTCCATCCGCCCGAGCTGCTCCATACTTGGTCGCGGACCTTGCTCCGTTGGCAGGTGGGCGAGACGACGACGTCCGGGTCGTCACTGCCCATGTACCAACCCGGAGCGCGCTGCGGGGGCCAGAGAATGGAGGGGAACCGGGAGATGCCCTGGAGGCGGCGGATGTTTTCCTGGACTGCGATCTGGGCGGGCACGCTGGCCGCGTAGTTTGCGAGGAGTGAGGTATAGAGCGCGAAGGGCGTGAGGGGAGGAAGCGGGAGAGAGGGGTTGGTAAGCTGTCGGGAGAGGTCGTTGTGGAACGAGTTTATAGAAAGGGCGTCAAAGACGGAGTGGGAGTAGGTTGCGAGGATGTAGGATGTTGGTTCTGGGCCAGGGGACGTGGGCGGAGTCTCGGAGAGGAGGAGGAGGAGGAAGCGGGCTGTAAAAGGAGAGCTGTGACTGGCATCTGAACCGCTGGTCGCTAGAGGGAAAATGTCTGTGCCAGGAGGCAAAACCTGAATTGTGCTGTTGAACAGGGCAATGCTGGGTTTGAGCACGACGTGGAAAGGGTGCTGGGTCGATGGGTGGTGAGCGATGAGGGTGCGGAAGATAGGGTGCGCGGCTAGGGTGGATTGGAGGGCTGCCTGGATGTTAGCGGTGGAGAAGTGGGTGCGGAAGAGGATGCGGGTGTGGTAGCTTTGTGGGCGAGGACCAGCTGCGAGAGAGTGGAAGTTCTTTTTGATGGGGAGGATGGATTCGAGGACCGACGGGCCGAGGCCAGCGGCCGTGATGGCAGATATGGCAGCTGGGAGCAGACCCGAATTTGCGGTTGTGTCCTGAGCCGTCGGTGGCCCGCCGCCGTGGGCGGATCTGGATGTGGTCCAAGAGTGCTGTGCACTTGTAATACCTCCAATCGCTGGCTCGGAGTAGAAGTTGCCCAATTCAACCGGGTTCACACCCTCCGCTGGCAGGCCGTCCACTGGCCTTTTATGTATAAGAATGGCCTGCTTCGCCAGGGTTTCGTCGTCAACTAATAAGTCGTCAATGTAAATACGCCTTCCGAGGGTCTGGAAAACTCGATCGCAAAAACGAAGGAGGGTGATGCTGTCGGCAAACATTGACGTGCTGTCGTGCAGGCCGGGCTTTTCTCCGACCAGGTCTTCCCAGATAAGAGCGAGCTGATCAGCGAGTTTGAGGACGCTTGGAGAGAGGTTACCGATGTCCACTACCGAGTCTTGGTCGATATGGTTTCTCTCATTGGCCGCGTCTTGAAGAGATCCCGACGACTTTTCAAGAGGTATCGCTCTAACCTTTTGGGTCTGAGGGCCCCCCTCGATGTCAGCCACATTTTCGTGATCCCCTCTCGCGGACAGGGACAAATCCTCATCCAAAGTTGCTTCTTCAGCAGACGGCTTAACGGGCATCCTGAGCTTAAGAACCGCCTGCTTCAGAGCTTCCTTCTTTACTTTCCCCAACGATGTCATCGGAAACGCCTCCATTCCAAGTTCCCACAGCGTATACACCCCATCGAGCGCATACATAGGGCCCAATTGGCGGACTTTTATCACAACATCTTTCGTCGATACCTCCTCCGGCAACTTGACAACTGCCACAGGCACCTGTCCCGCCAACTCGTCAGGAACTCCAACCACCTGCGCCAAGACGCCATCAAGTTCCTGAATCGTCGTCTCAATCTTGATTGGGGAGATATTCTCGCCGCCACGGATGATGAGGTCCTTGTATCTTCCCATGATGTAAATAACACCATCCTCATCCATCCGAGCCTGGTCCCCCGTAAAAAGCCAGCTTCCCGCCCCATCAACATAGAAGGTCTCGGGCTCAACTCCATGCAGGTACTCTGTGATGACTGGCGGCCCACCGATATGGAGCTCCCCAACCTCGCCGCGCGCCAAGGGCTTCCTAGAGCCGGGGGCGCAGATCCGAATATTTACGCCGGGCAGTGCCTTTCCAACCCCAGCGTGGTACCCGTTCTCAGCCGCAAGCAAAGGATCCGTTCTCAGCCAGCTGATGACTGGGGCGCCTTCGCTCATGCCGTACGCCTGCACCGCATGAGCTGCACCGAGTCCGTCGAGACAAAGACCAATGTCTTCGGGCGTAATGACGGTCCCGCCTATGGTGACAAGCTTGATGTTGAGCGCCTCCTTGCCAGGGAATGCCGGATTGGCAAGTAGACCCTTGACCAGCGTTGGGACGGCCGACATAAAGGTGCACTGCTCTTGAACTAGAGCTTGGAGAGTTGCCTGTACATCAAAGGCCTTAGAGGGGAAGACGACGGCGTTTCCGAGGCGCCAGGCACGGATGGCGTTGTTGACAGCAAAGATGTGAGATACTGGCGTGTGGACAAGCCAGCGGTCAACGATCGTTGGGTCTTGATTAGGGTCGTATTGGTGAGATTGCGCGACGAGGCTCGTGTGGGTGTGCGGACATCCCTTGGGGGCATTGGTGGTTCCGCTTGTGAAGATGAGAAGAGCTGGATCAGCGGGAGAAGCACGGCTCGGGCTAGGAGTTGACATTTCGTCAAGTGCGGTGAAGTCATTTGTGAGGATGCCGTTCAGTTGCACCCAGCCTGGCACAGGGTCTCCGGAGCACTGAATTCTAACGAGGTGTTCGATCTGAGCCGGCTTTAAACTCAAGGTCTTCGCCGCCTCTGTGTCTTGAACGACGATGATGGTCGGATTGGCGCCCTCAAGGAGCATCTCGGCATCGGTGTTGAGCGAGCGCGGATCAAGCGGAACGAATACAGCCCCTATCCTGGCGGATGCCCAGAGAAACAAGCTCCATTCTGCGGAATTCCACAAGAAAGCCGCGACTCGTGATCCTGGGTGGCAGCCGTTGTCTCCGAGCCAGTTTGCCAGGGTGAGAGATCTACGATAGAGGTCCCCATAGCTCCAGCGCAAATACTTGATCGCTTGGTTTCCCGTTTCGGCGCCTAGATCGTGCTGCCACATTGACACAAGGGCGTCGGATTCAGGATGGGTTGCTGCGGTGGAAGAGAACAGCTGCCACAACGTCTTGTCTAGGCCTTCGATTATCTCACCGAACGTTTCGGAACGAAGTGTTTGTGCTAACTCCATTCTGGTTGCTTGTTGGTTAGATATGGCCGAGATGGCTGTCGTTGGGGTATACACTTGGCGAAGACGGAGCCAAGTAACCCTAAAGAACCGAAGACTCAGTGATAGAAGGGAATTCGGGCTTGGTGCTTTCGAGTGCCTAGGTAAGGGTAATCGCAACGCTTATGGAGGGGACCGAAATACGGGATGCTTGGCGGAAATGCACACCTATTAGTTGTTTTTTTGCCTCCGCAGTCGCAGCATTGGGTTCAAGTTTCCATCTTGCGCGGTAGACGAAGACAGAAACCATACCCAGTTGCCCCAGGCCATCCAGCCCGATATTGGCCCTGATGTTTCACCTCAGACGCATGACCCGGACTCGTCTTGCATTCGGTACCAAACTTGGCGGATGTATTGGACCGGTCTGCATGTCAGCAACAAGCTGCAGCTCCAAGCAGTAGCGGCGGCTTGCCCGGCCCAATTGAAGAGATCGGCGATAGGGCAAAATCAGGCTATCAAACACCGAAGGGTAAATACCAAGACCGGGTCGGTCCGGTGCAGATGCGGGCTTAGCCACGATGTAACCTGAGGTGGCCGTGCAAAGTGCGCTCAGGGACGCATGCTTGGTCCAACTTTGCGACCACAAGGAAATCGAGGCATCTCGGCGGGCGCCAGCAAATCAGCTCTTGAACTAAGCGAATACGCATCGACGAAGGGGCAAGAAGGGGTGGGCACTCCGTAAATAGGTCTGTAGCTCCGTAATCACTGAATATCTTCCTACTTCGAGGCGGCAGTCGCAACGTCGTATCAGAGCTGACGTAAGGTTTCTTCGAGCTGCCCCGGGGAGTATTTGGCGCTATTTTCACTTTGAAAATGGTCTAGCCACGCCTAGTCTGACCCTCGCCTTTCCGGATTTTGTGGATACATAACTCTTCCCGCCTGGTCCCTTATCGGAAATCATCATCTCATCAATTCCGCCCAGAACCTTGTCGCTACATACACTAGCCGCCAGTACGCCGCAAATCATCACCATCAACATGTCTTACGCCATTCTTACTCTCAAGACAATGATGTCCCTCCTACCTTTCCTCGTCTTCCTTTTCCTTGTGGTATCCCGAGCCCGGACCCATTTCCGCCGCCACCGCTTCAAAGCCTACAATGGCTGCCGCCCACTGAAGTCGATAACGCGCACACGCGAGCCCTTCCTCGGCCTAGACCTAATGCTCACGGCCCTCCGCCGCGCGCGCGCCGGATACTACAACCGTTTCAGTGCGTCGCGCTTCGCGGCGCACGGGACCACCTTCTCGACGCGCCGCGCCTTTTTTGAGACGCTACACACCATCGAACCCGAGAATCTCAAGTACATGCTCGCAACGGGCTTCGACAACTACAAACTGGCGTCTCTACGCGTCAAGGCCATGACGCCGCTCTTCGGGACTGGCATCTTCACGACCAACGGCCCGGCTTGGGCGCACTCGCGGGCGATCCTGCGGCCGAGCTTTACACGGCAGAACATGGCGCCGCTCTTGACCATGATGGAGAGGCATTTTCAATTGTTTCTGGGACATGTGCCGGGCGATGGCGAGGTATTCGATGTGCAAGAGCTGTTTTTCTGTTTCACAATGGACACGGCGACTGAGTTTCTGATGGGCGGGTCGACAAACACGTTGGACAACGAGAGGAGGAGTGAGAAGGAGGAGGCGTTTGTGCAGGATTACATGGCGTGTTGCTTTGAAGCGGTGCGGAAGATTGCAATGGGTCCTTTGGGGATATTGGCGGTTACCCCAAGGAGGATCGATAAGGCAAGGGACCGGGCGTGGAGCTATGTCGACCGGTTTGTAGATGTGGCCCTGGAAAGGATGGAAAAGAAGAAGAAGGGGTCTGAACCAGATGGTGACGTGGCTGGATACAACTTTCTCGAAGAATTGGCGAATCAGACGGCGGATAGGACCCTGTTGAGAGACCAGGTTCTCAATGTCCTCCTTGCTAGTAGGGATACGACAGCGGCACTGTTAAGCAACATGTTTTATGAGTTAGCGAGGGCGCCGGGAGTATACCAAAGGTTGAGAGAGGAGGTGCTGTCTACAGTTGAAGGGGAGGTGCCGACCGAGGCAGAGATGAACGGGATGACGTATTTGAGGTGGTGTTTGAATGAAGCGTTGAGGATGTATCCTGTTGTGCCGGGGAATACGAGAGAGGCCACGCAGGACACAATCTTACCCCTTGGAGGTGGCCCGGATGGTAAGTCCCCAGTTTTCGTGAAGAAGGGGACTCCGGTGCTGTATAACGTCTATGCGCTGCATCGGAGAAAGGACCTTTACGGCGAGAACGCAGATCAATATATGCCCGAGCGGTGGAATGGGCTGAGGCCGGGTTGGGGGTTTCTGCCCTTTAATGGAGGGCCGAGGATCTGTCTTGGGCGTAAGTTAAAGTCTATCATTCCTTCGAAAATGTCGCATGCTGACCTGGATAGAACAATTCGCTTTAACTGAGGCTTCGTACGTAACTGTGCGTATGCTGCAGTGTTTTGACAAGCTGGAAGCACACGATGACACGCCGTGGGTTGAGCAATACTCTCTTGTGATGTGCTCCAAGAACGGAGTTAAGGTGTCAGTCAAACGTGCAGCATAGCTACCACCTAAGCGAGATACTCGTGTAGAGAATTCTCACACTTGGGAAATCTACATTTGCAACTTTCTGTAACCCAATTGCTTTTGGTTTCTCCTGCTTTATATCAGTTATCGTAAAAGACAGGAAGATTAGAAGACTGAATGAAAGCTAGCAGTGCGGAGATCTGTTGTATTCGGCGCTACCACGCGGACCGATATCCTTAGTAATCCACCCCGATGTCTTGCGGTAAGAAGTTCCAAACGGCTCTCGATGTCGGAGAACTTGTTTGTAGTGGGAGCTCCAATCAGTGCGGCCCGTAGTGGGGCAACCAGCGCGGTAGGTGCTACAGCGAATAATCACTGCTTCAGGTAGACGTTTGCTTCTTAGCGCTTGTAGCGGGAAGGCAAGTATTTCTGGTATTTCTCACCAGGTTTGTGATAATTGGGGTAGGTTAAAATTATGACATTCGTATTTTGAGTTAGAAGATTGGACTGGCAAATGTGGATGTTGTAAGTGGCGAACATGAGCGCTTGCGTTCAGTGTAATGATTTTATAATGGCTAAAGTTCTAATGGGAATTTTCTTTTGGGTTGGAACCTGCGAGTTTGATAACCTAAGTGTTAGCCCTCCCACTATACCCAGTTAGGACTTTGAGTTGGTCCCAAGGCTTCAGGCATCAGTGGCGAAGCGCATCAGGCACAAACACAAAGCCCCCCTTCGGGCTGCCTCACCGCTTCTGGCCACAGCATTCATATTTCTTTCTTATCGCACCTTAGGTACTTTTCTCCAACTCATCCCATCTCTCAAACCCAAAATATTCCAGAAATGTCCCAACCTTGCGGTATCACATTCCTCACACTTGATCTCGACAGGCTCCGGGCCTGCTTCCCTCTGGACCACGATGTCTTAACACTTCCCCCCAAACAATCGCTCGGAGCCTTCTCTGTCTTACCCAACGAACTCCTCTTCGAGATCCTCGTCAATGTTGACATCCCCACCCTAACCTCCTTCCGCCGCGTTAACCGCACCGCGCGCGCCACCGTCGATGGCGTCCCCTTATATGCATCTCTCGTGCGCTCGCACGGTGACGTCCTCCGCGCTGTCGTAGCAGCCAAAGCCACCGCGTACACGTGTCATGAACTCTCCACTGAGCTGCAGAAGACGCAATGTCGGAAATGCAATAGCGAAGCGACGCACCTATACCTCATAACCTGCCACGTCGTCTGCCGCCGCTGCTTCACAGGTTGCTGGGTACGGGACGCCCCGCCGGACGACCTCTCGCCCTCAAGTCGGGCAAAATACGGGGCCAAATATCCATTTCGGTCGCTAGTGCAAGAGAGCGTCTGGTCCCCAGTTCGAGGGATGCTCAGGGAGCTTGAGGACTACGTACCGCTCACCGAGGCACATGTTCTTGAGCACTGCGAGAACATTATAAATAAGAAAGAGCTAAGGGCGGTGATACCGCACATCCTGTCGCTGCCGGCGTGGTCTCGCAAAGGCGGGAAGCAAGTGCGCGGGGGCCGGAGGGTGAGGCTGTACGATACCCGGGCGCTGCTGAAGAGGTATAAAGTGGACGAGTGCTATTGCATGAGGAACGTCCCCGATGTGATGAGACGGTACCAGGCTGTGGTTGCGCTCCGTGAGGAGACTGAGGAGGAGAGGGAGGGAGATGTGCCCCATGGGGTGGCTCGCGATCCGTTTGAGCCGTGCTGGCGGGCGGTGCATATGAACTAGATAGGTTTTGTATCTTGTCAGGCAGCTAAGTATTTTGATCTAGATTGTGCGGTGGAAAGACATGAAATTTACCCACCCAGATACTGCATCAGAGAAGTACACTTCGTGATTCTCTCGTCAACCTCCCTCTCAACCAACCCATCTACTGGCCACCTGCCGCTATCATCACCGCGAAAACCTACAACGACTGGCTCCGACACCTTTAGTCCCCCACACCCCCCCTCATGAACCCTAGCCCACCCCAACCCCCACCGGCATCTCAACCACAACACCAACACAATTCCCGCCCAGCCCATATTCCTGCACTTCAAATCCTTTGCCCTCTACGCCTTTGGAATAAGGACGGCGAGTATGATCAAAAGAGCGGCAATAGGTCTACCCACTGAGAGCTTGGCCCGACCAAGGGGTCATCTCCCCACCGGGCCCACCCTAGTCGGAAAGCATCCGTCCTCAAGACCTCTGGTTGAGACAACAGGGTCAGGTCGGAGACCAAACGCCGCCACTTCGCGTTCCTCCAGGCCCATCACAAAGTCAACAGCAGTATCTAGCGCCGTCTCAACGGCTGTCGAGCTGTGGGAGCCGTGGGAAAATGCGCTAATCTGGTGGGCGATCGGGTCGAAGGAGATAGGGGCACTTAGGCCTTCCTCCACGCCGGTACAGATGACCAGGACACTAAGCTGCCCAATATCCGACATCTGAGCGTTAAATGGCTCGCCGCGGATGACAATGGCGAGGGCCAGGAAGAGTGGCTGGAGAATAAAAAACTCTCGATGTCAAATAATGGACGAAAGGGACCGATTTCTGTCAAGCCCCCTCCAGTATTCCCTGGGAAGTCTAGGTTCAAGCACAGACTTATTCTGAAGGCCAGGGTCGAGCTTCCTCCGCTCTGTTGCTGATAGCCGCGTGAACGGGGATAACGATGTCAACCACGTCGCCAGGTCCTGCGCTGGTGGGGAGCGACGGGTACTGAGGCACGATGGTCCTGGCGAGAAACTGGCCGTATTCGAGCTCCCTGCGGTAGAGGCGAAACCATTTGTCGTAGAGATGGTGTATAGTGTGTGGTGTGATGATATATAGTGTAATATATGGTGTGTTAGGGGTATTTACTTATAGAGTAATCCACTTAAAGAGAAGACTTAAGTGGAAGGGAAGAGAAGGGGTAAGGGGGTTAGGTGGCTCTAGTTTTAAGACACTTATATCCTAAAACTGTTTACTTATAAAAAGTTAACATTTAAGTTATTAAAACTCTATTAAGTTGTAAAACACTGCCTACTTATTTAAACCACATTTAAAAGCTTCCCTAATTATATTTTAAGTAATACCTATACATCGCTTAACTATAATATAAGGAGTAATGTTAGTAACTGGAGTTTAGTAAGGGTAACTTTAAGGTAAAGTAATAATAGAAGTAGAAGTAAGAGTAGTTATATGAAAACGATGTCGACCTTCGGAGCCACCGCCACAGGGACCGTCACGGCGCGGAGAAGATAGCAGTTAGCTTCATAGGATATATAGTGTGAACTAACTGTACGGGAATAATCACCACAAAGGCCGGGGTTAGCTTCCGCAGGCCCCTAACGTGAAGCGGACGGTCACCGAGAGCTGTATCAATACAAGGAGAACAAAAGTAGTCCCTTACTTTTATTACGCATCCGGGCCGGCGTACTTAGAGAAGACGAATATTTTTTATTAATGCCTAGTTTTATATACAGAGTAGTCCGGATAGATGGACCGCAACAACTACATCCATGAGACCCTCCTGACCTCGTATTTTCTAAAAAGGTCACTAGCTTTGGCGCAGTAGACAGTGGCAAACTCCCCATGGGAGCGGGGAAAGTCTTCTCCACAGGATACTTTGGTACCTACTGCAGTTATTGCGCCACGGGAACTGGTACGAGAGGTTGGAAAACGGAGTGCAAATTGATGGAGACTGAAGAGTAGCCTATCCATTTGAATCTAGGCCCCCTTCCTAAGGGAGCGAGCTCAAGCTAAGAGCCTATGTTATCAACTACTGACCACCCAAGCCTCAGCGCTATCTACCGACGTCCCGGATGCGACGCTCAACCCTAGAAGCCCGCATCAGAATAGAAAGATTAAAGCACAACCTCCTGTGCGGATCCTGAAGCCAACCCGGTGAACTGCTTCCCTCCAACCAAGCCACCAGTAACGTTGCCCACAAAACCCCCGATACTTAGCTTCGAGCTGGCAGGGAACCAATACACCGTCTTCGTGAAGTCGACGGCGAATCTCCAGTGCTGCTTCGTTTCCGGAGATGCGAAGTTGAGGATGTAGCCAGTAAACTGCGATTCTGGCAACGGGAGGCTGGAGCCCGGAGCTGAGGCTAAATGTACTGGGCCGGTGTTCGTCAGGGTGACAGAGCCGTACGCCTTCCCCTCCGCATTTGATGCACCAAGCCTCGAGGTCCGGAATACGACTTGGCGATCCTTGAACAGCACCATGCTGAAGTAGCTATTTCCGTCGACCTGTGACGTGTAGCGCCAGACGATAAACGCGTACGGACCGACCGTGGCCCGCACCATATCCCAGTCCGCACTGATGTCCGCCCAAGCCCTGGAATTCCAATTCTTCTCGCGCCCGCCGTAGCCGGAGAGGATGAACGGCGTGCCTCGGATGCTCAGGTTGGCCTCGACGGCGCCGACGGGCACGCTCTCCTCCCAATATAGCCCGGGAGCAAAGAGCGGGTCCCCCTCCGCACTGGGATACTCGAGTCCGTTGGGGTAGACGGCCGGTGTGAGGGCCTTGATCGTGTAAGTACCCTTGACAGTCGGGGAGTCGATCGTGACGACGGTGTTGCTGTAGTCGATGGGGCTGGTGAAGGTCCAGCGAACACCGGCGGTATCGTTCGTCCAGCGCGCCGTGGTGTGGCTGCGGCACTGGTACACGATGGACTTGTGGACAAACACGCTTTCCATGTATCTGGTCCCATTGGGCCATACAACAGAGAGAAAGAGGCGCTGCGCAGCAACGTGGCCGGCAACGGCGCCGCGGCTAAAGAAGAATGACATGCCGGCGCTGCCATCGTGGGAAACGCCATCAAACGACCAGTCTTCGATAGCGCTGGCATTGAAGAGGGAGACTTGGGGGGCATCGAAGTGCGTGAGGGGGTCGCCGCCCATGTCCACATCTCCGCTGGTGTATACACCATCCAAGGCTAGGGAGCCGGTGCATTCGGTGGTGCGCACAGACGCCGGGACGGCCACCGCGGCCAGCATGAGAATGGGGATAATCTGCGAGAGATGCATAGCTGAATGAGGCAGTATTTTCGGCTTGTTAGGTGCTGTTTGTGTCAATGGAAGGACAAAGACATGAGGATCTATGAGCCATGCTTCCACGCTGCTTTTATAGTTGAAGCAGCACTCTGCCTCTGTGCGTGCTAGGGTCTACTCTCTCTCCCTTCCGTTCTGGGTGCCTCTGGAGGCCATCGCAGTAGAGTTGAGGGCACGCGGCGAGCCTCCTTCGTGATCGCAAGCATCCCTCGCATTAAGCCTTGAGCTCCCAGCCTAAAGACCTAGGAAACGGGCGTTGTCCTGTGGACCCACAATATTCAACTCACCTAATCCCAAAACGGGGGATCCTTCCGATGTTGGGCGGAGTGTCATCTGGGCAGGAGCGGGATCCCGGACTGCTGCGACGATACCCTGGCGTCGGATTGATTACGTGTCACCCAAGGCGCAGCAGCCAGCCGAGAGAGCGTTATCGCCTCAAAAAGTCCCGTCTTTCGACCCCAAGTTGAAGACGTAGGGCAGGGGGGACAGCAGCTCAAATTCGCAATTCTGGATCTTTTGGAGGCACCACTCGCAGTTTGGAACCTTGAGATTGCGTCAACGGCGCGGAAGCTTCCCAATTTCTAATATGGTGTACAACGGCCCCAGCAAAGGGTGCAAAACATGCCGGACCCGTCGGATCAAGGTACCATGAGCCCGTCCCCAGCATCGACCCCGATGAGGTGCTAATCTTTGCAGTGCGATCAAGCGAGGGCGGCTTGCGTCAACTGCTGCAGGAGGAATACCGTCTGCCCGGGTTATGGCGATGTTTTTGAAAGGATGCATCGAGACGAAACATCCCGGGTCATGAAACGCAACTCCCAAGAGGCTGTTTTTTCTATCGTTTCGCCCATATCTATAAAGACAGTTGAGACTGCCAATTGCCCCGCCGTCCAAACAACAAACACACAAGCCGCCCCGGCCGCTGGGGACGCCTCTCCGCGCATTGTCCCAGCGATCCCTCCAGATCTCGAGTCCACGGCGCTGGGCTTCTTCTTCCACCACTACGGCAGAGCCAACACCGGTCGCGACATTGAGGGTACATGCAGCTTCTTTGGGTTTCTCCCTGCAATGTATGCCAGAGAGAGTGTCTCCTCTCCGCTCTCTCGAGCGATCGCAGCGTTTGCCGTCATTGTCGCCAACCTATACACCCCCCGAAGGAGCAGCGCGACTTCAGTTTGCCAATTCTATGCCGATGCCGTGGCCGGAACAAAAAGAGCCGTCGCAGATCCGACACGGAGCAAGTCGGATGAGCTTCTCATGACCACCCTCGTGCTCGAGGCCTACGAGGGTATCGCCTCATCGTTCCAGCGTCGACGGCAGCTACACGCACACGCCTTAGGATCAATTGCGTTGCTGAAGCACCGTGGGGCCTTGAACGGCCGGAGCGAGCTGTCGCGACGTATGGTTATTGCTGTGGGGGGCCGGTTTGTTCGCGACGCCGTCGGTGGGTTGGCAAACATCGCTGCGGTACATCGTCTCTGGGAGGATTCTGGTGTCATGAGATTGCAGAGCCCTGCTATTAGAGCCGACATACTCGCACTGGAACTCGCCCAACTGGAATGTCTCCAGCGCTCTCTAAGTGCTATCCCACCTCCGAGAGGTGCACAAGACTCTGCGGCTGAGGCTGATCCATACCTCTCTATCCTATCCAAAGCATCGGACCTCGCAGGCAGATGTACGCGGTGGCGGAACACGCTCTCGCGCGAATGGAAGTCATGTCCCGTGTTCTGTTATACGCTCGCCCCTTCGATACACGCCGCTGGGGTGTATTCGTCTCCCATGCCGTCTCGCCCGCATTGCGACGTCTACCGCAATCTCTCCGTGGCTAATACGCTCAACTGCCACCGCATTACTGAGCTTCGCAACCTAGCGCTTATTCGAACCAGCCTTGCCGCCATCTCGGCTGATCGCAGCCGCCATTATAGCCCATTACCGTTTGATTTGGCAGAGACGGCGCAGCTTCTCCTGGACGAGATCTGTGCTAGCGTGCCGTTCTTCGCTGGAGACGTGACAAACTTCACCGATTTATATGCCAACTACCGGATCCAGCTCCCGCACATGGCTGTGCCCCGCTCACCATGGGGTCCTCCAGGCAACTTGACGGAGTTTCTAGAAGACGAGGCAGGGTACACGCAGCAGGTCGTGACTTCCGGGATGTGGATGATCCACGGGACGCTCGCTGCGGCGCTCGAACTGGTGGCCGAGAACCAACCCCTAGGGACGGTACCGCGCGAGGGACAAGTCTGGTGGATCAGGGGCCAGCTCTCGAGGTTGCAAGCTGTATTCATGATAAGTTGCTAGATTTAAGTCTCACGACTAAATTTAGCCTCGAAGCGTTACCTAACCGGGGATCCCAGTTCTCTGTGGTACAAAGCAGGATGCCTTGGGGATTCTACATCGCCCACGAGACATCCTTGTAATCAATATCCCGCGACGGCCAAGCCCCCAACTTGATAAAAAGTCCCGCCAGCGACTCGTCCTCGCCGGGACGCGGACCCCAAAACTCGCTCGCAAACGCATTCATCATGTCAGTCCCGTTGAGCAGCGCGCCACTCGTCCACAGCTTGCCATCACGCACCCATCGCTTCTCCAGCCACTCGGTCGTCGGCGCCTGCTGACGAAGCTCTTTGAGGAAGAACCGCGGGCCGGTGGCCTTCTTGCCGTCTAGAAGACCGGCCATGAGCGGCACCATGATGCCGCCGCAGATGGCTAGGAAGGCCGCGCAGCCTTCGTAGCTGCGCCGCACAAACGCCAGCTCGGCCTCGGTGGGCATGTACCCGAAGTTGTGTGCACCGACTAGCACGATGTCGAGCACGGGACAGGTCTCAAATGAGTCCGTAGGGTTGAGCGAAATGCCGGCCGTAAGGGCGCTGGGGGCGCCCGGTCCGGCCTGCGAGACCCAGTGGTAGTGGATGTCGATTGATTGCGCCTTGAGACGGCCGTCGACAATGGTCTCCGGGAGGGTGTCCACGAGGTGCTTGTCTAGCGCGCTGAAGAAGTCCAGGGGGGCAACGTCGAGGATCTCGGTGACGCTGGGAAAGAACATTGTTAGGGCTGGGCGCGTGAGGAGGGAAAATGGGTCATACCCGCTCATCAGGATGACGCCGACGTGGAGGGCTCGGCCCGGCTTGGAGAGGTTGACGAGTGTTGACATCTTGGTAGTCCCGACAGCGGAGTTTGTTCCGAGATATCTCAATAGCGATGAGGTGAGTGGGATGGGTTTGGTCGGGAAGCCCGCATTAAATATTGCGGCGCCCCGGTATGGGAAAGGTCGCGGCTCGTAACTGTGAGCCGAAATTCTGTGAAAAAACGTCTCTATGCGGTTGAGCTTTGACGCTTCGCCTGCCGATTTCAGCAAACATGCGGGGATGTTCCTAACCTCCGAGCTGACTCGGAGGTTTCGTCACGGGACTAAGGGCTCCGCCGGGTTAATTCTCTTGGCGCAACCAATCTAGACTCCCTTCTGAGCAAGTTTGAGTGAGTTGGATGAGGCGCCGACCGCCCTAATGGCTTCAAGTCCCGGCCCGCACCGGATCCCGGACCTCGAGGGGGTAGCAGTAGGGGAGCCGCACCACAGTGCTAGGTCCGCAAATTTCCCCGAGGCCACGCGTCACTCCTGGCCGGCCCTCTTAAGACATCGAAAAAGAGCCTTGTTGGAGTCTGATCTATACCCAGTAACCTATGCTGCTACCCATACTTCTCCCCAGCAACTGGACATGGTGTGCGAGGTACCGCGGATGAAAACCCAATCCATTGTCTCCTAGACCCATCTACACCACTCTCGGATACCACACCCCAAGGGGTCGGGTGTAATGCCACACCATCCTTGTCCTGCTCAGCATCCGGTAGATGGCAAGACGCCGCTATGACGGCCGAGCAAGCCCCCAACAACGGCCTCCCCGACAGGAACCTCTTCAAATGCCCAATTGCCGCAACGGGTGTGACGGGGCTGGCGTTACATACGCTAATGCAGGGAACTGCTACAACTGCCCGCTACACCAAAAGGTATGTGCAAGTTGACTAACCGTTAGTCATCTTGCTAGTTCCCACTTATTACCAACCCGT
>Ga0247758_1000882_pt1 | contig 25338 bp, 22 predicted proteins | sample UWRJL156409C4_FD_180950 | JGI IMG/M metagenome (GOLD analysis project Ga0247758, IMG submission 180950) | Plant litter microbial communities from Arlington Agricultural Research Station in Wisconsin, United States - UWRJ-L156-409C-4 | ecosystem: Environmental > Terrestrial > Plant litter >... | reverse complement strand
CGGTGGCAACGGTCCACGACGGTGGCCAGGACCTTGTCGGCCTCGGTCGTCGCGAGCACGAAGATGGTGTTGGGCGGCGGCTCCTCGAGCGTCTTGAGGAAGGCGTTCCACGCGGCCGTGGACAGCATGTGCGCCTCGTCGAGGATGTACACCTTGCTGCGCCCGGAGACCGGCGCGAAGCCGACCTTGTCGCGCAGCTCGCGGATGTCGTCGACCGAGTTGTTGGACGCGGCGTCCATCTCGATGACGTCCAGGGACGTGGCGCTGGCGATCGCGACGCACGACGGACAGACCCCGCAGGGCGTCACCGTCGGGCCGTTCTCGCAGTTCATGCACGCCGCGAGGATCTTCGCCATCGACGTCTTGCCGGTCCCGCGCGAGCCCACGAACAGGTAGGCGTGGTGGACCTTGTCCTGCTCGATCGCGTTGCGCAACGTACGCACCACGTGCTCTTGCCCGACGACGTCGGCAAACGTGCGCGGGCGGTGACGGCGGTAGAGCGACGGGCCGGTGGACACGAGCAATCGAGTGTAGAGGCCCGGGTGGCGGTGGGCCTCTCCCCACGACAGAACCCGCAGCCCGCCTCGACTTCCAGACGGATACGGTGGCGCGATGCGGTGGCTGCGCGCATCGGTCCTGACCGCCCTCGGCGCGGTCGTCACCTGGCTGATCGCCGGGCGGGGCCTCGTCAACTACGACACGCTCTACTCATTGGTGTGGGGCCGGCAGATCGCGCACGGTCAGAGCCCCGACCTCGACGTCGCGCTCGCCCCCACCCCCCATCCGCTCGCCACGCTGGGCGGCATCGTCGCGTCACCGCTGAGCAGCGCGGCCGACGGGTTCGTCCACGGGCTGGCGGCCACCGACGTGACGATCGTCATCGCCTTCCTCAGCCTCGGCCTGCTCGGCGCCGTCGTCTACGCGCTGGGCGAGGCGTGGTTCAACCCGTGGGCGGGCGCGCTGGCCGCGCTGATCATCCTCACGCGTCGCCCGGTGCTGGACTTCGGCGCCCGCGCATACGTGGACATCCCGTACGTCGTGCTCGTGCTCGGCGCGCTGCTGGTGGAGACCAAGCGCCGGCGGGCCGGCCTGCCGGTGATCGCCCTGCTCGGCGTGGCGGGACTGCTGCGCCCCGAGGCGTGGCTGCTGTCCGGCGCCTACGTGCTGTGGCTGATCGTGGTGAACGATCCCGCCCGCCCCGATCGGGAACGGCGGCGCATCGTCGTGCTGATCGGGGCGGCCGCCGTGGCGCCCGTGCTGTGGATGCTCAGCGACTGGGCGATGACCGGCGACCCGCTGCACTCCCTCGTCGGGACGCGCGACACCGCCGAGACGCTGGGCCGGATCACCGGGATCACCGAGGTGCCGACCACCGCGCCGCGACGGATCGGGGAGATCCTGCGCGAGCCGGTGCTGCTCGGCGCGGGCATCGGCCTGGTGCTGGCGTGGCTGTGGCTGCGCGACCGGGTGCGACTGGCCGTGGCGGCCGGCGTGCTCGCCTTCGCGGCGTTCTGCGTGCTCGCGACGGCCGGCCTGCCGATCCTCGGGCGGTACCTGCTGCTGCCCGCCGCGATCGGGGCGATCCTGTGCGGGGCGGGGGCCTTCGGGTGGATGAATGTCGGGCCGGAGCAGCCGCTGCGCCGCAAGCGCATCTGGATGTGGCTGGGCCTCTTCGTCCTCGCGGTGCAGCTGCCGTTCGTCCCCAGCCAGTTCGACCGGCTCGACGCGCTGAACCGCGCGCTGAGCATCCAGGATGGGGTGCAGGAGGATCTGCGCGCGTTCGTCGCCGCCGGCGACTTCCAGGCCCCGTGCGAGACGGTCACCGTGCCCAACCACCGGCCCGTCCCGCTGCTGGCCCTGTGGCTGGACGCCCGGCCGAGCGCGATCCACAGCGCGCTGGACGGCCCGGTCCCGGCGCTGGGCACCTACCTGCAGCCCGCCACCCCGGCCGTGGCCAAGGCGTACGTCCTCGATCCGCGCGACGCGAGCCAGGTGCTGCCACCCCCGCCGCCCGCGTATCGCCTGGCCTCCGAGAACGCCTCGTGGCGGCTGTACAAGCACTGCGCCCCCGCTGCCGTGACGCTGGGCGGGGAGTAGGGCGCGGGACCCCAAAACCCCGGTTCAGAACATCTGAATCAGATAGTCTGAACGGATGCGCGAGATGACCGCCTCCGAAGCGTCCCGCAACTTCTCGGCCCTGCTCGACGCCATCGAGCGGGGGGAGACGATCGCGGTGACCCGCAACGGAGCGCGGGTCGCGACGATCGCCCCGGCGGAACGCGGCACCTGGGCCGCCTTCACCGACGTCGTGCAGCGACACCGAGGAGAACGACGGGTCGACGACGAGTCGATGGAGCGATCGATTGCCGAGATGCGCAAGCTCGTCTCCCATGAGCACGACAGGGATCCATGGAGCGAGTGATCCTCGACACCGCGATCTTGGTGGCCACCGAGCGCGGGATATTCGACCCAGAGACGATGGCACCGGCCGATCCGGCGGTCCCCGCGATCGCCATCGCGGAGTTCCGGTTCGGGATGCTGCGCATGAGCAGTCACGCGCGCCGGGTGCAGAGCGCAGCGTTCCTTGAGCAGCTGCTCGACGTGCTGACGGTGGAGGAGTACACGCTCCACGTCGCCGAGCACCACGCGGAGCTGCTCATGCACACCAAACAGGTTGGCCGGCCTCGCGGAGCCCACGACCTCATCATCGCCGCGACCGCTCGCGCGACGAACCGCACGATCCTCACGCTCGACCACCGCGCGGCCTTCGACGACCTGCCCGGCGTCGCGGTCACCGCGCTCCCCGCCCGGCCCTGAGGACCGAGCGGGACGAGCGGCGAAGGAAGTGGACCGTGCACCCGGCGTCGTGACCGGCTCGTGGGTCCGTGCGCACATCGATGGCTCCGGCTCGGGGACTCCCGCAACGCCTGCCAGTACTCGCTTAAGGCTGCTTCCTTCCGGACCTGACCTGATTCACAAGCTGACACCGCGCGGGACCCGGGCCCTCAACACCACCAACGACGCACAGGCTTCACGAGCCTGCGCCCCTCCGACGGGGATTCGGCCTCGCTAGAGCGGATTGCGAGCGACAGGGCACCGCTACCTCCCCGCCTAGCACGGTCCACGAGGGAGCCTAGTGGACGGGCGCCGTGCACGGCGCCGTGCGGACCTCGGCGCGGGGACCGCCGCCGGGAGTAGGGTCGCGCGTCATGGACCCTCTCGACCGCCGCGAGTTCCTCGTCCGCACGGGGCAGCTCGCCGTCGCCGGCACCGCCCTGCCCGTGCTCGCCGGGTGCGGCGAGGACAGCGTGGCCACCAGCTCCGCGACCGCCGCCAGCGGCCTGCCCAAGACGGCCGCCGCCCTCGCCGCGGCCAAGCGCACGCCCAACATCGCCGGGCTGCGCAAGGTCGTCAAAGGCCAGGTGTTCACCCGCAGCACCTCCGGCTTCGCGGCCGAGCGCCGCATCTTCAACACCCGTTTCGCCAACGTGGTGCCGCTCGTCGTCGTGCGCGCCGCGAGCGTCGCCGACGTGCAGGCCGCGGTGAAGTGGGCGGCCTACTACGGCGTGCCGATCACCGCCCGCTCCGGCGGCCACAGCTACGCGGGCTACTCGAGCGTCAAGGGTGGCCTCGTCGTCGACGTGCGCAACCTCAACAAGATCGCCGTGGGCAAGGGCTCCGCCCGGATCGGCGCGGGCAACAACCTGTGGTCGGTGTACTCGACGCTCGCCGCGAAGGGCCTCACCGTCCCCGGCGGCTCGTGCCCCACCGTCGGCATCGCCGGCCTGGCGCTCGGCGGCGGCATGGGTCTCGCCGCGCGCAAGTACGGCCTGACGCTGGACAGCATGAAGGCGGTGCAGGTGGTGACCGCCGACGGCAAGCTGCACAACGCCAACGCGGGCAGCGCCGAGGATCTCTACTGGGCCTGCCGCGGCGGAGGCGGCGGCAACTTCGGCATCGCCACCCAGTTCACGATGCAGACGCACGCCGCGCCCAACTGCGCGTACTTCACCGCGTCGTGGTCGTGGTCCGAAGCGGAGGCGATGCTCGGCGCCTGGCTGCGCCACGCCCCCACCCTGAGCCCCGACCTGACGACGATCTGCTCCCTGCTCGGCGCGGGCGGCGGCACCCCGCAGGCCCGCATGCTCGGCCAGTTCTTCGGGACCGAGGCGCAGCTGCGCGCGACGCTCGAGCCGATCCTCAAGGACGCGCCCGGCGGCACCGTCAACTACGGGACGTCGGGCTACCTGGACCTCGTGAAGCGGTGGGCCGGGTGCTACGGCGAGTCGAACGCCCAATGCAGCGCGTACGCGCCCCAGGCGTTCAACGCGAAGTCCTCGTACGTCTCCAAGGCGTTCTCGTCAGCGGGCCTGAAGGCGGCGATCCGCGCGGTCGAACGGCCGGGCGGCGGCGACCTCCTGTTCGACGGGTACGGCGGCGCGATCAACGAGGTCGCAGCGAACAAGACGGCGTTCGCGCACCGCAAGGAGCTGGCCTGCATCCAGTACTACATCAACGGGTCCGGGAGCGGACCGGCGAACTGGCTGAAGGCCGCGCACGACGACCTCAAGCCGTACGTCTCCACGTCCGCGTACTCCAACTACATGGACCCGACGCTGACCGGGTACCAGACCGCCTACTACGGCTCCAACCTCACCCAGCTGCGCAAGATCAAGAAGAAGTACGACAAGAACAACCTGTTCGCGTTCCCCCAGGGGATCACGCCGGCGAGCTAGCTGGGGCGGGGCGAGCGGTGGGGCCGAGCCGCGGGGACGTCATCCAGGTTGTTGCCGCTATGCGGGCATAACCTGGATGACGTCCCCGCGACGCCGGATCAGCCCGCGCTGTTGCGGACCACGTAGAGGCGCAGGTCGTTGACCGAGACGGTCCCGCCGTACTGGGCGTTGCCGAGGTTGCGCATGCAGGTGTTGCCGAGGGTGATCGTGAGCGTGTGCTCGCGGGGCTGGTCGCTCGGCTCGGCCGCGGCTTCGCCGCCGATCGCCACGGTGTTCGCGGCGCCCGCCACGGTGTTCGGCGCGTTCTGCAGGACGACGCCGTCGCCGTCGGAGGTGAAGTTGTTGTCGTCGTAGCTGATCTCCTTGCCGTCCAGGTCCAGGAGATACGTGGGGCCCTCGCCGTCGTTGCAGACCGAGCCGTTGTAGGGGACGGTGGCCCAGCCCTTGACCTCGTCCAGCGTGTTCGCCGGCTGGGTCCAGGTGATGGTGCCGATCGTGACCCGCTTGCCCTTGTTGATCGCCTGGTAGCCGAAGGACTTGGAGGTGACGATGCCCGCCCCGTCCCGGCCGGCGGCGCCGCTGGCCCCGACCGGCCCCTGCGGCCCGACCTTGCCGTCGAGCCCGTCGCGCACGGAGGCAGCGAGGTCGCTCTTGGTGATCGACTTGTCGGCGATCTGGGCGGAGCCGACCGTGTCGTTGGCCAGGTCCTTCCCCTTGATCGCCCGGTCCCGGATGGTGGCCGAGGTGACGCTGTTCTTGGACAGCTTGCTGGCGGCATACGCCCCGCCGGTGCCGAGCGCGGCGAACAGCGCGATCGTGGCGACGACGTTGGCGTAGGAGAGGCGGCGCAGGAGGGAGAGGAGCATGGCGTTGAGGCTAGGCGCGACGCGGCGGCGTTTCGCAGGGGCGGCCCGGCGTCTTGCTGGCGGGGAACCGGCGGGTGGAGCGGCGGCGCGGCGCGGGTCGCGGCACCATGCGCGGGGCGCGGGGCGGCGCGGAGCGGAGCCGGGACGTTCTCCACATTCCTCCCACCCCTCGGGAGGAATGTGGATGACGTCCCGGGCGGGCGGGGCGGGCGGGGCGGCCGACATCGCCCGTTCGCCATGTTGTTGCCGAGGGGTGGCAACAACTTAGAGAGGGCCCGTCACGAAGGGCGATTCCGGGGCGAGAAGCACCCCTCGCCGCGCCCGCGTAGAATCACGGACCCTCCCGGGCGCGTAGCTCAGCGGGAGAGCGCTCGCCTCACACGCGAGAGGTCGCTGGTTCGAAACCAGCCGCGCCCATGGCCGGATCTTCTCTGCTGGAGCGAAGTACTCGATTCCGGCACGCCGTGACCCCGTGAGCGTTCCGGGGCCGATGGGCTAAACGATGGCCGAAACCCCGGCGACGTGCCAGCTTCGAGCATCTCTCGCGCCCCGGCGACGAGCTGGTCGAACGCCGCGCCGTGGTCGCGCTTGCTGCGATCCAGGAGCTGGGCGTAGACGTCCATCGTCATCTTGCTGTCGGCGTGGCCGACCTGGTGCTGGACGAACGGCACGTCGAAGTCGGTCGCCAGGAGCATGATCGAGACGTACGTGCGGCGCAGCGTGTGGGGCGTGACGTGAGGCAGCGGCGGCAGGCCGTTGGCCACGAGCCGTTCGGAGGCGCGAGCGGTGGCCGGGGCGAGGATCCCCGAGCGCACGTTGCTGGCGTTCCAGCGCTGTCCAGCGCGGGTGCAGAACACGTAGTCGTCGGGGCCGCACGGATAGCCGTGGCGCTGCTTGGCCTCGCGGTGGGCGATCAGGCTCTCAAGGAGCGTGGGCGTAATCTCGACGTAGCGCACGCCGGTCTCGGTCTTGCTGTCGGAGACCCACAGCCGCGCCCCGGCCGGATCGTGCAGCCGCACGTCGCGCTCGCGCAGCGTGAGCGCCTCGTTGATCCGCAGCCCCGCGTAGCCGAGCGTGTCGCCCAGCGTCCGCCAGCCAACCCGCGCGCTGCCGTCGACGCGGTACGTCTTGCCGTTGGCGAGCATCGACATGGCGCTGGCGCTCATCCCGAACTCGCGGCGCACGGCGGTCTGCGTCTCCCCCATCTCCAGGCGCCCGCGGATGACGGCGACCTGTTCGACGGTGAGCTTGGCCCGGGAGCGATCCCTCGGGCCGACCTGCAGCTCGTGGATGGCGTCCAAGAGGGCGGTGAGCTGGTCGATCTCCAGGAAGGTGCGCCGGGGCTTGGGCACGCGGACGCGCATCCGCTTGGTCCGGGCCGGGTTGTCGGTGCGCAGCCCGTCCTCGACGGCGTCGTCCAGGAGTTGGGCAAGCAGACCGATCAGCATCTGGATCGAACGCAGCGCCAGCGGCTTGCGCGGCCGACCCCGGGCATCTCGCGGCGTGGGTGCTCCGGCTTTCTGGAGCGCGACGAGCTCCGCACGCTCGGCCAGGAGCTGCGCGCGGAAGCGGCGGCACTCGTCCACGTCGATGGCCGTGATCGGCATCTCGCCGAAGTAGGGCAGCAGGTAGCCGCGCAGGCGCCACAGATAGTCCTCGCGCGTGGCGTCGCTGACCGGTCCGTCGCCCAGCTCGCCGGTCAGGCGCCGGGACAGCCATTCGGAGGCGTACTGGTGGAAGCTGATCCCGGCCCCGGCCTCGTCGTCGTCCTTGGACGCGGTGGGTTCGAGCGGGCGGTAGCGGTCGAGGATCTGTTGCAGTGCGATCCCCGCCTTGAGCTGGGCCAGGACGTCGTCCAGCTCGCGGCGTGCCCGAGGGCGTGTCCAGCCGTCGGCGTCGGTGCCGAAGATGATCCGCTGACGTTCTCCGCCGTGCATGAACCGGCCGCGAAGGCTGATCGAGCCGTCGGCCAGCGGGACGCGTTCGATGTTCCCGGTGGAGGGCCGAGCCATCAGCGGGACCGGTCGTACGGAATCAGCTCGACCGACGAGCGCCGGGACCGCCGTGGGTGCCCGCGCGATCGGCGACGGCGGGACGGCCCGGGCGGTGGGGCTGGCGTGGGACCGCGCCTGAGCGTACGCAGGACGTGCGCGAGGTCGAACCGCAGGCGACCGTGCTGACTGCCGATGCGCACGGCGCCCAACTCGTCGGCGTGCGCGTAGACCCAGTGACGCTCCACGCCCAGTGCCGCGGCGACGGCGGCCGCGTCGACCAGCCGGACCGCCGCGGGGCGGTCCGGAACGTCGAGCCGGGAGGCGACGGCGTCGGCGATGCGCTCGATGTCCGCCGGGTCAAGCCTCACCGCGCGCGACTCCCCACCCGTCGGCCGCCTCCAACGGAGCGGCCGACCATCGATGCACGCGCACACGGCGGCCCAGCGACCGGCGCGACACCAACAGCCTGACGGCGCGACATGCAGGTACCCCCGTTCCGGGGAAGATGTCAGCGAGCCGGAAGGGCTCGAAACCCCAGTGCTGGAGCGGAGCTTCGGCCCGGCCATTCTTGGCTGAACGAGCGCAGGAACAAGAGCGCGGGCGAGCACACAAACGAGCGCGACGATGAGAGCGCAGACGAGAGCGAACGCACCCGCGAGGTGCACCCCCACCGTACCCTCCACCTGCCCCTCCATCGCACCCACGTGGTGACCCCCGTAGTGACCCCGTGGAGCGGCGGCCCGGGGCCGTCCATTCACGGTATCTCGGGTGCGCTTCGTCGTCGTCGGAGAACAGACCCTCATGTTCCGTTCTCCGGACAACGCGGCCCGTTCCTTGTCTCGATCTCGCCGCGTGCGATCACCCCGAGCGGAGGTTGCGACCCGGCCCGGAGTACCGAGCCGACGCAGCCACGACACCGGTTAGGAGCGTGGCGGCCCGCCGGACGTCGTGGAGGCCCCAGCGGTCGACGGCGCGGGCGTGGTGGTCGCCGGCCCAGCGGTCGGCCGCGGCGAGCAAGGCCCAGCCGCGCGCGGTCAACCAGACCTCGCGGACGCGGTTGTCGTCCAGGGCACCCAGCCGCGTGACGTAATCGCGGTGCTCCAGCGACCGGATCGCCTTGCTCGTGGCCTGCTGGGTGATCTCCAGCGGCCGGGCCAAGTGGCTCACCGGCACACCACCGTGAGGCAGGAGCCGAAGGATCGCCCAGTCGGTGGCGCGCACGTCCGCGAACCCGGCGCGCTCCAGACGGGAGGCGCGGTCGTCGGAGACCGCCAGCCCGGCCGCGAGGATCGCGTCGGCGAGCGGCCGCTCAGCGGGCAGGATCGACATGGGCATGGAGCGCCAGCAGGGCCTCGACGTCAGCGGACCACGTGGCGACGGCTTCGCGGTCCGACGCTTCCGCGGCGCTACGAAGACACGCGGCCAACAGCCGGTCGGCCGCTCCGAGCAGCGCGCCGTAGACGATGTCCAGCCAGAGGCCGTGGTCAGCCGTCAGCGCCGTTGACTGGTCCGAGCGCAGGTCGTCCCACCGCACCGGGTGCAGGACGATGTCGATCGCGCAGATCAGATTCGCGGCCCGGATCTGCGCGGCGACCCGATCGCGTCGCGGAGGTGCCTTGAGAACGTCGTACTGGACGTCTCGATACCGGACGAACTCGTCGTGGATCGTCTCGACCAGCCCGGCCGGGACCGTCAACGTGATGGATGCCATCTGCATTCCCTCCTGGGAGTCAGAGGCACTTAGGCAGGACGACGCACAGCGCCCACTGGACCACCCAACAAGCGGTCCATAGAGTGGCCCTGTACCGAAGTTCACCGCTTCGGTGCCACGCCCCCGGGCCGCGCTAACGGCCGCGGGGGCACTTGTTTACAACCGTGCTTGATCGAAGTTAGCCGGAGCGCCGATCCATGGGAAGGGCCCTGGCGGAGTGGGCGCGATGGCACCTTCCCGAGAGACCCGGGGTCTGTGCCGAGGACCTAGTTCTGCCGCGACGTCACCCTTCTAGTTCGTGAGTGCTCGGTCAGCGGAAAGCACCAAGCGCGAAGTCCGACGGCTGCAGGCAACCGAGGGCGATTACGATTTCGCCCAGCGAAATGACACGCAATACGCGATCATCCGCGTATGGGCGACTCGCCGTACATCGAAGAGCTGCGTCTCAAGCGATTCAAGTCCTTTCGGGACGCGGTACTGCCACTCTCAGACCTAACGCTGCTTATCGGCCGGAATGGAAGCGGAAAGTCGAACGCCCTTGACGCGTTGCACGTTCTCTCTCGACTTGCAGACGGCGAGGACCTACGAGAGGCCATCGATGGCAACCGGCGTGAGGGCCAGGAAGTACGAGGCGGGGTTCGTGGTTGTGCGCCGTACGGCGAAACAAGCTTCGCCCTCGGATGCACCGTCGTCCGGGGAACAGACCGAATCGATCTTGACATCGAGGTGCGGGTAGAGCCGGACGTACAGATTATGTCCGAGCAACTGTTCTATCGACCGGCTCGTGGTAAGCACCGTCCCTATCTAGCGACGGACGAGCCGCAAGTCGGGTTGGTCGATATCGCTGGCCGCTACTTCAATGGCAAGCGCGGTACCAACCCGGCGATTCCTTTTCGGTCTGATCGACTACTCACCGCCCAAGTCCCGACCAAGGTGCCGGCGACAACGATCACCACGCGCGATGTTCATGAGGTCGCACTCGCCATGATTCAAGCGTTGCGTGCGGTCTTCATCCTGGACCCCGTGCCCTCTCTCATGCGCCAGTACGTACCTGCACGAGACACGGTGCTCCGACGACAGGCCGACAACCTTTCGGCCGTGATTGGGGGCCTTCGGGACGATGACGTCCGTTGGGCGCGACTGAATGAACTTGTCGAAGCGCTTCCTGAACAGAAGGTCGCTGGGATCGGAGTCGAGCAGTCGCGACTGAGCGACGTAATGCTCACCCTCAACGAGCAGTTCGGCGATCGTCATGTGGACGTATCCGGACGAGTCATGAGCGACGGCATGCTTCGGTTCTTGGCTTTTGCTGCTGCCCTCCTGGAGGCTCCAGAAGTAACCGCAGCCCAAAACACGGGCGCCAACACGCAGCTCGTCATCGAGGAGATCGAGAACGGCCTACATCCGTCTCAGGCTGCACGCATAGTCCAATTGATCAAAGAGGAAAGCGGTCGCCGACGCATTCGTACGCTTGCGACCACGCACAGCCCAGCGATGCTGACAGCGCTTGACGCGGACGATCATCGCGGTGTGATCGTGTGTCGGCGCAATGCGGATAGCGCGGTGAGCGAACTCGTTTCGCTGGTCGATCTGCCGGCCTATCCAGAGGCTTTGGCGGCAGGAACGTTGGGCGACGCAGTGACACTTGAACGCCTCGTCGACTCCCCGAGCGTCGCCACCCGGCTTTCTGCTCTGGACGAACTCTTGGCCAAGCTTTGAGTCGACGCGTCACGTTCATCGATACCTCTGTGCTCCTAGAGATCCTCCGGGTCCCGGGTAAGAGCCAGCGTGCTGACGAGATTACAGTCGAACTCCGCAGGCGAGTCGCGGCACGAGAGTCCATGATCTTGCCAACCGCAGCCATTATCGAGACCGGAAACCACATCGCGCAGGTAGCTGACGGCGGCACAAGAAGGACCCTTGCGGCCCACCTTGTGGGGTTCCTGGAAGCGACGATGGCTACTAGCGCGCCTTGGACGTTGAATGGAGCGCGCTGGAATGCCGACCTCCTTTCTGCGATCTGTAATGGAGCGCGGGGATGTCCACCACTGCCGGACATGGCTGTCCAGGGCGTCGGCGTGGGTGACGTATCAATTCTGGCCGAGGCAGAGGCATACGAGCGGCGCGTCGCGAACGTCGACGTGTCCGTTTGGACGCTCGATGCAGGTCTTATGGCCTATTCATGAGGGCCCCTCCGAAGTACCCGCGCATCGCGCACATACGCTCATCTCCTGCCGCGACCCGCGACGACGCCATTCTCTCTGCATCAGACCTGGAGCGGATATTGACGGCAGAGGTCGTCGTTGAGGAGAAGCTAGATGGAAGCAACGCAATGGTATGGATCGATCATGGCGTGGCGTGTGTGGGAACGCGAGGAGGAGAGAACACGACCGATCGTTCTGGCGAGCGCGGGCGAATGCGAGCATGGGCATCTGCTCAAGGTGGATTCCTGATTGCTGGTCTTGGAGAGCGTTTCGCCGTCTATGGCGAGTGGCTCCGCCGGCGCCATGCCGTTGCGTACGAAAGCCTGTCCGCAGAGTTCGTCGGGTTTGACATCTTCGATCGCGAACTAGAGAACTTCCTGGTCGTGGACGAGCGCAATGATCTGCTGGACCGGCTTCAAATTGCGAGGCCCCCGGTTAAGTTTCGCGGGGTGCTGCACACCGTGCAGGCCTTGGAGCGAATGCTCGGCGACTCGGCGTTCGGGACCGTGCGCGCCGAAGGTCTCGTCGTCCGCACGACGGACGGGCGACCGCCCCGACTGGCGAAGTTGGTAGATCCAGTGTGGCGAGGGATCGGATCCGCCGAATGGGTCGGCGAGAACGGCTTGGTAACCCGCTAGTCCTCATCCCGGGCGACCTGGTCCGGAACTTTCGAGTTCGTGCATTAACTCGGCGGGGTTCTCCCGCGACCGCTTCCTTGGGCAACGATGTGTGGCATCGTGAACCCAAGCCCCGCGCGTTTCTGGCGTAGGTCCGGGTTCTGTCCGGTACGCGAGGAAAATCTGTCATGTGTCTCTCACGCGCGTGGTGTCCGCAGTCCCGTCCATCGCTGACCGCAGGTTGCTCGCGTACGCTGGCTACCACGCGCCCGAATGGCTACTCGATCGCCTCGACCCGGCTGTCGTCAGCGGTATCGCCAAGCCCCTGATCCACGCCGCGGCCGATCAGCAGTTCGTAGCACGGGCCGCCGCGAAGGGCCTGATCACGGCCCTCCCGGGAGAAGCGTGGCGCAATCAGTTAGCGCCTGAAGACAAGCGGCGCCTAGCCCTCAAACCACTCGACTACATGCTCGATGCCCGCGCCGACCCGTCCGAGACCCGCCTGTCTGATCCCGCCATCTCCGAATACGCCGCGACCTACGTGGATGCCCAGATCAGCCGAGGCGCCACGCTGATCGGCACGCCCGCGCACGTGCATCGTGTGGACGGCGACGTCGGGCGTGACAATGACCTCCGCTTGGCTGAAGCTGCGGTCGCAGAATGGGAAGGCCGGCAAGGGAGCCGCGAGCGCCCAGACGGCCGCCCCACAGCCCTCTTCGCCACTGTGGCAGTCAATGCTGCGGCTCTAACCAACCCGGACTTCGTGACGTGGCTAGTCCGCCAGTACCTCGCGCTTCGCGTCGACGGGTTCTGGATTGCTGTATTTAACTCCCGTCACGGCCTTGCCCAGCTTCAGGGCGCGACAAGACTTGGTCTGGGGCTGCAGTCGGACGGCCGCTTTGCCATCCTCTCGGGAGTCGGTGACGCCCACTTGGCAGCGTTGGCGCGCGGCCTTGCGGCGACCTGCGCAGGCCACCACGGCATGGCACCCAGCTTTCCCCCGGCCGACTTGCCCACGGACGAGGACGACGACACGCCCATGGGCGTCCCCATCTACCACCCGGCGATCATGGGCAGCACCGCCCTCGGCGACGACTGGGAGCCTGCACGACGCGCACTCTTCAGAAGGAATCCCTGTCCGTGTGGCCGCCACGCGGCCGATCAGGTCCCCGACGGTCGTGCCAAACGAGAGCACAACCTGGAGATGTTGCTGCATGAGGCCGCAGCGGCAATCGCCTTGGATCCGTTGGATGCTGCGACAGTGTTCAAAAGGCGGAGCAAGGCAGCACGCACGCTTCGGGCAAGCCTGGAGATCGGTGATTTGAAGCCGGGCTGGCGTGGCGCGGCGTCGGCTCGTGCTTGGAACGACGACGCCGGCTCCATCGGTATCGCCGAAGCCGGCTGATCTTCAGACGCGCGAAATGCGCGCGGCAGTGAACACGGCCCACTCGGGCATTGTCCGTCCGCTCAGCGCGGCGGCGCATTCCCAGTTCACCGCGGCACTGACGTCGATAGCCGCCACGCTGATCGCCAGCCGGACATCACCGATTCTCTCGATGACCCGGACCGGTAGGGGGATCGATGTATTCAGGGCTCCTGTCGCGTCGTTGGTTCCGAGCGCCCTGACGTACGCCGCGTAGGCAGGTGAGACTGCTCGCTCGACTCGGGCCGCCGCAGCCTGATTGTCGAGCTCAGCCACTAGACGAGGAGCGTCGTTGGTAAAGACCTCCTGCAGGTCTCTCGTGGTGATGAGTCGCTGGATGACCAACGACACCGCAAGCTCCACTGGGACGTGAGCCGCTACGGCGCCGGAAGTGATGCGGTCACGCGCGGCCGCGTCAAGCGGATCCAGGAGCCAAAGGTCATGTCGGTCGCCTGGACGCTGAGCGGCACGGACGAGACCGCCCTCGGCCGCCGATCCACGACCGTCCCCCCCTAGCACTCGGAGGTGCCGACGGTTCGCGGGACGCCTAGCGGGGGTCGTTTGCCTCATGTAGATTTAATTTCTACTTATGGGCACGCGCGGAGTCAAGCGGTTGTCGACGCGTGACTGGCTATTCGGCTCGCGCCCGCGTCGCCTTGCTCTTGAAGCTCTCCTCGGTGACCCGAGTCGCACGTGGAGCAAGGCGGACCTCGCCCGAGCTACAGGGGTCAGCGTCCATGGCGGCATTGATGAGCACGTGGCGGGACTCGTCCGGGTTGGTCTACTCGTCGCGGACGGACGCGGATGGCGCTTGTCTGAACCCGACGGCCCTCTCACTGATTCACTGAACGACCTGCTTGGAGCGCTGCCCTGCGACGACGCGTCGGAATAAGCGTGCGACACTCGCCGGCGTTCACCCGCAGCTACTCTTCGCGTTTAGCCCACCGACCCACCTCAGTGGGCTAAACCCCCTTCAAACCGCCCCAATCCGGCACAATCGCGCTCATCCCGTGACTCGCCAGAAACCGCTTATTTGCGGCGCTTTCGCCCCCTCTTCCTCGACCGCTTCCCGTGCCTCACACGCGAGAGGTCGCTGGTTCGAAACCAGCCGCGCCCATCAGCCCGTCCTCCGCGTACGCGCGCTTCAACGAACGTGCAGCCGGCGGGTGCCGCTGCCCCTCAACACCCAGTGAAGAACCGGTCCAGCAGCTCCTCGACGCCGGCCCGGCCCAGCGGCGGGGTCGTCTCCTGCAGGCCGTCGACCGTGAGGCCGTCGAGCAGGGCGATCAGCTGGGCGGCGTGGGCCTCGGGCCGCTCGCAGCCGCCGCCGCGTAGCAGCAGCACGAACAGGTCGCTGAAGCGCGCGCGGGACCGGCCCATCACCGCGTGGAGCGAGGGCGAGCGCGTCGCCTCCAGCACCAGCTCGTAGCGCGCGGCGAGCTGCGTCCGAGCCGTCGGGTCGAGGACGCGCTCCAAGCCGACCACGACCAGGTCCCGCATCTGCTCGCGGGTCAGCGTCCCGGTCGCGGCCGCCTCGACCGCGGCGGCCGGGGGCAGGTCGAGCTCGACGTGGCGGCGGGCGGCAGCCTCGAGCAGGGCGGCACGGGTGCGGAAGTGATTGGAGGTCGACCCGGCCGGCAGCCCGGCCGCCTCGTCGACGGCGCGGTGGGTGAGGCCGCGCGAGCCGCTCGTCCCCAGCACCGTCAGGGCCGCGTCGGCGAGCTGCTGACGCCGGAGCGCGGGCTCCGGCGCGGCGCGCTCTCTCGTGTCCGCCCCGGAGGTCATGGGCCGCAGCGTAGCGGACCCGACCCCCGAAAAACTACGAACGTAGTGACATCACTACAGATGTAGTGTACGCTGGCGCGAACGCAGCCTACGACGAAGGGGAAGGGCCATGAGGAAGGGCGACCGAACCGGGAGGATCACCGCACGCGGAGGGGCGCTCGCGCTGACACTGGCAGCCGTCCTCGTCACGTCGCTGCCCACCGCCCTCGCGCATGCGAAGACCACTCCCGGGTCGACCGCGGCCGCACTGAAGAAGGCCGGCTGGGCGTCCAACGTCAAGGCGACGTTCCCCGACGGCACGCTGCGCTTCCGCTCGAACGGGGTCCCCAAGCGCGGGGTGCTCTCCCAGTACGCCGTCCCGAACCCGGGGATCATCGTGCCGAACGCGTCGAACTCCCACGTCGCGCCGTCGTCCGAGGTGGTCAAGCAGCAGAGCTACGACATCAGGATCACCACGACGCCGAAGAAGGCGAAGAAGCCGACCTCGATCGCCGCCGGGCCCATCGGCGTGATGATCTCGGGCGCGCTGGTCTTCAACCCGTACGAGGGCGACGGGACAACGGTCGCGATGGCCTCCAACTTCACGCTGAAGGACTCCCAGGGCCGCGACGTGCCGTTCCTCGACGCCTGCAACGGCCACCCCTCCCCCGGCGCGGCCTTCGCCTACCACTACCACGGCCTGCCGCCGTGCGTGACCGCCACCGTAGACAAGAAGAACGGCCCCTCGCACATCATCGGGGTCGCCTTCGACGGCTTCCCGATCTACGGCGACCGCGACGTCCACGGCAAGCAGCTCGAGGCCAAGCACCTGGACAAGTGCAACGGGATCACCAGCCCGACGCCGGAGTTCCCGCAGGGCATCTACCACTACGTGCTGCTGAACGTGGCCTCGGCGAAGTCGTCGCCCGCGTGCTTCGCCGGCGTACTGCCCAGCGTGCCGACGAAGGTCTTCCGCAACGCCTCGGCCCGCGGGGCGTCGTTCTCCTGCTGGCTGGCGACGAAGCCCGACCGGCCGAAGACGAGCCTGCGGGCGATCCGGGTCCGCTAGCTAGAGCGTCCGCGAGTCCTCGGACCGCCGCCCGCTCACGACGCGGGCGGCTCGTCCGCGTCGGCGAGCCGCTCGTCCACCCAAGCGCTGAACACCGCGTTGAGGCGCTGACCCAGGTCGACGACCGGGCGGAACGGCGCCGGCCCGTCGAGGGCCTCCAGGTGCGCGGCGACCGTCCGGAACTCCTCGTCCGCTTGCCCCAGGTGCTTCCGCTCGCGTTCCAGCGCGACACGCCGGTCGGCCGGTTCCAGCAGGCCGAAGAGGAAGTACCGCAGGGCCGTCTCGTTGCGCACCCGGCGGTCGGTGTCGGTCTCGGTCATCCACCGACGCAGGTCCTCGCGACCCGCGGCGGTGATCCCCCACGTGCGGCTGTTGCGCTGGCCCTCCTCGACGACCTCGATCAGCCCGGCCTCGTCGAGCCGGCCGAGTTCGGGATAGATCTGCGAGTGGCTGGCGTGCCACGCGTTGCGCAGCGACTGGTCGAAGCGCTGGGTCAGCTCGTAGCCGGTACCCGGCTTGGCCGCGAGCATGCCCAGCAGCGCGTAGTGCAACGACATCGCCGCATCTTAGTGGCGATCTTGACATGTCGAGATCGACATGTCAGTTTTTGCATATGGACCCCGCCGCCCCTTCGCTCACCGCTCGCCGGCAACGGCTGCTCCTCGCCGCCGTGATGTCCGGCCTGCTGCTGGCGATGCTCGACCAGACCATCGTCGGCACGGCGCTGCCGACGATCGTGCGCGCGCTCCACGGCGACACGCTCTACGTCTGGGTGATCACCGCGTACCTCGTCCCGGCCACCGTGTCGCTGCCGGTCTACGCGCGGCTCTCGGACCGGTACGGGCGGCGCCCGCTCCTGCTGTTCGGGATGACCGTGTTCGTGGCCGGCTCGGCCCTGGCCGCAACCGCCCAGACGATGGAGCAGCTCGTGCTGTGGCGGGCCACGCAGGGCCTCGGCGCCGGCGCCCTGGAATCCCTGTCGTTCATCCTCGTCGCCGACCTGTACCGCGGCCAGCGCAGCGCGGCCTTGCAGGGCGCGCTGGCCGGGCTGATGGGCGTGAGCTTCATCGCCGGCCCGCTCGTCGGCGGGTTCCTCACCGACCACGTCGGCTGGCGGTCGGTGTTCCTCGTCAACCTGCCCATCGGGATCGCGGCGATCGTCGTCGTGCGCGCCGTGCTGCCCGGATGGGTGGGGCGCAGCGAGCGGCGGGGCGCCCCGCTGGACCTCGCGGGCATCGCCGTGCTGACCGCCGCCGTCGGCCTCGTGCTGGTGGGGCTCAGCGAGCACTCGCAGATCCCGACACCGGCCTGGACCGACCCGCGCACGGGCGGCCTGGTCCTCCTCGGCCTGCTCCTGGTCCCGGTGTTCGTGGCGGTCGAACGGCGCGCCGCATCGCCGATCGTCCCGATGCGCCTGCTCGCCGACCGGCGGGTGGCGAGCATCCTGGTCGCGGCCGCCACCGCGAGCTTCGGGCTGTACGCCGGCGTGCTGCTGCTGCCGCGGTACTTCCAGCTGGTGCGGGACGTCAGCGCGACCCACTCGGGCCTGCTCATCTACCCCCTGCTGCTGGGCCTCCTCGTCGCGGTCAACGTCGGCCCCATGCTGATCGTGCGCCGCGGCGCCTTCCGCGGCGTGCTGCTCGGCGCCTGCGCGGTGGCGGCCGCCGGCGCACTCGGCTTCGCCACCTTCGACGCCGACACCCCCGACTGGCAGTCCCTCCTCTTCATGGCGATGATCGGCGCCGGCATCGGGCCCGCCCTCTCCGGCCTGCAGATCGCCATCCAGCGGATCGTCCCGCCCGCGCAGGTCGGCGGCGCGATGGGGACGACGCTCCTGGCCCGGCAGATCGGGGGCGCGGTGGCCCTGGCCGCAGCCGAGACGATCTACGCCTCCGGCCTGCACGACGGCGGTGCTGCCGACGCGGCGACCGCGACCGGCACCGGCGTGCTCGTCGTCTCCCTCGTGGGCACGGCGATCGCCGCGGCCGCGCTGCTGGCGATCCCTCGGGGAGGCGGCCGCCTCCCCGAGATCGTGCCGGCGCCCGGTGCGCCTGGCACGCGGGCGCCGGAGCGCGTCCCGGCCGAGCCGACGTCGGCGATCCCGGTGCCTTAGAGCGTCCGCGAGTCCTCGACGAAGCAGAGGCCCTTGGGGCCGCGGACGATCTTGGCGGCGCCCTCCCAGATCGTCCCGGCCCCGAGGATCTTGATGAACTGCTGCTGGGACATCGTCTTCAGCGTCAGGTCGAGGCCCGCGTCCGGTACACGCAGCCGCCAGCCGAGCGGGAACTCCACGCCCACGCCCAGGTCCGGCCGGGGGACGATCGGGGCGCGCTCCTGCACCTGGAAGCCGCCGAGATGACGCACCTTGCCCGTCTTGGAGACGAGCGTGCCGACGAAGCGGTCGGTGAGCGGCCGGTTCTCCGTGTCCAGGAACCGGTAGAGCATGAGGTCGCGCCCGTCGTCCAGGCGGCAGGCGAACCAGTCCCACCGCATCGCCGACGGGACGCTCTGGAAGTTGCCCCACTGGTGGTCGAACCAGCCCTCGCCGGTGAGCGGCGTCGTCGTGGCGCCGTCGACCCACGTCGCGGTGACCGCCAGCCGCGTCGCCGAATAGTACGCGGACGGCCCGCCGATCCCCTGCTGGATGATCCCCTTGCGGCCGTGCAGGACGTACGCGCGGCGCGGCGTCAGGCGCAGCTCCAAGCGCCCGGTCGGCGTGGTGGCGTTCACCATGAAGACGCCGCGGGCGCCGCTCGCGCGCCAGCGGTAGGACGTGTCGCCGACCGCGACGTCGAGCGGCGAGCCGGCGTCCGGCCCCAATCCCAGCGCGACCTGGTCGCGCGACACGACCGTCTCACCGGTGCTCAGGTCGATGAGGTTGACGTGGGCGAGCAGCGCGGCGGGCGTCGACCAGATCGTCGCGAAGTACGAGTAGCCGCGGCCGCGGCGGTCCTCGACCCGGCCCGCGGAGTACCACCACTCCATCCCGAACCCGGGGTGCGGCGCATGATCGCGCGGGAGCACGACCGGCTGCACCGCGGGCGGCACGGCGGCCGCGACCGCGGGCGCCGCGCCGACGCCGATGCCGACGGCCAGCAGCGTGAGGACGAGCAGGGGGCGGCGCATAGACGATCAACCGTACAGGCACGGTTCGTTTCCAGGTCGCCGTTCCCCGGCGCACCGGCCGACGATCCGACCCGGCTACGTTTCAGGGGTGCACGACGCCCTCACCCGATTGGCCTCCGTCTTCGCCGATCCCGCCGCCCCCGACGCCGCCGCCACGCTCGACGCGGTGCGCGTGCGGTGGAAGGCCCTCGACGCCGCCGAGCGTGCCGCCCTGACACCGCTGGCGAAGCTCGCAGCCGAGCGTGTTGCCGCCGCCGAAGCCGAAGCTCGTCCCACGATCTTCGACCTGGAGCCGCAGGCGCCTGAGGAGCCCGAGCCCCAGGAGCCGGACGAGCCGGACGACGAGCTCTACCGCGGCGACCCCGGATCCCCCGCGGCCGGACCCGCTCCGACCGCCCCTCCCGCACCGGCCCCCGTCCCCCGCCGCGACCCGCCGCGAATCACGGGCGACGTCACGCCCGAGTCGCTGCTCCCCCTGCTCGGCCTGCAGACGTTCCGGCCCGGGCAGCGCGAGGCGGTGCAGGCCGCGCTCGACGGCCGCGACTCGCTCGTCGTGATGCCGACCGGCGGCGGCAAGAGCCTCTGCTACCAGCTGCCCGCGCTGGCCGGCGACGACCTGACCGTGGTCGTCTCCCCCCTGATCGCCCTGATGCGCGACCAGTGCGCGCGCCTCACCGACCTCGGCCATCCCGCCGTGATGCTGGCGTCCGGCGGCGACGGCGAGAGCAACCGCCGGGCGCTCGACGAGATCCGCGACGGGACGGCGAAGGTGTGCTTCGCGGCCCCGGAGCGCTTCGCCTCGGGGACGTTCCGGGCCGCGCTGCGCACCCGGGCGATCGCGCTGTTCGTGGTGGACGAGGCGCACTGCGTGAGCGAGTGGGGCCACGACTTCCGGCCCGACTACCTGCGGTTGTCGTCCGTCATCGCCGAGCTCGGCCATCCGACCGTGATGGCCTGCACCGCGACCGCGACCCCGAAGGTCGCGGATGAGATCGTCGCGCGGCTGGCCCTGCGCGAAGCGGTCCGCGTCCGCTCGGGCTTCGACCGGCCGAACCTCTCGTTCGACGTGCTGCCGTTCGACGGCCAGGGCTCCGTCGCCCGCAAGCGCGCGACGCTCGTCGCCGGGATCTCCGAGCCCGAGAACCGCCCCGCCGTCGTCTACTGCGGAACACGCAAGAGCACCGAGGAGGTCACCGAGCTGCTCACCGCCGCGGGCGTGCGGGCCGTCGGGTACCACGCCGGCATGTCCGCGGACGTCCGCGCGAGCCGGCAGGACGCGTTCATGCGCGGGGACGCCGACGTCGTCGTGGCCACCAACGCGTTCGGGATGGGCGTCGACAAGGCCGACGTGCGTTCCGTGTGGCACTGGGCGCTGCCCGGCTCGCTCGAGGCGTACTACCAGGAGGCCGGTCGCGCGGGGCGCGACGGCATCCTGGCGCGCGCGGTGCTGCTCGCCTCGCGGTCGGATCTCGGGCGCCTCGTCCGCTTCATCCAGGAAGCCGAGGTGACCGTCGAGCAGGTCGGCGCGCTCATCGGCCGGCTGCGCGCGCAGGCCGGCGAGAACGGCGAGGTCGAGGCCGACGCCGGACAGGACCGCGACCGGATCGCCCTCGCGGTGGCCGAGCGGGCCGGAGCGATCGCCCTGGAACCCGGGGCCGGTGGGCGACTGCGGGTCAGCGTGCGGCCCGGCGACGTCGACCACCGGACGATCGCCCAGATGTGCCGCGCCGCGACCGACCGCCGCTGGCAGGCGTACCGCTCGATCGAGAAGTACGCCTCGGGCGACAACCACGTCTGCCGCCGCCGCCAGCTCCTGGACCACTTCGGCGACCCGGAGAAGGGCGCGCCGCTCGGCCGCTGCTGCGACGTGCACGACCCGGTCGACTGGCTGCCCCCGATCCAGGTCGCCTCCGGCCGCTCACGCGGGTCCGCGAGCCCGCCGGAGGAGGAGGGCCGCCCGGTCACCGACGACGAGATGGCGCCCTTCAAGGCGTGGCGACGCGAACGAGCCGACGGCAAGCCCGCCTACACCGTCGCGACCGACGCGACCCTGCGCGAGGTCATCCGCCGCCAGCCGTCCACCCCCGACGAGCTCCTCGCGATCAAGGGCATCGGCAAGTCGTTCATCGAGAAGCACGGAGAGGCGCTGTTGGAGCTGCTGGGGAGGTGAGCGGAGCGCCGGCTCGAGCGCTCCCACCACCCCGTCAGTGCCCGCGGAACGCCAGCTTCCGCACGGCGACCATCGCGGTCGGTCCCTCGCGGCCGCGGAGGACGACGGCCACGCCGGTCCGCGGGCCCGTCGGGGCGAACGCGACGGCGCGGCGCGGGCCGTCCGTGTGGGTCGTGCCCGTCCCATCCTCCGCGGTGCGGTAGATCTTCGTCCCGGGCACGCCGTCCGCCCCGTCCCAGGCCAGGAAGGTCAGGCGGCCGCCGGCGAAGTTCAGCGAGCCCAGCCGCTGGCCGTTGAGGCCGCACGCCCGGCCGATGACGTGCCGGACGTCCCCGCTGTCCACGTCACGCACCTCGACCGCCGGCAACCCGCAGATCCCGACGTACGGATCGACGTCGCGCACCTGGGCGACGTGATCGCCGGACAGCGCGATCTCGCTGCCGCCCGCGCGAGAGAGCAGGCGCGCCTCACCGCCCGCCGGACGCAGGTACAGGCTGGCGTGCTCGGCGCGCAGGTCGTGCGCGCTGCGCAGGAAGGCGACGTCGCCGCGATCCATCGAGCCCTGCAGCTCGCTGGACCCCGGCGTGTTCACACCCGGGACCGGCTGCTCGCCGCGGCCATCGACACCCACCTGGTAGAGGTCGCACCGCGCCCCGTCGGTGGTCGCGCACCGCGGATAGACGACCACGATGCCGCCGTTCGCGTCCGTGCCGACGTGCGGCCGGGCCAGCACGCTGACCGGCTCGACGCCGGCGATGGCCACGGCCTTGCCGCCGCGGACGGACACGCCGAGGTGGCGCGTGGCACCGTGACCGGGCAGCGTCCCCACGACCGTGGTGCCGTGTGACGTCGGCCGCTCGAGCTTCCAGTCGAGCGAGGCGGGCTTGGAGGCGGCACCCGTTCCCGGGCTGACGACCGCGGTGACGGCGGCGACCAGCGCCAGCGCAGCAAGACCTATGGACGGCACGGTGTTCCCCCTGATGGTGTTGGACCGCCGGCCGGATGGGCGTTCCGTACACGAAGTGCACATCCGACCGTCTGCGCCAATCTACCGGGTCCCGCCCCGGTTCATGCCACCTGCCCGGCACAGGACTCCCGGGGTCGTGGGTACGCTCGATCGCTCCATGCTCACCCCCGGCCGTCCCCAACAACTTCGTGCCGCTCGACCCGTCCCGCGCCCGAACGATGTCGCAGGTATGCGTGTAGTACGCGCATACCTGCGACATCGTTCGGCTGGGGGGAGGGTGCTCGCCGTGGTCGGTGCCGTGCTGGTGGGCCTGACCGGCGGCATCCCCGCGACGGCCCAGGCCAAGCTCACCCTCACCGCCTCGAAGCCCGACACCGCCCGCCTCAGCACCCTCACCTTCACCACCTCCGCGGTCCCCGGCGGCCGGACCTCCGTCCGCGTCCTCCTGCCCGACGGCTACGCGAAGGACACCGGCCGCCGGTATCCCGTCCTCTACCTCCTGCACGGCGGCGCCGGCAACTCGAGCGACTGGACCACCGCGGGGAACGCCATCACCGCGACGGCGGGGAAGCCGCTGATCGTCGTGATGCCGGACGGCGGCAGCGCCGGGTGGTACAGCAACTGGCGCAACGCGGGGACGCAGGGCAAGCCGCGGTGGGAGGACTACCACGTGGGCGAGCTGATCCCGTGGGTCGACCGGCACCTGCGGACGGTCGCCGCGCGGAAGGGGCGAGCGATCGCCGGGCTGTCGATGGGCGGGTTCGGGGCGATGAGCTACGCGGCCCGGCACCCGGAGCTGTTCGCCGCCGCGGCCGCGTTCTCCGGCGCGGTCGACACGGCCGTCCAGCCGGAGGCCCTCGCCTCGCTCGCTGCCCTCGACGGCGGGAACGCCTCGTCCATCTGGGGTGCGCGCCGGACGCAGGAGATCATCTGGCGCGGGCACAACCCCACCGACCTGGCGGAGAACCTGCGCGGCATGCAGCTCACGCTCCGCACGGGGAACGGGGAGGCGGGCGGGCCGTTCGGCGGGGGCGGGCCCGACGACGTGTTCGAGCCCGCGGTCCACGAGATGACGGTCAACCTCCACGAGCGGCTCCACGCGTACGGCGTGCCCAGCGTCTACGAGGACTACGGCCCCGGTGGTCACACGTGGGCCTACTGGAACCGCGACCTGCAGCAGACGCTGCCCGCGATCCTCGGGACGTTCACGAAGCCCGCCGCACTGCCCCGCGACGTGCGCTTCGTCTCCACCGCCCCCCGCTACGCGATCCGCGGCTGGAACGTGACGATCCACCGCCGGGCCCTGGAGTTCAGCCGCCTCAGCGACGCCACCGCCCGCGGCTTCGACCTCGCCGGCAGCGGCACGGCCACCGTCGTCACCCCCGGCCGCTACCGGCCGCGCAGCGCGCACGCGATCACGATCCAGCCGGAGAAGGGCCCGGTGCTCCGCCGCACGAAGCGCGCCGACGCGCGCGGCCGCCTGCGCATCGACCTGCCCCTCGGTCCCCGCAACAAGGGCCAGCAGGACGCGCCCGGCGTCAAGACCCGCTTCTGGTCGACCAGCGTGAAGATCCGCTGACCGCCCGACCCCCGGGCCCTCAGCCCCGTGGGGCCGCCGCCGACACGATCAGCGGCACCTCGGCGTAGCCCCGGGTCATCAGGTCCGGCAGGAACCGCGGCGGACGCCGGGGGTCCAGCGCCAGCTCCGGGACCCGCCGCAGCAGCGTCCCGATCGCGATCCGCGTCTGCGTCCGTGCGAGCATCGCCCCCGCGCAGTGGTGCGGGCCGTGGGTGAACGCGACGTGGTCCTTGCTGTTGGGCCGGTCGAGCCGGAACGCGTCGGCGTCGTCCCACCGCGCAGGATCCCGGTTCGCGGACCCGTACATGACCATCGCCATGTCCCCCGCCCGCACGGGCCGGCCGCGCAGCTCGGTGTCCCGGACCGCCCGCCGCTGGAACATCTGCACGGGTGAGTCGAGCCGCAGCGCCTCCTCCACCGCGGCCGGGATGCGTGCCGGGTCCTCCCGCAGCGTCGCGGCCAAGGCCGGGTCTCGCGCCAACCGGACGACGAGCGCGTTGATCAGCGCGGTCGTCGTGTCGTTGCCGGCGGCGAGCAGCAGCATGCAGATCCCCAACAGCTCGGGGAGCGCGGCCTGCGGGTCTCCCCCGGCCGCGTCGTGCGTGGCGACGAGCGCCGACAGCAGGTCGTCGGCCGGCGCCGCGCGGCGAGCCCGGATCAGGTCGACGAGGTAGTGCTGGAACGCGACGTAGCCCTCGATCACCCGGACGCTGTCGTCCTCGGCCATCGGCGCGCCGAGCTCGATCACGTTGTCGGACCAGGCCCGGAACCGCGCGCGGTCCTCGACCGGCACCCCCAGCGCCTCGGCCAGCACGGTCACCGGCAGCGGGGCGCTCAGGTCCCGCACCAGCTCGATCTCCCCGCCGGGCGGGAACGCGTCGACGAGGCCCTCCACGATCTCCACGATCGCGGGTTCCAGCTGGCGGACGCGCGCCCCGTCCAGCCCGCTGCCCAGCGTGACGCGGTGGCGCCGGTGGTCGGGACCGTCCTGGAAGAGCAGCGTCGGCACCCAGGGATACGCGTCGGCGAACGCCGCCTCGGTGCGCGGGGTCGACGGCGCCCGCTCGACGACCCCGGTCGCGAACCGCTCGGGGTAGCAGCTGGACCACGTC
>Ga0247758_1000880_pt1 | contig 25388 bp, 14 predicted proteins | sample UWRJL156409C4_FD_180950 | JGI IMG/M metagenome (GOLD analysis project Ga0247758, IMG submission 180950) | Plant litter microbial communities from Arlington Agricultural Research Station in Wisconsin, United States - UWRJ-L156-409C-4 | ecosystem: Environmental > Terrestrial > Plant litter >... | reverse complement strand
CTGCTCCTGCGCGAGCATGCTCTGAACCTGCGCTTCGTGCTCCGTATAGAAGCCCGGATAGCGTGGAAAACCGGTCACGACGTAGCCCAGATACTGCGCTTGAGGATCTCCGGAAAAGTCGTCGACGACGAGTTCGTGCGACCGCCCCGGCTCGGTGTGCGCGAGTGACAGCAGCGGCACGTCGTATGTGAATCGCGCCGGATCCTTGAATGCCTCTTCCTCGAGCTTTCGGCTGCCGAGCGGTGCGCGCGGCATACCATTCCAGCGCCACGATCGGCGCTCCACCGTGGCGGAGCGGAGTTGCGTCAGCTCCGGCGACGAATCCAACATAACGTGGAGGCGGCGAGGCGCCTCCACGTCCGAGTCGATGTGGAGGCCAGTCACTGTGGCGGGTACTGCCTTTGAGGCAAGCTCGACGACGAACCTCACAGGATCGAGTAGTTTGAAGTGCTGGTATGTCAACTGATCCGGATGGGACTCCGGCTTGTCGATCTTGCCCGTCAGGCTCGTCGTCGACTGCTGATCGAGCACCGTGGGATCGAAGCGATCGAGATCCCCATCCGAGACCGCGGCGTAGATGGATACGCGAAGCAGCTCGGAATGATCTCTGGCGGGTGGCAGAGTGATCTCGCTGCCGTCGAACCCTGCCTTGTCACCGGCGACCATGCGGATCGGCACAAAGTCGCTGCGCTCCCCGATTGCGGCTTTCGCTGCAATCTTGCCTGGCAGAGTTACCCAGCCCGCCTTTTCGAAATCCCACTGCTCAAGACCGAGCCAGAGATGCGCCACGGCAGGGTCATCTAGGCCGATGGCTGTGCCCGACGTCATCAGCTGCGCAGCGCAGGTCTCCAGTCCGCGTCTCAGCAAGTCCCACTCGCCGACCGGACACATCGCTTCGAACACACGGATGTCGACGGCCGGCACCCGCACGCCGAAACGAAACAGCTCATCGCCCGCCTTCACTTTCGCGCTGCTGCGGGCCAGCAAGACCGGGGAAAAATCGGCATCTGCTGGCAGATCGCCGGCGATGGGGAACACCTTCTCCGGCACCGACGGCCAGGTCCGAGCGGAGTCGTCGCTCGCTTGCGCGCGGACTTCGGCGTGCCCCACGCCCGTACGCCGCACCAAGCGGACGGTGCTGAAACGGCCACCGCCATCTCCACCGACTTCCGGCGGTGGAACAGTGAACGTCTTTTGCATTTGCCACGGCACATCCTTGCTCGAGACGCCTACGGGCATGCCGCCTGCGCTGTCGATCATGAACGCGGCAATGTCGTATTCCTCGCCGTAGCGCAGCGGCTGCGGTCGGAATCGATCGTGAGCGAGGTCGTCTGCCGGGTAGTAGCGATAGTATTCCTCGCCTGGCAGCTCGCCCAACGGCAGTTGCACCTCCGAAAGGTCTGCCCAAGGGTGCTCGGAAACGAGTGGTAGATCCGTGACGTGCACCACCTCTAAGCCGCGTCGCGTTTCTTCACGCTCACCTGGCTTGACGACCTTGGTGATTGTGGTGGGCCGAAGCGGAATGATGGCGGGTCCGTTGAGGTACTTCTCTGCCTCGGTCGGCTCTTCGGTGCCAGGGGCGGCGATTTGTGCTGCAGTAAGGCAACGCCACTCGTCGGTTCCGCCTTTCGAGGCGCGAATCAGTAGCCCAATGCCAGCCAGTTTCAGCCAGTCCTCGACGTAAGTTCCTTCGGGCGGCAGAACGCGAACAGCGATGGCGGGTAGTGCGGCCGCCGCGTCACCCGCAGCCGTCCCGAGCCCGCGAACTTGGACGCTTTCGGGTTTCAGCCAGTAGTCGGCAAAGTCCAAGCCCTTTGTTTGCTGCAGCGGCTCGTCGTCGAAACACAGCGACGTCGCGGACCTTGCGGGAGCGCTTCGCCCGACCTTGATCGATTGCGTGTTGGCCCAAAGCTCGACGACCGCGTTGTCGAGGCGGCTCCGGTACTCGAACTGCAGCCCCGCGTCCGTCTTCACTAGCTTGGGCGGCTTGACTCCGGCCAACAGCGGCACGGCGACTAGGCGCTCAATGTCCGCCCAATCCGCGACGTCCATGGCCTCCTGCGCGATGCGAAAGTAGTGAACGAGCCGAAGCTCCGTGGCGATGGTCCCAGGCTTGGTCGCCAGATAGCCGAGCTTGTGCGGCAGCTCCTGCAAGTCCTGAGCAGGCTTGAGCGTCACATCCGCTGAGACGGGGCGGAGGTCGCGTACCCACGCCAAAATTTCTCGTTTGCCGAAGTCGGTCAGTCGTGGCTCGCGCTGTGCGCTAAGCTGCTCGAGCTTCAGCGGCTGCTCGTTCCAATCGTTCTTCGATTTACTGAACGCCCAAACGGCGACCGTCGGCGGATCTTCTTCGTTCGGCGACTGCTTTTCAGGCCACTGGTAGGGCGCGCTCGAGCCCTGCTTCCAATTCCATGGTAGCAGCGCATCGTCGGGCTGAGCGGGCGGGTCTCCATCGAAGCGGGTCCCGAGCAGAACGGCGAACGGTTGTTCCGGCAAACGCTCGCGGCGCGGCCCGACTGGAACCAGCGCGACGTCGATGAAGATTTGGGTCGATTGGTTCACGATTGTGCTCCTGAGAGCCCATGCCCGCCCAAGGTTCTCAATCGTCGGAGTGCGTAATCAGCGGCTGTCTTCGGCCTAGGGGCGGGCGTGTCGGCTGCGACCGAGTGCAGCGCCTCCGCTTGGAAGCCGGCGCGCGCCGAGATCGCGGCCTCCAGCGCTGGCTGCGGTTGGCTCTTGCCCACGAGGTCGAACTTGAACTGGGCACTCGCCTTGATCTTGATGAACCAGCAAATTTTGACCTCGATTTGCGCAACGCCATAAACGTGCACATTGCCACCTGAGATGCGCAGTGCGGCGCGCAGGTAGATGCCTACCGACACGATGCCCAACACTCGAACCTCGCCCTCGATCGTGACGCCGATCTCTACGCTAACCTGCGACCCAGACAGCTGCATGCCTGCATCGAACAGCAAGCGGATGGCGCCGTAGACGACACCCAGATTGATCGCGACGCCTGCGCCCGCGGACAAGCCAACATCTACGAACGGTTTGCCGTCCCGCAACCCGAGCTCACACCAACCACCGCCGCTCAGAAAAAGAATTCCAAGCTGAAAGGGACGACGCCTAGAGGCGAGGGAAAGTCCGGCCGCCAACTGGAAACCGCCGCTACGCAGCGCGGCCTCCACGAAGGCTTGCAACGAAAGGTTGGAGATGGAGAATGCGCCAGCCCCGAGTGTGGGCAGCGCGATCGCCAGTGTTGTCCGCACGCCAGCCGGTCGCCCCCCTTCGGTAAGCATCTCGATCGTCAACCCGCTCCCTTCTGGCGCGGCGGCGCTCAGCAAATCGACCAAGAATTCGAGCGGAAACTCGACGCCGCGCGCGTCGATGTGCACTGACAGCCGCCCTTGCTCGAAGCTTAGCTGCAAGTTGCGAATCCTGAGGAGCCATTGTCCTGCGACCGCGAACGTCCAATCCGCCAGGATTTGACCGCGCACCAGCTGCGTTGGGACACCGTGCTCATCGAGCGCGATCCGTGTGCTGGCCGCGAGCTGCGCGCCGTCGAGCATGAGCGTCAACGGGCCAGCGTCCAGCAGCTTCGTACTGGGCAGTCTCAGGTTCACGTCGGCCTGCGCAAAGGGTCGACGCGTCGCCGGGTCGATGCCGTGGCTTAGCGCCACGTTCCGCAAGGCGTCCGGTGGCAGCGCATTTTCGATCAGCGAAGACAGCTTCAAGCCCGCAAAGTCAGGCAGCACATCGGCGAGCTTGAGGTCTTTGACGTGAATGGCGTCGAGCGCTCGACTGATCCCAGCGGTGGGCAGGCGCACCGAAAGGCTGCGTAGCGAGTCTTGTACCTTCTCTTCGATACCCGCCCGCGGCCGGTCGAAGCGCGCGACCGCGTGCGTGAATTGCAATGCGTCTTGCAGCAGCCGAACGCCCTCGCCCGGGACCGTCTCGTGGAAAAAATAGGCCAGCTTGTCGCGACTGAGCTCGAGCGAATCGAGTGCCGGCGCCCGACCATACGCTCGCAGCAGCTTGAGGCTTTGCGCCCCCAAGTTGCGCAGTTGCTCGGCGCCGAGCTCTTGGCGTAGCGCCCGCGCGACGAGGCTGCCGGCGCTTTCGGCGCGGAGCAACGGCAAGCTGTATAGCGTGCGCAGCTGGGTCAGCTCTAGCTCGGGAAAGCGCGCTAGCCGCTGTCGGATATTCGAGAGGGAATCGCGCCAAGCGTCCATCTCCCCGGCGCTTGGCCAGTCTTTCAGCAACCGGAACGCGCCCTTCCATACGTCATCGTTGGTGAAGAATTCTTTCCGTGTCGCCTCCCACCGCCGCGCGGCGCTGCCGAGGATACCTTCGACTTCTGCTAGGCCGGCCGCAGTGGGGAGCTGCTTCAATCGAGCGACGAGCTCACTCGTCCATGCCTCGGCATTCCACCTAGCGCCCTGCTCGAGCAGGAAGAGCCGCTTGCAGACCTCGCCCTCGACTGTCTCTAGCTGCGAGTTGAAAACGTCGCGCACTCCCTTGAGCTCGCGTCCCATGTCCGCCGCCTCGCTGCGGATACGCCCCACGAAGGCGTCCACCTCGGCCAGCGTCACGGCTGCGTCACCGGCTTCGCGAAGCAGGCTACGATGAGCTGGGCCTCCGACTAGATGTTGCTCGAAGACTTGCGCCCACCGGTCAAGCTGTGGCGGTGCCTCCGCGCCGAAGCGCGCGGTGGCCTGCGCCGTCCAGCCCAGCAGCGCGTCGAGGGCAGCGACGACGGCGCCGTTCCAAGCCTCGCGGTCCAATCCGTCGCTGATCACTAGACGTAGCAGCTGTTCCTGGGCTGTCAGCGCTTTCTCGAGGTCTTTCTGCTCCGCGAGATAGGCGGCGTGAACGCGCTGAGCTCTCTGCGCCAGCTCACGCCAGGCCAGCGGCGCGCGCTGCACGAGATCTAGCACACCTACCGCAGTATCGACTTCGATGCCTCGCAGCTCGCGCTTGCGGAGGCCGGCGAGAAACTCGGAGTGGATCGGAAATGCTGCGACCTCCTGAAAGCGTTCAAACACCGTACGCGCCGTCTTTTTCGGATCCGCAGCCCTAAATGCCTCCGCGACGGCGACCAGGTCAGGTTCCTTCGCGGCAAGCGCCTCGCGCTGTTGTCCGATGAAGGTGCTGACCGCAGCAACAAGGTTCGTCAAAGCGCCCCCAGCCAGTGCGGCCTCACTGCGGCGTGCGATGGTGATGTTTTCAAGAGAGACGGCGACTGAGGCGTTGGTGCGGCCGCCGGTGATGTCGACAGGCAACGACGACGTATCGAGCCGCAACGTGAACGCTTCGTGACCCAGACATTCTGGCGAAGGATCTGCGTGCTTTTTCGTGTCGTTCGCTGGCTCGAGATCCGCTCCCGTCGCCGCACCACTGTCGCGCGTCGGCACGTCGACGAGCGGATAGTCCACGCCTGGAACCGGCGCCCAGGCGTCCGAATCTGCGCTGTCGTGCGCCTGTGTGGACGAGAAAAAGACCAGTCGCTCCGGATTCAAAATCCGAGCCGTCACAACGTCGGCACCACGACCGGCGATGCCCGATAGTTTGAGCGCGGCCCGCGGCTCTTTTCGACCAGCTTCCGGTACATACAATGGCAGAACCCAGCCCTCGGGGATGTCTTGGCCCTGCCTGCCCTTCACTTCAATGGGCTCGTCGGCGAACTGCGACCCGAGTACGCAACCGGGCTCCGCGCGAGTCCGCGAATCGACCGTGGCGCCGTCCGGAAACGAGCGTAAAGGTTGCGTGATCTGGACGAACTCCTTCGTCTTCTGCAGTACGGGCCGACCCGCGTACTTGCCGGGGCCGCCAACCGTGCGTTCGTAAACGACCACGTACTTCGCGCGATTCCAGAGCGCGCCGATGCGGCCCACACGCTCAATGCTGTAAAAGAAGGTTCGGCCCAAGAAGGCATCTGCCAGTACCGTGGTTTTGTCGAGAGCGAAGCCGGCGCGCAGGTGACCCGATGCGCCCAACGCACTAATCCGCACATTCTCGAGCAGACCGGAGCTGGATGCGCCAGTACGTGACTCGTTCCAGATGGCTCGCGACGAAAAGCCCCAGTCGACCCCGCCGCGTAGGCCGCGCATTTCATAGGGAAGGCTTTGCTCGTAGCCAGCGAAATCACCCGCCGCAGCCTCTGCGGGCGCAAACGGGTCCGCAACGACGCGCGTGGGACGGAAACGGAATGATACACCGCTGTCCAACTTGCGCGGACTCGGGCTGCCGGGACGCCACGGCTCTAGCAGCGCAAGCCGGCTGCGCATCAAGTCGGGCGCGGGGTTGTCGGCCTCGCTTAGCTCGTCGGCGAACAGACGGCCGAGTTGATCGGTGGCTTCGGCGAGCCGCACCCCTGAGGTCGTGATGGTAGTCTCGAGCCCGTACAGCAGTTCGGTGCGCAGTCGCGCGAGCGGCGCGCCAACGTCGGGTGCGTTCGGATCCTTCAAGAGTGACCAGGGGTCCCACGGTGCGACCGCCCAACCCTGCCGTCCGTCCCCTTCGCGCTTTAGCTCAAGGCGCGTCGGCGGCGCATATCGAAAAAACAGCGGCAGATCGGGCGCAAGAGGTCCCGTCTGTGTCGCGTCGGTCGAGCCGTCTTTGAACGTATCCTCGCCGATGCCCTGCGCGGGAAGCGTGACCTCCACGTTACCTTTGCGGGTGCGCCACGCTCCCTCGATGCGCTGGGCGATCGCATCGTCCTTGACGCCGACGCTGACGTTGGCGCGCATCCTGGCCAGAAGCAGCGGCTCCGGCGTCAGGATCACGAAATCCATATCTCGGTTGGTCAGCTCGCCTTCGGTAGTGTGCGCTCTCGAGCGCCGCAGCGAGAAGCTCAGCGCGCGGCGCCCGGTCGCGGAATACACCTCGCCAACGCGCAGAAGAAAGCTCCCAGATAGCCGCGTCGGCTTCCGTAGCGGGACGGGTTGAGAAATTCCGGCCGGTGCTTCTCCGGCCTCGACTGAGAACGCGCCTGCACTTAAGTCGAAGCTTGCCTGAGCTTCGACCAGCGTCGCTGCGTCAGCTTGCCCGCGTGATTCGCGCTGCCATGCCCAAGTAAGGACGAGCTCACCACCTGCGCTGCCGTCTTCTTCGCTAGGAGGTGGGGTCGGGATCGGCCCGTCACCCAAGTCGACCTCGATGGCGCCGACGCGCAGCCGCTGACCGGAGGGGGTTCTAGAATCCGAGACCCGCAGCTTCAGGGTATACCGACCGTCGACGGCTTTGCCCCCACTTTCGGGCATGAGCCGTATCGCTCCGGAGACCGGTTTCCCGCTGACATCTGCGAGGCCGGGGAAAGCGCCCTGAACCGAAAAGGGCTTGCCCTCAATTCGCAAGAAGTCGATCTTCCAGCGTTGCAGGTCCGGCGCTACTTCGGAGCTAACATCCTGAGAGATTTCATACACCGACACCAAAGAGTCGGACGGAGCGCCGGGTACGCTATCTGCTACGAACGCCGCTGATGCCGGCTCTTGTCGTTCTACAAGGCGTACTGCTTCTGCATGCCGTTTGGCACGATCGCTGGCCCATCCTAATGGCAACGCCCGAAGCGCCATGTTGCCCGTTCCTACAAGCCCCATCGGGTGCGCGACGCGCAGCTCCCAGGTCCATGGAATGTCGTCGTTGCCACCGCGCTGTCGATCGAAGAAGAGTTCGCTTTCTCGCACATAGAGTGCGGCATTGTCGGTGCCACTCGGCAATCCAGTCACCGCGAGCCCGAGGGGCCACACGACAATGCCGTCACGTGGCCAAATGTTCGGATGAAGTCGCATCTCCACGACGGTCACTTCCCCAAGACGAGCTAGATGTAGCTCACGAGTCCGCTCTTGCGGCCAGTCGCTTCCCACCGTGCCGATCTCGCCGTTGCGAAACAGCAGCGGGTTGAGTGACGTATCGTTTTCGTTCCAGCGCCGCAGACGCTGGGTTGCAAAGGCCTGCTCAAGCGAGCCGGTCACCGTGTCGTTCATGCCAGTCATGCGGTAGCGACATGACACGCCACCCGGGTTACCGGTTGCACTCCCGTCCAGTGAGATCTCGATGTGAACCGGAGATGTCCCTGTCCCTTGACCTGCCTCGGGCATGAAAGGGCAGGGCACCCAAAGGTCGAGCTTCAGCGAAAGGATGGCTGGAGTTCGTGGAGTTACTTCAATGAGCCGTGCAGCTGTCGCTGCGAGCGTGCCGCTGTTCGGACGATCGATGAAGACACGCGACTTCGCGATCAGTCGTGCGGAGAACCGGTGTGGATTACCTGAGCGTGGTCGGTCGAGGGGCAGATGAATCGCGTCAATCTCGATGCTGTTGTCAACTGGACTCGAGCCATGGACCCAGAACTCATAGGGGCGGTTGGCCGGCAACAGGACTCGGACGCGAAACCACTTCATGTTCGCGCTCTCGGTGTCGCCCGACATCAGACGATCCGAGTCCTGAAACACTGCCCGAAACAGCGATTTCTCATGCAGCTCTCGAGGCTCTCGCGCGCTGGCGGATTAAGCATACAGTGCTTCGACATCGAATTCAGAGCCTGTGCCCGAAATACCGGACTCGATCGCGATCCCCTTCGCGCCAAGCGTAGTTAGTTGTGGTCGCCTTCCTGCCCACGCCGCCCAACGTTCCCCAGTACGCTGTTGGGTACAGGTCGTGAGCGAGCGGCTCGCCCGTAACGATCACCACGTGGCCGTTGTTTCTCGACGGCTCGTGCTCGTTGCTGCGGAGCGCACCGATGACTAGTTCCCCCGCTTGTGCGGCGGCGGCGGCCGCCACACCTGAAGGCAGTGGATAGAATCCCGACGGGACAGCCTTGATGTAGTCCACGATTGCGTCCGCCTGGCCTGCAGTCATCGGTACCCCGAGACGCGCGCAGACGGCCTTGACGAACCCGCTGCAGTCCGCCCCGTGGTCGTCCCACGCTGCAATGCATGTATCCTCGACTGTTGACACGCGGCAACGCTGACACGCTGGAGAGACAAACGTCAATGTCATGCCGGAATCACAAGAAAATTGACTACTGGATTGGGTCTTCTCGTTTACTCTCACGCGCGAGTACTTTTCTCACGCGCGAGTACTTTTCTCACGCGCGAGTACTTTTCTCACGCGCGAGTACTTTTCTCACGCGCGAGTACTTTTCTCGCGCGCGAGTACTTTCGTCGGCGCCGAGCAATCCCTCAAGGTCATTGCGCTGCGCTTCACAACCGGCAGCCTGACTGAACCGGCGGCATCCTGGCCGACGCTCACAACCGGCGAGCGATTCACAGATTGGCCCCTTCCGTCAGCATCGAACGCATCGACCCTTCGAATCACGGTGACGAAGACGCCGGACCGCGAGTTGGCGGCTCGGCCGATACGCCTATCACGCATCGCCTTGGTACGAGATGGTGACTCAGCGTCGGCAAGCGCGGTCCTCTGTGGTCGGTTCGCACGCATTGACTAGGCGTTATGCCGGCGCTGCCCGACTCAGGCCTGAAAACCGCTGCGGCTCATCGGTCGGCGTTCTCGAGGAACCCGCACAAATCCGCTTGCTGTAGGGTTCGCGTGGTTCTCTTCACCTGGTTATCTTCGTTTCCTCCAATCGTAACGTATTCGCCGGCGTCGTTGGGTGGTGTCTCGATGCGGCAGATGTGTCCGAGTCCACCGCGCGTCGGATCCTGATTGCTCCGTGAGAGCACAACGCCGTCCCCGCGCTTTGGCGAATATCCCGAATTGTGTGCTCGCCATCTGTCGGCTTTCTTGGCGTCAGTGACGTATTCGTGGACGGCAATGCGCCAGTTGCGTCCACCGCACCAGCCATAAAAGGCGGCACACCATTCCCAGCCACTAGCCCATCCCGTTCGCATCTCGACACCGTTGATGAGCCGGGTCGCACCCGAGAAGAACTTGGCGATCTGCTCGCCATCGTTGTGACCCGTGCTCTCGCGCGTACCGAGCTCTGACAGCGCTTTGAGCACTGACGATTCTGGAAAGTCGCTGACAGACGCCAATACGGACACCCCGAGCCAAGTGGGCTCGACGTCGGATTCAAACGCGGGCAGGGAAGAGTAGTCTTTGTGCTCGCGATTGTGAGCCACCTGTAGCGGCTGATACCAATCGCTGAAATCATTCGGCCCGAGTTTAGAGGCGGAAGCGTGCTTACTCCAGCCCATCAGTCGGCTGTGGTTCGCAGGAGCCCCGTCGACCCATGGCTTGCCTGCATTTGCGACCGGCAGATCGCCATTCCATCCTGCGGCATGGAGCTCGGCCCAGACACCTTCGGCGTGCCGCCGCACCCACTCGAGCGAGGACATGTTGACCCGCAACCGTCCTTCGTACGCTGCGGAGGTCTCACCGGGCTGACGCGGCGTTGCCGCGCGTTGAGCGGCGTCGGGCAAAATGACCGGGTCGATGCGGAAACCATTGAGGTTCAACTCGACAACAGTGTCGGGGCGAATCAGACGTACCCTGTCGCGCTCGGCAACCGCCAGCGTGCTCTTGTAGTCCAGGACGGCGAACAGGCCGGCGTTACTCGTGTCGAGCGGCGGCAGGCGACTCACCCAGCGGCCGGATGGCAAGCGGGCCCAACCCGTGTCACCAAAGCGAACTGCATCGATTGGAGTTTCGTGGATGGCTGCCATGCTGACGATAGCGTGCAGTCGATTTGCGGAATTTAGCTCTACATTTGGTGAACCCGAAAAAATGACTAATTCGGCTCGCCTGGAGCCGGCGTGGCGCTGTGTGCTGGATGACCGCCGTCAGGCGTAAGAGCTGTCGAGATTCGAATGCTTAGCCGGCGATCGATCTTTCTGCTTCGGCGCGAGGCACGATTAGTCGTCGACAACGCGAGGCCAAAGCGTCCTTGCTTCACCCGTCCTGCCGAGGTAGCCGTCCTGAGTCCGTGGCGCAGGGCATCCGACGGTCTCGCCTGGCGCAAGTCGCAGAGCTTAAATAAAGTCCATTGCTGCCCGCGCGCGCTCGGATAGCCTTTCTCCGGTCGCTGTTCTGAAGAGGCAAGAGACAGGGAACATGGCTAAAGCCATAATACGAGATCGCGTTGGGAGAGAGTGGGAGTCGGCGTTTCACGGGCGCCACATGAATAACTCCCAACTGGCACAAGTGGGAACTTTTCACCGGTGCCGACTTGTCGGGGCCTGCCGCTATATGCATCATCGTGTAACCAAAGCATCGACCACATCCTGGACCCGCCAGGTTGGGTGTCGGCAAGTTCCCAAGACGGAGCCCGTCCTGTGCCCGATCCGCTGATTCTTGCAGGACCGCAGGTTCGCCGCGTTACCGAAGAGGAGGAGGTCACGATCTGGTTGGCGCTTTCGGCAAGCATCGAAAGCGCTACGCTCGACGTGTACGCGGGCCCGATCCTCGACCTCGAGGCGGACAGGGCGAAGCCATTAAGAACCAGCGCCACGAGCGTGGCTGAGCCGCTGGCAATGCGGCTCGTTCCGTTCAGCGACCGACTAATTTTTGTCGCCGTGCGAGCGAAGCTCGCTCCGCTCGCCTGGGATGCGCTCTATTCCTACAACGTGCAGATCGTCAAAGATGGTGTGACGCACGATCTCAAGAGCCTCGGCTTTCTGCAACCGCGGCCCCCTTCGGGCCTGGTGCCGGAATGCCCTCCACTGGGCTATGCACCGAACAAGCTCTCGAGCTTCTTGACGGCGGGCCCTGCGTCGAAGCTCCGAATCGCCCATGGATCCTGTCGGAAGACCAACGGAGATGGCGGCGACGCGCTCGCTTCGGTGGACAAGCTCATCGCCACGGGAGGCGCCGAGCGGCCGGCGCAGCTGCTTCTGACGGGCGATCAGATCTATGCGGACGACGTCTCCTATCCACTCTCGCCGTGGCTGACCAAGCTCGGTGAACGTCTGCTCATGCCCGCCGGTAAGAGCGAGAAGGTCCCTGTCTGCTTCGACGCCAGCGCCACCGCCAGGTTGGTGAACGTCACGCAAAGCACCTTCCGCGCCGGCTCGCGCTTCCGGCTAACGCAGACTTGCTTCACCTCGAAGGTCCAACGCTTGCCCGCAAATGTCAGCACGTACATGATCCTCGACGATCACGAGGTCACCGACGACTGGAATCGCACACGCCGCTGGCAACGACGTGCCTACTCCACTCCTTCGATCAAGCGTTCAGTCGCACGTCGGGCGGGCGATCGTGCGGCATGGTCATCTGGCGTATTCGGCATTCCAGGACCTACAACGCCGACCACTACGTCCCCGGCAATCCGAAGCTAGATACGCTTCTAAAGGCCGTTGGACTGCTCGACGCTGCTGCGAACGGTTCGTCACGGTCTAGGCTCTGATCGCCAGGCGTCGAAGTTCACGTCGGGTGTCACCGCCCGTACTTATTGGCGCAACCACGAAGGTCGCCCGCCAGAATGAGGTAGGATGGGGCAGCCAATCTGGCCATGGCGCACGGCGCGGCTCCAGCTGGTCCCGCGCCCGCCAAATCCCGTCAGCGTCCGGACCGTGTGTTCCACACCCACGCCCGAGAGTCGCTTGTATGTCTCCTTCGTTCCGGTCTTCCAGACGAAATGAAACACGTGGCTCGTCGCCTCGAAGCACAGTGCGGCAGCGACGGAAAACTTGCTCCCACCCGGCATGAGCCTCAGATCCTGTACGAAGCGGTGGTCGTCGCGATTGCGGAGCGGGCTCGACACGAGCTGCACGAACCGTTGAGCGTGACTCGGCGAACAACGATCGACGACGACGTTGAAGCCGTGGTGGATGTACCCAGTGAGGGCGATCACACGTTGGCGATTGGCCAACGCATCGAACAGCATACCGAGAGCGGGGGTGTCGTCATCCCACGCTTCTATGTCGAACGAGTCCGAGAGCTTGGCTCGAATCTCCTACATCCTCGACTTCGCAGGGCTCGCTAAGACGAAGCCCGACTTCGGTTGGTCGCTGTGACGCCCGCCGGAGACATCCTCCGCAGTGCGCTCGGCACGATCGCGGAGGCGCTAGGTGCTGTCGTTGCTCTGCGCTCGGCTGGACCAATACATTCTCTCCGGCAACTCTGGGCAAGGGAGTAGCCGACGGGCGACTGCGAAGAAATGACTAAGGATGTTCGCGGCGAGCGCGTCACAATAAGTGTCCCGTCGCACAGCACGAGAGCAAGAGAGGTTGATATGCCGCGCGCTAGTGGAGCCTTTTTTCGAGCCGTTACGAGCTTCTGTTTGGTTGTTTCTCCAGTGTTTCTCAACTCGGGGTGCTACGCGTACCACATAACCGCTAATCGTGTGCCGCCGTCGACAGAGGCGCGATCTCAAACGCAAGTGGCTTATGCATGGGGACTCGCCCAGCCGAACGACATTATACCACCGAATTGCCCCAAGAACGTGCCGCTCGCTGACGTCACGGCCCACACCAACTTGGGATATGTGCTGGTCGCGACAGTAACTCTCGGAATCGTCGTCATCCACGAACTCGAGTGGCGTTGCGCCAAGATTCCGAGTGTGGTGGATATGGTGCTGGCGCCGCATTCGAAGCAGGAGGGATAAGCCATGCCCAAACCCTTCGTGCGAATCGAACGGGACCAGACCTGGACCAACAAACACCAGAACGTCAGCGGTCGGGTCGCGAGATACTACGATATCTGGAACCTGTGGGAAGATGAGTCCATGGACCCGATTCCGTGGCGCCCCGGCATGGCTGGCTTGCAGCAGGCGATCCGGGACGCCGAAAGCGCGAACGCCTCGGTTCGCGCCTTCGGCGGGTCGTGGTCACTTTCACACGCGGCTTACTGCCCCGACTTCATGCTCAACACGAAGCCGTTGAGCGTGATGGACATAGGAATCAGGGCCGTGAACCTAGTCGCGGGTGCCAACGGAGATCGGCTCCTCTTCGCCCAATGTGGCGCCACCGTGCAAGAAGTGAATGACGCGCTGGCGCGTCGTGGCCTGGCACTCAAGACCTCGGGGGCGAGTGATGGGCAGACGTTGGGCGGGGCGATCTCCACTGGCACGCACGGCGCCGCCAACCAGATCGGTGGGATGCAGGATTCAGTGGTCGGCATCCACTTGCTGACCGAACACGGTACCCCCCACTGGATCGAACGGTCGACGCAGCCGCTGGTGGCACCGCAGTTCTTGGACCTGATCGATACGCCGGTCGCCAATCATCACAAGGACGACGAGCTGTTCGATGCCGCCCTGGTCGCCTTCGGGTCCTTCGGCGTTATTCATGCATACATGATCGAGACTGAGCCGCTCTATTCGTTGCAAGCCTACTCGCGACGCATGGACTATTCACGCGCCGTGCAAGCGCTCGCGACGCTGGATATGAGCTCGCTCAACCTGCCTGACGGTCCCGCGCTGCCATTTCACTTCGAGATCGCTTTCAATCCCTATCGACTCGGCGCTGGCGAAAACGGAGCCTACGTGCGCTTCATGTACAAGCGTCCGGGAGGTACCCCTGATCCGGCCATACCGCTGCCTGGCGGTCATCGGCCCGGCGACGATCTGCTCGGAGTAATCGGCACGCTCAGCGATGCCATTCCGGGCGCCATTCCGGCGCTCGTAACTGAGATCATGAATCTCCAGCTGCCTTCCTTCGAGGGAGTGCGTGCGACCCCCGGCTATACCTTTGGCCCAACGACCATCCGTGGTCGCGGCATGAGTACCGAAATGGGATTCGAACTGCGCTACATTCGCCAGGCAGTCGAAATCATCGCGGATGTCGCCAACGCCTTTCCGTTCGGCGGCGTCGTCGCGGTTCGCTACGTGAAGCGCTCGCGCGCGCTCCTGGCATTTACGCAGTACGAGCCGACTTGCACAATCGAGATCCAAGCGGTGGACAGCGAACGCTCGCGCGAAGCCTACGAGCGCATCTGGGCCCGATTCGAGGACGAGGGCATCCCTTGTTCATTCCATTGGGGTCAGGTGCTCCCGTACAAGCCAGCGCACTATCGCTACATTTACGGCAACAAGCTCGACCGTTGGCTAGCGGCCAAGGCAAGACTGCTAACACCGGACGGCCGAAGGCTCTTCTCGAACGAGCTTGTGCGGGGCGTTGGTTTGGAGTGAGCAGTGCCGAGTTCGCGCAAGGTCATGATGTCGCCGCGGCCCGCATTCCGTCGTGAGTCGTGCGTCCGGATCCATGAAGAAGAGCACCTGCCCAAGACAAGTACGAAAGCGAAGGGGCCCGCCGCGACTCGTCTAGGGCGTTGGCGCGGAGGTCCGAGCCGCGGCCGGCCATCGCGCGGTTCTGGTACTCGAACAACACGACTTCGGCACTCGCTTCATGCGCGATAGTGTTGCAAGTCGCCACCCCTTGTGGTCGCGACGGTCCTTGCCCGCAGCGCGCCGACCGCGGCAATCAAGGCCTGACTCAAAGCAAACAGACAGTCCCTTCCACGGTCATTCCAACGACGAGTTTGAGTAGCTTGCTGCCTGAAGTGCTGTTCGCCACCACGATAGTGTCGGTCGTGAGAAACTCTGTTTCGACATTCAGAGATGTGCCTACTGCAATGCAAAATGAGCGAGCTCTTCGCCAATCGAACTTTGCAGCACTCGTTGAGCGCTCAACCATTTACAGCGGTCGGAGAGCGGCTTACGACTGCATGATGTGGTGGTGGTGGTGGCTCGCTCCGCTCTGTTTAGTGGTGGTTTCATGCGGCTCGAGTGAGCCTCACGACGAACCGTCGCTGCAAGCGCGCTGCGAGCACTTGCTGGAGACCTACTGCACCCGCAAATCTGATTGTGAGGTAATCGAGCGCGTTTTACAGCCCAGCGAGCGTACGGGCAGCTATCAAGGTTGCCTTCAGGCGGAGCGTGCCAAATTGCCTTGCGGGAGGGTTGTCGGAGTCGGCGAAGCTTACGACCAGTGCATTCGGGCTCTTGGGGCCGTCACCTGCGACACCTTCTTGCTTGGCCCGGCGAGCGGTACGCCATCGTTGCCAAGCGACTGCGACGGCATCGTGCGGCTCCGCCCGTAGTCAAATAAAATGACTACCGTGAGGGGAAGTTCCAGTTGGACTACGCCATCGCTGATCTTGTAGGGTGAAGAACCTGATGAGCAATGTTGCCATTGCAGCGGTGGGACTGGTTATGCTGGCGATGCTTGTCGCTACCAGCGTTGCATCGAGCAAAACACGTGACGCGGTGACGCTTGGCTTCGTGCTCATATTGGCAATGTTGGTCTTTTTCGGTTGCGCATACCTCGTCTTCGGTCCGATGGAGCGCTTGAATGCAACATTTGCTGGCACTCCCAAAGAAGCGTTCAACCTGTGCGTTTCGCTGCAACAAGACCTGGAACGCTCTTCAGCAAATTGGGCCATTGTCAGCTGGGTTGCGGCGCTTTCAGCATCAATTCTCTCAGCTGTGGGAGGCCTGGGTGGGCCTGGCAGATCGGACAGAGCACCCGCGCCCCCTTGGTATCGCGCCGGAGCGGGCGTACTGCTCGCGAATGTGGGCAGCACCCTCGCAGCGACGGCTGCGTTTTCGGTTGCTCGCTCAAATGGTGCTAGCGCGGCCGCTGCCTCGGCAACTCTTGCACTGTCGAAGTCAAACCAGCTTGAGATGTATCAACGCTGGGTAACCGCCAAGGCGCTATGGCTTCAGACCCGCGCAGGCTCGCTAGACCAGAACCCACCTCCTTCACCTAGAGGAGGTCCGCGATTGTTGGAACTCGGGCCTCTCAGCCCAGGAGCGAGGCCGCGTTGACTTCGTCGGCGCTGCTGACCAGGGGTGTATGCGCGGTAGGATTTGCCGCAGCGCTCGGACTCACTACCAGCCACGCCGATGCAAGGCGAACCGTCTTCCTCTTCTTTCCGGACGGTACCACACCTGTGCCCGAGGGGCGCTCGTGTAAGGGGCACAAAGTTCCGCCAGCTTATCGGTGCTCATTTGGAGGGGTAGGAAGCACGCGCGCGTGTCAAAACGAAATTCAGGGCTTCTTGGATCGGATGTACGCCGAATTCGATGTCGAATTCACGACGACCCTACCCACGTCGGGCCCATTTTACACCATCGTAGCGAACTCGAACTGGCCTGAGTGCGCCGCATCCGAGAAAGAAAACGGAGTCGCTGATCTTAGCTGCAATGACTACAACGGCAACGTGGGCTACGTCTTCAATTGCGGCACATCGGCGCATGCGTGCGCCGTGACTATTGCTCACGAACACGGTCATCTGGTGGGGCTTGAGCATACCGACACCGACCAAGACGTGATGTGGCCACGTCAATGCAAAAGTTGCAACGGCTTCGCCGACCGCTCGATGGGGATCTCTGGGAAGTCCGAATGTGCCCGTTCAAGTCAGAACTCCTATCAAATGATGCTTACTCGGCTTGGCGTTGCCCCTTCCAGTGGTAAGGGCGGGATCCATTGCGAGGACGAGGCTGTCCCCGCTTTGCTCATCCTTTCTCCCGAGAGCAATGTTCCTCAGGTAGGGCGCAGCGTGCATTTAAGTGCGGTCGCCACGGACGAGTGTGGGGTGCATTTTGTTGAATTTTCGGTCGGTAGGGAGGCGATACGCATCTATTCGCCACCGTTCGAGACCGATCTTGCTATGCCAAATGAGGAGCACCTTACGCTCACGGTTACGGCGGAGGACAATATTGGCAAACGTGAGACCACTGTCGTAATGTTTACGCAGGACCTCGCACAACGACCTCCTGATCCTCCGACGGGGAATGGCTGCCTGTGCAGCCTAAAGCCAGGCCGTTCTCCCGTAGGTGCTTTCTGCGCCGGACTTGGCTTGGTACTGGCGGCCCTCCGCAAGCTGCGCAGTGGTGCTTGCAGGTGAAGGAAGAGCGAGTCAATGAAGTTAAAAATGGCCCCTCTTATTCTGCTGTCAACCGCTGCACTGCCCGGTTGTAGTGGCAATTCGAGTCCGCGAGCTGTCGTGCCGGTCGCCGCTTCGCCACTTACGCCCTCGCCGCACAGGGAGGAGACGAAGTTTCCGTGGCCAGAGAACCTCCGGCGCGCGCAAGACCCGCTTTGCATTGAAGCCGAGACACGCGTTCGCAGCGGGTTGGCTCTCGCAGTCGACGTGGACCTTGCTGCCGAGTGCGTCGCGGATCGTATTGGCCCGGAACAATACGATTCGTTCAAGGCGGCACTCGCCCAGTATTACCGAATAGGCCCGTTTCTGGCCGTGCCGCCCGCGTGCTTGGGCGCGAAAGGGCAGCCCGTGGACGTGCCCGTTGCACCAACGAGCAAGGTGTTGGCACTCGTCAGCGCGGACGCCGAGCCCAACAAATGTCATGAAACCCAACTTGACGCGGGGTCCAAATGGCGAGGTCTGTGCCTGCCGGGCGGTTCGAAGGGGCATTTCGACGCAACGATGCAGGTGTTGGAGTCAATGGGCGCCACGTTCTCCGTCAATGCCCGGTCCATTCTCGCCGATGCCTCTCAAGATCCCGATGTGTTCGAGTGGACCAACATGTCCGCCCACGGACAAACGCCACACAAGGATGGCATGCCGGCGCCCGTCGACGGTGAGGCCGAGCTGGTGAAATGGTTTCGAGGTCGCATCCAAAAAGCTGCGACTGCATGCCAGAACCCGAACGAGACCAAGCAAGCTCTATACTGGACGGGGTACGCTCTGCACGCGCTTGAGGATCTTGCGCCGCACCGTGGCCGCACCAATCCCGAGCATTCTTACAACGCCTCCCACGGGCAGAACCCCGATGCGGCGGAGGACGCCTACAGGCTGGCTGTGGACATCGTGAATCGCGCGCTCAAGAAGCTGTTGGACGGCCCACTCAGCGGCTGCAAGTCACAGTTTGCCAGCTATCGCGGTCCCCAAATTTCTTACACGGAAAAGCTAGCCCCTCCGTTCTCGCTCAAACGCGATCTTTCAGCGAGGTCTCTCGTAGAATACAAACAGTCTGCCGCTGCTTTCGAGAAGGTGATGGGCGAACACGGGGCTGTGGTTCGATGGTTCGGTCCAACGGGTACGCCTGCACCAACGTGCACGGATGATCGGTGCATCGCGTTGCTTGAGCGACTCACGCGCTTGAGTGACCCATGAACGGCCGCTGGGGGTTGTCGCTGCTGGCGATGACAGCCGTTGGCTGCGTACACGGCGACATAGTCCCGGACGTCAAACGGCGGATGGTCGAGATCGTGATGCTCGACGGAAAAGGGAAGCCGACGCCGAGCTGCGGAGTCGGCTTGATCATCGGCCCTGATACGGTGCTCACCGCGGGCCATGTCGTAGCTGAGCTTCAAGCCGCCAAACTGCCCGAGGTGAAGCTAACCTGGACGGAGGGCAGCGTCGTCGTGAATGGCACCCAGTATCTCATCCGGATCGCCGAGGATGACGCGGCGCTACTCAAGCTGACGGACCAGAATTTCAACGTCAAGCCCGACCACTTCGATGCGTTCGGTGTAATGACCGAAGACGACGTCATCGCGTACCCACAGGCGTTCGTGGCCAGCTACCACTCGGCGGGCTGCAAAGGCGCATATGAAAGGGAGCCAAACTACGCCGTGCCTATGGCAGTACAGCTGAGTGGTCCAGTGACTCGTGGAACGGCCAAAATGCTTCGGACCGGGGAGGACTTGGGGCCTGGCTACAGCGGTGGTGCGCTAGTGTCACGCCAGCTGGGCGTAGTGGTGGGCGTGTACAGTCAAGGGGATACGAGAAATGGATTTGTGGCGCGCCTCGACAACGCCAAGAATCTGCTCGAGCCGAGGATATTGAGAAGATATCAAGTTTTGCCAGATATCGTGGATATCTCACTCGCCCAGACCGTGCCTCTGAACCACGACTCGTTCGTAGACTCCGACGCGCTCAAGCCGATGTTGAGCGCCCTCTTCCGGTTCCCGCGACTCACGAAGGCCGCATTCTGGCCCACTGCCGGCATCCAGATCGATTACTCCAGCTGGTCGCGTCAACGCATCGTTCAGGGCTATCCTGGCGCCAGCGCCACCGTGGCTGACGAGGTTTCCGGCAGGTCCCTGGGCCTAGCGCCCGTGCTTGGAGGGCGGCTTGAGCTACATCAGCTCGTGTTTAGGCTCGAAATGCCCTTCCCAGTGGTTTTCGTGGGAGGTGCTGAGCGAGAGTCAATCGCAGTTGCGTGGGCACCTCAAGCCAGCGTTGGGATGCGAGTTCTCCCGTGGACAACGGAGCTGAGGGCTCGCGCTTCAATGACTCCCACACTCTCCGTCTATTACGCAGCACCGCTGCATCATGCGTCGGTGGTTGATTACACGTTCAATCCACTCGGTGAACGTGGGCAGGTCGAGCGCGACTTGACGCTGCCCCACTACGGCGTGCGGTTGGGGCTGGAGGTCAGCCTTTGACGCGCGCGTTGGCGGTCGTCCTGTGGGGACTGCTGACGGCATGGCCGTCTCCCGTGCGAGCCGCTTGCGGCTTTATGGAAGCCTGTGTGGTGCGAGGCGCCAGCTGTGTGGATGGTACCTGCCGTCTGGCCGTTCCTCCCTTGCTCTTTCCAGCCCAACACCTAGGTACTCCCATCGAGTTGCTGGAGCCAGGAGATCGCGTGGTCGTGGGTGCGGAGCCGCGCCTGCGCTGGGTATACCCGGACGGCGTCGACCTACTCGCAGTAGCGATTTTCCGGACGCTGCCACAGTACACTGGCGACAAGTCTTCGCAAGTGAACGGTGAGCAGGCGGTGTGGGTTTGGCTCTCAAGCGCACACGGTGGTGCCGGAACATCCGTCGCAGACTACCCCGCCGGTAGCCAGTATACGCAAGCGACTGACGCCGGGACCTGTGAGGCAAGTACACCGCCGCCGCTCGAGCCCGGCATATATTATTGGGCAGCGTGGGGCTGGCAAGCAGGCGCGCTCAAGGCCAAGAGCAGAATCTTCACCTTCAGTGTGAACGCAGAAAATGTCACAGGGCGGCACTGCTCTCACAATGCCGAGTGCGGCGACCTTCCGGGCGCGGGCTGCGATGGCGATAAATTTTTCTGCACGCTTGGTTGTGCGTCCGACCTTGACTGCTTCAGCAATGAACTCTGCGACTTGACGCCGGTCAAAGGTGGCAAGACCGCTGGTATGTGCCGAACACAACTTGGTTGCCAATGCTCTGAAAATGAAACGTGCGACCCCGACTTTCAAATTTGTTATCGGGGTAGTATTGCTCACAGCGCTGAAGCGAGCTGCGACTGTCCGGGTAACGGGCCGGGGGGCGGAAGTTCGACGTTGAATCTTTGCCTTCCTCTTTTGGGGTTGGTGACGTTCGCGCGACGAAAGCGGAGCAAACGCACCAGAGCCCGCTGATATTGGTGGCAAGTGATGGTGGCATGGAGTTGATCCGATCCCCCGGACAACTCGTTAAGGACTATGCGCTCTCCGATTCGCCAGCGCAAGCTTCGTAGGAGGTCGGCGTCTCGTAGCCGAGCAATGAGTGCGCGCGTCGACGGTTGTAGAAGGCCTCAATGTATTCGAAGACGTCACTGCGCGCGGCTTCGCGCGTTGCGAAGACGTGATTTCGGATCAGCTCCTTTTTGAGTGTCGCGAAGAAGCTCTCGGCAACTGCGTTGTCCCAGCAGTTTCCCTTGCGGCTCATGCTCTGCTTCATCCGGTAACGGAAGAGCCGGCGCCGAAAGACCTTGCTCGCGTACTGGCTGCCGCGGTCGCTGTGAAACACGAGCCCTGGCGGTGGGCGACGGGCCCGCACGGCAGCGTCGAGCGCTTCACACACCAAGTCGGCGGTCATGCGTTCGCGCAGGCTCCAGCCGACGACCTTGCGCGAGTACAGGTCGATAATCACTGCCAAGTACAGCCAGCCCTGCCGCGTCCACAGGTACGTGATGTCGCTCACCCAGGTTGTGCAGGGGGTGATTCGAGTCGGTCGTTGCCTTGTATTTCTTGGCTGTTTTGGCCCGAAGCCCGCTCTCGCGCATCAGTCGAGCGACGCGCTTTCGGCTCACGCGCGCGCCCTCCTTCGCGAGCTCGCCGTGGATGCGCGGCGCACCGTAGCGCCCTTTGAAGTCCACGAAGAGCGCTTGTATGCGCGCTCGCAGCTCAGCGTCTCTGCGTTCGTGCTCCGCCTCCTGCTCTGCCACCCACTCGTAGTATGCGCTCGGGGAAACGCCGAGCACGTCGCACATCGACGTCACGTCGAAATTTGCCTTCTCCGTCAGGATGAAACGGTAGATGTCTACTCGTCTTCCTTCGCGAAGAAGGCAGCGGCTTTTTTTAGGATGGTCTTCTCCATCCGCAGCCGCTCGTTCTCCTTGCGGAGACGACGGTTCTCTTCCTCCAGCGTCTCGCCTTGCACGTTTCGCTTGGCGGTTGCCGTCTGTTCAAACAGGCTCGCCCAGCGGTGGAGCTGGTTCGCGTTGACCCCCAAGTCGTCGGCCACCTGCGCGACCGTCCGTTGGCCACGATTGCGCATCATCCGCACCGCGTCCCGCTTGAATTCTTCCGTGTGCTTCTTTCGCTCTTTTGCCATGTTCCGGACTCCGGGAGCTTACTGGGTCCATCTGGGGTCCGGGAAACCGGATCAGCTCCAGCATGCCAATGACCGAGTTGCCGAGACGCGATACGATGGACTACGAAATCGAAGGAGAGAGCTCCCCACCCGTGCTGGGGGACCGTCGCTTGACTGCTGTCCGCTTGAGGTTCGACGGAGCGGCAAAATTGGTAGCTTCCGAGTGAAGCCCGGTTGTCGTGAGATTGAAGCCCGCAATTAGGGGCGTGACTGTTCAGCTCGCGTCAGAACGCTTAGCGCGCTTTCCCTGTCCTCGCGTGTCCCCTCCTGTCCCTCCGTGTCCCAATGGCCCTGATGACAAACCACAGGAAATGCCGCAAATTATGAGTATTCACCCTCGCTCCGCGCACTCTTCTTAATCCATTGGCTTCAGGTCCAAGTCCTGAATGACCCACGAAGAGAAAGCCCAGACCGCGCGGTTTGGGCTTTCGGCGTTTGTGGGGGGTGATTGGATTGGTTAGCGGGCGAGGCACCCGCGTTGCGTCGCGTAGCCCAGAGCGAGACGATCGTGCGGGTCGCCGCGATCCCAACCATGGCAATGGGCACTGCAGCGAGGCCTTAGCTCGGATTTAGTTCCAGCATCGAACGCAGCCCTTCCACGGAGATGTATTCGACAGCAATCATGAGCTCATTGCACAACTGGGCCAAGCGTTCCAAGAGCGGCTCGGATTCGAGCAGTTTGCCCGCTGACGCTTGATCCTCGAGTTCAGACGCGAGCTTGCCAGCCAAGGTGGAGACAGGCGAGACCACGCCGTATAGCCGATGTGCGCTCTCGCGCAGCGCGCTGGCGTCCAGCGCACGGAAATGTGCTTGGGCGCGGTTCAGCTCAATCGGGAGATGGTTGCGGAGTGAACGTGCGAGGCGTTCGAGAATCACGGAATCCGCTCCACATGCCGCGAGTAGCACGGCAGCATCAATCAGGGGCGGGGCACTGCGGTCTAGCGGCCGCAGAAGCGGCGCGACCCGGGTCACCGCTGACCAAAGCGCGGTCGCGTGAATGGGTTTCGCCAGAAAATCATCCATGCCTGCAGCCAAGCAACGCTCTCGGTCTTCATTGCGTGAGCGCGCAGTCAAGGCGATCACGGGCAAATGTGCACCCGTCGCGCGCTCTCGAGTGCGGATGCGGTCGATCACTTCGAAGCCATCGAGGCCGGGCATGTGAAGATCTAGGAGCATGAGGTCATAGTTTGCTGCTCCAAACAGAGACAGTGCCTCGTGACCATTGGACGCAACGCGGGGCAAGTGACCGCGCCGCTGCAGCAGGTGCCGGATTAGCTGCGCGTTGAAATCATTGTCCTCCGCGATCAACACGCGCAGCCCCGTGGCTGCGTGAGCACTGGGAGCCGCGTGCACGGCAGACTCGCGCAGCGATTGTTCGCTCGACGACGCGACGACTCGGCCGAATCGGGCGGCTAAAGTGAACGTACTGCCCCGACCAGGCGCGCTCTGCACGCTGATGTCGCCCGCCATGAGCGCTGCCAAACGGGCTGCGATCGTCAAACCCAATCCCGTTCCGCCGTATTGGCGAGTGGTGGACATATCTTCCTGCGCGAAGGCTTGGAAAATGACCGCTTGCCTGTCGGGTGAGACGCCGATGCCCGTGTCCTTCACGTGGAAAAGAAGTTCCACCTCGTCTCCGGTTTCATGTCGCGTCGAGGGCTCCACCGTCACGACCACCTCTCCCTGAGCCGTGAATTTGACGGCGTTTTCGACCAAGTTGATCAGGACTTGCCGTAATCGTCCCGCGTCACCGAGCAGCGCGTCGGGAACATCGTCGCGCACGACATGGGTCAGTCTCAGGCCCTTTCGCTGTGCGCGGATGGCAAGCGCACGCAAAGCGTCATTTAGCGTACTGCGCAGGGAGAGCTCTGCCAGGGAGAGCTCGAGCTTACCGGCTTCGATCTTGGAAAAGTCGAGTAGGTCATCGATGATCAGGAGCAGATTGTCGGCCGCGGATTTCACCGTGGTTAGCCACTGGCGTTGCTCGTCGTGGGCATTCGTGTCGAGCATCAGCTCGGTCATGCCGAGGATCGCATTCATTGGTGTGCGAATTTCATGGCTGACGTTGGCCAGGAACGCATCCTTTGCCTTGTTGCCCGCTTCGGCGGCTTCCTTGGCACTGCGGAGCTCTTCCTCGAGTTCTTTCCTGTCGGTGATGTCGACACTGGTTCCGATCAGACGTACTGGATTGCCTTGCGCATCGCGCACGGTCACGCCGCGGTTGAGCCGCCAGCGAACGGAGCCGTCTCGACGAGTCAGGCGGCTCTCGACGTCCAAGATACGGCTGTCGTCGCGTAGATGACTCTCTACCGCGTCGTACACTCGAGCTCGGTCATCGATGCGCCAGCTGTTTTCTTCGCAGTCCGCCGATCTCTCCCGGGGCTCGTCATTGGCGTCGTAGTCTAGGGTTTCCCAGAGGTTCGCGAGGTAAGCAGGCGCCTCGTGCAGGCCGCGCCCGCGCAGATCGAACTCCCAGATGCTCACGTTTGAGCCACGCAGCGCTTGCTCGACCCGCTCGTTGGCGATTTGCAGCGCTTCCGCTTCTTCGGCTCGTCGGCGCTGCTTCTCGGCGAGTTTGGTCGCCGTGATATCCATGACTACCCCGATGTATTCGCGATATCCCGAATCGCCATCGATCTCATTTACGACTGGGTGTCCGACGACACGCACGAATTTGTGCTCGCCAGTGTCGGTCGTGATCCCGAATTCATAGTTCAGATCCCGACCGCCGCCGACGATTTCGCGCAGCTGCTCTTCTGCCAGCAGACGGTCTTCGGGGTCCATGATCCGAAGCACGTCCTCCGAAGTTTGTTGAGTGCCCGGCTCGAAGCCGTAGATCCGGCGCGCCTCTTCCGACCAAACGATGCTACCTGGACCAATTGGCCACGCGAACGAACCGGTATGACTGAGCCTTTGTGCTTCTTCTAGGTAAGTATCTGATCGCTGCAGCTCGCGGTACAAGCGCGCGTTCTCGAG
>Ga0247758_1000878_pt1 | contig 25459 bp, 16 predicted proteins | sample UWRJL156409C4_FD_180950 | JGI IMG/M metagenome (GOLD analysis project Ga0247758, IMG submission 180950) | Plant litter microbial communities from Arlington Agricultural Research Station in Wisconsin, United States - UWRJ-L156-409C-4 | ecosystem: Environmental > Terrestrial > Plant litter >... | reverse complement strand
TTGGCAGTGGAGTCTGGCGTTCTTGGCTGTGCAGATCCACGGATGCAGCCGCGGAGCGGCTGCGTGGATCCAGCCACACTGTTCTAACCACACTGGCCGGGTTAGGGTTGTAAAAACCCAACAACTAACTAGCAAACTACTAATTTCCGGCCCTTCTAGAAGGCCTACAGCCTTTTTCCAATTCCTTCTAGAAAAACAGGCAGCTCTAATAGACCTAACGATTAACCTTTCTTAAGTTTTTATACCTTAACGTCTAGTTAACTTTAAATGGTATAATATTCCTAAAGTCTTTAATAAGTTAATAATACGCTCTGTAAGCTTAAATTACAGCGATATCTTTTTACTCTTAAACCTGTTAGTAGTCTTCTCGCTTCTACCATTCTCAGGCTTTCCCATTAAGGTGTAACGAGCACATTACAACTAAGCAGTTATTAAGTACCCCTTTTTACTAATACGTAACGGGAGTTTAGTTAATTACAGTAACTTTTCGCTTATTACCAGATTCTCTTATTAGGGAATAGGAGACTTAGTAGTAAATTAATTCTAACTTTACCCTTACGATAGCGTAATCTTATCTCTATATGCTTAGGAAGTGGTCGTAAAGGGCTTTAGGTTTATAATACTAGTTAAAGGTATAGTTATCGTATATGTAATTAATCCATAGTATATCTCTGTAACTAAAGTGGTCAATATTAATTACTAATATTGTAATAATAAAGTATAGAACGGGGGAAATAGCGCTTTATCTTTTTTCTTCCTTTATTTACTTCCGTATACGTTATTTCTCTTAAACCTCTTCCTAAAACTTAGGTAGTAACAGCTTAACTTATTCTTCTATAAAGTAGTCTTCTTTAATAAGACAGTGTTTAAGCTAGTTAGTAAAGCGAACTTTATTATAAAGCTTTAACTTAATTTCTACTACTTTATCTTTCGACATTACAGTAAGACCTTTAACCTGTAAGTCCTTTATTTCGTTTACTAACTCTTAATATTTCTCCCTTAGCTCCCAGATCTTTCACTAATGTGCTTACTTTATACCTTCTTAAGGGACCTTTAAGGTACTAGTTTAAGGCATATTAGCTTTAATACAGGGTAACTATCTAAGTTATCCTTCTTCTAAGGAAGTGAAGGTATTAATCTACTTAGCGTATTTAAAATGTTCAAAAGTCTTAAAGGGTACTGTTAAGAAGAACTTTCATTTCTTTAGTTCAATTCTCTTAATTTATTCTCTTTTACCTTCTAAAGCTTACTTTACCGCTTAAGTAACTTAAAGGGCTAGTTCTTCAACTCCTTTTACTATCTTAGTAAGGTCTAAGTTAAGGTCTTTCCTAGATTTTCTTAGTTCTTAAGCTTATAAGGTAAGGTTTTTAAAGCCTATTACAGCTAACTAGAACATCTCTTCTTAAAGTCGGTCTTCTATAACCTGCACCTTTAGCGGTTCTGAGTTTCCACCTAGGAGTCGGTTTATAACAACCTGCACCTCCGTGACTAACTTTTCCGAGATACCCCTAAAGACTAAGTACACTACATCTTAAGGTTTTTCTTCCTTCTCTTCCTCGTCTCCCAATTCGCACTTATCTATCTAAACACAGTCTTCCTCGTTACTTACTATCTTAACATAAATATCTTCTAAATTAAACTTAATATACTTCTCTCCTTCTAAAACTGGCTTCTAACTAACTTATTTTAGCGACAGGCACTACCGTACCATATAACCTTTCTTACCGTAATTAAAGCACTAGACTTAAGACAGGTCTTTAGACTGCTTTTACTACTGTTATTGTTAAAGTTTGTTACAGTTAAGTCGATTTTAACAGTTTACTATACTAATATCTATTAGTCCGGGGTAATAACTTATCGCAGTCGACTAATTTCCCTTTTTAGGTTAGTAAAGGGTCTGTTCTTTCCAGAAGTTCTTTCGGTAATGGTAATTATAGTACCAGTTATCAGCCTTAATAGCTATCTTAACTAATTCTTAAAGGCGATCCAGTCGATCTTCTTAGTAAAGGTCTCTAATAATATGCTCTTTTAGGCCACTCTAAAATAGCATTACTAAGGCTTCTTAGCTAAGCTTAGTCTTTACTGCTTCTAATTTAAAGTGTGTAGAGAAATTAAGGACTAAGGACGTCTGCCTTAAGGCTATAAAGCGTTGCTCGGCTTACCTAGGAGCGTCCAGTTCTTTAAACTCAGTCTAGAGTTAGTCGATAAAAACGTTAAAATCGTTAAACAGAGCTTAAGTCTCAGGAGCCTCTTTACGCGCTTTATCTATAAAGAGGTTATTAATTATCTTCGCATAAGGTTTATACTAATAAACAGTTACTCCATCCAGTAAGGCTCTGGCAAACTTAACCTTTCCTTCTTCTTTAAAGAATTACTTATTGTAATAAATAATATAACTTTAAAGTTAGGCTATTTAAGACTTTAGTTACACAGAGTCTCCCTTAAAGCGTAACAGTAAGGGGAGCTTTACTCGTTTCTTTTATAAGCCTTTAAGGTCGTTATTCTTTAGCTTAACAGTGTTAAGTTAGGCTTAGAGTTTTTTAATAAAATTAATGCAGCTTTTAGTATCTTTAGAGAAAGCTTCGTTAAGTTCCTTAACTAGTTCTTACTAGTTAAAGTTTAAGTCTTTAAGGTGTGTAACTAATTCGTTAATAGTAAGGAGCCGAGGTTAGGCTTACGTCTCCTTAATCTCCTTACCTTTTCTAGAGGTCGATATATTAGTAAGAGAGAGGTAATATCTAAGAATTTAATAAATAGCGTTTAGAACTAAGATACTAATATCGTATTATAACCTACACCTGACACAGGCCTTGAGAGGATTAGTGTAGGTTAAGATAGAACGTATAGTAAAACGTTAACAGGTAAAGGGCGTTCCGAAGACAGCTTATTAAACTAACACTTTTAGACGGGGGGGTTTAATGTCACTATAGGTTGCTGTTACTATAATGCATAAAGGTAAGTCTGAACAGTAAGATATAAATGAACAATTGAATACTAGCGTGAGGAACTAGAGTCCCTCACGGTAGTTGTGGGCATAACTATAGCTATCTATACTAACTAACTGGGAGGTACTTCACACCTTACTCGTGGTGCCGCAAGTGCTCGTTATGCGAGCACTTTGCATTATGCGAGCGTTCCGCTCGTGAGGTTTCTCCTGCTCGCGATGCGAGTACTCGGCATGCTGCAAGCAGCACCTCATTAGTCGTAGGGGCTTCGGGTCTTTGCACCCCTGGCCCAGTGCGTCTGGACGGTGTGCACCGTCTTCCCGCACTGTTCCTTCTGCGGGGGATTCGTCGGGCCGCCCCGGCCCAAGTGACGGCCTGCAGGGTCGTCACACCATCATGCCAAAGTACACCGCTGTGGCACAGCAAGTGCTGTTGGAAACATGGCCCCTTGGATTCTGTAGAATTGATAGGGGTTGCAACTGCGTGATTGTATTGCTTCTGATCTCTTGTAGTATAGCTAAAGAGCTCTTATTATACTGTACATTGTGAACTGGCTGTGTTAGTTTAGCTTTGTTCAGCTTTATATAGCTCTATTCAGCTCCGCATAGCTTTATACAGCCGTATCTTAGCTAGCAGTATTATACCTTCTTTTTTGATGGTTAGGCTAATAGTAAAATTAAGTAGTTTAAAGTGTTAAACTTCAGGAACTCATAGAGCTGTAGTACAAGCCTGTAGTCTCAGAGGAAGAAGTGTGTACTGGTCCAAGCCGTACTACAGTGCCTATAGCACTGTAGGAAGCAAACAAAAGGCATGAATTACAAGGCAGTGCCACTGTAAATAAAGGTATCACAGCGAATATTAACGCTGGAAACAAGAAGATCTGGAAGGCAGTGCCTTGTGCAATGACCAAAATAGAGTACAGTTGCTTGCTTAACTAGAACTAGATACAGGAGAGGAGAGGACCTGTTATAAGCTGTGGGAGGCTCTGGAAGAATTCCAGAGCCTTCTATAAGGTAAAACTAACTAATACAATAATGGAATAGTATTGTTCTGAACCATTCTTTATGGTTCTGCTGACGTAGTCAGTTGCAACCCCTTCAAATCCACCAAATCCAAGAGTGCAGTGCTTCTGACAGGTATCCTGTTTGACGCTTGTGGTAATAGAAGAAAACAAAATCATTCAACGTCAACACAAGTGCCATCTCGACAGGTGATCCGGCAACACCCGTCGTCTTCTCAAGGCTGAGGAATCTCGAGGGACTCTTCTTCGTCATCCGTGCCATGTGACTTTTCGTCCTGGATATCAAAATATGCTCCCGATTTACTGAGCAACTCCAGCATATCCTTATTCCCAATGACTGCGTTTCTGAGAGCGGCATGCTCAGATTTGTTCCTCCCCCCTGGGCGAGCCCCGCCACCCAGAAGAAGTTTCGCAATAGCCATGTAGTTCTGATCGACCGCCTGGCGAAGAGCACTCGTGGGGAATCTGAGTCGAGGACCAGCGTCAGGATCGGCGCCCTTTTCCAACAAAAGCCTCACGCCAGACTCGTCCCCTTGGCGGGTGGCATAAAAAATAGGAGTGAATCCGTCGTCATCAGCTTCGTTGACGTCAGCTCCGCTCTCGATGAGTATCCTCATGATGGCAGGGTATCCGCTCTTCGAGGCCCATATCAACGGCGTTAGGCCATAAGAATCCCGGAGGTTGACACTTGCGCCATGGCCAAGCAAAATTTTTGTGATAGCCTCGTGTCCACGTTGGATGGCGTAAATCATAGGAGTTCGGCCCACTCCATCCTTCGCGTTAGCATCGAACTGTTCAATGTTGAGGTATACGGCTGTGACTGGCTCTGGTGCTCGGTTCGCTAGGTACTGGAGAACAGATGTCTCTGGTGGAAATATGAAGTCCTTGTTGTTGAAGGACTTGTGCCGTATTTCATCGTCATTAAGGTAGGGTTTGTACAGCATGTGTAGGGGCGACTTTGGTGGGTGGACTTCTAACTGCGCCGCCATATAGGCCTCCAGGAATGCTCGAGCACTCCTCCCATCTGACACCGACAAGGCCGCAAAATATGGTGTCCCGTACCGCCCATGTTCGAGTCTAAAACAGTCTAGCTTTGAGGGGTGGCAACGGATGAGATTTGCCAGATCGCGCTCGGCTAGTAGATACAGGAGACTTGTGTCACCTGTGTATCGTAGTTCTTTCTGGTCCTGGAGAATGTTGTAGAGCCTCAGCCAGTCGGCAAGTGGGAAGCCTTGAAGCCAAGTATCTTGTCCAATCCCCGCCTGTTCTGCAACATCCGCGTGGAAGAAAATATGGTGTACTGCGTAATGTAAAAATGGAAGTTTTCTGGTGAGTGCTTGGCGATTCCGGATCTGGTCACGTCCCAGAGGCCCCGAGAGATCATCCAGTTGACCGAACCCGGGGGTGTTTGCGTGAAGGTAGGCGATGCCTGCTTTGATAGCATCGAGGCAAGATTTCTTCAATCGCTCGTGGGTACCGGCCGTTGAATGGTCCGGCCAGACCACTCGTAGACCATCCCTTTTCTCGAGAAAAGCCTTTACGGACTCGTGTATGAACTGGACTGTCGGCTTTCGAGATTTGGTGAATTCGGCGAGCCCTTTAGAAGAATCTAGGATGAACCTCTCCATGTCAGTTGTTGTAATCTCATCATCTTCCCAGCTGGGGATAAACCCGGGCGTAAGGTTGAGGAGGATGGCGAAGTAAATTTCCTCGAGTCTCAGCGACTGTTTTGCGAACAAAACCCACTGAAGACACGAGTATAGCTCTTCTCTGCCGTGAGGATCGCGAGTTAGTATATCGTGGAACAGTGTGTGAAGATCCTGTGGGATTTCTCGCAAGTTGCTTCGGAGGCGGTGAATATTTCCCTTGTCATACTCCCGGTTCAAGATCCCGGCCACTAATACAACCCATATGAAGACTCCAGAGGATTTGTCTTGAAGCTCCAGGCGGATTTTGTTAGCAAATTCACTGGTGCCGATCTTCAGCTCGCTGCCTAAGTAGTTGACTAAACAATTAACACGTCAGTGGCTGGTCGGCGGTTCAGGTAGGCAAACACTAGGACACACCGATGTCTTGCTTATGCCCTTCTTGGCTTTCGAGGTTCAAATAAAGCCCCTTGGAAATCGTGATGTGGGGGTAGTGCCGGCTTGCGAAGCAAACTCGAAAAGGAACTCCAGATGAAGCAGCGATACTCCCCAGGTGTTCGAAGAACGACACCATGTCTCGGATCTCATGGTCGTGGCACTCATCGAGGGCATCTATGAAGCACAGCAGAGAGGCCGGCTCAAGGTTCCGGACAACTTCCTCAAGGGAGTCTTTGAGCGTTTGCACAGTCCACGGAGGGCAATTCCCTCCTGCTAAGTGCAAATGAAGAGGCTTGAAGGTGGGGGACGAGAAAATGTCTCGAAGTGCTGGGGATTGATCGAGGATTTGCGACAACAGTGACCGATACACTCCGATTGTAGACTTCTCCAGGGAGTGGCCTCGTGCGTTGAAGAAGAAAGAGACGACAAGTTCTTTTGTACCCGTCCGGACGTTGCTGAGGGCGTATTTCATCAAAGTTGACTTCCCAGCTCCGGCCTTTCCCTTTATCCAAAGAAAGCCATGATGTTCGCTTAGCTTCTTAGAGTCCAGCCATTCGATGTACTTGGGGTTTGTCAAGAGCCACCGACATGTCTCGGAGTGTGATTTTTTGATCGTCATTTGGTGAGTATGAATTTGGTTGAAGTAGAGCGAGCCCATGATAAGTTCCTTCTCCTTGTCGCTCAGCTGAAACTCTCTGTCGATCACTTCAGCGTCGAAAACATCACTGTCGCTGTCACATTGCTTTCCGGGGTCGCTGTCATCGCTGCCATCATCGCTGGTAGCGTCGGTGTCAATGACGGGGCCACTTGCCATCCGTGTGAGAGCAGCAGAGACTTTCTTGTACTCTGGGTCATTCAACCCGGTGAAGCGACACATTTCCATATGATTTTGTCGTATATACTGAGTCGTCTCTACGGAGCAGAGCCCAATGGAAGACGATGTGTCTTCAACCACCTATGCGTTGTTAGCTCCTGTCAACGCCTCGTGTGGAGGTCGAGGGGATATGGCAAGCCATCCGCCTTCGGGCCTTCGGGCACCACCGACCTTTCGATTCTTGAGAGCCCTAACACCAAACATCTCCTGGAAAGAATGGATTATCCACCTTTTCTCCTGTGCCATTAGACCAAACACGTCTCTGAGCTCTTTGAGGCGCTCCGAGGTTGGCAAAATGGTTTGAATGATTTGCTCCTCGACCCTGAATTGGGCTGCTCTGATTAATTTCTCAACAACCCTGTGGAGGAAGGCCCGAGGGTCTGCGCCGGCGTGGGGTGTACCGAAGAACATGATTCCCACCGTAGCGTCGAATGGCTGTCGAAGATAAGCCTGGCCCTGTTGGCACGTTTTTGACCTCCGTAACATCTCTTTGACAACAATCCCGCCCAGACTATGGGCGATGATCAACAGCGGCCTTGCAGGTTCCGCCCGACGTTCTCCTTCTAAAGCGAGAAGGAGATCCCATGCGAACTCGCAGATCCCTCTTTTGTCCACGTCGGAAGCCAGACTGTGTCTGACCGTTGTATCGTATCCAAATGCTAGGACCCTGGCGTGGGGCACGGTTAGGGGGACTAAATCTCGCGGCCAAAATACCTGAGGCTTGCTGTCTCGGGAGGAAAGGAATGAACGTGAAAAGAAGTTGGAAGCCCGACTTCTTGGTGTTGACTCGGTCGCCTCGCCGGCTCCTTGGTCTTCGGTGACTTGCGTTGTGCCGTCTGGTTCTCTCTTACAGGTCCATGTACGCTCAGGGTGACCAGTGAACCCATGGACGAACAAAATGCTGTTGCTTCATTAGCCTTCATCGCACAATGGTCGATGGTCCGAGGGCTTACTCGAGTGTTGGCTTTACGGGCTCGAAAAGAGCTGTCAGCCCCGACTGCGGGACGGGACCTTCATGGTATTTGCCCTGGGCTTTGTCCATCCCACCGGCATATGAAATGGCGCAAGTATTCTATGTGCCTGGTCCTTGACTTCCGACCGGGGCTCAGAATTTGGCCCATTGGATTTGTTCCTCCTTGTCGCAGCTGGGAACTGGACCGACCGAACACATCGGTAGTGGCTTCAGAATTGAAGCATCGCGACCTCATTGTCAGCGAACGGGATGAAGAAATGAGGGGTACTTCCGGCAGGCTCGTTCTCAACTGGCGGTCTGTGGCAACAAATGAGGAGTGCTGTTTTCTCGGCTCAGCCTCGTTGGCCGAGCTCTGCAGGTTGATGATGGGGGGCCGCAAGCCCGCAAGAGCACTGCCATTGCGGCTACCCGGTTCGAGTACGAAGGCACGTGGAAGGCTCCTACCATAGGAAACGGTCCAGCACCTTCGTGTGAATATGTCACCCACACATCTTTCTCCAGGGCACCAAGGTGCAGCTGCATTGAGAGAGGCCTTGATTACATCACAGCAGGGCCTATTGTCGTTGTTGAAGGGTCTTTCAATAATGTTTCCAGGGCTGGTGCTGGATCAACGATGGATGGCAGCATGGTGCTAACCTAGCTCTCGCACTTGTTGAGGGGCGGCCCTTTTCTTTTGACCGGAGCATTCGTAGGAACAATTGGGCCATTGCAGCTGGGAAAATCGCACTTGTTAATCCTTGTCTGTTTCCAAATAAAGACCAGCCGCTTATTCCATCACCAACGCCGAGGAACAGAGCCAGACACCGTGGCCTTGCTCACGTAGCCCATTCATGTAGATTGCTCTGTCTCGTCTACAAATCTGACCCTTGTGTTCAATGAATAAACGTTTGAGGCTGTCGGCCATCAGGTGGATAACAGTTAAAGGTGAGGGCACCACGCGTTTGTGCCGGCTCCGGCTCCAGCTCCGAGAAGCATGTATCTATATTCTGGTTAGATTTGGCAGCGGAGATCCTTGGAAAAGGGGTCTTCACCTCGTCATGATCTGCTCTTTGTAGCAATGTTACGCTTCGCATGGATGCCTTTGTCCTTGGCCTCCAGTTTCTGCCTGGGTCCCAAAGTTTGCAACGTGACATGACAACTCCTACCCCTTGTCCTATTGCGACTGGCCGCCATGGGCTCGAGGCCAGACATCAGCGCTCCTTCCGGGTACCGAGTCTATCCGTAGGTCAAGTCTGGACGCGATTGGCACGCGCCATGCTCAAACATTCAATCCACCAACTGCGCAGCTGTGTTGGGCGGTGGTTCGCCTGACCCGACCGCTATCGCGAGCATCACGGAATCGAGGTGCTCGCTGCTCGCTGAGACGCCAGCTTTCTACCGCCAGTCCGCGGGATCTCGAACACGGTCAAGCGTACGTCCTAACGTAGCCGATCTGGAAGAGTTGCGGATCAAATTCGAAAGACTTGCGAGACTCGTGCCGACGAGTTTGCTCCCTTCAATGCCGGCGTCAAGGGCGGTGGGTCGTGTTGCGTTGCATTACTTTGCGCGTCTGAGCTTGAGTGCAGCATTTTTGTCATTGGTTAGCATACGCGAAGCCAGAGGATATGAAAGGAGTAGGAGGACAGGCAGAGCCGTGGTGAGGGGCTAGGGACGAGGACATAAATGTATTTATCGCCAAGAGTTGACCTCGCGATCCAGCAGCTGGCACGCGGGGCACCAGGGAACGAGGGACAAATTTTGGGTCCGTGCGCTGCCGTGCGCTGAATGATGATTGGCTGATTCCGCTGCCAGGCGAAGCGCGGCCGACCACTCAGAAAACGGAAGCCTTGACGGCAACAAAAGGATTACAGAGGAGAACCTTACAGGTGGCGCGAAGGCTGAGAATTGCTTGGTGATGTGGGACTCCGATGGCAGCAGTCCTTGTTGATAGCTGGCCAGTGTCTCTTGACACGGTGCTAGCAACCTTACTAGGCTTACAGTACTCTACAAGTGCAGTGCAATTAACTGAACACTAGGCGCTTAAAGGTATTAGCCTTCAGCTCGATCATGTACGGTTAAGGCTTTTAGTTATCGCTCTTAAGCTAAATGTGCTTTCCTATTGATTTTAATAAGGCTTAAGGTCCCTAGAGATGCTTAATAGTTAGGTTAACTTATATTATAATTAGCACTTACTTAAAGACGAAAAGCACTTACATTAGGCACACCTGTAGTAGGTTAGTACTAACTCCAGCTTATAACTAACATCCACATCAAGCTCGTAGCTAAAACTAAGCCAGCTACAGTGCTGATACCAAACGCCACGCTAGCAGTAGAACTAAATAACCTTATATAAAAAATTACATTATAGCAAAAGCTTAAATCACATCTTCTAAAGCACTGCCGCTTATACTCTATAAACTAGCTAAAACCACTAGAGCCATTAGAACACTAGAGTAATGTAGAGCTGCTAGGGATTACCATTACTATAGCGTTATTATTTATTAACCTCAGATCTCTTAACCCTACCTATTAATCCACTTCTTAATAAGAGTTGTCAAATCTTTAATCTAATGCCTTTCCCTCTTTCTGGTCGTTAAGAAATAAGCTTACTATATACTGATAAGCACACCTTTTATATAGTTAAGTGATAAGAATTAAGCCTTCTTAAAATGTAAAGTAATAAAGCGTCTCTGCTATTCAGTTAAATTTAGTGTTTAAATAAGTATATAGAATAGAGGGTCTTATGCTAGTCTTAAAATACTAAACGTAGACGGTGCATTACGTGTCTAAGCTTATGTATAGCAATTTTGTCATTAGCTGGAATACAGTATAATGGAACTGGAAAGAAATAAATAAAAGAAATATATTAAGCATTTAAGGGTGTGGGCATGGAGTATTTATCAAGAACAATTAACATCGTGAATTAGGAGCAGGTACGTGCAGTCTCTTATGGAGGAACAATATCGGCCTTGGAGGCAGGGGTCTGATTGAGCGGGGTGGGTCAGAGCACGGTCCAAACTCGACTAGTCAAAAACGGCAGCCCCAACAGCGACCAGGAATTCCAAGGAAAAGAAATGTCGTTAACAGGATGCGAACACGCCCCTGACAGGGGTGAGGGTGGGGGACTAAGCCTTGGTAAGGGGCGTGGGATTAGCATGAGCGCTGAGGTGTGCTCTTATCACATCGTTCGTCCCATCCTCACTCGTCTTCACTTGGAAATATCTTCCTTTCTCAATTTCTCGACTCCAATAGCGTTATCTCACTATAAAAATGTAACATCTCGTCCGAAGCCTTTGTATTGTGCTTTTTTCTTCGCCGTAAATCTCCAGCGCTCATCACACCTTTTTTGCTCGCTCACAACTCAATATCACCGCAAGCACAGTTTCCCGGTCTTGTCTCTTACACCTCACCCCAGCAACCCCGATGCCGCACAAGCAAACCCCCTCCGTCGGGCCCTTGAAAAATAAAACCCCTGTTAAGATCAGGGGCAAGGGCCCGCGGAAGAAGGCCTGGCAGCCACCAAATCCCGCTGTCAAGGACGCCAAAAAGCGCAGCCGTGAGGACAGCGACAATGGCGCTGGCGGCGGCAGCGGCAGCAGCGCCGAGGACGCCGAGAAGCAAGAGCGGAGAAAGCGGCGGAGACAGAAGCTGGTAATGAAGAAATTATCTGGTGCCTCCATCGAGCGATTGCCACTGGAAATTCTGGAGATGATCCTCCTCCGGTCCGAGAACGTCAACTTTCCCAAGAGCAGCCAGCGCATCGGCCGCATCATGTCGAACAGCTCTGTCTACGTGCAGCTGATTTTGACGGCCTTTGGCCCGACCTGGGATGTGTGGTTTGGCGTGCTGCCAACGGCCGTCCATAGCTATGGCGGCTGGCAGACGGATAATGCGAGATTTGGAGGCGATCCCGTCTTCCAGGTGAGTGCTTGTGTTCGCCCGATGATCTCAGACGCGGCGATACTAATCCTTTTGCCAGAGCGAGGTCCTTGACTCCTCTTGGATGACCGTGGAGTTGATCCTCGATGCACAGAAGTTCTGGTTCCGCAAGGACCTCAAGGGGCGGAAGGGCAAGAAGCAGCTCGAGGATCGCGACGCGCAACGTCTTCATTACGCCCAGCTGGAACACATCTCGCCAGGCGCAAGTGGCCATGACCCCACCGAGGACGACATTGAGAGGTGCTTCGAGCACGAGTGGAACAGTCACATGGAATGGGCCAAGCAGTTTCTTGTCGGTAATACCGACGGAACCTCTCTGTGGGATCGCCTGTATGTGCAATCCCCTCATCCCCCACCGGGCATGACCAGTCCGGATACCCCTAAACAGCTTGCCACTCCTTGGGTATGACAAGGTGGCTTATGTTGGAGCGCTTTATTAACCTGTGCTAATAGCGCCGAACATACTTGGCTTTTCCTCCAATGGGTTGACTATAAACCGCTCTCTCTTGATATCCACCCTCGCACAAAGATCCCGGAGGTCCTGATCAAAGGTCCCTTCGACCGGGACAAGGTCAGACTGCTATGCTGGCTCGTACGTCAGGGCGCCAAGCTGCAAGCCTCTCACACATGGGAGGTAAATGATCGCCCTTTTCTTAACATATCCTAACATATCCCTCTTGGCTGACAAAGATACTTTCTCCCACCTAGATGACTAAGATCGGATATGACAGAGTCATGCAGCTCGAGGATCACGAACTCTCTCTGATCTTACTTGGAGTGTTCAGCTTCATCCACGTGTTCGAGAGATGGCCCAAGGACCTCGTCTACTCTCAGTTGCTAGAGGCGATGACCAGGTATGAGGCCGGTCTTGCGGCGAACCGAGACCATTCTCGCTGGGCTTTCGCGCAAACCCTGCTCGATACCTCGTTTGGGCACTGGGAATAGTTTTCCTCCAGTAACGACCCGTGGCTAGGACCTCGTAGCGGCAGACCGCAGCTCGAATGATGTTTCCACCTCGTTCGAAGAATGGCTGGGTTGGAGCGTTGGTAGCGGCAGAGCACGGAGGACAAAGAGGGTCACCAACCTGGTGCGCTCTCTTCTTGTTATTAACTGGCGCGAACACCAAAATTAAGTAGTTTTGGCCGCGCCGCAATCGAAGCTGTTCTCCCAACCTCGGGATTTCTTGGGTTCCTCATATCAGTGCATGATCACTTTCGTGCTGAAGCCAGTGTCAAGATCAACTATATTACCGCAAGCACCAAAGTATCAAGATACTAACCGCTTCCGATGCAAGATGTACCTGTATCTATCCGACATGACTGTGAAGAGAAATTTGGGTGGGAACAGCCACCTTACTATCTGCTTGTGCTGAAAAGCTTTCACTTTACCATATATACCTACCTTAACTTAGCGTAATCTTTAAGCCATCAACTCCTAAAGCTATTTCATTACTGCCAGGCTGAGCCTCGAGATCCCTGTTGTTGCAGCCCCTCCAACCGACGGGACTGATAGAATGAGAAAGTTGGTTGCTTTCGGTGGAACATGTCCAGGCCGCCTGGGGGGAAGATGAATATTGGATCATGATCAGTGGAAAAAGAGAATTAAGATGGCGTCCGGTTCCCAGAGGGGACGGTGCATGACCAGTGAGAAGAAAATTAAGATGACCTCTTTTCTAGGTCGGAGGGGATGGGCACAACCAGGGGACAAAAGCCCACAAGACAAACCTGTCGTGTGGCTCAGCTGAGTACGGAACATGGCCCATCTTCAGGAGCAAACCCAGGATGGTCAGCAACGTTGAGGCTTCAGTTGAACCTGCCGGAGTCCGGGGGCTTTCCAGCTCCCCTCACCACACGGACCTGCCCGGGCGCTTTATCTGCGCAGCGCCGTAAAGTAATTGTAGATTGAAACATTTCAGCATTACGTCCCAACCAGTTCCCAATGTCGTGATTATCGATTCCCTGGCACCCGATTCTGCGGAAAAGAGAGGTAGGAAGGAATTCCAAATCGCTCACGCTGGCCCTGTCCTCAGCTAACTGAGGGGAGGGCGGATGCCAGCAGTCCTCTCGAGAGGAAAGGGTGTATAAAGTAGTAAGGTGAGATTACAACTGTAGCTGGGTTAATTTGAGCTGACAATGCTCCACCATCAGTGTATGTTAGTCTCTTCACGCAGCCTTAGTATCAACAGAGGTTGAGCAAAGAGTTTGGCTTTGGAGGTGTCTCCAGCTTGTAAGTTACTAAATTACAAAAAGGTAACCTACGGAGTCTTCCTTCTCCTGCTCCTCGACTTTGGGCGTCTGAAACTTGACCTTGCCTGCCCACAAAAGTAATTATGGATAATTCTTTTTCGACCTACGACATCGGGGCGGTCGGCGGGGTGGGGCCGGAGGACGGAGGACACACCGGCACGAGCCAAACTGAAATTGTTAGCAGCGGGAAGCGCAAAGACCTTCCAGGAGCTTAGAAATGCCTTACCTTCCTTAAACCTTGCCGATTTCGATTATGCGGCGACCTCAAGCATGGGAATTTCGAATACGAGAGGGATACTCTGGAAGATCGAGGTCGTCGTTGTCCTGTCCTGGATGACGGACCAGCGGGGGAATGGACCTCTCTGGAAGACAGATGCAGGCTGTTTCCAGGATTCGTTAGCCAAGAAATTCCATGTGGGGAGCTCTACGAGCCCTGCAAGTGGGGGAAGGGGCCTGTGGGGCGCCGCCTTACAGCTGAGGAAGTTGGTTTGGTGGGGCACATGGCTGCCATGGGGTGCAGATCTTCTTGTTTGAGGCCGAAATAACCAAATTAACATGGCAGAAAATAGTAGGAAGAGGACAAGCAGTGTCAATATCCCTGCAACTGTCTGATTGTCCCAGGAAGGCGCTGGGTGGTGATCATCATGAGCGGCCATTTTTCGGTTGTTGTTCGGGTAATCTTCGGATAGAAGGGATCACGTGGTTCTGCGGCACGTGATCCGGGTTGTTGGTGAATGGACAAGAGGGTCCGCAGGGTACTGACCCGGCAGCCATTCAAATTGGTGATCACCTTGTTGACTTTCCCTTTTTAGCCCCTGAATATGACTTGTGCTTTTCTACTGACAGTGCGGAAATACGTACACATATTCACATAGAGACCCTCACTGAAACCCATCTAGAACAGAACATCACACAACAATGCACCAGGAAATTCCATCAAAATTCGCATGGAGTTGATCTCAAGCGGAAATCTACACGGGGCCGACGAGGAACCTGGAAACCACCAATACTCATCCTGCTTCCACCATCGGCCAACACCCTTCTATTTGGCACATCGGCTAGAGCACGTACGGTAGCTCTCCCATTCCACTCAGCCAGCATTCCATCCTGACTCCCTTGCTGGTACGGACTGGCATAACAAATCGGTTCACATGATTACGACATCCGCGTACTTGAGAGGTGCGGTGCCCAATCGGCGATAGTTTGACTAGCGAGTTCGCGCAGTTCAACTTTCCTCTCGTCTGTCAGGTTCTCCGCGACCTTGATTGCAATTGTTCTGGCGGCCGTCATCCATTTGGCCAAGGCATCATTGGCTTCCTTGGGAGGGCACATGTACGGCTAAGCCAGATATATCCCGGAATGCGACCTTGAAAGGCAAGCGAGCCCTCGACTCCAGCGAGAATGAGGACTGGTAGGAGACGAAGTAGAAGACCAGGGGAAGTAATTTATATTCTTGCCCAGGCAGCTAATGCCTTAATACCTTCAACTCCTGCCGGACTCCAAGCCTGGCCATGTGCCACAAATATAAGATTTCACCATCAGTGTAACGACTTCACCAATTGAACACAAACCCCAACTGCGTTAGCCTACCAAAAGGTGTGCCGAAATACCCAGTCTGGCCACTTGTCATTCGGATTGTGTTATGTAGTGTACTCGCATCGACGGCAGGATGGCCTTTCTTTGCCACAATCAGTCGTTATATGGCTGCTGAACTCACCAAAAGGATCAATCCAATTAATGTTATTATTCCTGATGCGTAAGCCGAGCTAACAATAAAGTAGATACAAATGTGGCCCCCTAAACTATCACCCCCGAGTCAAGAACGCCAAACTAGAAAGAAATACAAACTCTAGACACAGATCCAACAGGAAACTAAGTTGCATATAACCCAATCTGTAATGTATCTCAGCACTTTATTGCCCGCATCGAACATAGGAAACCATGCAGCCACTGTCCCAACACCAGCAACCACCTAGCCAGGGAAAGCGCCCCAAACTAAACCACCATTTCGTCGTCTAATCTTCCTTATTCCGCTACCAAGCCGTAACAATCTCCTTCTACCCACTGTAGAGACGAGACCCTGCCTATTCTTCTCGATTCCGCCCCCACAATCAACCACCTCCATGCCTTGGTACTTGACATCCTGTCTTCTGTCCCACACCACCCGGTCATCTACTAACCGTCCAACCCGCAAATCACCTCTTCATCGTAACGAACAGTACCATTCATCAAAAAGGAACGTGTGCGTCTAATTGAACAGCGCCACCCGACGGTTCATGCATATCCATGAGGCCAACGGCATTCGTAGCAAAAGCAGCGAGATACCCAGCAAGGACAAAACGACCCTGTTATCGATACCCCATATCACGCCGGCATAACAAGGAAAGTCAACGATAACCTCAGACTCAGTACGTGCAAGCGTCGTGTATATAAGCAGAGGAAGGACCGGACAGTCGAAACGAGTGTTCCATTTCGTCCCAGCATAAGAGCTGGGATGAAAGCTGATATCACTGTAAAACGAGACTGAACAAAATCATGAGGAAGAAACGTAAAAAACTCCAAGAAAAAGGGTATCAACATTGTATATTGCTGTGTCTTCGCCCAGCTCGCACATGACACCAAAAAGCATGCGAGAGAAGCTCCCCCTCCCTTCCCAGCATGAGAAAACGCTCGTCTGTCTATCCCCACCACCTGTCGTGAAAACCTTGGCCTCTTCCAAGCCAAGAAATATGCCCATAGGTCATTAGAGCGATGTGGAAAGAACCATTGAGACAAGAAATTATGGATATAGCGCCCCCAAGACACCCTGTACGCCCCTCCCATCCCCTACTCCGATGCAACATGCGAGTAAACACTTCTCTCAGAGACTCATAGTCAGCCACTCCCACTCCTGAACACCCCCGGATGCGCCACCTCCCGCGCCCATGATGCCATTGGCACCAGTTTGACCCCCAGGCATTCCACCCATCATCGCCTGCCCCCCCATTGGCCGCTGTGTCATGCCGAAGCCGTTGGCCAAGCCTAGGCTGCTGGTATTCGCAGACATGCTTGGAAACCCGCTACTAGAGCCTAGCGAACGAGCCGCCTCATTCGAACCGGTCGAATTCTCCGGACTGTCAATATCCATGCCTCCCGCCGTCGTCAGCTGGTCACCCCCCGCACTCTTACTGTGGCGGCGTTGCCGCTTGGAGCCCATGGTTGCTGAACGCGTCAGAGACGCAGCGCCCGGGCCAGGCGCACTTTTGGGTGGGGCGGCGGCGATCGGAACGACGCCCTTGCCACCAGCGACACCGCTTGACGAGCCGGCGCTGCCCTGGTAGCTAGTGGGCGTGCTTCCCGCCGTGTTCCCGCCCGACCCGTGTGCGCTCGCTGGGCTCTCGCTGTCGTTGACGCTGCTGGCTCGATTCTGGGCAGGCGGCGTCGCCGCTTGAGCCGGTGGCGGGTTGGCAGATGCTGAGATCGAGAGCGTCGAGTTCTTTCTTGTGGCTGCACCTGAGGCGCCTGATGAGGTATTGATGCTCGCGTTCTTCTTCGCCGAGCGTGTGCTTGTTCCTCCAACCGGCATGCTGGCGCCCGAGCCGCGGTTACGCTTCTTGATGACGTCTGTCTTCAGACTCAGCGGCCTGACTACACCGTGGAGCTTCAGAAACAAGCCGCAAGCATTGCAGAGAGGTTGGCCTTCGGGATTGCGACGCCATAGTGGTGTGGTTTGTGTGAAGCAGTTTGTACATGTTGTCGGCGCACCGCCGTCCCCCTGATTGCCCGCGCCCTGGAGGTTTGTTGTCGACCCGTGTTTCGATCCGAGGGGCGGAGAAGAGGGCCGAGAAGGCGCAGCAGATGAAAACCCCGAGGCATGGATACCATCCGCAGGGGGGGAGTTCGGGGTCGATTGCGCAAGACGATCGAAAGGGTTTGTTTGATTCGCTAGACCTGGCGTCGAAGCTGTTCTTGGAACTTTACCCTGGCGTCTGTCATTTGATCGGAATGATTGGGACTGCGATCTACCCAAGGACGACCCTTCCCACTCGCCGTTCGTGTCCACATAGTCGGTCGTTGTATTCCCAATCGTCACCTGCTTACGGGGCGGGCCGGCTGGATATCTCGCGGCCCTGGTGTTGAAATTTCCAGGAAGAGATGGGTCCCATTGTAGTGACAAGCCGTCGAAGCCCGCCTCATCTGCGCCTTGAGTCGTGAAGTCCTGGGGGGCAGCGATGTTGCGGTCGGCAAACGCGCCACCGTCTTCCTCGTCAACATCCGAGTCCGCGCCGAACGAAAACATGTTATCCTGCATCAGAGCGACGCCCGGGGAGCGAGCCGGATGATCACTGTGAAACACTTGCGTTGGGTCAATATGGGCGAATGAGCTTTGCGCGGTGAAAGATGAGCTCGGGTCTGGGCCTGTGCTAGGTGTGGGGAACATCAAGTTACCGCCGCCACCGTAGGGAAATTGGTGCCCAATGGCGCTGCCCATACCGGGCTGGCCAGTCCTGTAGGGCCGCTGTCGGGCATGTCGCATATCCATCCCGCCGAAGTAGAGCCCTTCATTTTCGTTGAGGGGGTGCGGTGTAGAGACGGTCGACTGATAAGCCGATCCTGGGGGGGAATAATAGTCATTACCGGGCAGAGAGTTGGAGGCCATCTGCTGATTGTTGTACAAGGCGGAAAAGGGATCATGAGACACCATCGGGGAGGTGGATGGTGAAAAGGAGAAGTTCTGCTGGAAGGGTCCCGCGGAGGTGATAATGGGGTCGCTTTCCATGTGGAAGGTCTCAAGCGGGAACGGGACCCCCCCGTGATTGGGTGGCTGCCCCATGCTCGTTTGGTTTGAGTGGTCGAGCGAGTACTCGTGAATCTCGGGGTCGGCATCAAGCTCACTGGACGCAAACCCGCTGCTGTTCACCGCAGGAACTTGAGGGGAGAAGTTGGCAGGCCGTTTTCGATTCTGTAAAATGGTGAGATCAGTTTAGATTGCTAGTGGTTATCACAGCCCATGGCAATCGAGGCGGCATGGGGCCTAAAACCCAAAACCGACGCGGGATGGACAAGGGGTTGCCAACTTACACGTCTGTTCGTCTCATCAATGCTGGTCTTGCGCGGGTGCCGGGGAATGTAGCCAAACTCTTCCTGTACCCTTTGGTGATGCACGGCGACCGGGACAGACTGAGGCACAAGGTGCTGGGCGGACTCCCTGCGGGACTTGATGGGGATCGCCGACGCCGTGGTGTGGGCCGCCCGGATATCGTCAATGTGCCTGGTGGTTTCCGGGGTCGGAGTGAGAGCCAAGCCGGCCGGCGTGCCGACATTCTCATTGTTAATAAAATCATCCAGGTTCATGGGCTCCGACTGGGACGAAATCTGCTCAGAAGTTTTGCGCAGCTGCGCTATCCCACTTGGCGCGTTGAGAGAAGCGCTGGGGAGGCGGTTTAGTCTTTTGCAAAGTCGTCAGCGGTTCGTCTATTTCCCACTTTGCCCACGCCTTTAAAAAAAAGACTTATTCCCAATGTCTGAAAGGTAAAACAAATAGAGTGCGAGATCATACCTTGCTGCCTCGGCTTGTCTGCGTTTGCGCAAGGTCATGTGCATCATCCGCCAGGTCAGGTTTTCCATGCGATCCTGCTCGGGAAGACGCTTCTTGGTGTCTGCGAAGAAGCGCCATACTTGGATTGCAATGGGATCCTGCCTCTGCATCTCCTCGGGGCTCTGGCCCAGCCCCGAGGCCACGCCCCTCTGAAAGGGCAGGAAGGCCGAGGACCTCAGGAGCTCATCGCGCGTGCTGGGGTATGGCCCGATGGTTGAGGTATATGCTGGCGTCGTGAAGTCGAGCTGGAGACCCTGCAGCTCGGCGCGCAGGCCGCCAGAGCTCTCTCTGTTGGTACCGTGCTGGTGCTGGTGCTGATGTTGGTGTTGGTGATGTTGAGCTTGGTAATGGGGGGCGAAGAAGCTCCTGGGCGCGCCGGTCGCGGCGGGTGCGCCTGGCCTGCGTGGGAATCGGTAGTCGTGCTCTGTGGAGGTGGGATTCATTGAGGTCAATGGACTCGACGTCGCAATCGGTGTCGCCGTGCTCGCTGCCATTGTCTGCAAACAAATGGGCGAGGCGACGGGAGCTGCGATGGCGAGGGTCGAGGGTTGAGGGTCCAAAGTCCCGCGAATCTGGAGGGGAAGGGATTCCAGTCGGCTGCGGACCGGGAGGAAGGGCGCTGCTGGGTAGGTAGGTACTTCGGCGTTCCTTTCTCTTTGTGCTCTGCACTTGCCTGCCTGTGGCCCGCCTGTTTCCCCACGTTCGTGTGCCCGCACAGGCCTTTTTGGGTTGGCGGGCGGTTTGAGTGCTGTGCAGCAGGTGCTTCGGGCGGGCGAACAACGACCCACCTGTGGATCTCCACTGCGGACACTCGATGTGTGGGCTGCCTGCTGCTCTCAACGTCGAGGTTCCGGGCAATGACCTCGGAGCTTGTTCTGTTGGTCTCCCCCTGTTCGGTTGAGTTCTGGGCAAAAAGCAAAGAGGGCTAGGATTCTCCAGAAAAGTCGTTGATTGCTTTTTCACCAAGCCGCAGCCTGGGATCTTAACGACTGGCCGTCCAAGGCTACATCCCCTGGTTCCCAGGGTAGCTGAAGTACCTTGGGTACGAGTGCTGCGGTACCCTTCCCAATACTCCCGGGCCGTGCGAGTCAAGGTCTGGAAATAACTACAACCACAGCACCTGGACGGGGTCCAGAAATTTTCACGGCCGACGGCAATAATCAAGGGCCAAAGTCGTTGCCCCTTCTTGGCGACGAAGCAACGCCTGTACGGATTAGCAGTGGGTTAGTAATAGGGGCTTACTGCAGACGCGTTTTTCGTTGGAGTTAGGTCTTTTCCAAGTTTAGGTATCCCCTCCTCAACTCCCTGCCCCAATCCCAAGCGCGCGTCGTCGAAGGATTCGGCAGGGAGGTGTGGTCCCGCTACATACGGCGTTTTTGAAGACTGAGGTGCCCGCGATGCAAAGACTCCCTCGTTCACCTCATTTTCAGTTCTCGATATCACAGCTCGGCCGGCTCCTGCAATGGCTGTTGCAACTCACAGCCCGTTCTGGCCCCTGGGTCATCTCCGTCATTGCTCGAGGCTAGTATAACGGGAGCACTTGCGCCCACGTCCCGTCGCCGTTGCAAAGTGGTCAGGAGGCCGTCCCTCGCGTTGTTTTACGCAGTGCTGTTTTCTGAGCCTTCCCTTTCCTCTGGAGCTTCGGTTGAAGGCCCCGTCACGACAGTGGGCAGCGTCCGTGCTGTCGGATCCTACGGTCTACGGAGTACTAGGACAGGGCGTGTCTCGATCTCGCCAACGCAAGCGGCGGCGGCGAAGGAGTGGATTTCAATAAAACAATTAGCGTTGGGGTGGGGGGCCACTCTCAGAGTTTGGAGTGCAGGTGCACTGCCTCACATCACTTCTGTCTCTCTTGCTTCGAGGCACCTCAAGCTCGGTACCTTCGCCTAGAATTTAGGGATGGGCTGCACTCCACGCAAAAACGTTCTTGTATAAGTTCTTTGTCCACTTTGCTCAATAGGCCATGCGATGCCTAGCACGGCTGTCCCTAAACGCTCCACTATCTGGTGTCGATCCTCAATGAGAGCGGGTCTTTTACAGACAAAAACGGGCCATCAGCCGAAGAGTCTCCATTCGACGTTGGGTCTCCTCGACGACATCCGACTCCGGACGTGCTGCACGTATCCTCACTCGGGACTATTCGGGACAGTGAGCTGCAGCCGGTTTGGCCCCGCTCCAGACAGAGTATTTGGTAGGCAATGGCTTTTGGCATGTGTATCAACGAAACAGCGGTAGATGGATTCTCTGACGCGCAGTTCCAGCCTTTTCTCTACCGTTCGGACCCAGCAATAAGGGCGGATTGCGTGTATTATTGTGGGTTGCGCGTAAGTAAACGACCTTTTGATGGGGATCAGCTTCGGCCTCAGCTCGACGCCCTCGGCCAGACTATCCCTCATCGTGTCCGTGTCAGAAAGGCCTAGATTCTGCACGGGACCACATAGGCAAAATCGGATTACTTGTCACAGACAGGTCGAGTGTCCTCGGGAATCACAGCTCAAATGGGCTGGGTTCGGCTGGTGGTCAGGAAACAGAACCCAGAGTGTGGGAGCCACCCACTCGACCGACCGAAGTCGCTGCTTCTCGGACCGCTCCCCCCTCCTCGCCATGTGTCGTTTGTGGCGTTTGGGGTGGTCGGGTCTTCGACCTCCATCTGCTGTGTCTTAGAACTGTGGGGCGCCGTAGTGTAAACTGGCGCTGCATGTCGCCGATGTGACATGTTCCAGCACGGACCGAGATGCGCCTTCAGCGTGGTTCGAGCCGCAGAGCAATGGAGGAGCTCTCTCACTCTCTCTCCCTTACGCAGTATCTTTGGTCAGCCATTCTCCATGTTTGATCACTGGCGAGCCTGAGTGACGTCCAATGCGCGCCGACACTACGCGTGAGGAAAATATACTTGCGCTTTGTCAGTGAGCAGTGGTAAGATCTTGAACGACCCGGCTCTTGCAATTGGATGACTGCCAGGATGTTCCGGCCAGCTCGGGTAATGTACCAGGGTTGCTGTGACTGCCCTCAAGAAACAGCCAGACGGCGCAATATTGGGTTCCGGCCTATTCTAATATCAAAGTCACCATACGTGGGCTGATGGGACAAACCCCCAATCCACATTGGTTTTGATCTCCTCGGCGTGAAGCTATTCTGCAAGATCGTCATCCACAGGCCGGATCCACAGCAACGGTTTGACCAAGCGGCCACCCGACTTTGGAGCGGCACATTGCCAAGGGTTGAACGTGAAAATTGAGAGACATCCCGCGCAGCAAGACACGGCAGGGCCGTCGCCGCTCGTGAACCCGCGCTCGGCTACGCACTGCAATCCGACTCCGGGACAATAAGTTGCGTTGGAACGACGATTTAACCTGACATGGGGACCCTCTTGTACCTTGCACTGTTGAGTTCATCCAAATGAGCCCTACGTAATTCCGGGCTCTTACTGGCAACGATCGGAAGACGGCCTCGAGTCTTGTGTCGTGAAGGCAGACAACATGCCTCACGATATGACACCCTTCCGGGTGCCAGCGTCGCAAGTTGGATGAATGCTTGTCAAGCACTCCCAAACGTGTGGCTCGCGTGGCGCAACGCCGATGGGAAATGAGTCCGTGAGGGGTGCTGTGAAGGGCGCCCACCCGCGGCGTGGGGTGAAGTTGTCGGCTTTGGTTTCCTCGCTCGCCAGCCAATCGAGAGGGATAGGCTTCAGAAGCTAGATGTCGGGTTCCAACTTCTCATTAGACGACTAGCGTTGCAAATGAACCCAGAGAGCTAAGGTAAAAGGCCGCCCCGTTGCGTGGAGAGATACGTTGTCCAAGAAGCAACACCGGCCGTTGTAGCGATCGTCCAGCGCTGTTCCTCATGGCGATGGAAATGTCTGGAGATTCGAGGGGCATCCGGCAACGAACAGTTTCCGGTGTGGGAGAGAAGATGGAACGAGTACCGACAGGGATGCCTAGCACTTGCATCGAGCTGCATCCTGACCCCCACTCCAAAGCCGTCGACTTCATCACCAACCAGGGGTCTCTCATTGGCGGGGCAAAAGCCTGCTTTGGGAGAGGGGTGGGCGACCGCCAGTTGCTCTTGAAGATCGCTGCAGTGGTATCGAAACACAGTGCTCCTTGCCCTTTGCCGGTCGTTCGGTTCATTTTGTGAGGTGCTCCAGGCTACACTACTGGCGTCTCCAAAGCCACTCGCATGCTTCAGTTCAAGAACTGAGTGAATGCGACATTGCTGAAATTTGACGACTTGGAGCGAGGTGTCCCACCCATTTTTGGACCCTGAAAGAGCCCACGGAAGGCTGACGTTAGGGCCACATCAACCCCACCGATGCCCGCCGCCCCTCTCTTCTGCGCGCGAGGCAGGCGTGACCGGGTTGAGTCGGCAAAACCCAGCGCCTCCTAGACGGACTTCCAACTCAGGTCCTGTTTCAGCAGCATTTTCCTTTCCCACCAGTGACCATGGATTGATGTCGTGTGATGCTCAGAGACACGCCACGACGTCATGTTGTCCCACACGCAGGCGCCGTCAGGACATCAATCACTCAGCGAGAGTATTGGTGGGCTGACCAACGCGGCTCTTAGCTGTTGTCCACTGGAAGCGTCCCAGGGAACACTACATAGTGTACGAAGTAGGTGAGGGGAGGTCACGATCAATGCCATCAGGTCCCTGACAGGTGCAGTGGTGGAGTCAACGCGAAGCTTGACTTCTATGACGACAAGCCTCCGCCCGCCACTTTTAAAACGGCTCCCCGTTAGTGTCGTTTGCGTTCCTTTATTTCCCGATCTTGTGGAACTTCGGGACAGATCAGATAATACCCAGCGCACGCCAAGTCATCCATCATGGCCGTTGAGATGACAGGTCCCACGGTTGGTATTATGCTTTCACGGCATTCGATCAAGTCATTTTGCAGCCAGGTTGTTCCAACCTGAGATACCGGAGAAGAGGACATCCCGATTAGTACACGACGTTTCCCAGCACGTACATTGGGCGATGAGGCATAGGGCCTATATTTCTCTCTCAAGGCATGCTCCACACTGTCGAGGGGATGCAGAACGCAGTGCACACGCGAGCTGGGATTAAAGTCGCCCCCGTAATCGGCCCGCTTAGAGGCTCAAGCCAGATTCGACAACGTTCGATGATGGACTTCAATAACATCGCTATATTGTTAGTACTAGCGGTAGTACTCACGATTTTGTCCCGAGCATTGTTCATTCCGCCAAATATACTCGACCTGTTTTCGAGCCCGCTGGTGAATCTTGGCTGTTTGGCTTTTGTTGGGTATTTGGCTCGGCGCAATCACATGTTCATGGGTCGTTGCTCGGCGCAGAGGTACCGAGGGGAATGATGGCCTACTGCGTACTGGACATGCGCGCCCTGATCTCCGGCCTCGCTGGCGGCTCCGGCGCAACAAACGCCAGTCCCGCCATCGACAGACCCGCCACCACGAGGAGAAGATGCGGCGGTGAGGCGGGGGCGGAGCTTAGCGCCTCCTGGTTACGCCGCCGCCAAGGTCGCTGAGCGGGAACCACCTCGTCGGCGTATCGCAATGTGTCGCCTCAATGACAGAAACCTACCGCGGTTCCACGGTGCCGACACGGAACCTCGGACCAGCTCCCGCCCAGCCCACGCGGTTTTCTTGGCGGCCCAGCTCCTGGATTCGCTACGCCTAGACCGGAGAAATGCCCGTTGCTATGCGGCATCGCGTGAAAGAAGCCGGCGAGGACGAGCTCCGGCGCATAAGCGCCTGACATACCCCCTGGTTTGAGCTAGGCCACTCGGATGGGAGGGTCCCTCGGGGGGGGGGGGGGGGGGGTGGGGGGTTTGTTTTTGAGGGGG
>Ga0247758_1000876_pt1 | contig 25569 bp, 17 predicted proteins | sample UWRJL156409C4_FD_180950 | JGI IMG/M metagenome (GOLD analysis project Ga0247758, IMG submission 180950) | Plant litter microbial communities from Arlington Agricultural Research Station in Wisconsin, United States - UWRJ-L156-409C-4 | ecosystem: Environmental > Terrestrial > Plant litter >... | reverse complement strand
CGGGTAAAATCCACGGCTTTGCCGCGAGCCCTTCGTGCACGCGGGCGAGGTCTTGGGTTGGGTCGATCAGGCGACGGCGTAACCGACCGTTGAACGAGACTTCGCAGTCGGCATAGACGCGAACCGGGCTTGCGTTGAGCGCCCCGTAGTCGCGCGCGATCCAGTGCGAAAGTTCGAGGATCATATCAGGCTGCGTCGACGCCATGCGGGCTTGGAATGGGGTCAGATATTGGCGCGGCGAGACCGAGTAGCGGCGGCCCGAGCGATCTTCGACTTCGAACTCGAGACTGCCGGCCTTCTCGATCAACATCACCTTCCACGCGAAGCGAAAGCCCTCTTCGCTCCAGTTGGTGTTGCCGGGGTAGAAGGCGCTGCGCAGCGGTAGCAAGAGCTGCGCCGCCACGTAGACCGCGACAAGGCTCTCGCGCATCGGCTCGAGCGGCGCGCCGGCAATTCCGGAGGGTACGAGGCCTGCCCAGCCTGGCAACCGCGCCAGCAAGCGGCGTGGCCAGGACGGCGACCAGAAGATCGGGGCGCTGACGATCATCAGCCAAGGGAACATGCCGATGCGAAATAGCAGGGCCGTGAGCGCGTGGAACACCAACAGCAGCGCATACGCGGGCGCGCGCGTCGCGCGAAAAGACAACAAGGGCACGATGCACAGGTCGAAGAGCGCGCCGCACCAGCTGAACGCGAAAGCTGACCACGGTTGACTCAAGAGCCTCCCGAGGAGCGGCAGCTCGGCGTTGGCCGACAGCCAAATCCGCAGCGGTTCCGCGTGCAGGAGCCAGTCCTCGTTCAGCTTGGCGAGGCCACCGAAGAGGTACACCACGCCGATTTGAAACCGAAGCAGATACAGCACCCAGGCGCGCACCTGCCCGCAACGCTGACTCGGACGAAGCCAAACGCGCAGCGACAGCTCGCGGTCCGCGGGCAGCAACGCAAACAAGGCGAGCAGCAGAGTGATCAGGTAGTAGTGGTTGAGGTAGTTCGCTTTGTCGCACAAGTGCGCGTAGCCGAATGCGAGCGCCCCCGTCGCGGCCGCCGCGCGCGACGCCACTCCGAGCATCAGGCACAGTGCCGCGCCGGCCATCGCCGCGTACAGCGCGTACATGCAAGCGATCGGCAATGGCCGAATCCAAGCGAAGCCCCAATACGAGAAGAAATGCGTCGGCACCGCATAGAACTCGCGCACCCAACCGTGGGCAAAGAAGCGGAGCGTCGAGACCAACAGCAGCGCGCCGAACGCGATGCGAAACAGCGCCACCGAGGCGGCGTCTAGCGGCCGGTTCAGGGCCTGATTCAGCCGTCCGACGACCATGCGAAGGTCGCGATGACTTGGCGGAAACCCGCGGTAAAAATGCCGTTCGGCAGGCGATCGGAGATGTACACCTTGTTCAGTAAGCTCTTCGCGCTGACACCGAAGCTGACGCCGCTCGGCGCATAACGGTACCGCGCGTTCAGATCGAGCGTGGTGTAGGCGTCGATCACGCCGTCGAGGCCCGCTGGACCCGATTGAACGGTGTTGTCTTCGTCGGTGTATTGCGCGCCAATGTAGCTCAACGCAACTTGGCTGCTGAGCCCAAACGGGAATCCGACGTCGAGCGTGGCATTCGCGCTGCTCACCGGCGAATAGGGCACGGTTTTTCCGGGATAGTCGCCGCCAACGAAACGCGCCTGCACGAACGTGTACTGCGCGCCGAGATCCAGATCGAACGGCAAAGCGAGGCCCTTGCCGAAGCGCACGTTCGCCGTCGCTTCTGCGCCGAGGTGGCGCGTCCGCCCGCCGTCGACGAACTCCGATTCACCTTTGAGCGGATTGTTCGATACCAACTGGTTGTCGAACTGAATCAAGAAAGTATTTGCTTCCGCGCGCAGCCATTCGCTGCGACCGCGCAGACCGATCTCGTAGTTTCGGCTGCGTTCCGCGCTCAAATTCGCATCCTTGCCGCCGGGAGTGATGGCCTGGCTGACACGTGGCGCGGAATAGCCGAGATACGCGCTTCCGAACAGGTTCAATTTGGGCGTCCCGTAGATCACGCCGAGGCCGGGCATGGCACCGCTGGCGCTACTGCTCGCGGTTGTGTCGACCTGCGCTGGATGCGGGCCGTGGTTGGGGTCGTCGACGACGGCGGTGTGGAAGTACTTCTTGGAGTTCGAGTGCTCGAAGCGAAATGCCGGGGTGACCAGCAGCTCGTTGGTCACGGAGATCTGGTCTTCGAACCAGCCGGATAGACCGAGAATACTCGTCGTATCGTCGGTTTGTAGCTCGCCGCTCGCGGCGGTCGGGCTGTCGCCGCTCGAAAGCCGACGGCGCGCGACGTCGACCACCGCACGCGCTCCGATCTTCAGGCGATGAACCAATTGCGCGGTTTGAAAGCGCTGCTCGAGCTCGCTCGAGAGCCCCATCACGTAGTACCTGCGATCCCGCAGCGTCGACGTGTTCAACAGATAGAGCGGGGCCGTCGGGTCTGGCACCGAATAGACGTCACCAGTAGGGGCGAATCGAATGAAGTCCTGCAGCCGCTGACCGAGCCGCATCTGGTAGGCAAACAGTGTGCTGCGCAGCGCGCTCCGATCGCTGAGGTGTTTTTCGTGCACGAGAGATGCCTCGTACCGCCGAACGTCGAAGTAGTCGTTCGGCGTCACGGTGTCTTGCCGCGGATTGCCACGCCACATCGCGTCCGTAAGCCCGAGATACGTGGTCCGCGCGTGATCGTCGTGAAAACCGAGCTTCAGCGAAAGCTGACCGACGGCGGCGTTGGTCAGCACCGCTTTGCCGAACGCATCCGTCGCGTAGAAACCCATGTTGCGATAGCCATCGCCGCTCTTGCGGACGACTTGCGCCACGTAGCCAATGTCACCGCTGGTGCCCGAGTAGCGCGCTTGGACGGCGCCGTACGCGCGCTCACCGACTTGGCTCGCGATGTACCAGGCAGGCTTCACGGTCGGTTCGAAGGTATGCAGCTGGACCACCGCGCCAACCGTCTGTGGCCCGTAGCGCAACACGTCACTGCCCTTGATCACGTCCAAGCGTTGAATCCGCTCGACCATGGGCGTGTAGTACAGCTCCGGCTCACCGTACGGGCTAACGACGACCGGGACGCCGTCTTCCTCCATCAGGATCAGCCGACTGCGCGTGGGACTCAGGCCACGCACCCCAAGATTGAGCCGAAAACCCATCGGATCTTCGGTGCGCAATTGCAACCCAGGCACCCGGCGCAACAGCTCGCCCGTGCTTTCGGGTTGGGCATTCTTGATTTCGCGCTCGCCGATGGTGGTGCCCGAACCAGAGGCGCGCTTCAGCGCGTCTGCCTTGTTGCCTCGCACCGTGACCTCGTGCACGACCGCCTCTTGGGCGGGCGGTTCCGGCCGCGCGGGGTCTGCCGAGGGCGGGGCCGGCGCGACGCTGTCTTGCGCGCTGGCGTGCTTCGACGTCAGGGCGCTGACCGCGAGCCATACAGCGCAGCCCAGCAACGAGTTCGTGACGAGGCGCGAGAGACGGCGAGTCGAGCGAGGCTTACGAGCCTCAGTCGCCATCGTTGTCACTGGGCTTCAGCGTTGCGCCGAGGGCGCTCGAGACATCGGTATTCCAGGTCTTCTTCAGATCGGAGGAGGCGTCGAACGCCGCTTTCACGAGCGGGGTATCGTCGACCACGGCGCGGCTGAACGGCGTGGGAATGGCGGAGAGCGCGGCTTCGACGTCGCTCAGCTTGCTCAGCACGGTGTCGTCGAGTTTCGTGCTTTTGCCGCGAATGACGGCCGAAAATCCGTCACCATCGTACATCGCTTGGATGCCGGCCAGTGAGGCTTGCATATCGGCCACCGCGCTATCGCTGCGCGGTGTCGGATCGAGCGAAGGGTCCGGCGTGCCGTCGGACTTGCGCCCGAGCGGCATGGCCAAGCGCACACCGACAATCACCTCGAGCGCGTACGCGACGCCGCCCACCATGTCGTCGACGGCCGCGCGCTGATTGGCGTATTGCGTGCTCCCCGCCCCCGCCGTCTTGAGCTGTTCGATGTAGCCGCCGGCGTTCGGCTCCCAGGCGTCATCGAGCTGATGAGCCGACTTGGCGATCTCGTGGGCCATGGCGAGCGCGAGTTCGCGGCGCCGCTCCGCCCGATCATCATCGGTCAGGACGGGAGCGGGACCATCCGCCATTGCGTCGGGGAAAAGCAGGTATTCGAGACCGAGGAAGCCCTTCTCGTGACCGCCGGCCTTGGAGACGGTGGCATCTGAAATGCTGCCGTTGCCGCTGGCCAACTTCTCGATGTCCGATGGCTCGGCCGGCGCGACATCGATGCGTTCGCTGATGTGCAGCGTGTAGCCGGGGCCGAAATGCAGTGCATCGAGCGTGCGGTAAGCCTTGCGCGTGCTGCGCCACGCTTCCTGCGCTCTGGCCAGTGCATCAGCGTCCGCAGCATCGACCAAGACCTGTACCGAGCTCGCTAGCGCATCGGCCTGGGCGGCAAACGCTTGGTGCTCGGGCAAGATGACCTGTTCGCTGAGTTTTGCCAGCAGAGGTCCGTAGTCGCGTGCGGGCGCGTCCGTATTGCCGCAGCCGAGCAGGCCACACACGCTCAACACTGCACCCAGACGCGAAAAAGACGATCGGATCATAGGGACTCGAGGAATTTCAGCAGTGCATTGCGCTCGCTCGCAGGCGCCAAGCGAAAGTTCTCGCGCGCTTTAGCGCCTTCCCCGCCATGCCACAAGATGGCCTCCGCAAAGCCGCGGGCGCGAGCATCATGCAGCATGAACGAGTGTTGGTTGACCTTCTGCAGCAGACCGAGGCCCCACAAAGGCGGCGTGCGCCATTGGCTGCCGCTGGCCTGAAAATCCGGGCGCTCATCGGCCAAGTCTGGGCCCATGTCGTGGAGCAGCAGATCGGTGTACGGATGGATGGTCTGATTGGCCAAGCTGTCCACGTCCGCAGCGCCAGTATGCAGCGTCTCGCGGTGGCAGGAGGCGCAGCCAAACTTCGCAAACAACAGCTCGCCGCGCAGAGCCTCCTGATCGTCGACGTCTCGACGCGCGGGCACCGCCAGCGACCGCATGTAAAAACTGACTGAACGCCAAGCTTGGTCGCTCAGTTCGAAATCCGGATCGGCGCCAGAAGTCGCCGCATTGCAGGCGGTCATGGTGGGCGTGCACGTGCCGTTTCGGAACAACGAAGACGTGATGCCGATATCACCCACGAACGCGCCCGCCGTTTGCTGCATCGTGGTCGGCTGGTTCGCTTTCCAGCCAAAGCGACCGAGCACAGCGGTCTGCTGCTCCGCGTCCCAGACGTAATTTGGCACGCCTGACACGCCGTCAGCGTCGGGCGCGTGCACGTAGGCCAATATTTCATCTTCGGGCACGGCTTCCAACAAGCCGAGGCCGATCACGCTGGGACCGGTGCGCGGCGAGATCATCAGACCCTCGCCGGGCTCGCCGTAGTTCCAGCCGTCGATCGAATAACTCGGTCTTTGCAGCGAAAATGCGCTGCCGTCGCCATAGCTGCCCGGTTGCTCTTCGTACGTCACGCGCGGGGTGCCGTCACCGGGCACGCCCAAGATGCCAAAGGGACGCAGTTGGTCGCCGTACACGGGATCGGGATTGGGCCCACCGTTGTCGGCGATGCCGGGAATGCTCAGGCGAAACAGCATGCCGAGCAGCGCACCCGAAGTGTTGAAGGGCGCGCTGCGGCCATCCTTCGAATGGCAGGTCGCGCAAGCGCGTGCGTTGAACAGCGGCCCGAGACCGTCGAGGTTGTCGGTGGTTGCCGGTGCCGTCACCCAGGCACGACTGAACACCGAATGACCGAGACTGAACTGCCCTGCTTGCTCGTCGTCTAGTTTGCGAATGCTGTTGCCGTAGGCTTGCGAAGTATCGTCGAGCGTGGTCGCGGCACCGCCAGACTTCGGATCGGCAGGCGGGAGCGCGCCGCTATCGGACGCGCCCTCGCCACTGCAGCCCACGACCGCAACGATCGAGCCAAAAAGCAGCCCAATCCGCGACATCATTCTGCCGGGTCGTCGACCTGGATGGTCAGACCGATCGCCGCTGCCGCCGCGCCGAAGGCATCGCCCTGAGCGCTCAACGCGGTGAGCGCCGCCTGGATGGCCTTGCGCCCAGGGGAATCGTCATCCCCCGCGATGGCGTCCTCGAACGGTGCGGGGATCGCTTTGATCGCATCGATCGACGCTTGCAACTTCTTCTTCAGATCGGCGTCGAGCTTCGGATCGGCGGCTTTCACCAAATCATCGAGACCCGGACCATCGTTGTCACCATACTTGCCGAGGTACATGGCCTGCACGCCGAGCGCGTCCCGCTCGTAATCGACGAGGGTTTCGCTGCTAAAGCAATCGTGCTGGTCGTGTCGATGCTTCGACTCGTAGCCCGCGCCGATGCGCTGCGACCCGAGCTCGCCCTTGCTGAACTTGGCGAGGCCCGTAAAGATGTGGGTCAGCGACTCTGCCAAGTTCGCGTCCTTCTCGAAGTCGACGCGGTAGCTGGCGGTCGGCTTCCAGGCATCACGCACCTCGGTGAGGTCGGAAATGATGCCTTCGACCGCGACCTTCAGGTAGTCGGCGCGGCGATCGGGGTTCTTGCTCGGGCCACCGATAACGTAGTCCGTAGCTGGGCGCTGGCCCGGGCCGACGTCATTGAGCGCTTGACCCCAGAGCAAGAACTCGACCGCGTGATAGCCGACCGAAACGTTTTCGGGCTCGTCATCCGAACCGTTCAGCTGGGCCAACCCCTCGGTCGTGATCTCGGGCAGAACGTCAGGCATGTTGACGATGCCGACGTCCTCATTGACGACGCCGTCTTTGGATGCGTAGTCGATGAAGGCTTCATCGAGGGGCCATGAGTTGATCAAAGCCTCGTGGTTTGGCGGGTCGACGTCGATCGGGCCGTCGTAGAAGCGCGCGCCTTCGGTCAACATGTAGTGCTCGCGCGATGCGAGCCACGAATCCCGTACGGTCTTCAGCGTCTTTTCCGTCGGAGCCGCGAGGAACGCATTCACGTCGCTCTGGAACGCGATTTCGTCGTCCACCGAGTCCGAGTACGCGGCGTACAGATTCGCAGCGTAATTTTTGACTACTGCGCCGCGCGAAACCCCCGCGCCCCCGTTAGCGTCATCCGAACCGCAGCCCAGGAGTGCGCTCGCCGTGACCACGCACGACAGCAATTTACGAACATTAACGCGCATTTAATGAATCCTTCGCAAAGCTGGGCCGCGCGGGCCTCTAAGTAGGCTCGGTTCCATGACCTCCGTGAAAACGAATGTCAATATCATTCTCAAAATCTACCCCGCGCGGCGGCGCGCAAGTGTTGAAAACCAGCCGCAGTTTGTCCGCGGCCCCCGGTCGCAAACTAAGCGTGCGTGGGCTGACTATTTGCGTTGCAATCAGCACCGAAACGATTACGTTCCGCGAGCCCTCCGGTCGGGAAACCCCGATGCGAAGGGCGGTCCGGGGCGTAGCGCAGCCTGGTTAGCGCACTTGACTGGGGGTCAAGGGGTCGGCGGTTCGAATCCGCCCGCCCCGACCACTTTTTTTCGAATGCTTACTGCGGGGTAAGCTGTCCACGAGTCGCCCGGCAAAAGGCCGGGCTCGCCGCTCGAGGGACAGCCTGAGCTCCCCGAGCGCAGGGGCCGACGCGAACACGACGCCGAAGGCTGTGACGGGCCTGACGTGGCGCGTGACCATCAAACCAATCCCAACCGTGAGCGCGTTTCCTTCGTGATCGAGCGCGGATCGCGGCGCAGCAGTTTCAGCGCCCGTGGAACGGTTTCGCTCCCCGAAACCCGCTATTGAAAGCGTGTTAGCCTGCGGGCGTCATGTTGGAAGCACCGATTCCGGCGGACGAGGAGAGCCGGCTCGCTCTGTTGAAAGCCTGCCGAATCATGCACACGCCGTCGGAGGAGGCGTTCGACGACGTGGTGCGTCTAGCGGCCGAGATCTGTGGCACCGAAATCGCGCTGATCACGTTGGTGGATGCGGATCGTCAGTGGTTCAAGGCGCGAGTGGGGGTCGAACAGACGGGCACGGCGCGCGATCTTTCGTTTTGCGGTCATTGCATCAACCACCGCCAGCCGATGGTGATCGAAGATACATTGAGCGATCCGCGCTTCGTCGACAATCCGCTGGTCACCGGTGAGCCCGGCATTCGTTTCTACGCGGGCGTTCCCCTGCTGGTCGACGAGGGCTCGTCGGTCGGCGCCCTGTCCGTCGCCGATCGCTCGCCACGCACGATCACGCCGCGCCAAATCGCATCGCTCCAGCGCCTGGCGGCTCAAGTTGCGCGCGAACTTCGCCTACGTCGCGATCTGGATCGCGTCACCGGTTCGAATCGCCCACCGAGCATGATGCCCAGTACGGGTACCGTGTTGGGCGAGCGCTGGACACTCGGACGCGAAATCGGGCGCGGTGCGGTGGGTGCGGTGTTCGAGGCGCACGACCGCGCGGGACAGCGCGTGGCGATCAAGGTGTTGTTGCCGCAGTGGCGAACGCAAGAGGCGGTGCTGGAGCGCTTTGCACGTGAAGCGCGCGTGCTCATGTCTCTGACCACCCCCCACGTGGGAAAACTGTTGGACGTGGGTAACCTCGACCTCGCGCTTGGCGACCTCCCCTACCTGGTGCTCGAGTACCTCGAAGGGATGGACCTCGACAGCGTGCTGGTGAAATACGGTCGCGTGCCGTTTCGCCAGGCCTTTACCTGGGGTGCGGACGCTTGTGAGGGCGTGGCGGAAGCGCACGAACTCGGAATCGTGCATCGGGACCTGAAGCCGTCGAACGTGTTTCTCGTGCGCGGTTCGCTCCCGCCGCCGGTCGTCAAGGTTCTGGATTTCGGCATCGCCGCGGGGGACCCTACGAACAAACGCAGCTCCGGGCTCACCGACGTGCAATATCCAATCGGCACGCCGGCCTACATGTCACCCGAGCAGATGCTGGCATCGAGCGAGGTCGACGCACGCAGTGACATCTGGTCGATGGGCGTGTTGCTGTACCAGCTGATTGCAGGGCGCTTGCCATTCGCGGGAACGAACGATCTGGCGCTCTTCTCGGCGGCGCTGACCCGCCCGCCGCTACCACTACGGGCGCATTTCAAGGACGCCTTACCCGAAGGCATCGAGCCCATCTTGCTCCGTTGCCTGTGCAAAGATCGCAGCGCTCGCTATCAAACCATGCGCGATTTGGCGAGTACGCTGCGCGCTGCGGCCGCCGCGTAGGGCTGCGTAGCACCGCTCAGTGAGCCGCGGCGGGCGGAGCGACTGGCGCGGGAGCGACTGGCGCGGGAGCGACTGGCGCGGCGGGCGTGGGAGCGGCGCTCGCGTCTGGCGCGCCCGCTTGGCGCGCTTCGCGGGCTTTTCGGAACGAAGCCGAAAGCTCGTAGTCACTGGTGATGGACGGACCCGCGAGCCACACGATCGGATGATGCGGAGCCAGCACCTTGAGCTTCTCGAACTCGGCGTACTTGGCGTCGATCCCGTCTTCGACCAGCGTCAGCTTGGCCTGCGCGCGCACCATCTTGGGATTGATCGAAAGCGCATTTTTGAACAGCACGGCAGCGTCTTTACGCACCGCGAAGCGATTCAGCGACTCGAGCGCGCGGAGGTAGATCAGCCCCGCATCCTTGGCTTCGGCGTCCTTGAGCCAGCCAATCGCGGCGTCGAAGGCCAACCAGTCGCCCGAGAGTAACGCATGGTAGGCGACCACGCGGTTGGTCAATGGGTCTTTCGGAAACTGGCGGCGCGCCTCGGCGACGATTTCGCCCGCGGCCCGCAGGTGGTCTTGCGCCAGCACCTCGAGTGCTTGTTTGCCTTTAGCGTCGAATTCCGCGTTCTTTTCGTTCTGCTCGAGATCTTTGGCTTCCGCGTCGCTCAGCTTCGTACCCGAGTCACGCTGTGCATTCAGGCGCTTGACCTCGACTTCGGCGCGCTTGCCGAGTTCAGCCAGGATCAGCGAGAGGGTGGAAGCATTATCGCTCCAGGCGAGCTCGAGTGAGGCATGCAGCGTTGTCGCATCGACGCCCGGTTTGCCAGCGACCAATTTTTCGGCGTCGCGGAAGCGCCCGACCTGATCACTCGCGAGCACGTCCAGCAACTCATCCATGCTGTTTACGGGTGGGGGTGCGGGCAGGCCACGCTGCCGTTGCACCTCCGTAACGAAAGCTTGGGCGTCACTGGGGCTCATCGCCGAGGGCGAGGCTGCACCGGCAGAATTCGTCCCGCCGGCGCAGCCAGAAAGAGCGATGAACAATGATAGACCGAGCGCGGAGCAAAGACCCGAGTGATGCATCGCGCGAGACCGTATCAGCTCGACCTTTGCTTGTACACGGGCTGTGCCGACGTGATCTGCCCCGAAATTCGTTTCAAAACGTGAAGGCCACCAGCACGCGATGTTGGGAGTCGATCGATTGCTCGATCGCGACTTGATACGCATAGTCGAGGCGCAGGCTTCCGAAATCCAAAGATAGACCGGCCATGGGTAGCAAGCGGAAGCGAGCGTGGGTGGAGCTGACGACCTTGCCGTTTACCAGGCAGGGGGGCGTCGTGCACTGGCCGTCGCTGTCGATTCTGAGCGATGAATCATGCTGATGATCGTAGTAGGCGGCGCCCCCCAGGTAGGGCGAAAGCTCGACGGGGCCGAGCGAAAGCGCGTAACCGCCGCTCACCTCGGCCAGACCGCGCACGAGGCGCGTGGCAACCACGTCAGCAGCGGCGGGTTGGACGCTTCCCGCGAGCACGCCTACGCGTAGGCGGATCGGGAAGCGCTTCGCCAAGCGCATCCCAGTGCCGAGCGAGATGCCTTCGATCACGTCATTTGCTCCGTGCACCACGAAGCCGAGCTCCATGCCTTCGAAGCGCCATAAGTGACGGGGCGGCGGCTGAGTGCCGAGCAGCGGCAAGAGTTCGGCCAGCTTGCTGACCCGAGCCCCGAGACTAATGCCCTGCGCGTGGCTCAGCGTGGCACTGACGACCCCGAGGACCTGGCCGCGTTCGTTGACGATCGGGCCCCCGGAATTGCCGGGGTTGATCGCGGCATCGGTTTGCAGCCACGAGCTCGCCACGGCGCTGACGACCCCTTGAGTCATGCTCCAATTCAAGAGGCCACGGAGCTCGTGCACCTGTTCCTCGAGGCCGGAAAACGGGTGACCGATGACGACCACGGGCTGGCCAATTTCGACCAGGTCCGTGGCTGGCTCGAGCGGGCGCGCACCAAGGGCGGCGTGCTCGAGCTCGACCAAGGCCAAGTCGTGTTTGCGTGAGTAGGCGACCACGTGGCCTTCTTGGCGCCGACCGTCGCTCGTTTGAACCACGATCGTGTCCGCGTCGTCGACCACGTGCAGCGCCGTCGCGATCAGCTTCGGACTGTAGAAAAAGAATCCGCTGCCCGCGCCGAACTCCGTTTCGATGAGCACGACCGAGTCGGTGACTTGCTCGTAAACGGCCTTGAGCCATTCACGCGGAGGAGGTGCAGCGCCATCTACGGCGTTGGTTTGAGCGCTTGCGGGCGAAGGCAGCGACAAGGCGAGCGCTGCGAGCAAGACCACGTACCGCGATTTCATTTGCAGATCCTTCGACTCAGGGCGACTCGGGCGGCGCCACGCGCAGCGCCTCCGGCTGCCCGCTCTGACGCGGATACCAGCCACCGAGACTGAGGCCAAACGTGTAGTAGCGTGTGGAAGCGTCACCGGCCAAGCCAAGGCGCCACAGGTAATCGTCTGGCCACGCGCCGAATACGCTCCAACGGAACAGCTTGATGTCGATGCCAGCGGTGCCGTGCACGCGCATGTCGCTGGTCTCGAAGCGCGTCGGCTCGAGGTAGCTGCCCGCACGCAGCTTGATCAGCTCGGGCACGATGCCGCACTCGACGCCGACACGTGGCGACGAAACCACACGCTGACCTGACCGATTCACCTTTTGGGTGAGCAGACTTTCGATACCAACCGCCGCATCGACCGCGCCCGAGATCAGCATGGATCCGCTGAATTGCACGTAAAATCGGTTCATCACCAGGTGATCGTGCTCGATGCGCTGACGAACACTCTGCTGTTGCTCCTCGAAGCGGCGATCATCCGCCGCTTGTTCGGCCTCGAACAGCTGCATGATGTGTTCGCGCGCGGCCGGCGTGCCAGCGTGGAGCAACGCTTGTTGCTGCTCTTCCTCACGTTCGATCTCGCGCAGGCGATGCTCGAGCGTCTGTCGCTCCGTCAACTCGGTCATGATCCGCCAGGGCGGATTCAGTGGTCGCTTACCCAGCTGAACCGCGAAGCCGAAATTGAAATCCCAAGGCACGGCGACGATCTTCGGCATGTACGCCGGCCCGGTCTGGGTCTGAACGACCAGATCTCCGTTCTCGTCCGGCAGTAGCCCGTCGCGATAACTAGCTCGGGTTTCGACTGGCGTGCGCACGGCGACGCCTAAACGAAGTGGCAGGTTTTCTGGCTTGTAGACCGCGCCGAACTCGAGACCGATGCCACCCGAACTGAACGAGGACCCCGCGTCCGGACCCGCCACGGACATCGAAACCAACCGAGCGCCCGCGCCAACCACCAGTTGATTGTGGTCGATGCCGCGCGCGAGCTGTAAATGCGTGGTCGGGATCGTGACGCGAATCGAGCCACCGGGCGGAGGACCGGAGAGCTCGTACTGCTGCATCTCCAGGGTCAGCCCAAGACCGAACTCTCCCCATTGCAGGTTCACCGCGGGGGTGAAGAACACGAACGCATCCGGTGTGTTGGTGAGATTGGTCTTACTGCCGCTGTTGAAGAAATCGACGCCCGACAACGTAGCCGGGAAGGTGATCCCGAAGCCGAGCCAGTAGTCGAACTGCGAATACGAAAAGAATGGCCGTACCGCGGGCGCGGCCGGGTTTTGTAGATCGCCGTCTACGTCCTCCGCGATCGCGACGTAGGAGCCGGCAAGGCCGGTGACGCGCGTGCCGGCGAAGACCGGGCCGTGGAAGAGATCGAGCGCATAGTTGCTGGTTTGGATCTGCGCCCCGTTCGAGCCGAGCGCACCGCCAGCCACGGCGTGTCGCGCCGCACCACAGAGCCCGGACAACACCAGCAGTACCGTGATCCTAGAACGCCACGCCAATTTGAAAGCCCGCGGCAGGCTCTAACCTAGATCGCAGCCGGCGTCAGTAGCGATGCGACCAGCGCATTTCGACACCGGAGATGTTGCCGAGCTGCGTGCGCAAGCTGAAACCCTCCGCGAAACGCCAGTCGACAACGCCGCTCGACTGCACCGCTGCAGTTCCCACCCGCTGAGTGCTTCGCACGCTTCTGGCCTCGAGCCACACGGTGCCGCTGCTGCTCGCACGCATCGAGACCGTGCTGATCGCATCCCCGGAATGAGTTTGGCCTGCCCCGAACTGCAGGCCTGCCAGCGGGGAGCCGCGAAGCAATTGGTTCATCGCCAGCGCGGTCGCGCTACCGCGCAAGTCTTGTCCCTGCCGCCCAGAGCTGCTCCCGTTGTCGCTGTTTTGAACGCCCAGCATCAACGCCACGATGTCGCTTTCGCTTCGAGGCGGATCGCTGCGCAGGCGAACCACCGGTTTGTCGATCGTTCCGCCCACGTACAGCTCGATCACGACGCCGTCGGCCGTGCGCGCCGCCGCCTCGATCATCAATGTGCCGTCTTTCATCGCTTGGCGCTCGAACTGAACGCTCCCTCGCTTCAGTCGGAACACCTGCCCCAACTGCGAAACGACTCCGCCTTCGGGGAGCACGATTTTCCCGACCAGCAGGCCATCGGGCATTCGAGTCAGCGCACCCGTGACCGGAACGCGCATGCCAGGTTGCCTCACACTGACCGCTTGCCCCAGCCGCACGGACACCAGCCACGGACTCGCCGCGTCCGCGTCGACGCTCGACGTCGGCGCGGCTCTGATATCCACGACGCGGATCGACGGATCCTCTTCCAGCGCCACGAGACGTGTGTCGTCCTTGACCGGAAGATCGAAGACGAGCGTGGGAATGCTCAGCTCGACGGTGTGCTGGTCCCCGGTGAGGTCCAACTTCACGCGGACGGGGGGCGCTTTGTCGTCGACGGTGGCGGTGCCCAGCACCACTCCTTCGTAAGCCACCGGGACACCCGTGATGCGCAGTTCGGCGTCCACGCTTTGCGGCAACGGGCCGTCCCACCGCACTTCGGCATTTGCCAAAAGGTTGGGACGGTTCGCCCTGACACAGCCGCTGACCGTGACGTGCAGCAAGCCATCGCCCGCGCCGAGCGCGCGCAGTTCGGCGCATTGAACCGAGCCCGCGCCCTCCGCCAGCGTCACGCTGCCACCCGCGATGCTGGCGTCGGCACGCAAGCGCGTTTGGCGCTTGCCCGTCGAGTCCGCCGCGTCCCAGTCGAGAGAAGCGAAACCATTGACGTGGCCGCGCACGTCGCTCGCTACCGACCGGAGTAAGGGTGAAAGTGCAGTCAGTTGGTAGTTGCGAATCTTTGCATGCACGCGACCACTGCGACTCGGATCGATGCACGGACTGCCCGACCAACACAAACCGACTTCGCTCGATAGCTCCAGCGTTCCATTTGCTCCAGAGAGGTTCAGCTGCGCCACGGCCAACCCCTCGTGTACTCCGAACTGTACCCTTCCCTCGCCCAGCGAGTGACGCTCGAGCGCAAGCCGCGCCAGGTCGAGGTCGGCTGTCGCTTCGAATGCGCTCGCAGAGGCAGCGACGGTTGCGTGCCCCGCTGCCTGACCGGATATGGGAGCACCCAACAACTCTGCCAGTGGCCCGAGCTCGAGCTGCTCGAGCTCGGCCGCGGCTCGCACCGACCAATCTTTGCCGAAGCCGTGTTCGAGCCACCCCCAATGTCCTCCGCCGTTGAACGCGACTTTGGCGAGTCGGTTTTCGGCATAGCGCGCAGCGAACGAGTATTCCTCTCGCGCCGCCGAATAGTCGAAATTCAAGCCGAGCTTGCCGCTCGGTTCCGGACCGGCCGCGCCCAGCCCCGTGGCGTTCAGGGAGCCCTCGATTTCTGGACGCCTCGCGCTACCCTCGATGCTCACGTTCGCCGAAAATTCGCCGTTCAAGGCGGCCGGTGTCGCCGCACCGAGCAATTCGAGCGAACGAGGACGAGCACGGATCACGGCGTTCAGTGGCGCATCCAACAGCAGCTCAGGCGACGACGAACCAATGCTTCGCACGAGCTCCGGCCAACCCAAATGCTGCTTGGCTTGAAGGGTGATCCAAGTGCCGGCCGCGTCCTTCAGCTCGAGCTGAAGGCTCGTATCAGTCATGCCAATCTCGCCATGACTCACGAGCTCCGCGCGGCGGATCGAACCGTCGCGCCCGGAAAGCGCGCTGTGTAGGCCCAGATTGCGGGTCTTCAGCTGGTAGCTCAGGATGGCGGGGGTGCGAGCGTCCAACTTGCTCAAACGCACGGTGCCATCGGCGCGGCCCGAGAGAGACACAGCGGCGCCCGGCAACCAGCGCCGGCATACCTCTGCCAGCTCGACATCGTCGGCGTCGAGTCGCACCTCGCCCTGTGTTTCGCCCAAAGATTGGGCGGTAATCGGCCCCGCTCCGAGCACACCGTGCCCCCACAAATTGCCTCGTCCAAGGCCAGGCAGATGAACCGCCGCCTGCGCTTCGACTTCGATGTCTACCAATCTCGCGCTGAACTCCGCCTGAACTGCTCCGACCGCGGCGGCAGAGCCATCGACCAGGCTGCCCTGCATCTGTGCTCGACGAGTGCGCCCGTGCTCTTCGAAATGCAGGACCGCCGCGAGTTTTCCGTGCAGCGCGTTGGGGTCCAGGCCGAGCGTCTTCGACACGGCCTCGGCCTCGAGATCGCTCAGCTCGAGGTCCGCCTGCTTTCGCGCGGGGGTGATTGAGACCGAACCCGTCACCAAGCCTGCTCCGATTCGCCAATGCAGCTCGCTCAGGTCGACGGCCGTTCCGGTGATGTGCGCGGACTTCAGCTCCAGGCGATGCTTCACGCCGTTGAAGTCACCGTCCAACTCGGTCTGGTCGAGGCTCACGCCGTGCTCGAAGGCAAGCGTCGTCGAGCCTTGCAGAGTGGGTTCGAGCGCTGAGCCCGCTCGAATCGAGACGACCTGTCGCCCGAGCACGCCCTTCGAGTCGAGTGCCCAGGAAGGGAACACCACGGCACCCAATGAAAGCCCCGTGCCCTGGACCTGGACCTCGACACCAAGCTGCGCGAGCCGATCGATGGAACCGTTGACTTTACCCCGCACGGAGGCAGTTTGGGTGCTCGCGGGCGCGAGCTGCAGAGCACGCATCCTTGCTTCGAACCCGAGCGTGAGCTGGCCCCGAGTCAGCTCACCGGTTGCATCGACATCCGCACGACCCCGAGCGCCGAGCCCGTACCGCGAGAGCGCTACGAGGTCGAGGTTCTGCGCGCGCGCGTGGAAGCCGAGCGCGCCCTGCGCAGACACGTCGAAATCCACGTTGACCGGCAAAGCTACGTCGGCGCTCGCCAGCGAGCCACTGACCCGATCGCGCGCATACACCGCGACAATCTTGGTTTCCGGTAGCTGAGCGCCAAATAGCTCGCCTTCGGCAACACGCGCGCTCAGCTCGAAGTGGCTTTCGGGCGCGAATGCGAACTCGAGCTTCCCGTCGAGGGCCAGGGCGGTCCGTGCCAGCTCCGGCGCAAGCACGCGCGCATCGAGGGTCCGACCCGCCAGAGAAAGCTCGCCTTTGATGCCCGGGCTGAGCGCGAGCAAACCCGAGCCATCCAGGCGGCTTTCGCCTGCCTCCGCCTGGAAGCGCGCTCGCAGAGCGTCCACTGGACCGGCGAGCTCGACCTGGGCGCGCAGCGGCACGGCGAGTGGCCAGGCCGGGACGAGCGCGCGCATGGCGTCCGGCGTGAGCGACGCCGAGCTCAGGTTCAGCGCGAGTTCTTCCCCGGTCACGCGCAAGGTCGCGCGCACGGGTAGAGCCCCGACGCTGCCGGCGAGTGTCACATCGGTCGCACCGGGCAGCCGCAATCGACCCTGCATGCTTGCCCGCATATCGACCGGCAAGGCGCGCAAGACACGCGCGTCCTCGCTGCCGATTCCAAGCGAAAGGAGCTCGGGAGACCAAGCGAAGCTCGCGTTCACGGCGCGGAGTTCGGCGGTCGCTCGAGTCAGGCCGTCGAGATCGGTGCGCGCTGACACCGAGTCGATGGCGATCTTGGGCAGATGAACGTGCAGCCCAACACCTGCCCGGGTTGGACTCCGAGTCTTGCTGGCGGCGGTCTGCGGTCGGGTGTCGAATGCATGAGACAGCGAGACGCCGCCCGGATCGGCTCGAAACAGGCCGATTTCCAGGCGTTCGACGTGCACTTGGGGGAACTCGAGGCGAGGCGAGGAATCGAACACGGCGTTTCTGAGCAGCGTGAAGACATCGAGTCGCGCGCTCAGCCCATGCAAACGCAACACCGCTCGACCCTTGGCATCGAACAGCGTCGCGCCAGAGATCGCCAAGCGATCGTTGGCCAGAACTTCGATGCGTTCGATTCGAAGTTCGGAGGTCAATTCTCGGCTCACCCACCCGCTCAGCTTTGCAGCCAAAAAGCTGCGTCCGGGCGCGGAGCGCAAGTAGGCGAGCATGCCGAGCATGAGCAAGAGCGCGCCGCCCGCGGCGATGCCAAAGACAACGATAGTGCGTCGAGCTAAGCGGCGAAGCGTGACCCAGAGTGTCTTCACCCACGCCGGCGAACGCAAGATTTGCGGAGCTTGACATGTGCATCTTGCCCTCGCAAGCTCGCCCGCGTTGCTTGAAGGGCGCATTGACACAGCTGATCTCCCCCCGGCTCGGAGGCCGTATCGCTCGTGCCGTGCTCGCACTCTCCTGCTTTTTCGCCAGCGCGTGCGCGCATACGCCGCCACCCGGAAGTCAACTCGTCAGTGCCGTCGATATTCGCGGTGACACCACCGGTGCACAAGCCGAGCTTCGTCGCGGAATCGCGACGCGCGAGGACACTCCCTACGACCCAAGCATGCTCGCCAAGGATTTGGCCCGCATTCAGCGCTTCTATCGGGCGCACGGCTACTACGACGCGACGACCCGCGCCGCGCGCGCGCTGACCGACGACACGGACCAGGTGCGCGTGGAGATCGTCGTCGATCCAGGCGCGCCGGTACACGTCGCCCGGATCGATCTGCGCGGACTCGACGGAGAGCTGCAGAGGCTCGGGGCCAGAGCCAGAGGTGTGCTGAAGCTACAAGTCGGCGCGACACTCGACGAAATTCGGTTTCACGAAGATGCGCGCGCCATCGAGACCATGCTCGCGAACGACGGGTTTGCATTCGCACGCGTCGAAGAGCAAGCGATCGTATCGGCCTCTCGCAAGACCGCGATTCTCGAGTATCACGTAACACCGGGACCCGAAGCCGTGATCGGAGAAGTGCAAATCGAAGGTCTGCATTCGTTCGATCGACGCGTGGTATACGGCAAGCTCGGGCTCGAGCCAGGGACTTCGTTCTCGCGTCGGGCCTTGGAGCGCGCACGTCGCCGCGTCTTCGATTTGGGCGTATTTTCGAGCGTCGAGGTGAAGGCGGTGCTCGACCATCCCGAGGATCGGCGAGTGCCCATCCAGGTGCTGGTGAGCGAGGGGGGAACACGCGCCGTGCACGTCGGTGCAGCGCTCGAACTCGACAATATCCGCGGCCGCGCGGCGGTGCGAGGGGGCTGGGAGAGTCGCAATTTCCTGGGCGGCCTACGCAAGCTTTCCATCGACCTAACGCCCGGGATCAGTTTCTACCCGTTGAGAACCGACGGCGAACCCGTGCGCGCCCTCCCTGAGTTCGAAAGTGCCATCGAATTCGAGCAACCCGCGTTCGTCGACCCGCGTACGACCGGCTACGTACGCAACGAGTTCAACGTCTACCCGGTGCTGTACGCCGACTACACGAAGGGTGACAACATCATCGGCTTCTACGAGCTGAAAGACGCGCTCGGGGCAGAGCGCCCTTTGGGCCAGAGCGGCCTGCGCGCGCGGCTGAGCTACAATCTGGAAGCGCGCTATCCGTTCATGTACCTGGGCGAGAAGCCGGCAGGCCTCGACACCGTGACGGTGCTCTTTCCGGAGATCGTGGTCGATTGGGATTTGCGGGACGATCCCATCGAACCTCGCTCGGGCGCCTATTTCCAAGTTGCCGCGCAAACGGCCGGCATTTTGCTGGGCGATGCCAAAGACGTGCGCCTGCGACCAGAGGCAAGACTCTACGGAAAGCTCGGCGCAGATTGGACGCTCGGCTTTCGTGCCGGCGTCGGCTTCTTGTTTCCGCAATTTTGCGGCAGCTCATCGTCCCGAGGTTGCTACGGGGACTCACTGAGCAGCAGCAACCAGGGCACAGACCAGAGCGCTGTGACTCGCGATCAACAAATCCTGCTTTTCCGCGGCTTCTATTCGGGCGGACCCAATTCGAATCGCGGCTACGCTTTGAACGAAGTCGGCCCGCACGGAGTGCTCGGCTTCCTCGCCCCCTCGAACGTAAACTGCACCGTCGCCACTCCGCCACCCGAGTGCGAGAAGCCGCTCGGCGGCCTCACGCTCTGGGAAATGTCGGTCGAACTGCGTGTGTCGCTGTCGAAGCTCACGGGCCTGGTTTTCTTCGTCGACACGAGCGATCTCACCCGCGAGACCGCTTCCTTTCGCGCGAATTACCCGCATCTCTCGGCGGGCAGCGGCTTCCGCCTGCGCACCCCGCTCGGTGCGGTGCGGCTCGATCTCGGGCTGCGCGTGCCCTACCTACAGCACGTGGGCGAGCGTGCCTTGCCTGCCGGCGAAGGCGAGCCAAACACTTTCCTCGGCTTGCCGGTCGCCTTCCATTTCGGACTGGGCGAAGCCTTTTGAGAACCGCTGCGCCGCTCAGGGGTTCCAGCTGCAATCGAGCTGCAATCGGACGCGTTTTGCCGGCGCATCCGCGGCCAGCAAGTAGCGGATCTGCCGATATGGATTGACGGCAATTCGACTCTCCTGGTCGGTCGCGTCGTTGTGGATGACGCAGTCCACAGGGTAGCTACAGGTGTTGTTCAGGTATGCCCAGATGTTGCTGATACCCGCCTTGTCCGTGGCCGCCGCTTCTCCTCGGTAGTCGAAGCAAAGCGGCGGGGATCCGTGACGCATGCCGTTTTCGCCCGAGGTACTCACCTTTTTCATCGGCGACTGACAAGCCACGAGCAACGAACAACAACCGAGAACGAGCCGAGCAAGCGACACGCGCAATTTCATATTGCCGACGATGCCACGCGCACGGTTGGACGCCAATCGCGTCGAACAGCGGCGGGCCGAAGATTGACACGCCTCGACGGGGACGATATAGCCGCTCTCTAGTCGAGGGACACGATATGCATCGGGTATGGCTTACACTCAGCGCGCTGGTTCTGCTGTTGGTTCCCGGCTGCGGGGCGCCACCGCCAACGGACGAGCTACTCAGCCAATCCGTGGTGCTCACCAAGTACGCGCCGAACGCTGAGTTCACGGCCTATCGCGGCTTCTACTTGAGGCCCGAAATCCGCACCCTGAACGACGACGGCAGCGTCGGCATGGTCGACCCCGACAAGGCTCAGCCGCTGCTGGACGCCACGGCGCGGAACCTGGTCGCCCGTGGCTACGAGGCCGTCGCCAAAGAAGACGCTGAACTCGCCGTCGAGCTCGACTACCTAGCGATCGTGTCCACTGCCACCTGGTGTTACACGTGGTGGGATTCGGGTTATTGGGGATATCCCGCCTATCCCTACTATCCTTATTACGGGGGCTGCGGCACGGACGTGTGGCGTTCGGACTTGCTCGCGACACACATCGTCGATCTCAGTGAAGCCCACGCGAACCCGGAGGGCGGCGAGGGCGGCAACGGACCGATGAATGTTTCTGGCATCTGGTTCTCGGGTATTTACGGTGTGGGCCTCAATTCGCGCGATGGGGTCGACGGCATCGACCAAGCGTTCGCGCAATCCCCTTACTTGCGGTCGGCATCGCCAAAGTAGCCGCGCATGGGAAAGCACATGATCAAATCGAGGCGGCAATTTGCTTGGATCGTTTTCGTGTTCGGCCTTTCCGGCACGGCAGTCGCCCAAAGCGCACCGCTCCCCCCACCCACGCCGAGCGAGCCCAGCCTGGTCCAACCTGCGTCGCAGCCGGCTCTGCAACCCGCTACGCCAGCAACACCTGCTCCACAACCGTTAGCAGAGCCGACGCAATCCTCCGCTGCCTCTTTCGAGACCGAACCCGCGGAAGCTCCCCCCCCGGCGACCCGCAATCGATTTAGCGACAAGGTCGGCAATCTGCTGGGCGGCATGGCGTGGAACGTCGGGTTCCCCGTCGGCAGCGTGCGGGATTTCACCGACAATGCGAGCGCTGCCGGGCTCGAGCTACTACTCAAGTATTGGGTCCACCCTCGGATCACGATTGGCGCGAGTGTCGAATGGCAAACCTACGCCGACCAGCGACCGCGCACGACCTACCCGCTCAAAAACGGCGCGCTCACTGCCACCGCCTACAACAGCGTGCTGATGGGCACGCTTCGCGCCGGTGGAGATTTCTACTTCCTCGACGAAGGGCCGGTCATTCCCTACGCGGGCGGAAGCATCGGTTTCGGTTGGTCGACTCTACAGTCGGCCGCCGCGGACATCGCGATCTACGACAATCAATCTTCCGTGGTGCTTGGCTTGGAAGCGGGCGTGCTCATCGATCCGAGCCCCCGCTCCCTGAAGTTCCTGCTCGGTGGTCGGTACTCCGCAGAACCAGTGGTGTCCTTCCTCGGCAGCGTCCACGACATTCAGACGATCGTGCTCCAGCTCGGCGTGTTGGGCCGCTAGCGGTCGCACATTGGCGCCCCCGGTCTTCGTTTTGGGTTGCGCGGGCGATCGAACGACGCGACAAGACCCAAAACTCGGCTGATTGGCCGCAAAATCGTCGCCCCGGGCGGCGTGCGGCCCCGCAGGTCCCCCGGGGCCGCGGTTCCAGACTATAAGGCCCGTTCCCGATGACGGACCACGCCAAAGATCCCCAGATCATCCTTGCCGCGCTGGCGCGAAGCCATCCCGTGCTCGAGCTGGGGACCTTGGATCTGTGCTTTCTCGCGGCGCTGCATTTGCAGGCGGACGGCGCCGCGCTCTCCGCGTTCAACGAAGAAAAACTGAGCGAAGTTTTCGAGCAGGTCTGCGCCTTGATCGAGCCGCGCGCAGACAACCCGCGGCGGCGCGCGACTCACGCGATTCAGCGTTTACGTGATCAAAAGCTGCTCGCCCGCGTGGACGGTGCCGGGGTGCTCCGAGCAGGCGAATTCGCCCTGACGCGGCTGGCCGCCGGGATCGTCGAATCGTACCTGGAGGACGAGTCGCTCACGCGCGAAAACCTGACCCAGCTGACCCGAATCCTGCGCATCAGCCTGGCCGAAATCCTGACTCGGGCGGGCGAGGCCCAGGCTCCCGGGGACTGGAAAAACGGGGTCGAAGCGCCGCTGCGCGTCAGCGTCAGTGACTTGGTGAGCGGGATCGAACGCCGTCAGCGCAGCCTCGATTTGGAGCAGCAAGCATTTCAAGCTCGAATCGCCAAGCTCCTGGAATCGGATTGGTTCGGCGCGGTAGACCAGTGCCTCGAGCTTTTGGAAAGCACCAGCCGCACCCTCACCGAGCTGAACGACATCTTGCTGCGCGATTCACACGAGCTTTCCTCCGTGTTGCAAGACATTCAAGAGATCACCGTCAACGCGCAGGCCGAAGGCGCCGAGGCCGCGGTGGAGCGGGTGATGGAACAAGTGGATCGGATTCGCTCCTGGGGCGCCGCACGCCAGCGCGCGTGGTCCGAGTACTATCAATACGTGCACCGCTACCTGTGCGACGTCGTGCGACTCGATCCGTCTCGCGCGCTGATCCAGCGCCTGCGCGAGCAGCTGTCGCAGCATACGACTCGACCCTTCGCGCTGTCGGTCGCTGCGGCAGCGGCGCCGCGTTTACTGCGTGAAGTAGAGCCATTCAAGGACGACAAGCCCAAGGTCAGCCGCCCCCGCGCCGAGCGTGAACGCCCGCCGAGCGACAGCGAAGCGGTCGACCAACATGCGATCGTCGAGGAGCTGGTGCAGGGTGCGCTTTCCCGCGGCTCGAACGGTTTGTGTGACGTCACGCAGCAAGTCAGCGCCGAAACACCCGACGAGCTACAGTTCGTGACCGCAGGCCGCGTCGCACAGGTCGTGGCTCGCCTGGCGCGCACGACCATCGATCGCGACCGGCCATGGGTCCGCGTGCACGATGGTTTGGTGATCGAGGAATGGAAGCTTGCAAAAGGCGGGGCCCGTGACTGACACGCGTTTCCTCGCGCTCGGCGACGTGGTGGCCGACGAACTCTTTCCGGATGTGGATTTGGCTCTGCGTCGCGGGCGGCACATCGATCGCGACGACAACCTCTGGTACACGTTTCTGGTCGACGCGCAGCCGCTTCTGGAGGCCTTTTATCGACGTTTTGGCTGCGAGCTGACGCATCCGGCAGACGGATATTTCTACCTGCTGCCTACGGGCGACAAGCTTGGGCGTCGTCACCTCTCCGTGCCAGAGATGTTGGTCGGCCAAGCCCTGACTTTGCTCTATCTCGATCCGGCTACCTTGCAATCCGGCGGAGTGATCAAGCGGGCGGACGCGCTGTCGCACTTGGCGGCGGTGATGGGCAGCGACGCGCTGACGCGTGCCTTCAACCCCAAGCGCAAACGCGTCGACGAGCGCGTGGCCCAAGAAACGGTACGCGGCAAATTCGCAGAGGCGCTGCGACGGCTGGCCGCGCTCGGCTTCGTGGACTTGCTCGACGCGGATGCGCTCAGGTTGCGACCTGGCCTGCTGCGGTTCGCCGAACCGGTGCGCGGCCGTGGTTCGCCCGCGGAAGCCCTGGAACGGCTGGTCGCGCGGGGGGAGCTCGTGCTCGGCGATGGCGAGCTCGAGCTCGACGAAGACAGCGAGGAGGCCGGTGATGATTCGTCGGACGCGGAAGAGCCGGCCTCCCCGCCCGCCGAGCCGTTCCAGCTACCGAGCGAAGTGTTGAGCGAGTTCGATGATTTCGGCGAGAACGCGCCGCTACCCGAACCATTCACGGCGCCCGATTTGGAAGACCAGCCGAGCGAGCCGAAGTCTGAACCCCCGTCGGAGTCCGAGGCGTCCGTTCCCTACCTGGTGCCGGAGGACGAAACGTGACGCGCGCGCGGGCGACTGCGCTCGCCCTGGTCAATTGGAAGGGCGTCTTCTACGAACGCTATCTGCTCGACCCGAACGTGACGGCACTCGAAGGTGCCAATGGCGCGGGCAAGACCACGGTGATGATCGCCGCCTACGTGGTGCTCATGCCCGACATGTCGCGACTGCGCTTCAGCAACCTGGGCGAAAGCGGAGCCACGGGCGGCGACAAAGGCATCTGGGGGCGACTCGGCGAGCCCGGCAGCGCTTCGTATGCGGCTCTCGAAATCGAGGTCCACGGTGGCGCGCGCCTGGTCGCGGGCGTCGAGCTCACCCGCAAGAGCGAGCCGAGCGTAGAACTTGCGCCATTCCTAATCAGCGGTCTCAACCCTGAATACCGCATGCAAGACCTCTTGCTGCAGCGCCGTGACGGCGCCGACGAAGTACCCACGCGCGCCGAATTGAGCGAAAATGCGCACGCTTTAGGCGGCACTTTGCACGCCTACGGGACGGTCAAAGAATACTTCACTGCGCTCTTCGAACAAGGCGTCGGCCCGCTGCGCTTGAGCACGGACGAAGATCGCAACAAGTTCAACGAGATGCTGCGCACCAGCATGACCGGTGGCATCTCCCGCGCTTTGACTTCGGAGCTGCGCTCGTTCTTGCTACGTGAAGAAAGCGGCCTCGGCGATACGCTCACCCGCATGCGTGGCAATCTAGACGCTTGCCGACGCACGCGCGTCGAAGTCAGCGAAGCGCAACGCCTAGAGCACGAGATCGCCGGCGTGTACGACGTCGGACAGAGCATGTTCAGTGCCGCGCTCCTCGCCACACGCGAGGAAGCCCGCGAGCTCGAAGTCGTGGTCGAGGCGGCACGTAGCGCCGAGGCACGCCTAGCAGAAGAGCTGCGAGCGCTGGACGTGAGCGCGCAAGAGCGAACGGCGCGCCACGCGCGGCTCAGCGAGCGGCTCAGCGAGAAACGCGCCGAACTCAAGAAATCCCTCGAAAGTCAGGCCCAGCTCGGGCATGCGCGCGCGCTCGTGGTGGAACGCCGCGCGCTGGAAGCCGAGCGCCAAACGCGCGACCGCGCCGAGCTTCTGTCGCGCACCGAACGCGAACGGGCCGCCAGCGAACGGGCCGAGCGGCTCGCAACTCGCGATCAGGCGCGAAAGGCCTACGAGCGCAGTGCTCAAGGCTTGGCCGACGTGCAAAAGGGGCTGGATGAGTTGCATCGCAACGCAAACCGTGAGCGCCGGGCCAAAGCGCGCTTGCAGGAGCTGCGCGATCTCCTGGGCGAGCCCGAGTTTCCAGTCACCGAGCTGACGGCGTGCAGCGAGCGCGCGGCGCGCGAGATCGAGCGCATCGACGCCGAGCGACTGCGTTTTGCACGCGACGCGGAGCTGATCGAGCTGCGGCACAGCGAGCACGCGGCGGCCACCCGC
>Ga0247758_1000874_pt1 | contig 25589 bp, 28 predicted proteins | sample UWRJL156409C4_FD_180950 | JGI IMG/M metagenome (GOLD analysis project Ga0247758, IMG submission 180950) | Plant litter microbial communities from Arlington Agricultural Research Station in Wisconsin, United States - UWRJ-L156-409C-4 | ecosystem: Environmental > Terrestrial > Plant litter >... | reverse complement strand
AAAGGGGAGTGCTTCGCACTCCCTAGTTATATACAAATGGAAGCTCCCTGTGTGTGGGGAGAGCACATGATCCAAGGCCCCTGCGCTCCAGCCAAGCCTAGAGCGGTAAGGCGCCTGCGCGCCTGAGCGCCAAGAACTGCCGCTGCAGTTCGACAGGTAGGGAATGAGAATGAGAGGAATCACCAATCCTCTTATTATGTCATTGCGCAATTGAGGCTCTGGAACCGATAAACACAGCGGTGAAGGGAGGGTTCGTAGATCAAGTAGACAAGGATGAATAATATCTGGGTAATTATATAGGACAAATCTCATACTGTCGAAATATGTTGCCAGAAATGGTCTTAGCGATGGCTTCATATTCGTATTTTGGAGCCATCGAAATACCAGCGCTATCCCCGAGAACACCTACCGAAACGAAATGCCGACAGCGACATGCTTATGCTTGACTATATCCAACAAGCCGCTACAACAGAGGACGGGGTCGGCTACCAAAGTGCTAGTTCCCCCTACCCACCTTTGCACCTACGTCGCATCCAAGAAGGTCTGAACGAGGTTCGGGTGCAATGTAAAGGTACAAGCAGATTCAGTTATCTCCTTCTTCACTAGTTTGACATTTTGGAGGCGAAACGATCTAGTGTGCATGTGAGCATGCTGATGGGTGTACCGCATATGCATCAGGTAGGTGAGGTGTGCAAGCTGACATGCGCTTCCGACCGAGCCGCATATTACACATCAGGGTAACAACACTACCTTCCGTCCCATTATATTAATCAGCACACAAAACCCCATATGCCACCCGTCTCAGTGCTTTTCCGAGGACTTTTGTTTGAACCATTGAACGCGTACGTCCCACGCCCTGTATGATGAGAGCACTGACTTTGGGGTACCACATAGATGCGGCACCCCCCTCTAAATCGGCTAGTCCATCGCTTCCAGGTAGCAAGAGTGAGACGAGATTCTCTCGGATTTTATCTCATTGGCTTCCTCGTTCGGTTTGTTATTTTTGTAGGTGTCTGGCCTTTTTCTCATCTTGTCAGTGTCAGAGCCTGAATACTGACAGACAAGAACTACCTCAATGTTACTTACTCCCTCTGAAGCCGAAGCCCAAGTCTCGCCTGCTGTACTAAGAGTGAGGTTTGGCCCCCTTCAATCTAAGCAGATAGATAAAGCACTTACGCGGTAAGGTATCTCGAATGTCCATGTCGCTTCCTTGCTAGCCAATTCTTGATACACCTAGATCCGAACACCACATATCCGCAACCGCATCCGCGAGCCATGTCCCCTCCCGTCAAGATCGTCCTCGGCTGTACAGGCCCCCTGTGGTTCTCCGATGAGACCAACGCACAGGTCCTGGAAACCCTGAAGGAGCTCGGAGTGGAGACGCTGGACAACGCCCGCGGCTATGGACCGAGCGAGGAAAAGCCGGGCCACCACGGGGCGGTAGAGAGAGGTTTTGTCATCAACACCAAGTTCTCTGCCACCTGGGGAAATAAGCCCGCCAACAGGGAGAACATCCAGCGGTCTCTCGCGAAGGGCCTGGCTCTGGTCAAGGTCGACCAGGTGTGTTTCACATTCATTCTGTCTTGAGGATGAGAAAAGGAAACTTTATCACTCCCTTCACCGTTCTAGGTGCCTACCAGCTTGATGTCAGCACGTACGACTAACGCTCACACCACCCACCACCCATGTCGACACCTACTATCTCCACGCCCCGGACCGCAAAACCCCCCACAAAGAAACCCTCGCCGCCATCGACGAGCTCTACCGACAAGGAAAGTTCAAACGCTTCGGTCTCTCCAACTTCTTGCCCTCCGAAGTCGAAAGCATGGTCCGCATCGCCCACGAGAACGGCTTCGTCCAACCCATCGTCTACCAAGGAAATTACTCCCCGGTCGCCCGCATGCCCGAGGACTTCTCTTTCACATATTACGGGAACACGGTATCGCGTTCTATGCATACTCTCCCCTTGCTGGGGTGTTTCTGACCAAGACGCGGGCGCAGGTGGAGGAGGGGTCGACGGAGAGGTTTGATCGGAGCACTGACCTGGGTAGGATGTATTCCGCGCTCTACATGAAGGAGTCGTATTTGGAGGCTTTGTCGAGATGGGATGGTATGAGCCAGGAGAGCGGGATACCTAAGGCTGAGCTGTCGTACAGGTGGATGGCGCATCATAGTCATCTAGCGGGAGAGAAAGGAGATGGTGTGGTGTTTGGGGCGACATCGTTGGGGTAGATTGGAGAGACAATTGGCGGGATTGAGAGGGGGCCGCTGCTAGAAGTTGTGGTGAGTCAGATTGAGCAGGTGTGGCAGATGGTGAAGCATGAGGCTGGACTGGATACTTACAACCTGAATACGGTCGAGAAATGAGAATGAAGGCATATTTCGCGACGTCTTCGAACGGGGCAATTTGCTGGGGCACGTCCAGATTGTTGGCGAGGCGTGTGCTCATGGAACGCCCAGATCGGAAGGATCTTGTCCTGGCCATGCGCACTGTGGCAGCTTACGAACCCTGGCTTCTCCAACGCCTGATCGAGATAAAATGGCGTCGGTGGATAAGCCTCCCGTCGCTTTTTGCCCAATGAGCCTGGGATCTTGACAGCGCATGTCCGAGCCGACCAGGGGTTTCAGCTCCACGTCGTCGAATGTAGTCGATGTTGCTTGCCCTTCTCCTCAAGGTCCTTGAGAATTAACACACTTTACGCCTTGGCGGAGGTACCTCGTGGTTTTGCGAGTCAGGGCCGTAAGGAATGTGTGGTTGCACTGCTCCAGCTTGAGCGCCGCGGGCCACGGCAGGAGCTGTTCATTCCGCATCATGGGCTTGTTGATGTTGCAGTAACCCCTGAGAGCACACTAGGCGGGGCTCTCATTGGTTGGAGACTCTCTTAGTGCAAACCTTCCCCGAATTCAGACAGAACTTACGTCATCCACTCACCCGGCCCCACAAATGGGACGCGTTTGCGCGTTTGACAAAAGGACCACCTCATCAAACAACATCTTGTCACCGAAAACGCGGATGCTACTCTCCTAAATCAATCACAATTAAACCACTCTAAACCTTACCGACGCCATAATGCCGAGGATCAGATGGCCCCTGGGTTCCGTGCCTGTGAACACGAACCCAACCGCCGCAGCACAGGTCTGTCCAAATGGCAAAACTGCTTTCAGAGTTCATTTTGTCCCGCAAAACTAACCCGCACTCCAGGACCCCGTAAATAAAGCCCCAGAGCCCCAGGCCAGGCCTGAAAACGCTCCAGCTGAAGAGGTACCCAAAGACACATCCAGCGTACCCAAAGTCGTACCCAGCAAGAAGCGCAAGTCCACCAAGGCGGCCCCCAGCTCGGATGCTGCCCCGGTGGCAAAGAAGCCCAAAACCACGCCCAAAGCCGTCACCAAGGATGCCGTGAAGAAAGCCGCCAAGGAAATCCTCAAGGACGCCGCCTCCGACCTCCTCGACGTCTCAGAAGTCACATTTCTCGAGGATGAGGACGACGACGGCGTTGTTGCCATCTACGACACGTGCGACACCGTGAGGCGCAAGATCCGCGCCCTGCTAGCCAAAGACGGCATCACGCAGGCGGCCTTCATGCGCGCCATTGCCACCGCCGCTTGGGGGGAAACTAGCACCAGGAAGATCCAATCGACATCGTTGAATGCGTTTATGAAGCAGAAGGGACCGCTGGCGGGCAATACGAATGGGGTGTATTACGCTGCGTATGTCTTCTTTGAGAAGATGAGGATTAAGCAGAAGAAGCCGAAGACGAATGATCGGGAGATCATGGAGGAGCTTCATTTCGATGGGGTGGATACGAAGGTGCTGTCGGGAAGCGTTAGGTACATCGGGCTGGCGGGTAGTCAGGTTGTCATGGACAAGTATGGGAGCGTCCGCATGTTGCCATAAGAGGAGCATACGTCAGCCATTGTTGGGGTTTGGGGTTGGTTCGATGTTGTATTTTTGACAATAGATTAAGATTGGTGATGGCGAGGGCTGAATATCACTTTATCCACAGTTAGCGAGAGGGGCTGTGCAGTTAATGGCAACGTTTCCTTGAAGGGGTATCATCCGCCCGTCTTACGGCTAGACGGTGTCTAAAATGATTACCGTTGCAATAGAGCTGGTAAGTCTCATTCAACTCCCATATATTCAACACGGGCCCGATGCCCAACAGCAGTTCACGTCTCGTTCTCTCATTCTCGGATTTAGCGTTAAAAATCCGACCCTAGATCTCGAAGATGATTTTCCAACACCATCTCGCCATATTCACACTCCTAGCCTCCGCAGCATTCGCCCAAAATTCAATCAAGCCATGGGAAATCACAAGACTCGTCGCCTCGGGCGCCCCTTACAGAGGAAATCTCACATGCCACGACCCACTCACCACCATCGCCGTTGAGATCCAGGACACAAATGAATACCCCGGCCTAAACTCCACAGGATCACGCGCGACGCAATGCATCGTCAAATCCCCCTACTGCTCCCCGCCATACCATCAATCCTTCAACTGCACCGAGGTGCCCTACGGAACTTGGACATTTTCATTCTTTCCGTCTGACGAGCAGGCCGACTTGACGTACTGGAGTCCGGGACAGAGCTTCGTGCTTGCGTTTCGACTGCTGCTTCGAGAGCGTGGTGTGTGGTACGAGGGGCAGGCGAGCTTTGCTGTTGGGGAGAATATGCGTGGGTTGTGCTCGGCTGGTGGGGTTTGTTCGTTCAGGCTGAAGGAGGAGTTGGTGCCATTGTATGTCAATCAGACGGGTGCGATGTAGGACATCGGATATGCGCTAGGACCTAAGACGGTTTCGGACTGCATTTTCTCGACCACCTTCGTGGAGTCGAATGCTTGACGTGGTTTCTCGGCTCAGTCTGTCCAAATGTTATTCACGCCTGCCATCTCAGCGATGGACAACAACCTGGGTGGAATGCGGCACATCACTTCCTTCTAGTGCTCTTTTATCCGCAAGTCTTCAAGCCGAGCCGCCGCGAGCTAAGAAGTAGGTACGCCAATCACACTCGCGTGGGCAGTTCGATGGGACATTTCCAAGATGAAGACATCACGGAGAAGCTGTTAATAGTCCCCCACTCAAGGGCCATTGCCGTGAAGCAATGACCATCTGTAAGAAAAGGGCTAAGGCCATATTTGGCTTGGGTGGGAGCTTGTTGGGGTTTCAAACACTAAATACACCGTCACCGGCGGAGAGGAGGAAAAGGGTGACGAGGAACCCTGCCAAAACCTTCGGCTCAATGCGCCCTCACAACCCCAACTTCATTCCAAGCCTCCCTCACAATTCTCCCATCCTCGGGGGTACCGACCTCCATGGCTGAATCAACCGTCGCATCCGCAAACTGAAGGAACGTGCAAGCCTGTGGAATGCGATCTGCGCGGGTGATACAGGCATTCCACCAAATGCTGCCTGCTTTATCCCAGCTGTAACCGCCGAAGCGGATGGCAGCTAGAGCAAATGCCCTGTTCGGAATGCCTGAGAAGATATGGACCCCGCCATTGTCATGACTGATCTCCTCAGCATAGGCTGCCTTCACAGCTTCGACTTTGCCGTAGTGGTCCGGTTGGATGTCGCTTCCCTGTCGCAGGTGTCAGTTTTGTTGAGAGAAGGGAACGGAAGTGTCAAAGGGTAGGGGAATTTCCATTTGCATTGTGTCTGGGCAGGGCGCAAATAGACGGAGAATGTTATGCACACCGCGATTCCCAGAACCAGACGAGGGGTGGATAGGTTTTGCTTACCAGGCCTTTGATATCCTTGAATGCCGTTCCAGGGTGGAGCATTTTACGATACCCAACCCCCTTGATGCCAGGCATGAAGCAGTCTTCCCCAAGCAACCAGTCGGCTTCCCCCACCGTCTGGCCATTCGATATTGAAAGAAAGGAGAGAAGGAAGATAGAAAGAAAGGAGAAAAGGAAAGAAAAGAATGGAAAAAGAAGGGGGGTGACAGGAGACGACCAAAACATGAGCTTGAGCCGTGAGAAGGCCTTACCATAATCTCATGCGCAATGACATCCAACACCTTGGTAAACCGCCCCAGAATCTCATTATTCCCATCCCCATAAAGCATCTGCTTGATGGTCCCCTCCGGATTCGAATACCACCCCGCGCCGGCGTAATTCTCGCCAAAGTGCACCGAGCTAACGACTTTCATGCCCTTTCCGTCTAAAGAGTGGTAGCCAAAGACATCCTTGAAGAACGCCAGCACGGTGAGGGTGTTGCGGAAGGCCTCGTTGACGGTGGGGTCGGAAGAGAAGCCTTATCGTCTTCGTTTTGCATGTCGTAGATTTCGCGTATGAATGCGAACTCGGGGCGAGGAGAGGTGATGGTGGCGGTCATGGAGGTTGCAGTGGTGTCGTCGACATCTCTCTTGGCTAGAGTGTCTGGGGCAGCGTCATAACCCTCCAGGTGGCACCGGTTGGTTGGGCTGGTAGAAGACAATGCGTGTCGCCCCTCGTGGCAAGCCTGGGTGATGGCCTTAGTTGAGATGCCAAGTTTGCGAAGTTCGGGATCGGAACTCTTAGCGAGGGCATCGAGTATATAGGGCGGCACGGCGCCGCAAATGTGGGCCATGTCGATGGCTGGTTGCTGGTATATCGAGTTGCGTGCTGGAAAGACGTGAAGTGAGAAAACAGGAGATACTGTATTCCAGCTTGAGCTGGCTGGGAGGGTGCGCGGTCTGAGATTTAAAGCCAAGGGGATTCTGTCAGTCTTGTGAGCACTTCTGTGAGTGCCATTCGTGGCGCCTAGGCGAGGTGCTGAAGTGCGTCCAAATGCGGGGGCAACGAGCCTGGATGGAGGCCGTTAAGATGTAGTAGACGGTATTTTTTGTCCAGTTGCGCGCCCTGGGTTACTCGCGACAGGCCTCATCGAACGCAATTGTCGTCCCTTTTTCACCAAACTAGGGGCAACTTGGGCCTCCCCAATCTTGCCAAAGGCTCCTTGAACTGGCGCCGAGGGCCTTTGAAGTACCTCCGAGGCTCGCCGAGAAACAACCAACGCCGTTGTAGGTGTTATTAACTGATGCGTAGGGTATACAGAAAATTCCTGACCACACCTGGCAGCAAGCCTCGACAAGCGTCGATGCATGCACCATTCTGAAGTGGGCGGGCTGCTGCAACACCAAATCCGCCAATTCGTCGGCGACCAACCAAATGCTACCGCGAAATCCTTCTGACCGATGAGGTAGTTAGGCGGGAGGGAAATGTAGTGAAATGGCGGCATCGACGTGCGAGGCTCCCTTATAGTTGTTCAGCCGCACTGGTGTCGCGAAGGCCGATAGGGGACTGCAAGCGCTAGCCCAAGAAGTGGCTAGCTAGATGGGCTAGTACCCAAGAGCTGAAGATTGCCGAAAGACGATACTGCCCAACCAATAGGCAATAGATCGGTTAGCCGACAGCGCAAAAGAGGAGCAAGAGAGTTTAGCACACAGATTACTCGTTTGGATCACTTGAGGAGGGTTGAAAAGCAGAATGCCACCAAGTTGAGGCGGGCATTGCACATTATTCTTATCGAGACTGCTCAGAGCGGCGGAGGTGGCAGTCAGCAACGCGTGTTATATCTGTATGATCTTCGGTATTCATCTTGTTTTGAGATACCCAGTGTTTTGCGCCTGCCACCACCAAAGCCGACTTCCAAGTTCGCAGGGAACAAAAACATTACAAAAAGAATCCAGTTTCCCAGATCCATGTGACGATATACCTCCCCTGCTCAGAATTGAACTGAGAACCTCCAGATGCCTTTTTCTCGAAGTGAGAGAGTAACAGTCTGACGCGCTAGCCAGTTGCACCACGGGGGACAGAAGAACACACATACAATACCAGGGATTCGCTGGTCGTCAGCGACCCAACTACTAGTCTGGCGATCACTGGCTTGTCTATGGGAGAGCGGACGGGATCCCGAATTCTCCAGTGTCTGTGGTCGTATGTGGTTGTTTGGGGTGGGAAAGGGGCTGAAGTGAGCAGAGGGAAGTGCGACTCGATACAAAGGCTCTGGCGGAAAGAATAGAAGGTCTCTCTTTTCCCTGCTGAGATGCGTTGTTGGAATCCTCACATAGCTCCAGGCCGGAGCGACAACGCCTGAACTTATCCTGTTACGGGACTCGGCTGCACCGTGTAAGGCCTTCTCAGAATGCAGCTAAGCCGTTTCGGAATGCAGGTAGCCGTTTCAACACTGGAAATGGCCTGTAATAACCAACACCATAGGCTGCCCTGACAGTGAGCAGGTGTCTTCTACTGGACCGGTACCTCAGACGCTTATTTGCTGTCTTGCCGACTGCCGCGTCTTGGAGGCAGGCTCACGCGCCAAGGAAAATGATTGGTAGGCCCTGAACGTCCCAAAAACGCCCACCGACTCGGAAGACTAGCCATTTCAAGTGTGTCTGCCCAAGGTCGCAGCAACGCGTTACCCCGCTTCTTCCCTCTGCATCCCACCAAATAGCTCACCAGATCCGACGCGGTAAACCTGTCGTCAGGCACTAATATGGAGCCCGGACAGCCGTTGAGGGTCCTCTCTCTTGGTAGGATCTTTCTCGCGCCCGTTTTACCTTACCTTGATATATGTGGTGATGCTGACTGGCACAGATGGAGGCGGGATTCGAGGAATTTCCAGCCTCCTGATCCTGGAAGATATCATGGAACGGCTCCAGCATGAATGTGGCCTCGAAGCCGTACCCCGGCCGTGCGAATTCTTTGATTTCATCGGTGGAACGAGTACAGGAGGGTGAGTAAGGCGGAATGATCGAAGGCTCGAGCCAAAAGAAAGGGTCCCCTCAGCCAGCGCGGGGGATGTCTTCTTCTGTCAAAGCAGCCCATAATCTTTCTTGATGTATGCCATCTCTCCTTGGGAAAGACGCTACTACATTTTCACACGGAGAAGAGAGATCCTTTCTTTTGGGTTGAGCCTTTGTACTGCTCCGCATAGACATATGTTGATATCAACTAACCTGTGTTCCAGAATCATCGCCATCATGCTAGGCCGGCTAGGTATGACGGTTGATGAATGTCTGCGCGCATACAAAGAGGTCGCTCAGCAGGCCTTCACACCGAAGAAGCCCAAGCTCTTCAGGCTTCCAGCCTCACCTACCGGCGCCTTCTCTGCGACAGCTCTAGAAGATGCGATCAAAAAGACGGTCATGGCATTTTGTACACATCCTAACTGTGCTTCTCAAGCAAACCCAGGCCCCAAATCCCAAAGTCAACGGACTTGTGAGCACGGTGACTTGGAGTTTCGTGACACGACATGCGTCAAAACGTATGTCCTCCGCCACTGTTTGGCAGATGGGTAACTGGATGGGGAATATGAAAGCTAACTTCTGGCAGAGTTGTCCTGGCGATCACAAAAAGCAACGTCGACGCACCACCGACGCTGTTCAAAACCTACGATGTGTCGGCCAAGTTCCAAGGCTGCACCATCTGGCAAGTCGCGCGTGCGACCTCAGCAGCGACGACGTTCTTCAAGTCAGCTATCATCGGCCGCGACGGCGTCGAGTTTGTTGACGCTGGATTCGGATACAACAACCCATGTGAAGTCATTATCGACGAGGTCGAGCGTCTGTTCCCCGACCGTAAGAAACACATGCGAGTTCTCAGTATTGGCACGGGGCTTGGAGATGTTGTTACAATCAGTGACAAGCGGCTTTCCATCCTGAGTGCATTGAAGAAAATGGCCACATCGTCGAAGCAGGTAGCGGCCAGGCTTGATGGTCAGTATGGCGATGATGGCAGGTACCACAGATTCAATGTCGACAAGGGCCTGGAGGATGTCATCCTGTCCGACTGGGACAAGGCAAGCAAAATATCGGCACATACACAGAACTATTTGCAGGAGAACCGGAGGAAGATTGAGAGATTTGTGAAGAGCTTTGTCGCAGAGGTCTCCCGAGTTGAGGAGGTGGCAAGCCAGGAACCCTCAGGTAGTGCAGGTTAGTGCAGAGCACGATGTGGTTACGGCTGTTAGACTAATACTTCCATAGTACATCGTGGCCCATCGCCCTGTCATTACATTCCCCTTCCGCGGAACCATCGCTTCACTGGGCGGCAGAGCACCTTGGATCTGATTCAGCGCAAGCTCTTCATTCAAAGAGTATGTCAAAGAGTCGCAATTGTTGGGTTGGGCGGCGTCGGCAAAACGCAATTGGCTCTGCAGCTTGCGTACTGGGCCAAGACTCATCAACCAAACTACTCCATCTTCTGGGCACCGGCGCTGAGCAACGCAACCTTTGAGCAAGCATACAGGGAGATTGCAAAGCAGCTTCCAATTCCGCATTCGAATCAGGATGAAGACCCCAAGGAGTTGGTCAGACGGCACCTAAGCTCCGAGACGGCTGGACCGTGGTTCCTTGTGGTGGACAACGCAGATGAAATGGAACTTCTTTTCGGCACCTCAAATTCCGGAGACGGACTGAATGGCCATATACCTATCAGCGACAACGGTTTGGTCCTGCTCACAACGCGGTCCCGTGAGATAGCTGTGTCATTTGCAGGGAGCGATATTATCGACCTTGAAGGGATGGAATACGCCGAGGCCGTCAGCTTCCTAAAGAAGTCCCTGGCCCCGAAGCCGGGGAGCCTGCCTCGCAACGAAACAGATTCTGCCGAACTGTTGGAGGAGCTCACTTACCTCCCTCTCGCCATCACCCAGGCAGCAGCATACCTCAACCGGAATCAAATATCCATCGCCGAATACATAGGACTACTTCGAAACACTGAGCAGACCACCATCAGCCTCTTGAGCCAGGAGTTCTACGATAACACCCGGTACCACGGCTCACGAAACGCAGTGGGGACAACCTGGCTCGTCTCCTTTGAGCAGATCCGCAATTCCAACCAAGACGCAACTAAGTTGCTGGCGTTCCTGTCCTGCATCGAGCCCAAGGCGATTCCACGGTCGATCCTCCCCAAGCTGGGGCGGGAGCAAATAACCCGCGCCATTGGCACACTCTGCGGATACGCCTTCCTGTCAAGGCGCGGGGACACCGACATTTTCGACATGCATAGCCTGGTACACTTGGCGGCGCAAATATGGACCAAGAGATCAAGCCTCCACGCGACTGCGACTGTGGAAGCAGTTGAGAACCTCTGGGACGTTTTCCCAGCCGTCAAGTGGGAGAACATGAATCTGTGGAGGGAGTACTTTCCACATGCCGTCAGGCTGCTGGAGCAAGGTATCGAGGTTGATTTAGAAGACAGGTTTAAACTCCTGCACCGGTGCGGGTGTTGGTTAGGGCTCGACGGGAGGATTGCAGAAGCTGTCCAATATCTTGAGCAAGCCTACAATTGGGAAGAGAGCCACTTATCAGACGACTCGACAGAACGACTTGCTTGTCAACATAACCTCGCTAATGCCTACCTGGCAAATGGCCAGGTTGGAGAGGCCATTACACTACTTAAACTAGTAGTTGCTATAAAGGCTAAAGTACTGGACGAGACTCACCCTAGCCGGCTTGCATCTCAACATGAGCTTGCCAGGGCTTACGAGGCAAATGGCCAGGTCGGAGAGGCAATTACACTACTTAAACAAGTAGTTGCTATAGAGGCTAAAGTACTGGCCGAGACTCACCCTGACCGGCTTGCATCTCAACATGAGCTTGCCAGGGCTTACGAGGCAAATGGCCAGGTTGGAGAGGCCATTACACTACTTGAACAAGTAGTTGCTATACAGGCTAAAGTACTGGCCGAGACTCACCCTGACCGGCTTGCATCTCAACATGAGCTTGCCAGTGCTTACATGGCAAATGGCCAGGTTGGAGAGGCAATTACACTACTTGAACAAGTAGTTGCTATACAGGCTAAAGTACTGGCCGAGAATCACCCTGACCGGCTTGCATCTCAACATGCGCTTGCCAGTGCTTACATGGCAAATGGCCAGGTCGGAGAGGCAATTACACTACTTAAACAAGTAGTTGCTATAAGGTCTGAAGTACTGGCCGAGACTCACCCTGACCGGCTTGCATCTCAACATGAGCTTGCCAGGGCTTACAAGGGAAATGGCCAGGTCGGAGAGGCCATTACACTACTTGAACAAGTAGTTGCTATAAAGGCTAAAGTACTGGCCGAGACTCACCCTGACCGGCTTGCATCTCAACATGCGCTTGCTAGTGCTTACAAGGGAAATGGCCAGGTCGGAGAGGCCATTACACTACTTGAACAAGTAGTTGCTATAATGGCTAAAGTACTGGCCGAGACTCACCCTAGCCGGCTTGCATCTCAACATAATCTAGCTATATATTACTGGGGCAATGGGCAGATTGACGAAGCACTTGCACTAATGGAACAAGTCGTCGGCATACGGGCTGAAGTGTTGGCTGAAACCCACCCCAGCCGGGTCAAGTCCGAGAAGTGGCTTGCAGACATGTTGCAAAAGATGGGTGAGGCGATGGACGAGGATTAGCTGTTAGATAGCTCTTAACTTTCTGAATTTCTTTAGTGGCATGCTCGTGTGTTGTGCAGCTGTCGGTGTGCCAATGTTCGGGCCTGACACGGTAGATCGCAGGCTCTAGCGAGGAGAGAGTGCCGCAAGAGGACAGCGCGCCAGAAAGGTTGTTTCTTTTGTGTCGGGCTTCGACATGCAACCAACACCAGGGATGTCACGATGTTTTGCGGAAGGCGTGTTATGATTCAAGCACAATCCTAGAGTAGTTTGGCAGCTCTAGTTTAGTTCTGCCTGTGGGAAGGAGCTGAGAAGATTGTATAGCAAGACCATTGGGGAGATGGCCTGGCATGGCAGTAGGGTGTTGTCTTCAGCATTAGCTTTCTGGACAACCTTTTGTCTTTGTTGGTCCCTTCGTCATTACATGGCTGGTCTTGGTACATACGCTGGCTGGACTGACAGGGCTCCGTCCAGCCTTGGAGCGAGGTCCACCAAGTCTTTTGATCGCTTACTGTGAAATATAGCTAGGTAACTTTCAAAACGGTGGCGATGGCGAACCTGAGTCTACAGATAGAATTGAAAGTTTTTGGGAGAACTTCTAATCTCTGACTCATAAACTGAGTAATCTACCTACCTACAATGGTGTTTTAACAGTACGGTTCCAAGATAATCTATTCATCCCCCACACGCTTCAAACTGAGTTTTTTCCCGGGAAGAAATTAATTTTGTTTCTATAAACAACTGCGTCAAGTAGGTATAACAAGAACAAAATGAACACGAGACAGAAGGAAATCACCAAATACCAGGCCCGTGGCTGGGCCGCTTTGGTATACACACCGTCAGTTCCCTCAAGCAACAACATCCTAAGCGTTGATGCAAAATGTAATCCTATTCCACGCATCACCGAAGCTGACCTTGATGCAGTTCCCGTTTTCGTACGTGTAGTTGATGGCAAAACAGCCGCCGCGACAGACGCCGTTCACCTTGAGGACACCCTTCTCCCTGCTGCTCAGGGGCATGACGCTCCAGTCAGCGTTGGGGTCGCAGTTGTCAACGAAATACGAAGTGCCGGGGACGTTGAAGGTCTTGTGGCACGGGTTCGAGTTCCACGCAAAGCGCTGGACCTGATAATTTTCACAGCTGGACCTGTCACAAATGCCGCCCTCGAGGTTGAAGAACGGCGGCGTGCAGGCATCGGGGGTGAGGCAGTTGACCCAGGTGTGGCTTTTAAAGAAGAGGTCGTTGGTCCCGCACTTAGCGAGCGTGTCTGTGGTGCTGTTGTTGGGAGGACTTCTCAGTAGCTCCAGCTGCTCGGGGGCGTAGGGCTGGTTTAGGCCGGTCAATGTTAGCAGGAGCACCGCAACATCTCTGGTGCGCTTGGCTGTACACAAACACATCTGCCCGCCACTACGCCCTGCTCGTTGTGAAAATACAGAGTTCCGGGTAGCTCATCGGCTCTCACGGCGAGGGCAACCGCGTTAAGAAGGGGAGTCACGGCTCCAAGCATGGTAATGATGGAGAATTTCATGGTGGACGAGTTTCGGATGAGAGGGAGTTAGGCAGGGCTCATCTTCAGGAATCCGTCCCCAGCCACATGATGGTAACTCTTTGCTAGCTCCCGTCATCTTGGATTCTCTTGTTGCCGGCGATTACAACACGCTGTCGATTTTTTTGGAACCCTAGCAGCGAAATCACGCAACTCACAGCGGCCCACATGATGGCGGAGACTACACGATGCGGGTGGAACTGAGGACACTGCATTGCCATGGAACTTCCACAGTGAGGTCACAATCGGCATGGCATATATTCTAGCCAACCTCTCAATATGTATAGCACGATGCAATGTCCCCAACTCCATCACAGCACCCACCCGGATTCCTCCTTCGTGGTACTTAAAAGCCCTGCTGCTGGACCTGCTTCTTGGCAGCAGCAATGGTGGCCTGAGCGTTGGGGTCGACGAAACCGCACCCCTGCTTGCCGTTCTGGAACTCGGCGCCGATGCCCGAGCAGATGCCAGTGCCCTGGCCGTTGTTGGCGCAGCAGCCCTCCTGGCAATCAGCGTTGGCGACGCAACCTCCGGTGGTGAATTGCCGGCCCTGGCCGTTTCCGACGTCACGGGCTCCGGAGGCGTTGGGGATGGCTTGTCCGTAGATGGTGGCAGCGACTGCGCTGGGGGTTAGTTTGTGTGGAGGAGAGAAGAGGGTGGGGGCAACGTACAGGCCAGGACAGCGAAGAGGGTAATGCGGACCATTTTGATGGTTTGGAATGAACGACGCCGGGTCGGCTGATGAAAATAAATAATTAGAAGTGGTAAAGACGGGCGATCACAGATCGTGTGTAGAATCGAATATTGCAGTGAGCGAGGGCTGAGGATGGAATTCTCAATCGGGAGTGAAATGCGGTCCAGCTCCCTTTTTGTACGAGTTGAAGATGGCCATGGCGCTGTGGGATTCCGGTTCGAACTGTTGTTGATCGCTGCCGATCTCAAGGAGGTCGGTTGGATGAACTTGGGGTGCTTGGATGCTCTACATCAGACGTAAGGAGTTGCCGCTTGGGATTCCGGTTTTGCGGTCCCAGGTGTCAGAGCAGTCATGTGCCGGGATGGGGCTTCAGGCGCGGTTCGAGGATGCGAGATTGTTGAGCGGCGGAAATGGTTGGCATGTTTGACCCAGTTTTTTTTGGCTGGCCAACCGAGTGTGATCGACGCGCTGTCAGGCACCGTCCCCGCAACTAAATTCATGCCTTCGTGATTGGGCTCTGCGATCGGATTAAATAGCCGGGGGAATACGACGTCAGATTTCAGACGGAGAAAAGCGGGACGGAGGTCACAGACACCGACATTGACAGGAAGGAACGGGTAAGAAGCCCACCTAGCAAAGACGAGAGCAAAGTCATCGCAATCTTGGCCAAGAAAAGTGAAAATCCCACCATCTTCACTTAGCAACTCTCAATCAATTGGCACTGCAACCTGTTGGGGCAAACAGGAATGTGGGCAGAGAAAGTGCCCGTACCTGCTCTATTGCAACGCTGGCGATCATGGCGCCTGCGAGGGTGTATCCGCAGATCATGAATCGAGTGGAAAATATCCGGGGTAGGAACGACCATTAGTGGATTCTTCAGCAAGTTCAGTCTATCAGGCCATCGCGGCCTCTAGTCCTTGGACATAACATCTGGTGCGCCGACTCAGTCTGGCTCCCGAAGTCACCTCGACCACAGCGACAACTACCTCGCGCTGTACACGGTATTGATGTTACCATATCCACTTAGTCGTTTGAAAATTTGGATCATGGCTATTAGGAAGGTAACACCTGTGCCTCTCAGGCCACTGATCACAGAAAGAGAAATGATCAAAGTGTGATGGAGCTAGACCGGTGACAGATGGCAGAGACGATCTAGAACCGGGGTCCTTTTCAAATTTAGAAATAAAAGTGAAGGCATCAAGCACACTATCAAAAGATGCCGAGACGTGTTCGTGAATACCGGCAGTGAAGAATCTGGGTGCGAAAACCCCTGGTGCCCATCTCCCGCCGCCAACATGAGCTGATGGTATCCGCAGGAATTTGTTCTTATTCCTCTGGTGAGAGTCGGAGCCCGACACGATTCGTTTTTGTGGATGGCTATTTCTCATGTCCAACCATTGCCTCGCAAATTCATTCATCCCGCTCAGTGGTGACGACGGGGCGAATTGTTGCAAATTTCCGTTGAGGCCAAGGGAGGAGGTAAATTGCACATAAGCCTCTCTTCAAGTCAAGCTTCAAGTCAGTGACATCAACTCACCGTAGATGGCTATTGCTGCGTGCCGCCGATCATGGCGGAAGGTTTGGGTGCGCCCGGGTCGCCGAGAGGTTGGGCAGGAGAAACCGGGGTCTATTGCAAGCACGACATCGTAGAAACGAACGACGCCATTGAAGTTGATGCACATTGCCAACCAGAATAAACGAATTGAAGAGATGTGTAAACGCATCAATGTTTGTCCAAAACGGGCCTATGACAAAAAGCTGCTGGTGCAAGGCCAAGGAGCTTGAAGGGGTGGAAAGCATCAGACGCCCAGGGTTATGTATGTGAATTTACGATCCATCCTCCGTATGCTCCTCGGCGTTCTCCTTACAACTACAAGGCACACAAACTTATTGCAATGCATTTTGACCAACAATATCCATAGCTTTGATCAATACAAAGTCAATGTAACTGAATTGGTGAGGGTGATGCTCCTGGCGGGAGTTCCAGGGTTATGTATTCGACCTGCCACGTGGCGACCTGCAACGAACGCCATCAAGATGACACCTAGAGACACAAACTCAATTCCAACGTCACTCAGATCACAGCATCGCATTCGCCGTTCAATCGACCCGGCCGTTACGCCAGGCGAATGGCCCCTCAAAATGGAGCGGACAGCACACTGCCCACCAACCCCGGCAGCGACAGTGGCGCGCGCGCGGCGCGTGGGGCCTCACTGCTGATCTTGCTGCAGGTCGTGTCGCGCGCAGTGACCTTCATCGCCAACCAGCTGCTCCTGCGGTTTCTGACAGCCCAGCTTCTCGGTGTCGCAACCCAGCTGGAGGTTTACTATCTATCCGTAATTTTCTTCGCGCGCGAGAGTTTGCGCGTCGCAATCCAGCGGCAGGACACGGGGAGCGACAATGGCGGGACCAACAGATCCGTGCAGGCCGCCGTCAATCTCGGGAGCCTAGCCATCGCGCTCGGCATCCCCCTGGCGGTGCTTTTCGGCTGGCTTTATCGCGGTTCTTTGAGCGCCGCCACGCTCGAGTCAACTCCGAATCTGGTGTTGTCCCTGTATGTGTACGCGGTAGCTTCGGTGGTGGAACTCCTGTCGGAACCGGCGTTCGTCGTGATGCAGACGCGCCTTCAGTTCGGGACGCGTGCGACCGCCGAGTCTGTCGCTACCTTTGCGCGCTGCACCGTAACGCTCGGTGTTGCGGTGTGGGGTGCCCGTCGGGGTCTCGAGCTCGGCGTCTTGCCCTTTGCATTGGGACAGCTGAGCTACAGCGCTGGGCTCCTTGTTGTTTACTCATGGTATGGCGCAGGCCTCGCAAAGCGGGAGGGATTCTCGCTGTTCCCTAGAGCTCTCGCCCCCCTTGCGCCAGCTACCAAGGAGAAGACCCCATCTGCGGGCCCTCCCACAACGCGCAAGGACTTCGTCTTCAACTACTTCTACCGCCCCACGCTCCAGCTCGCCTCGAGCATGGCAGCCCAGAGCATCCTCAAACACATCCTCACCCAGGGCGACACCTTCATGGTCAGCTTCTTCTCCACCGCCACCGCGCAAGGAGTCTACGCTCTTGCCAACAACTACGGCGGTCTCGTCGCGCGCCTCCTCTTCCAGCCGATTGAAGAAAGCAGCCGCAGCTACTTCAGCCGCCTCCTCGCCCCCTCCGCAGAACCAATCCCTACCTCCAAGGATTCCTCCACCTCCGGGACTGAAAAGGCACCAGCACACGTCCTCGCCGCCCAAAAAGCAAGCTCCGACCTCCGCGCCATCCTCCGCACCTACGCCCTCCTCTCCCTCATCATCGTAACTCTCGGCCCCACCGCAGCGCCCCTCCTCCTCTCCCTCGTCGCCGGCCCAGCATGGGCCAACTCCGGCGCGGGCGCCTGTCTCGCCGCCTACATGTGGTACATTCCACTGCTAGCAGTCAACGGCGTAGCCGAGGCGTTTGTCGCCTCCGTGGCGACCGAGAGCGAAGTCCACTGGCAGTCGCTGTGGATGGGCGCTTTCTCGGTGGGGTTTGCCGGGGCAGGGTTCGTCTTCCTGCGGCTGTTGGATCTGGGGGCTATTGGGCTGGTGGTGGCGAATACCATTAATATGCTTTGCCGGATTGTGTGGTGCGTGGTGTTCATCCGGGGGTACTTCGCAAGGACTGAGGTGGAGTTTGAGCTGCTTGATCTGATGCCTAACCCGTTCGGTCTGCTCGCGGCGGTTGTTTCGTCGCAGGTTGTCAGGCGGTTTGTGCAAACCGCAGGGGAAATGGCACCCGGCGCGAAGCAGGCTATCGTGGAGCTTGCCAGAGTGGCGGCCGTCGCGCTGCCGTTTGTGTTCATTTTGTGAGTATCTTCCGTTTCAAGGACATTGTCATTGCGCTCTACAGCATGTCGCTAACGTGGTCACAGGATGTTCTCTGAACGGCAGTTCCTCCAGAGCAGCTATCGCGCGTTGAGAGGGAAGCATCGGAAAACCCTGTAGGAAGCTAAACTTAGAAAAGCTACGTCCAACGATAAAAATAGATATCTACAACGTTCAAACACCGCCGTCCAACGATAAAAATAGATATCTACAACGTTCAAACACCGCCGTCCAAACTCCATTCCATCCCATCTAGTCGAAGGTGATCTTGGTGCCCTTCTTGCTCATGTCGACGTCCTTGAAGAAGGTGCCGTAAGAGTCGTGGGCCTTTTTCTTCACGGTCGTGCCGAACTTGAGGAGTTCCTCAGGGACGGGTTGACCCGCACCCTTGAGGATGTTGACCAGCCTAGAAGATCTCATTAGCATCGTTCAATATGTGGCTCAAGCAGTGAGACTTACGATCCAGAGTGTGCCTTGTCGTGCTCCGTGAAGAGCGTGATGGCCTTGCCTTGCTTTCCAGCACGACCAGTTCGGCCAATACGGTGGACGTAGTCCTCGATCGTCAGCGGGAACTGTGTACTGTCAGCACATCTTGTCTCTACACACTATCAATGTGGCCACTCACCGTCAGGTTGATGACGAGCTTAACCTCGGGAATATCCAAGCCACGTGCGGCGACGTCGGTCGCGACGAGAACGCTCTTCGTGCCAGCCTTGAAGGCTGCCAAACTCCTTGTCCGCTGGTCTTGTCCCAGGTCACCATGGATACTGCACACGTTCATGCCGCGTCTCTCGAGGAAGAGCTCAACGCGAACAGCTTCCTTCTTGTACAGACAGAACACCAGGATCCTGTCGTTCTTGGCGCTGCCCTTCTGTGCCTCCTTTAGTAGCTCCAACAGGCGCTGCTCTTTGCCGCGGGGGTCAACAACCTCCACCGTCTGAGCGATGCGGATGTTGGCTTGCAGCTCGATTGTGCCGTTACCGTTGCTGTCCTCTTCGCCGGCGCGCGTTCGGGCACCGATTGTCACCTTGATGGGGTCAATCATGTAGCCCTCTGCGAGGCCGCGAACGCTAGTCGGCCATGTAGCGGTGAACATGAGCGTTTGACGCTGCTCACGCGGCGGGCAGCAGCCAAGGATTTGCTTGATGTCCTCCTCGAAGCCCTTGTCGAGCATGCGGTCGGCCTCGTCAAGAACGGCGAACATGACCTCGGAGAGCGAGACAGTGTCGTCGGAGAGGAAATCCTTGAGACGGCCAGGCGTGGCGACAACGATGTCGGCGCCGCCGTTCTTGCGCAGGAGCGAGCGCTGGTCATCCTTGCTCGCGCCGCCGTAGATGCAGACGGATGAGAGGCCAACAAGCGCGGCGAGGTCGGCGATCGCTGTATGCGTCTGCATGGCAAGCTCGCGGGTCGGGGCGACGATAACGGCGCGGACGTGCGTGCTGCGCGCGGTGGACTTTGTCGCCTTTTGGACGGAAGAAAGTGCCTCGATACACGGCAAGGAGAACGCAAGTGTCTTGCCAGAGCCTGTCTCGGCAATGCCTATTACATCGCGACCAGAGAGGGCATAGGGCCACGAGGCGGACTGAATGGGGGTCGGCGCGGTGAAGGTTGCGAACGGCTTCTTGGAGATGAGCTTGGAGGACGGGATTTGAGAGAAGTGTGTGATGGGTCGGAAGCCGGTGGCAGGAGGCTCGGAGAGGTTGATCTCCGCCTTTTTCAGAAATTCCTCGACGTCAGATTCGGACATGGTGTCAAGCGCCGCGGCCTGCTTGTAAGCATATGTAGAACCGTTTCTTTGCGCAGCGCCCTTGGTCGGCTTGGCACCTCTGGCGGAGGCACCATTCTGCTCGGCGGCCGACTCTGGTGTTGTCTCGTCCGCGGTCTTGGACTTCTTGGACTTCTTCTCCTTCTTTTCCTTCTTCTCTCTCTTGTCATTCTTTTCTTTCTTCTCCTTCTTCTCGGACACGTGCTCGGCATCAGCCTCAACCGCGGCGTCTTCCATCACAACTTCGGGAACCAGCACCAGCTCCTCGACCTGTTGCTCGGCGGGCTTTTCGACCTCCTCGACCTTCTCCTTCTTGGCCTTCTTGGCCTTCTTGTCCTTCTTCTTCTTCTTATCCTTCTTGTCCTTCTTCTTGTCGGACTTGTTGGACACGAGCTCGGGGTCGGCTACGGCGGCAGCGACTTCGGGGGCGTCCTCGATCTCGACGTCGGAGACCTGCGCCGGCTCGTCGGCCTGTTGCTCTACCTCAGTCTCGGCAGGCTTCTCAGCCTCCTCCGTGGGCTTGGCTCGCCCCTCCCTTGCCTCTCTGGCCAGCTTGTGTTGCCTCTTCAACTCGCGCTCCTCCTTTTGCCTCTTGTACTTCTCCTCCTTCTTCGGTTTCTTCTCCGGGGTTACCGCATCCTTGGCGTCGCCATTGGTAGCAGTCTTCGGTTTCTTGCCACGCGAGCCGAACGAGCTGTAGTCTTCTCCATCGCCCCTGGCGCGCTTCGTTGCGGAAGGCATATTGAAGGAGCCGTACGGTAGTGCGACGGCGGTGGTGGGGTGGTGCAATTGAAACTGCTTCGCAATTGAGGCGACCAAATTTTGTGGTATTTTTTCTGTTTTGGCTTATCGATAAGGCAAGACACCTGTCCGCCCACTTTTGCTGCACTTCGGTCGAGGCACGAACTCCAACCCCACCTCCCATTCCCTGCCACCCCACCTCGCCCACTCTTGCTGATGGCAATTCCCAGTCAGTTGCCAAGACTCTCAACGACATCTCACTCTTTTGCACAATTCACCAACAGTTGGCATTCGTCGCCAAGCCGATGTATATGCCTTTCCTTCCTCCCGTCTTAGTCGAACGAAGCTCCCTAGTACAGCCCTCACCTCCGATGTTGTCAGCGTTGCACTGACCGAGGGGGTTGAGCATCGGCCCCACATCGGCCGGAAGGATTCGGTTCGTGCGGGGATGACTCTCTCGGGGTGCAACTCTCCAAAAGCACAAATACTAGTTCTCTGTAGGTAGAAACTGAAACTCAACAGTTTACTTTCAGGCCTTCCGTCCTTGAGAACGTTTCGGGTTACCTTTTGCCGCTCGAAACGCTAAACAACCTCCACCATGGCCCTCAACCTCACCCACGCAACCGTTCACAATGAAGGGTGCGACTTGCATTACTGGTATCAAGGCAGCGGGCCCCTTATCACCTTCATCCCGGGCGGCAACGGCCACGGGCGGCAGTTTCATCCTATAATTGCCGCCCTTTCCGATCGGTTCACCTGCGTCACCTTTGACCGCCGCCAAATGTCGGCAAGCCAAGTCGTGGTTCCCAGGAAGCTGAATCCCCCACAGCAAGCCCGCGATATCCGTGCCATCATCCAGGCCGTGGGGTTTGACAAGTCAATCCTCTTTGGCAGCAGCAGTGGCGGGATCCTTGGCTTTCAGTTCGCCCACGATTTCCCTGAAATGGTCGACCATTTGATCTCGCATGAAGCGCCCACTATCATGCTCTTGCCGGATGCCTCGAAGGTGGTTGAGTGGTTCCTCCACCTGATGAGGGTTTACGAGACACGAGGACTGGCACAAGCGGCTAGCGAGTTCGCCACGGGGTTGATCGGGTATGATGATGAGGGAGTTCCGCCGGTTGTTTCGCCTGGCCCGGAGAATCGGCGGAACTTTTGGGACAACGAGTTCCCTATTCTGTTGGGATACACACCCAATTTCTGGCGTTTGAAGGATAACAAGACGAGCATCGGGGTGATGCGCGGGGTCCGGTGCAAGGATGCTTTCTATGCGAGGACAACGGAGGAACAGGCAAAAATCCTGGACTGTCCGAGATTTTTGGTGCCAGGTCACCACCAAGGGTTTGAGGCCGAGACAGAGGAGTTTCTTCCTCACTTATTGGAGATGCTGAACACTCTCGAGAAGAGGAGGGCGGGTGTGTTAGGGAATTGACGAGTGTCGGTTTGAGCCTCGGCCAGCAGCAGCGAATCAATTTGATAGTCCTCCAGCAAACAAATATAACTATTCCAAAGCGTTGTCTCTCTCACTGCGCTGCTGGGGCAAAGCCATGATAAGAGCCTTGCCATTTTTGTTGACCGACTTGACGAATTCTCTGGAGATCATTCGAGGCTTATCGGCCTGGTGAAGCATTTCCACAGCCAGCCGGCGGTTAAGGTCTGTGTGAGCAGCAGACCCTGGAACGAATTCAGAGATGCCTTTGTGTCCTGTCCGCAGCTGAGAATCGAGACTCTCACTGAAAAAGACCTTGAGGTCTTTGTCCACAGTGTATCGAATGCGAACGTCGCGTTTGTGGAGGTGAAAGAGGCTTACCCAACTGAAGCCCAAGAGCTTCTCTCTAAGGTATTGGATAGAGCTGGTGGCGTTTTCCTCTGGGTCTCGCTTGTCACAAAGGTGCTGCTGGAGTCACTGACGGATGGCGCGACACTTACGGATTTGGAGCAATTACTGGACAGTCTGCCTGAGGATCTGTCAAGGCTGTACAACAGTCTCTGGGGGCGAGTCAAAATCCGGTACAATCGTGATGGGTCTAGTCTCCTTCTCTTGTTTCGAGCCTACAGCAGCTCTCCTATCTTAGACATGAAGGGTATGAAGGTGAACCCACCAGCAGGAATGGAGTCAGAGTTTCTATGGCTAGCTGATGGTCGCCGGTTGGGGCAGCCCGAGCGCATGTAGCAAATATGGAGGAGAAGACTTCATAGCCGCACCATGGTGCTGCTTGAAATGGCTCAGACAGGACAGGTCAACTACCTCCATCGGACGACGAAGGAGTGGCTCGACACACGCTGGACCGAAATGGAATCGACAGCTCTCGCTCGCTTCGACCCCCACCTTGGCCTGCGGCGGGCCATTCCACAGATAGCATCGGCTAGCGGGTCGAACCCGGTACGCAACAAGTTTAAGAGACAGTCTATCGTAGCGTGGAAACTATACTGCAACGTATGGGGATGGATCCTCGAAGCCTTCTACCACGCAGGCAAGGTCGTGTACGACCCTCATCATCGCGTCGTTGATGCCCTCGACCGTATCGAGGCTTCGTTCCGAACCTTTCGCTTTCTCACGACTACCGTGTTATCGGTTCCTCCTCACTGGACACAAGTCGGGAGAGGCCCAACGGTGCCGCAGTTCGGATTCGTCGGCCTCACGGCTGAATTCGGGGTTGTGTCCTACATCCGCGAGAAGATCGCCGCTGAATCGGACTACCTCTCGATCGAAGGCGCCGATGAGGATCTCATATCCTGTCTGCTCCTTGGGCCTACTGGGCGCGGATTATCAAGGCTCGAATACAAGCCCCTGAGCAACACGCCAATACGAAGTCGACTCCCTTGCATCCAAGAGTTTGTATTTGATCACATGGCCTTTAACCACGCTGACCGGTTCCGCCTCGCGAAGGAAATTGTCGATATTTTGGGCAGCAGGAGGAACACGAGGGAGAAGGAAATCCCGCTTGCGGTTCGAAATAAGTTGTTGCCCCTGGCCGAGAGAATTGCGGGGCGAAACGAGCGTGGGTGGTCACATAAGGAGCTCGGCCAAACGCCCATCGTAACAACGGTGCCTGGGGCCGACGAGACTATTCCGTATGGCCGCGCCGTGCTCCAGTTGCTGGAGAACTACGGTATTGGGCAGAAGAGCGGTATCCAGGAGTTGTTCAAAGAGTGGCTGGAAGGAAAACGCTAGAAAGTGCATCTACAACACATAATTGGCAATTATCGATTATCATGGGCGACATCTAACTCACTCCGACAACTAATTTAAGGTGTTATTTTAGAGACCGTGTCCCCTTGCACTCTGTATCCCGTTGGTCGACCTAGTTACCTCCAAACTCAACATCAGCCAGCACACAGCATTAGTTTCCTCCACCACATATTACCATGAATTATCTCCAGCTCCACTTCAACCTGCTCAACTCTCTCTGCTCCTCAGCCCTCTTCTCTTCAGTCCCCTTCTCTGCCAGCATCTACCACGACGGAATCGCCATGGCCACAACACCAGCAGCAACTAGCGCAGCCCGGCCAGCACCCGGTACCATCCCAGGGACGGCAGCCCCAGTTTGAACCGGCTGTACCAAAACCTATTCGCCACCACCATTGTCAGCCAATCTCATCTCCGCATCACCACAAAAAAGAAGCAAACGTACCTTGTCCACCACATGCGCAACCCCATTAGTTAGAATCAAGTTCGACTGGACAATCTTGGCACCGCCAACAAAGTAATCCCCGTTCCTCACGCTGATCGTCACCGATCCGCCACCCTCGGTCTTCAACACCTGTCCGTCCTTCAGCTCAGGGAGGTACCCAACTGACTGCGAGAGACTGGATACAACCTCATGCCCCGCAATGAGTGCGGCGGCCTGGTTGGGCTGGACGGTGCCTGCGGTGCGAATAGCATCGTCTGTGGGGATGAAGACGGTAATGCGCGGGGTGAAATCAATCGCCTGTGCCTGGCGCGCAGTGAGGTTGCTCTTGCCGAGGTTGGATAGCAACGAAGCAAAGATTGATGTGCTGGGGTTGGATAGTAGGGTTTGGGACAGGAGCTGAGGGGGGGTGAGGAGGCCGTCGGTCACTTGGATGAGGCCACCTGAATACGCGATGTCGGTGGTCTTGAGGGAGACCTCATCGCCGAGGCCAGAGGCAATCTTCACTGAGCCGGTGGAGTCGGTCTCGGAGACGACGACTTGGGCGCTGCCGAGGAGATTGGCTGAGTTGTCGTTGGTCTCGACGACGGTGCCGGGGATGACGCGCAGCGCGGAGAGGTCAGTTAGAGCCGTCTCGGCGGAGAGATCGGCTTGTTGTTGCTGTTCGGGGGTGAGCTCGCGGCGGCGAAGGCGGCGGAGAGCGGTGGAGTTTGAGTCGAAGGAGACATCGTCAGGTGCAAAAACAGTGCGGACGCGCGGGGAGTTGTACAGAGCCCAGGTGTCGTCGTCGGACTTGATGAAGTTGAGGAACTTGACGCACCCGGCGTTTATGAGGGCATCTTCGAGCGACGGGAGGGTTGGTGTCGGATGCGGCTTGTATGACTTGGTGTACGTGTGGGGAGCATATGTCTTTGTTTCCTTCCACTCCTTGGTGTACTCCTTGGTGTGCTCTTTGGTGTACTCCGGGACATGCTCCTTGGTGTACTCTGGGGTGTACTCC
>Ga0247758_1000873_pt1 | contig 25628 bp, 22 predicted proteins | sample UWRJL156409C4_FD_180950 | JGI IMG/M metagenome (GOLD analysis project Ga0247758, IMG submission 180950) | Plant litter microbial communities from Arlington Agricultural Research Station in Wisconsin, United States - UWRJ-L156-409C-4 | ecosystem: Environmental > Terrestrial > Plant litter >... | reverse complement strand
GACCACCGCCACCCCCAGCCGCTCGGCCCGCCGCGCCACGAACGCGACGGCCTCCTCCGACGAGGGATCCAACCACTGGACGTCGTCCACCACCAGCAGCAGGGGCGCGGCCGCCGCGACGAGGGCGAGCACCGCGTGGAGGACCACCACCCGGTCCGTGCCCACCGGCGCGTCGACCGAGAGCGCGGCCCGCAGCGCGGCCCGCTGATGCTCGGGCAGCGCCCCGGCGTGATCCTGGATCGGGGCCAGCAGCTCGGCCAGGCCGGCGAACGGCAGGTCGATCTCGGACTCCACCCCGGTCGTGGCGAGCACCGGGAGCTCGGCCCGCGCCCGGCCCCAGACCTCGCGCAGCAGCGCGCTCTTGCCCACCCCGGGCACGCCCTCCACGACCACCGCGCTGCCCCGACCCGCCCGGGCGGCCGCGACCATCCCCTCCAGCCGGACGACCTCCGCGCGCCGGCCGACGAGCGCTCGCGCATCGAGTTCGCCGGGGCTCATCATCTGCGTCAGGCTAGTGCACTTCCCCGCGTTTTCCGTCCCCCGAGCCCGACTTCCCGACGACTGTACGCCCCCGTGGCCGGGGATCTCGCGGTATCGAGCGAACACACGGCGTCCGCGACGGATACCGTGCAGGCATGAGCACCGTTCAGCCTGCCCCCACCCGCCGCCGCGCCCTCTACGACGACGACCACGAGGACTTCCGGGAGTCGTTCCGCCGCTTCCTGGCCAAGGAGGTCACCCCGCACTTCGAGCAGTGGGAGCTCGACGGGATCGTGCCGCGCGAGGTGTTCGCCGCCGCGGGCTCCTACGGGTTCCTCGGCATGCAGGTCCCCGAGGAGTACGGCGGGGCCGGCGTGGGCGACGACTTCCGCTTCAACGCCGTCGTCGGCGAGGAGTGCTTCGCGGCCGGGCTCGGTGGCTTCGGCGTCGGCCTCACCCTCCACAACGACGTCTGTCTCCCCTACTTCCTGGAGTACTGCAACGAGGAGCAGAAGGAGCGGTGGCTGCCCGGCATCGTCTCCGGTGAGCTGATCACCGCGGTCGCGATGACCGAGCCGGGCGTCGGCTCCGACCTCGCCGGCATGCGGACCAAGGCGATCAAGGACGGCGACCACTACATCGTCGACGGCGCCAAGACGTTCATCACCAACGGCATCAACGCGGATCTCATCATCACCGCGGTGAAGACCGACCCGAGCGAGCGCCATCGCGGCCTGAGCATCGTGATCGTCGAGCGCGACACGCCCGGCTTCGAGCGCGGCCGCAACCTCGAGAAGGTCGGCATGCACTCCCAGGACACCGCCGAGCTGTTCTTCAACGACGCGAAGGTCCCGGTCGAGAACCTGCTGCGCAACGAAGGCGAGGGCTTCAAGTACCTCGTGTCCAACCTCGCGCAGGAGCGCATGTCGATCGCCATCGCCGCCGTGGGCGTGGCCGAGGCCGCGCTCGCCGTCACGCTGGAGTACGTGCAGGAGCGCAAGGCGTTCGGCCAGTCGATCGGCTCGTTCCAGGTGTCGCGCCACGCGCTCGCCGACTGCCGCACGGAGATCGACGTCGCGCAGGCGTTCATCGACCAGTGCATCCGCGAGCTCGGCGAGGGCACGCTGACGCCGGAGCGCGCGGCCGAGGCGAAGCTGTTCGCCACCGAGCTGCAGGGCCGCGTGACCGACCGCTGCGTGCAGCTGCACGGCGGCTACGGCTACATGACCGAGTACGCGATCGCCCGCATGTACGCCGACGCCCGCGTCACCCGCATCTACGGCGGCGCGAGCGAGATCATGAAGGAGATCATCGGCAAATCGCTGGGCGTGTGACCTCGGGCAGGGCCCTCGTCACATTGGGAGTGCTCGGGCAGGGCCCTCGTACTCCCGCGCAGGGTCGCAACGGCCGCTCGCAAGATCCGTCCCAGACGGAGGGATCGGCGAGCGGCGTTGCTAGCTTCGGGTGGTCTCCTGATCCCGTGCGGATCGGGATGTGGTCGCCGCCACCGCCGTACGCCGTCCGGTCGCACGCCCTGTGCGCCCGCCCGAAGCCTTCATGCCGCCGCTCTCCCACCGGACACCCATCCTGCGCGCCCTCGCGGTGTGCCTCGTGCTCGCCGCGGCGTTCGCGGTCGCGGCCGGGACGCCGTCCCGCGGTGAGGCCGACGTCGCCGCCGATCGCGCCGCCGCCGCGTCGCTGAAGGACAAGGTCGCCGCGGAGTCCGCCCGCATCGCGGACACGGAGGCCGGCCTCGCCGCCGCCGAGCAGCGCGTCGCCACCTTCCAGGAGCGGGCCGACCAGCGTCAGACGCAGCTGAAGGACACGCAGGACAAGCTCGTCCGCGCCCGCGCCCGCCTCGCCCGGCTGGAGCGCAAGGCCAAGCGCGCGACGAAGATCCTCTCCCACAACCTCGTCGCCGCCTACGAGGCCGGGCAGCCCGAGCTGGTCTCCGTCGTCCTGAACGCGCACGGCTTCAACGACCTGCTGGAGCGCATCGACTTCTACGAGAAGATCAGCCACAACAACGGCCGGATCCTCGACGACACGCGCCAGGCCAAGCGCGCCGTCACCAAGCAGACCGAGCAGCTCGGCGTGATGCGCAAGCGCTTCACCGCGCTGGCCGCCGCCGCGGTGAAGGACCGGGACGCCGCCGCCGTGGTGCAGACCGCGATCCTCAACAAGCGCGCCGCCCAGCTCGAGAAGCGCGACGGCACCAAGGCGCGCCTCGACGAGGTCCGCGGCCGCATCGCCAAGGTCGAGCGCGAGCAGGCGCGGGCCGCGCGCGCCGCCCGCTCCGCCCCGACCGCCGCCGACGAGGCCCCGCCGGTCACCGGGGGCGGCGGCGACGTCGTCGGGCGCGTCATCTCGGCCGCCAACGACATCGCCACCACCCCGTACGTGTGGGGCGGCGGGCACGGCGGCGGCCAGGACAGCGGCTACGACTGCTCCGGGTCGATCAGCTACGCGCTGGCGGCCGGCGGCCTGCTCTCGACCCCGCTGGACTCCACCGGCTTCATGAGCTGGGGTGAGCCGGGGCCCGGCAAGCGCATCACGGTCTACGCGAACGCCGGCCACGCGTACATGTACGTCGACGGTCGCCGGTTCGACACCAGCGCCCTCTCGGGCGGCGGCACGCGCTGGACGTCCGAGGCGCGCAGCAACGACGGCTTCGTCGCCCGGCACCCGCCCGGCTACTAGGGCGAGACCGCGATCATGTGGACGCCCTCGAACCCGAGGGTGTTCGCCGTCGCGCCGGTCAGGTCGAACTCGCGGGGCTCGATGTACGGGCCGCGGTCGATCACCGGCACGCGCACCGTGCGGCCGTTGTAGGTGATCGTCACCATCGTCCCGCAGGGCAGCGTCTTGTGGGCGACGCCCTGCTCGTGGCGGCCCAGCGTGCCGCCGCAGGCCAGCGGCAGGTCGTAGTCGTCGTAGCGAGAGGCCAGCGCCTGGCGCATCGGCCCGGTCGCGGTCATCTGCGTGTCGGCCGCCACGAGGGCGCCGGCCTCACCGGCCTGCCCCGCCAGGCGGCTCGCCTTCCCGGCGCGGTGATCGCCGTCGGCCACGACGCGCACCCAGCGGCTGCCCTTGGGCTTCCAGCTCAGCGTGTAGGCGCCGGCGCCGTCGGTCGCGGTCTTGGCGACCTCCTTCCACCCGGCGTTCGTGTACGCCTGGGCGACGACGTCGCGCTTCGCCACCGCCGGCTTCACCTTCCCGCTGATGACGGCCTGGTCGTCGTTGTCCGGCGTGAGCTCGCGCTTGGCGAACGACAGCGAGGCCTGCACGCGCACCGGCTGGGCGGGGCTGGTCTTCTCGGCCTCGGCCGCCGTGCCGTCCTGGACCGCCGGTCCCTTCCTGGGCGCCAGCGTCACCCGCACCGCGCCGGTGCCGGGGACGGGCGCGCTGAACGCGTACTCGCCGTCCGGGGCCACGGCGTCCCGGTCGATCGTCTTCCAACGGCCGGCCTTGCGGCGGAACTGCAGGAGCGCGGTGCGGTCGTCCCCGACGCCGGTCACCCGCCCCTCGACCTCCACGGGGTGGCCCCAGCTCGGCGAGGAGTCGGCCAGGCCCACCTGGAAGTTCACCGGGTAGGCGGTGGAGGCCACCGTGTCCCCCGGCCGCGCGGCGGGCGCGGTGGTGGTGTCCGCGGCCGGCTCGCCGGACGACGACCCGCAGCCGCTCGCGACGAGGGCGAGTGGGACGAGCACGGCGAGGAGGCCCGGCGGCGGAAGGCGCATCGACCGGGGACGGTAGTGGACGCCCGGGGTCGTGAGCGCCGCGCGCCGCCCTCGACGCGCGCCGAAGGCGACCTCGGTCCCGGTGGGCGGGACCGAGGTCGCCTTCGCCTACGGGGAGACCTGGATGACGTGCACGCCGCCGAAGCCCAGCGTGTTCGCGGTGGCGCCGGCCAGGTCGAACTCGCGGCCCGCGACGTACGGCCCACGGTCGATCACGGGGACGACGACGCGCCGGTCCCGGTACTCGATGGTGATCTTCGTGCCGCACGGGAGCGTCTTGTGGGCGACGCCCTGCTGCGCGCGGCCGAGCACGCCACCGCAGGCCAGCGGCAGGTCGTAGTCGTCGAAGCGCGAGGCCACCGCGTCGCGGAACGGGCCGCTGGCGGGCGTGCCCGACGCCCGGTCCTCACCGGAGCCGCAGGCGTCGACCACGAGCAGGACGACGAGCAGGATCGAGAGCAGCAGCACGGCGAGGTGGCGCAGCCCCGGGGCCCGCCGCGCGATCGTCTCCCGCATCTAGACCGGGGCCACCCCGCCCGCCTCGCGGCGCGCGACCTCCTCGCGCACGATGGGCGCGACCTTCGTGCCGAACAGCTCCATCGACCGCAGCACGTCCGCGTGCGCGACCGCACCGACGCTCATCTGGGCGATGTAGCGCTGGTGGCCGAACAGCTCGTGCTCCATCAGCAGCTTCTCCGCGACCTGGTCGGGGCTGCCGGCGGCCACCGCCCCACGCGGGGAGCGCAGCGCCTGGTACTCCTGCAGGCCGGACGGCGGCCAGCCGCGCTCGCGGCCGATGCGGTTCATCATCCCCAGGTAGGGCGCGGCGAACGCCCGGTCGGCGGCCTCCGACGTCTCCCCCACGAACGCGTGGGTGTTGATGGCGATCTTGCCCGACATCGGGTCGTGCCCGGCCGCCAGGCGGGACTCGCGGTACAGCTCCACCAGCGGCACGAACCGCTCGGGCTGGCCGCCGATGATCGCGATCGTCAACGGCAGGCCCATGCGCCCCGCCCGCGCGACGGACTCCGGGGAGCCACCGACCGCCACCCACACCGGCAGCGGGTCCTGCACCGGGCGCGGCCACACCGTCGCGTCCACGAGCGGCGCGCGGTGCTTCCCCGACCACGTCACCGTCGCGCCGTCGCGGATCGCCAGCAGCAGCTCCAGCTTCTCGCGGTAGAGGTCGTCGTAGTCGTCCAGGTCGTAGCCGAAGAGCGGGAACGACTCGATGAACGACCCGCGGCCGGCCATGATCTCCGCGCGCCCGCCGGACAGCAGGTCGACCTGGGCGAACTGCTGGAACACGCGGACGGGATCGTCGGAGCTGAGCACCGTGACCGCGCTGGAGAGGCGGATCCGCTTCGTCCTCATGGCGGCCGCGGCCAGCGCCACCGGCGGCGAGGAGACGGCGAAGTCGGGCCGGTGGTGCTCGCCGATCGCGAACACGTCGAGGCCGAGCTGATCGGCCAGCTCCGCCTCCTCCATGAGGTCGGCCATCCGCTGCTGGGGGCTGACGCCGGCGGCGAGGTCGGCGAAGGTCGCGAGTCCGAGTTCCATCCGGCCATCCTACGAACCTCCGTACGCGGGGCTCGCTGAGCGAGCATCGCGTACGGAGGTTCGCGGGGGCGGCGGGGCTCGGTGATAGCGTCGCCCCCATCGCCTCCCCCGTCGTCCTCACGGATCAGCGCAAGCGCCTCATCCTCGTCGCGGCGATCATGGGCTCGTTCGTCGCCGGACTCGACGCGACGGTGGTCAACGTCGCCCTCCCCGCGATATCCCGGGACCTGGGCGGCGGCCTGGCCGGCCAGCAGTGGGTCTCCAACGCCTACCTCCTGGCCCTCAGCGCGTTCATCCTCATCGGCGGATCGCTCGGCGACGTGTTCGGCGAGCGGCGGGTGTTCTCGATCGGCGTCGCCGGCTTCGGCGCCGCCTCCCTGCTCTGCGCGATCGCCCCGTCGATCGAGCTGCTGGTCGCGGCCCGCGCGTTCCAGGGCATCTTCGGCGCGCTGCTCACCCCCGCCGCCCTGGCGGTGATCGTCTACGCCTTCCCGCCGACCGAGCGCGGCGGCGCGATCGGTTCGTGGACCGCGTGGGCGGGCATCGCGTCGGTGATCGGCCCGTTCGTCGGCGGCTGGCTGATCGACGCCGCGTCGTGGCGGTGGATCTTCCTGATCAACATCCCGTTCGTGCTGATCACGCTGGTGCTCGTCGCTCGCGCGGTTCCCCAGCGGGAGCGCGAGGGGACGCGCCGCTCGGTCGACTGGCTCGGCGCGGCGCTGTGCGCGATCGGCCTGGCCGGCCCGGTCTACGCCCTGATCCGCCAGCCCGACGTCGGGTGGACGTCCCCGCAGGTGCTCGGGCCGATGCTCGCCGGCGTCGCCGTGTTCGCCGGGTTCCTGTGGCGGGAGGCGCACACCGCGGACCCGATGCTGCCGCTCGGCCTCTTCCGCCGGCGCAACTTCGCCGTCGGCAACGTCCAGACGCTGTCGATGTACGGCGGGCTGTCGATCACGTTCTTCTTCCTCGTCCTCTACCTGCAGCAGGTCGCGGGCTACGACGCGCTGCAGGCCGGGCTCGCGACGCTGCCCTCCACCGTCGTCATGTTCACACTCTCCAAGCGGTTCGGCGGACTCGCGGACCGCTTCGGGCCGCGCTTCTTCATGGGTGTCGGCCCGCTCGTCGCCGCGCTCGGGCTGGCGTGGTTCGTGCGCATGCCGGCCGACGTGAACTACGTGGTCGACCTCCTCCCCGGGCTGCTGGTGTTCTCGCTCGGGCTGGCGATGACGGTCGCGCCGCTGACGTCCGCGGTGCTGGCCGACGCCGACGAGTCCAACGCCGGCATCGCCTCCGGGATCAACAACGCGATCGCCCGCACCGCCGGCCTGCTCGCGATCGCGGCGATCGGCGTCGTGGTGGCCGGCACGTTCAGCTCCTCGATCGACGACGCGCTGGCGGGCAAGGCGCTGACCCCGGCCGCCCAGCGCGCGGTGGCGGCCGCCCAGCAGCAGACGCTGGCCCTGGCCGACACCGAGGGCCTGCCGCCGCGGGAGGCCCGCGAGGTGGGCGCGGCCGTCCAGGACGCCTCCGTGCAGGCGTTCCACACCGGGATCGGGATCGCCGCCGTGCTCGTCGCCCTGGGCGGGGTCCTGGGCCTGGTGGGGATCGTCAACCCGCGCCGGAAGGTGTCCGCCGAGGGCTGCGCGGGCGGACAGCTGGTGGCGGTACCGGAAGACGCGGCCGCCGTAGCGGCCTAGGGGCCGATACGGCCGGAGGTATCGCTGCGAAGACCGTTCGAACGACGATGCCGCCTTCAGCGATACCTCCAGTGGCAACGGGCTGTGCGATGGGCCCCCGCCCATCGCCTCAGCCCGGTGTCACGTCGTCTTGATCAAGCCACCGTCGATCACGTAGTTGGCGCCCGTGATGTTGCCGGCGCGGGCGGAGGCGAGGAAGAGCACGAGGTCGGCGACGTCCTCGGGCGTCGTGAACTTGCCGGTCGCGAACCCGCCGATCGACGCGATGACCTGCTCCCGGGCCGTGCCGACGTCCACCCCGGTGGCCTTGGCGACCGTGGCCGCGACGCCCGCGTCCCCGAGCCACAGGTCGGTGCTGACCGGCCCCGGCGAGACGGAGTTGACGCGGATTCCCTGCGGTCCGAACTCCTGGGACAGGGACTTGGCGACGTTGACCACCGCGGCCTTCGCGGCGCCGTAGTCGATCGTCCCGGAGTCCGGCTCGAAGAACGAGTTGACCGAGGCGACGTTGACGATCGCCCCGCCCTCCCGCTGCTCGACCATCGCGGTGATCGCGGCCCGCGTGGCGCGCAGCCCGCTGAAGAAGTTGAGGTCCATCGCCCACGCGAACTCGTCGTCGCTGGTGCCGAGGAAGCCCTCGGTGCGCAGCCGCACCGCGCCGACGTTGTTGACGAGGACGTCCACGCGCCCATGTGTCTCGATCGCCCGCCGGACGAGTAGGGCCGGGCCGTCCGGGGTAGCCAGATCCACGGCGACCGGTGTGACGCGCTCGATTCCCTCGAGTGTCCCGGTCCCGCGCGCGCCCGCCACCACCTGCGCACCCTCGGCGGCGAACCCCCGCGCGATGGCGAGCCCGATGCCCTTGCTCGCCCCGGTGACGACGACGATCTTGCCCTGCAATTGGAGGTCCATATGCCCACTCTGCCACGAGAAGCGCACCGACACGCGAACGCGCCGGAGGAATCGCCCCCGGGCGATTCCTCCAAGGCCATCGGCCCCCAGGCCGATGGCCCCTCACCCAACCAGTGGTCGAAGCTTTCACCCGCGTCCCCCGACGGCCGGTCCGTGCCGATCCCCGAGCGTGCCCGCCAATCTGATGGCATGGACAGAGCACGAACGGACGCGATCCTCCTCACCGGAGCCACGGGCTTCGTCGGCACCGCGGTGCTGGCCCGGCTGCTGGAGCGGACATCGCGCCCCATCGTCGCTCCCGTCCGCGCACCGGACGCCCACCGTGCGACGCAGCGGCTGCGCGCCTCCCTGCTGGAGGTGTTCCCGCCCGAGCGGGCCGCGGCGTACATGTCGCGCTGCACCGCCGTGCCGGCCGACCTCCAGCAGGACGGCCTCGGCCTCACGTCGGGCGAGCTGCTGCGCCTGGCCCGCCATTGCGACGAGGTGATCCACTGCGCCGCGGCGGTCAGCTTCGAGCAGCCGCTCGACGAGGCGCGGGCGATCAACACGGCGGGCGCCGCCCGGGTCGCCGCATTCGCCTCCGCCGCGGCGGTGCGGGGCGACGGGCTGCGACGCGTCGTCCACGTGTCCACCGCGTACACGGCCGGCTGCTGGTCGGGCTCCTACTGCGAGGCGGACTCCCCGGGGGACGGCGGGTTCCGCAACACGTACGAGCAGACCAAGCACGAGGCGGAGCGGCTGCTGCGCGACTGGACGCCCGACCTGCCGTTGCAGATCGTCCGCCCGAGCATCGTCGTCGGCGACCGCACCAGCGGCTGGACCCGCTCGTTCAACGTCCTGTACTGGCCGCTGCGCATGTTCAGCCAGGGCAAGCTCCCGGTCATCCCGGCCGAGCGCGACGCCCCCGTCGACGTGGTGCCGGTCGACTACGTGGCGGACACCATCCTCGCGCTGGCCGACGCTCCCCCCGGCACCTACCACGCGGTGGCGGGGGATCGGGCGAGCACGGTGGGCGAGATCATCGGCATGGCCTCCCGGCACTTCGACCTGCCGGAGCCGACGATCGTCTCCCCCGCGATGCTCGACCTGGCGCTCGACGCGCCGATGACGGAGCCGCAGCGCCGCGCGCTGGACCGGGCCCGCGTCTTCTTCCCGTACTTCGCGCTGAAGGTGCGGTTCGACGATCGGGCGACCCGCCGGCTGCTGGAACCGCGCGGCGTGGGCACCCAGCGGCTGGACGACTACTTCGCGCCGCTCATGGACTACGCCACGCGCGCGTCCTGGGGCCGCGCACCGGCGGTGGCCGCCGCCTGAGCCTCGCCCGCCGATCCCGGCGAACCGGTCAACATCAGCGTCGCTGAGCGATGGTGATGTCGACCAGTTCGCGGGAGTGCGGGAGACTGCGGGCGTGGAGCACCCGCACGAGCACGAGCACGACGACGACGCGCTGACCCGGACGGCGATCTCCGCCACGCTGCACTGCCTGACCGGCTGCGCGCTGGGCGAGGTGACCGGCCTGGCCCTGGCCACCGCGCTGGGATGGGGCGACCTCGCCTCGATGGCCGCGAGCATCTCGCTGGCCTTCGTCTTCGGCTACGCGCTGACCACGTCCCTGCTCGTGCGCAGCGGCCTGACCGTCCGCGAGGCGTTCCCGCTCGCGCTCGCGTCCGACACGTTCTCGATCCTCACCATGGAGATCGTGGACACGCTGATCATCCTCTTCGTGCCCGGCGCGATGGCGGCGGGGCTGGGCGACGCGCTGTTCTGGGGCTCGCTGGCCTTCGCGCTGTTCGTCGCCTTCTGGGCGGCGGTGCCCGTCAACCGATGGCTGATCGTCCGCGGACGCGGCCACGCGGTGATCCACCAGCACCACCACGCCTGACCGCGTCTCGTCCGCCGAGGCCCCACCTCGCTCCCGCTGAGCGGGATCGACGTGGGGATCGACGTGGGGCTGCGGACTACCGGAAGCCGGAGATCTGCCAGCCCGCGTCGCCCTTCCTGAGGGAGACGGTGGCCTCCGCGGGACCGCCCGCGTTGGGCTGGACGATCGCCGTCGCGAACTCCCCGGCCTGGTCCAGCGAGACGACCTTCACGTCCTCGGCCCACACCGGCTGGGCCTGCCCGTTGGCGGCGTCGTCCAGGCAGGCCTGCCCGGCGCTGCCGTACTGCTCCACCTGGTAGGCCTCGGACTCCAGGTCGCACTTGGCCTGTGTGGCCCCCGTGCGCGACGCCGTGAACCACGCGGCGATGACCTCCCGAAGGTCCCCGGCGGCGGCCGGGCCGGTCGTCGCGGTGCCGGCGGCCGCCGTCGTCGCGGGCGACCCCGCGGTGGACGTGGTCTTCTCGTCGTCGTCCCCGCACGCGGCGAGCCCGCCGGTGCAGGCGACGGCCGCGGTCGAGACGGCGAGGACGTGACGGGTTCGGGACATGAGCGCGTTCATGCGCCGGGACGCTACCTCAGGATTCGCGCGCCGGGGACCCCAGAGCTTTGAGGGGCAGCGTGAAGCGGAACGCGGCGCCGCCCCCGGCCGGGCTCTCGGCCCAGATCCGCCCGGAGTGCTGCAGCACGATGCCCCGGGCGATGGCCAGGCCCAGGCCCGTCCCGCCCTTCTCGCGCGCGTCGGACCCGTCGACCTGACGGAACCGCTCGAAGATCGACTCCAGGTGATCGGCGGGGATGCCGCGGCCCGCGTCCACCACCGAGAACAGGGCCTCGTCCTCGCCCCGCTCCACCCGGACGACCACCTCGGCGCCGGCCGGGGAGAACTTCACGGCGTTGGAGAGGAGGTTGACCAGCGTCTGCACGATCCGGTCGCCGTCCGCGTGCACGGTCAGGTCGTCCGCCTCCACCCGCACGGTGACGCGTGCGTCGTCGGCCATCCGCTGCACGACCTCCAGGGAGGACGCGACGAGGTCCCGCACGGGAGCGGGCGAGAACCCCAGGTCGGTGCGCCCGGCGTCCAGCCGCTCCACGTCGAGGATGTCCTCGATCAGCCGCGACAGCCGGTCGGCGTTGGAGACGGCCATCACCATCATCTCCTCCTCCTCGTCCTCCTCCAGCATCCCGCTCTGGATGAGGCCGAGCGAGCCGCGGATCGACGTGAGCGGCGTGCGCAGCTCGTGGCCGACGACCGAGACGAACTCGTCCTTGACCCGCTCGACGGCGCGGCGGGCGGTGATGTCCTTGATGACGCAGATGATCGACCCCGTCCCGCCCAGCTCGTCCTCCGCGTTGGACAGCGTGAGGTGCACCCACAGCGAGCCGCCGTCGAGCCGGCCGATCCGCACCTCGCGCTGCACCGCCTCCCCCGGGGCGGCCAGCCCCGCGACGACCGCCATCACCTCGCGGTCGCCGCGGTAGCCCGCCTCGCCGCGGGGCAGGAACGTCGCGTAGGTCAGGCCGCGCAGCACCTCGGGGGGCCCGCCGAGCATCGCGCCCGCAGCGGCGTTGATGTCGACGATCTTGCCGGTGACCGTCTCGGCGAGCACGATGCCGATGCCGGCGCTGTCGAAGACGCCGCGGAAGCGCTGCTCGCTGCGCCGCAGGGCGACCTCCCGCCGCGTGCGCTCGGAGACGTCCTGCCCGACGGCGACGAGCACGCGCTCGCCGTCGACGTACATGTCGCTCACCGCGAGCTCGATCGGGAAGACGCGCCCGTCGAGCCGCCGGCCGGTCACCGTCGCGCGCACGCCGAACAGGTCGTCCCACGCCGCCCCGACGATCATGCCGGCCACGTCGTGGTCGACGAGCCCGCCGCGCTCGGCGCCGAAGTACGTCTCGGCCGCCCGGTTGGCCCAGATGATCCGCCCCGCGACGGTGAACTGGATCATGCCCTCGGCCATGTCGTCGACCGCCCCGCGAAACCGGTCCTGCAGCCGCGTGAGCTCCCGCTGGGCCACGTACTGGCGGGCCCCGACGAGGACGGCCAGCACGGTCGCCGCGATGGCCAGGCTGGCGTCGGGGAAGAACGGCTGGTCCAGCTCGCTGACCAGCAGCGCGCCGAACCCGAGCACGACGGCCAGCGGCGGCAGCCAGTTGCCCTTCCACAGCCGCTCGTTGGTGGAGGACGGCTGCGCCGCGGGCTCCCCCGCCACGACCGTGCGCTGCGTCATCGCGGCCACGGCCCCGAGGCTGATCGCGCTGATGTAGAGGAACGACACGAGCGCGTCGTCGCCCCCGAACTGGTGGACCGCCTCCCGGGAGAGCAGGACGTCCGAGGCGATGATGAGGACGAGTGCGGCCTCGATGAGGGCCAGCGGCCGGCGCAGCACGGGTGGGCACCCGCGGGCGACCACGAAGGCGATCCCGACGATCAGCGCGATGTCGCCGGCCGGGAAGACGTAGGAGAGCACCAGGTCGACGCTGGAGCGGCCCTGGTCCCAGATCGCCGGCCCGACGACGAGGTACCAGATGAGCGTGGTGATGCCGATGGCGATCGCGGCGACGTCGAGCCCGATCCGCAACCGGCTGGCCCGGCTGCTGGGCGGTTTGGGCACGCGCAGCAGCGCGACGAGCATGACCGGGTAGAAGGCCAGCGCCGCGGCGTCCGCGACGCCCCGGCGGTCGGAGCCGGCGTCGGTGATGTCCCGCACGAGACCGGACAGGCCGCCCACGAAGCCGCTGAGCACCGCGACCGAGAAGAGCAGCCACACCAGGCGCAGCGCGGGTTCGGCCGCGCAGCGGCGGGCGGCGCGCCAGCCCTCCACGGCGGCGAAGGCGGCGATGACGGTGAGGAAGGCGTCCCCGACGAGCTGATCGCTCCCGGGCGCGGGCGACAGCTCCCAGACCAGGAAGAGCACGGGCGCGAGTGCGACGAAGACCACCGGACTGATGCGTACGGATGCGGTCGAGCGGATCATGCAGGGGTCGTGTGCGCCGGCGGCGGCATGGTCCCGAGGGTACCCATGCCGCCGGCCGGCGAACGCGACGTCTATGGACCGCCTATCCGCTAGGCGCTCGCGACGAGCGCGGGCTCGTCGCGGTACGTCTCGCCGCGCTCGGCCTTCTCGACGAGCGAGGCGGGCGGCGTGAAGCGGGCGCCGTGCTTGGCCGCCAGCGCGTTGGCGCGGGCCACGAAGCCGGGCAGGCCGCCTTCGTAGCCGTTGATGTACTGCAGGACGCCGCCGGTCCAACCCGGGAACCCGATCCCGAAGATCGACCCGATGTTGGCGTCGGCGACCGACTCGATGACGCCCTCGTCGACGCACTTGATCGTCTCGATGGCCTCGATGAAGAGCATGCGCTCCTCGAGCTCCACGAGGTCGATCGTGGACGGGTCGGCGACGGGCGGGAACTTCTCCTTCAGCCCGGGCCACAGCGCGGTGCGCTTGCCGTCCTCGTAGTCGTAGAACCCGGCGCCGCCCAGGCGGCCGGGGCGACCCTCGGCGAGCATCGCGTCGACGACCTCGGACGAGGCGTGGTCCTCCCACGTGCCGCCCGCAGCCTCGACGGCCGCCTGCGTGGCCTTGCGCACGCGCACGGCCAGCTCCATGTTCAGCTCGTCCATGAGCTGCAGGACGGGCGCGGGGTAGCCGGCCTGCGAGGAGGCCTGCTCGATCGTCGGGGCCGGGACGCCCTCCAGCAGGAAGGCGATGCCCTCGTTGATGAACGTGCCGATGACGCGCGAGGTGAAGAAGCCGCGCGAGTCGTTGACGACGATCGGCGTCTTCTTGATCTGCTTGGCCAGGTCGAGCGCGCGGTACAGCGTCTCGTCGCTGGTCTGCTCGCCCTTGATGATCTCCAGCAGCGGCATCTTGTCCACGGGGCTGAAGAAGTGCAGCCCGATGAAGTCGGCCGGGCGGGAGACGCCGGTCGCCAGCTCGGTGATCGGCAGCGTGGACGTGTTGGAGCCCAGCAGGGCGCCCTCGGCCAGGTGCGGCTCGATCTCGGCGAAGACCTGCGCCTTGACGGCCGGGTCCTCGAAGACGGCCTCGATGACGAGATCGGCGCCGTCGGCCGCGGATGCGTCGGCGGTCGGGGTGATCAGCGCGAGCAGGGCATCGCCCTTCTCCTGCGTGGAGCGACCGCGGGAGATGGCCTTGTCGACCAGCGCCTTGGAGTAGCCCTTGCCCCGGTCCGCCGCCTCCTGGGAGACGTCCTTGAGCACGACCTCGATGCCGACCTTGGCGCAGACGTACGCGATGGCGGCGCCCATCATGCCGGCGCCGAGCACGACGACCTTCTTGGCCTGGAACGTCTCGACGTCGGCCGAGCGGCCGCGCGTGCCGTTGACCTGCTGCAGGTCGAAGAAGAACGCCTGGATCATGTTCTTGGCGACCTGACCGGTCGCGAGGTCCACGAAGTAGCGGCCCTCGATCTCGATCGCGGTGTCGAAGTCGACCTGCGCACCCTCGACGGCCGCCGACATGATGGCGATCGGCGCCGGGTAGTTGGCGCCCTTGAGCTGCTTGCGCAGGTTGGACGGGAAGGCCGGCAGGTTCTGGGCCAGCTTCGGGTTCGACGGCGTGCCGCCGGGGATCTTGTAGCCCTTGACGTCCCAGCGCTGCACGGCCTCCGGGTTCTCGGCGATCCACTTCTTGGCGGCCGGGAGCAGGTCGTCCTGCGTGGGGACGAGCTCGTCGATCAGACCCAGCTCCAGCGCCTTGGCCGGACGCAGCGGCTTGCCCTGGATCAGGACCTGCATCAGCGCGTCGACGATGCCGAGCATGCGCACCGTGCGCACGATCCCGCCGCCGCCGGGCAGCAGGCCGAGCTGCACCTCGGGCTGGCCGAGCTGGATCTTCGGGCTGTCGACCACGACGCGGTGGTGCGTGGCCAGGGCGATCTCCAGACCGCCGCCCAGCGCCGCGCCGTTGATGGCCGCGACGACGGGCTTGCCCAGCGTCTCCAGCCGGCGCAGCTGCTGCTTGACGCCGCGGATGCCCTCGGCGAACTCGGCGGCCTGCTCCTTCTTCACGGCGAGCAGGTCGTTGAGGTCGCCGCCCGCGAAGAACGTCTTCTTGCCGGACGTGATGACCACGCCGGCGATGTCGTCCTTCTCGGCCTCGAGGCGGTCGACCGTCTCGCCCATCGAGGCGATGTAGGCCGCGTTCATCGTGTTCGCGCCCTGGCTGGGATCGTCGATCGTCAGGACGACGATGCCGTCCTCGCCGCGCTCCCACTGGATGATGTTGTCACTCATGTTCTGTGTTCTCCGGGTTCCGTGGGATCGGGACTAGATGCGCTCGACGATGGTGGCGATGCCCATGCCGCCGCCGATGCAGAGCGTGCAGAGGCCGTAGCGGCCGCCGGTGCGGTGGAGCTCGTCGACGATCGTGCCGAGGATCATGCCGCCGGTCGCACCGAGCGGGTGGCCCATGGCGATCGCGCCGCCGTTGACGTTGACCTTGTCGAGGTCCACGTCGAGGTCGCGGACCAGGCGCAGGGCCACGGCCGCGAACGCCTCGTTGATCTCGATGAGGTCGAGGTCCTCGGCCTTCAGGCCGGCCTTGGCCAGCGCCTTGCGGCTGGCCGGAGCCGGGCCCGTGAGCATGATCGTCGGGTCGGCGCCGGAGACGGCGGTGGCGACGATGCGGGCGCGGGGCTTCAGGCCGTTGCGCTCGCCGGCCTCGGCGGAGCCGATGGCGACCAGCGAGGCGCCGTCCACGATGCCGGACGAGTTGCCGGCGTGGTGGACGTGGTCGATCTTCTCGACCCAGTGGTACTTCTGCAGCGCGACGGCGTCGAAGCCGCCCATGTCGCCCATGGCCGCGAACGACGGCTTGAGCTTGGACAGCGACTCGACGGTCGTGCCGGTGCGGATGAACTCGTCGTGGTCGAGGACCACGTTGTCGTTGATGTCGAGCACCGGGACGACGGAGTCCTTGAAGTAGCCCTTCTCCTGCGCGGCCGTGGCCAGCTCCTGCGAGCGGGCGGCGAACGCGTCGACGTCCTCGCGCGTGAAGTTCTCGATCGTGGCGATGAGGTCCGCGCCGATGCCCTGCGGGACGAAGCTCGTCTCGAAGTTGGTCTCGGGGTCCATCGCCCACGCGCCGCCGTCGGAGCCCATGGGGACGCGGGACATCGACTCGACGCCGCCGGCCCAGACCAGGTCCTCCCAGCCGGACGCGACCTTCTGGGCCGCGATGTTCACGGCCTCCAGGCCGGAGGCGCAGAAGCGGTTGAGCTGGACGCCGGCGACGGTGTCCGGCAGGCCGGCCTTGATCGCGGCGGTCTTGGCGATGTCGGCGCCCTGGTCGCCGACCGGGGAGACGCAGCCGAGGACCACGTCGTCGACCGTGTTCGGGTCGAGATCGGGGTTGCGGCTCAGCATCTCGTGCATGAGGCCGACCACGAGGTCGACCGGCTTGGTCGCGTGCAGCGACCCGTTGCTCTTGCCCTTGCCGCGCGGCGTGCGCAGGGCGTCGAAGACCAATGCGTCTGTGCTCATCTGGGTTCTCCGTGTCGAGTTCTGTCCAGCGGGGGAAGCGGCCGTGGAGAGGCACCGGGAGGCGCGCTCTCGTTCTCAAACGTACGCAGACGTTCAACAGACGCCCTGTCAAAGGATAGACAGGTGCGGATCATGAGCGCGGCGTGGGCCGCGATCGCGCTCGTCAGGCGGAAGGGGCGTCGTACACGGTCTGGTGCAGCACCGACGCCCCGGAGAGGCCGTCGAGGCCGCCCGCGGCCGCCATCGACTCCAGCTCCCCCGGCGTGCGCAGGTCACCGTCGTAGACGACCACCGTCACCTCGTCGCCGGCCTCCAGGTAGGTCGACTCGCCGTACGGCGTGTAGCGCGTGGCGCCGATCCCCACCAGCACCGACGGCGGGCTCCCCGCCGCGCGCAGCAGCGCCCCGACGTCCTCCAGCGGCGTGCCGTCCGCGCCGTGCTGCTCGCGCAGCCGCTCGGCCATCCAGTCGAGCAGCCGCGGCCCGTAGTACGAGTAGCCGGGCAGCGGGCTGTCGACGCCGTAGGCCTGGAACTCCTCGCCGCGGCGCAGGAAGCTGGCCAGGCGCAGCGAGGCCGTCGGGCCGGCGGGATCGAGGTCGTCCACGGTCAGGAAGCGCGGGGCGACGCCCTTGGAGTCGGCGCCCCAGTTCTTCTTCTCGCTGATCTTGTCCGCGCCCTCGCGGCGGATCGAGCAGTCGTTGAACGCCCCCAGGGCCCGCGGCGCCAGCGCCTCCACCGCACCGCCCGCGTCGTACGTCACCGTGCAGAGCAGCCCGACCTCGGGCTCCAGCTGCAGGTTCGGGGGAACGGTCAGCGCCGGCTTGGCGATCCGGTCGTGGGAGAGCGGGAAGGCCCCGAGGAACGTGCCGGCCCCGGGCACGTAGAACGGGAAGATCCCCTTCGGCGCCTCGGGCGACACGGCGGCGACGTCGACGAAGTCCGCCGCCTCCCCCGCCTGCTCCAGGTGCCCGGCGAAGTTGCCGGCCACCCCGAAGCCGAACGTCGTCCGCAGGTCGTCCAGCGCCATCTCGAGGGGAGCCATCGCCAGAGCCTATTCACGTCGCGATGACCTCGGCCCGACGCCCACCCCATCCATGTCGCAGGTATGCGTGTACTACGTGCATACCTGCGACATCGTGGTGGGGGCAGCGTTGGGATCACCCCTTCAGGACTGGACGGGCCGACCTGGCGCGGTCAGAGTGGGGCGATGCCCTCCCCCGTCGCCCGCCTCAGCACCGACGAGTCCGCCGAAGCCGGCCGCGCCGCCCGCGTGGAGGCGTCGCGGTCCTCCCACGGCGAGTGGACGCCCGCCACGGACCGCCGCGACCCGGTGGAGATCCTCTCCGAGCAGGCGACCTCGCGGGTGCCCGAGCTCGTGCCGATCCGGTACGGGCGGATGCTCGCCTCCCCCTTCACGTTCTACCGCGGGGCCGCGGCGATCATGGCGGCCGACCTGTCGAAGACCCCGAGCACCGGCCTGCCCGTCCAGACCTGCGGCGACGCGCACATCTCCAACTTCGGCGGGTTCGCCGCGCCCGACCGCCAGCTCGTGTTCGACCTCAACGACTTCGACGAGACCCTCCCCGGGCCGTGGGAGTGGGACGTCAAGCGGATGGCGGCGAGCATCGAGATCGCCGGGCGCGACCGCACGTTCAAGTCCTCGGTGCGCCGCACGATGGTCGCCGACGCCATCCGCGAGTACCGCGAGGCGATGCGCGCGTTCGCGGGCCAGCGCACCCTGGACGTCTGGTACGCCCGGATGGACGCCCAGCAGCTGGCCGCGCGCTTCGACGTGGCCGAGCGGCCCGAGGAGGACAAGGCGCTGCGCAAGACCGTGGCCAAGGCCCGGAGCAAGGACAGCCTGCGGGCGATCGCCAAGCTCACCGAGCGCGTCGACGGCAAGCTGCGCTTCGTCAACAACCCGCCGCTGCTCGTCCCCGTGGAGGAGCTGATCGACACCACCGATGCCGAGCGAACGAGCGCGGCGATGCGCGAGCTGCTGTGGAACTACCGCGCGACGCTCCCGGGGGACCGCCGCCACCTGTTCGACCGCTACGAGTTCGTGCACATGGCGCGCAAGGTCGTCGGCGTCGGCAGCGTCGGCACCCGGGCGTGGGTGATCCTCATGGAGGGCAAGGGCGGAGAGGACCCGCTCGTGCTCCAGGCCAAGGAGGCCCAGGCCTCGGTGCTCGAGCCGTACGTCGGGGCCAGCGAGTACACGACCCACGGCCAGCGCGTGGTCGAAGGCCAGCGGCTGATGCAGGCGGCCAGCGACATCTTCCTGGGCTGGGAACGGGTGACCGGCGCGGACGGCCTGCAGCGGGACTTCTACGTGCGGCAGCTGTGGGACTGGAAGGGCTCGGCCGACATCTCGCTGATGTCCGCCGACCGCCTCGCCGCCTACTCCCGCGCGTGCGCGTGGACGCTGGCCCGCGCCCACGCCCGCTCGGGCGACCGCCACGCGATCGCCGCCTACCTCGGCGGTGGCCGCTCGTTCGACAAAGCGATCGCCCAGTTCTCGTGGGCCTACGCGGAGCAGAACCTGCTCGACCACGAGGCGCTCAGCGAGGCCGCCGCCTCCGGGCGCATCGCGATCGAGACCGCCTACTGACGCCCGCGACGCGGCGTCAGCACCGTACCGCCGGAGCGAGGTTCTTCACGCTGCGTGGCGCGGCCGGCACGCAGCGCGGCGGGCGGCGATCGACGAGCCGGCGGCCCTCGCGATCCCGCAGCGCCGCGATCACCCGCGCGCGCGGCAAGGCGTTGGACGCGGTGACGAACACGGTCGAGCGGCCCAGCACGACGAAGTACTGCACGTTGCCCGAGCACGCCGCCACCGGGAAGCCGCGCTCGACGCGCCAGCAGCCCTTGGTCCCGCGGAAGGACGCCCGCCGGGTGGGGCTGGTGAGCACCGAGACGTCGTAGCCGCAGTCGGTGTCGAGCACGTCGTCCAGGTCGCCGCAACGCTGCTCGCCGTAGCCGACGAACAGCCCGCCCCCCGTCTTCCTGGAGGGCAGGCGGGTGTCCTGCAGGGGCTGCCCCCCGTAGGCCGGCCCGAGCCAGTAGGCCGTCCCGCCGAAGTCCCGGAACGCCTCGACCGGGTCGCCCTGCTCCCCGCACCCGGCGAGCAGCGCCACCGTCACGCCCGTGGCGAGCGCTACGACGATCCTCGTCCTGAGCGGTGCGACGCGACCACCCCCACCTGTCCTGCGATCGACGACCCTGCCCCGTGTCGAACCGATCCATTCGAACATCGTGTTCCCCCCTGACGAAGCTTGAACACGATAAGTGTATTGAGCAAGGAGCTCAGGGCGCCAGGCGCCCCGCGGGGAGCGGGCCCTCGGCGCGCATCGCCGCGGTGGCGCCGGGGCCGGGGCGGGCCACGACGGTGTCGGGGGTGACGAGCTCCCCGCAGTGGGAGCAGTGGGGGCGCGGGTGGGCGTCGTGGCCGCAGACCGTGTGGACGACCACCCGCGGCGGGCCGTCCGGCGCGGCGTAGGCGTCGCCCCAGCGCATGAGCGCGCCGAGGATCGGCTCGACGTCGGCGCCCTTGCGCGTCGGGCGGTACTCCACGTGCTCGCCACCGGCCTCGCGGCGCAGCAGGCCGTGGTCGACCAGCGTCTGGAGCCGATCGGTGAGGATGTTCGTGGCGACGCCGGTCTCCCGCCGCAGCTCCTCGAAGCGGGTGCGGCCGAGCAGGATCTCGCGCAGGATCAGCAGCGTCCACCGCTCCCCCACCACGGCGAGCGCGGCGGCGACCGAGCACTGCTGGCCGGTGAAGGGGCGGTAAGGCATCGCTTCAGCGTAGAGCGGCTACTTGCATTTTGCAAGCACCTGTGCCACCGTCGTCGGCGCACTTGCATTTCGCAAGCTCGTTCGCAGACGGACAGGAGCCACCATGAGCCAGGAACGCCGCACCCCGACCCGCCAGACCGGCCGCGAGGTCGTCGTCGTGGAAGCCGCCCGCACCCCCATCGGCCGGGGCCACCCGACCAAGGGCCAGTTCCGGGACGTCCACCCCAACGTCCTGCTCGGCACCGTGTACCAGGCGGTGATCGACCGGGCCGGGATCGACGCCGCCGAGGTCGAGGACGTCGTCGCCGGCGCCGTCACCCAGGTCGGGGAGCAGTCCAACAACATCGCGCGCAACGCCTGGCTCCAGGCCGGCCTGCCCATCACCACGCCCGGCACCACCGTCGACCGCGCCTGCGGCTCCGCCCAGCAGGCCGTCAGCTACGCCGCGGGCCTGATCGCCGCGGGCGTGCACGACGTGATGATCGGCGCGGGCGTGGAGAGCATGGGCCGCGTGCCGATGGGCGCGGCCGTCGCCCACCCCGAGGAGTTCGGCGTGCCCTACCCGCCCGAGCTGATGGAGCGCTACGAGCTCGTCCCGCAGGGCATCTCCGCGGAGCTGATCGCCACGCAGTGGGGCATCTCGCGCGAGGAGCAGGACGAGCTGGGTCTGCGCTCGCACCGGCTCGCCGCCCAGGCCGTCGCCGAGGGCCGCTTCGACCGGGAGATCGCCGGCGTGGACGTCAACGGCGAGACCGTCCTCACCGACCAGGGCGTGCGCACCGACACCAGCCTCGAGCGGCTGGCGGCCCTGAAGCCCGCGTTCCAGGAGGGCGGCACCATCACCGCCGGCAACTCCTCCCAGATCTCCGACGGCGCGGCCGCCGTGCTGCTGATGACGCGGGAGAAGGCGGACGCGCTGGGCCTGCGGCCGCGCGCGCGGATCTTCGACCTGACCACGGTCGGCGTCGACCCCGTGACCATGCTCACCGGCCCGATCCCCGCCACCCGCCGGCTGCTGGAGCGCAACGGGCTGACGATCGGCGACCTCGACCTGATCGAGATCAACGAGGCGTTCGCCTCCGTCGTCGGTGCGTGGCGCCAGGAGCTGCAGCCCGACATGGACCGCGTCAACGTCAACGGCGGGGCGATGGCGCTGGGTCACCCGCTCGGCTCCTCCGGCGCGCGGCTGCTGACCACGCTGCTCCACGAGCTGGAGCGCAGCGACGGCGAGCTGGGCCTGGTGACGATGTGCACCGCCGGCGGCACCGGGACGGGCACGCTGCTGCAGCGGCTGTAGCTCCGACCTCCGCGCGTCGGGCCCCACGCCGATCCCGTCGAGCGGGATCGAGGTGGGGCTCGGCGGGTGGTCGGTCAGGAGAGGGCGATCACCTCGTGCGCCTCGGCGCTGCGGCGGGCCGCCTCCAGCACCCGCAGCACGGTGAGGCTGTCGTGGGGATCCACCGGCGGCGGCGCATCCGCCCCGCCCCGCACCCAGTCGCGCACGCCGACGTAGAACTGCTCGTAGGCCCCGCGCTCCAGCGGCTGCTCGCGCTCGCCCCGGGCGTCCACGATGCGGCCCGGCCCGCGCTCGCCGAAGCCGGCGTCCCCGGGGCGCAGCCCGTCGATCAGCTGCGGCTCCTGCACGTCCAGGCCGTCGACCGCGAAGCCGCCGCCCCGGCCACTCAGCCGGAAGCGGGGACCGGCGAGCGGCGCCAGCACGCCCATCCACAGGTGAGAGCGCACGCCGCCCGCGTGCTCCAGGGCGACGAACACGTCGTCGTCGACCTCCACGCCGGGCCGGCGGTGGTCCACCTCGGCGTACACGCGCAGCGGCGGTCCGAAGAGCACGATCGCCTGATCCACGAGATGGCTGCCCAGATCGAAGAGCTGCCCGCCGCCCTCCTGGGCGCCGCCCCGCTCGCGCCAGCCCTCGCCGACCTGCGGGCGGTAGCGCTCGAAGCGCGACTCGAAGCGCACGACCTCCCCCAGCGCGTCGCGAGCCAGCAGCGCCCGCGCGGTGAGGAAGTCCCCGTCCCACCGGCGGTTCTGGAAGACGGTGACCCGGCCACCCGCGGCGAGCACGCGCTCGGCCTCCTCGACGCTGGAGGCCATCGGCTTGTCGATCACCACCGGCACGTCGTGGGCGATCGCGGCCAGGGCGAGCTCCGCGTGGTGGCGGTTGGGCGTGGCGACGACGAGGACGTCGACGCGGTCCCACAGCTCGTCGACGTGCGCGGCGACGTGGACGCCGGGGTACGCGGCCCGCGCGCGATCCGCGCGCTCGGCGTTGCCGGTGACGACGGCCGCCACCTCGAGGCCATCCACCGCGGCGACGAGTGGGGCGTGGAACACCTCGCCCGCCAGCCCGTAGCCGGCGATGCCGACGCGCAGCGTGGTGGGGGAATCGGGATCCGGCGTCATGGCGTGGCTCCTATTCGGTCTGGCGGCCGAGGATCGAGACGAAGCGCTCGATCCGGCGGCGCTCGTCGTCGGGGAGGTCGCCCTCCACCTCGACGAGCAGGGTCATCGGCCCGCGCTTCTGGGCCCAAGCGCGGACGGCGTCGCTGAAGTCCGGGGCCAGCCACACGAGCGGCAGCGACGCGGCGTAGGCGATCACCGTCCGGTCCTGCGCCTCGGGCGTCTCCTCGGTGCGGACGAGCGGCACCGACACGAGGTCGAGCGCGTGGGCGACGGTGACGATGCCGTCGAGCCCGGAGCCGTCGGCGAGCAGGGCGAGATCCCCGTCGCGCAGCATCTCGGCGGCCCAGCCGTCGGGCGCGCCGTGCAGCGACGTGGGAACGCAGACCATGCGGAAGAGGGAGTCGGCCATGGCCGGGAACCTAACAGCGTGGAGCGCTAGGCCAGCCCCGCCTCCGCGTGGAGCCGGGCCAGCGTCGCCGCCACCGGCTCGGCGCGGGCCTGCCGCCACCCGGTGCCGGCCCAGAAGTGGGCCGTCTCGAGATCCTGCGCCCGAGCGGCGGCCGCGCGCAGCGGACGGGTCAGGTGGTGCACCTCGGGGTAGGCGGCGGGCGCGGCGAACGGGTCGCGGGCCAGGGCGTTGGCCAGTCCGCGGGCGGGCCGACCGGTGAACGCGCGGGTGATCGTGGTGCCGGAGAACGGACGCTCGGCGAGAGCCCGGCGGTGCGCCGGGTTGGTGCCCGCCTCGTCGCTGCGCAGGAACGCGGTGCCGAGCTGCGCGGCGGTCGCGCCCGCGTCGAGCACGCGGCGGACGTCGGCGCCGGTCATCAGTCCGCCGGCCGCGACGAGCGGGACGCCGGGGTGCGCTGCGCCGACCGCTCCCAGGAGCGCGTCGACGCCGAGCGTCTCGCCCCCGGCCGGGAGCGCCGGGTCGTCGTCGAACACCCCGCGGTGCCCGCCGGCCTCCTCCCCCTGCAGCGCCAACGCGTCCACCCCCGCCGCGACCGCCCGCCCCGCCTCCTCCGGGGTCGTCACGGTGGCCACGATCAGCGCGCCGGTCGCCGCCCGCACCCGGGCGACCAGCGGTGCGTCGGGGGCGGCGAACGTGAAGCTGACGACGGCGGGCCGGTGGGCGCACACCACCCCGAGCTTGGCCTCCAGGCCGTCGTCGTCCCAGCGCGGTTCCCCCAGCGCGACGCCGAGCCCGTCGGCCAGCGGCCGCAGCCGCTCGGCGTACGCGGCCAGCGCCTGCGGATCGCCCCGCCGGGGCGAGGGCAGGAACAGGTTGACCCCGTACGGCGCGGTGGAACGGCGCTCGACCTCCGCCACCTGGTCGGCGAACGCCGCGGCGGTCAGGTAGCCGGCGGCGAGGAAGCCGAGACCGCCCGCGGCGCCGGCGGCGACGACCAGGTCCGGGGTGGTCGGCCCACCGGCCATCGGCGCGACCCAGACGGGCGGGAGCGGCGGCCTCACGCTCACGTGGCGGTGGCGCGCAGCTGGCCGAGCGCGCCGTCGAGCGCCTGCTCCAGCGGCGTCAGGGTGCCCGCGAGCTGGGAGAGGAGCAACCCGCCCTGGATGGCCGCGAGCAGGGAGACGGCCAGCGCGTCCGCATCGGCGTCGGCCCGCACGAGGCCCCCGTCGCGCAGCGCCTCGACGCCCGCGCGCAGCAGTCCGTGCCACTGCGCGACGTAGGACTGCAGCTGCTCGCGCAGCGCCGGATCGACCGCCGCCACCTCGCTGGCCAGCGACCCGACCGGGCAGCCCTGCACGCCCCCGGTCCGCGCGTAGTAGGCGAGGACGCGGTCACGCCAGCGGTCCCAGCCCGCCCACGTGTCGAGCCGGTCGAGCTCGGGCCGCTGGGCGTCCAGGACGCGTTCGCCCTGGCAAGCGACGATGGCGTGGACCAGCTCGTGCTTGCCCCCGGGGAAGTAGTGGAAGAGCTGGCTCTTGCTCGTCTTGGTGTCGGCCCGGATGTCGTCCAGGCTCGTCCCGCCGACGCCCCGAGCCAGGACGCGGTCGGCGGCCGCCTCGACGATGCGGGCGCGGGTGGCGGCGCCCTTGGCGGTCAGCGTTCCCGGCGTCGGAGGGCTCATGCCGCCATGGTAGCGCGTATTTAGGACCGCGCGGTCCATTTGCTAGCTTGGTTGGACCACAGGGTCCATTCTCTTCCGAAAGGCCGTTCGCCATGCCCACGCTCTCCGACCGCACCGCCCTCGTCACCGGGGGCACCAGCGGCATCGGCCGCGCCATCGCCGTCGCCCTGGCCGCCGCGGGCGCTCGCGTCGCCGTCCACGGCCGCGACCCCGAACGCGGCGCCGCCGTGGTCGGCGCCATCCGCGCCGCGGGTGGCCGGGCCGACTTCCTGGCCGCCGACCTCGGGGCCGGCCCCGACGCCGCGCGCCAGCTGGCCACCGACGTGCTGGCCCGCTTCGACGGTCGCCTCGACGTGCTCGTGAACAACGCCGGCATCTTCCCCTCCGGCCCGACGGTGGAGATCCAGGACGCCACGTTCGACGACGTCATCGCCGTCAACGTGCGGGCACCGCTCGTGCTCGTCCAGGCGCTGGTGCCCGGGATGCTCGCCCGCGGCTCCGGCGCGATCGTCAACGTCGGCTCGTGGGTGGCGACCATCGGCC
>Ga0247758_1000872_pt1 | contig 25646 bp, 24 predicted proteins | sample UWRJL156409C4_FD_180950 | JGI IMG/M metagenome (GOLD analysis project Ga0247758, IMG submission 180950) | Plant litter microbial communities from Arlington Agricultural Research Station in Wisconsin, United States - UWRJ-L156-409C-4 | ecosystem: Environmental > Terrestrial > Plant litter >... | reverse complement strand
GGGCTCAGGAGCAGCGGAAGTGCAGTTGCAAAGTGACTTGATTTGGTAGAAAAGGGGAGTGCGAAGCACTCCCCAGTTATATACAAATGGAAGCTCCCTGTGTATGGGGAGAGCACATGATCCAAGGTCCCTGCGCTCCAGCCAAGCCTGGAGCGGTAAGGCGCCTGCGCGCCTGAGCGCCAAGAACTGCCGCTGCAGTTCGACACTACCACTTACGTGAGAAATCCTACAGCACTGCCAAGGTAATAGAAAAACGGCCTGTTGGACCTGGATGTCCGAACCCGCCGCAGCAGCCACAATTTATGGGCCAATCACGACAGCTTCGTTATCTCACTACCAAAATATTGTACATTTTTGGTTATTTCAGTGAGAAAGTTACGTGTCAATCTGAAATAAGTCACACTCTGGAAGCTGCACTGCAGAGTTTTTGCCACTGCAATAAATACGACACAGTCCTGAGGAAGGCATTCAACGGCCATAACTGTACTCCTAACCGAATATATGCAGATAACCCCCCTTTTTCTCTCTCAGCGTAATCTAGTAACAACAATCCTCAGGGTACGCGGCGCTGTGTAGGTAGTTGGATGCACCAAGAAATCCCGGAAAAAGTGGCGGGTTTCACTTTTATTCCAGCCGAACCACGTTCAAGGGGTCGCCAATGCAACATCAGTTTGGGTTGACAGGTCTTATCTGTTCATCTTATTTGACAGAATTATGGTCGATCGGTTCGCAATTACCGGGTTCCTAGAAGGCCGGTCCTAATCATCCATAAGGTGTACTATCAACGGCAGTTCAGCTCTCTGGACAAGCGTTATCATTGACAAGCCGTAGGCCGCCCAACGCCGAAGTGTACGGTATCTGGTATTCGAACCGTCAGGCCAGGAAAAGCGGCAGAAGAGCAAGCCCTACCACGAGAAGAGCTAAGCCAACCAACACCTACTGTAAGTCAGCACGCTTCCCCACTTATCCGGAAAGTTACAACAAATACCCAAGGCGCAGACCATAATCACCACAACCAAAACCCCAATAATCCCAAGCACAGTGATACTAGTGTACTGGATCGTCTCCCCGTACCTATCAAGCGCGCCTTGGTTGTAGTCAATGACATCGCCCATTTCACGGATGGAACCTCTCCAAATCGACGGGGAGAAAGCAGGGCTAATCTTGTAGTCCAAGGAGGAGCGGCTTTCGAGACATGCATTCGCCGTATCGATGACCTTTCCTGCAGCAAACACTAGTGTAAGGCAAGCCACGAAGTGCTTCGCCAACAATACCGTGCCTGTGGATATTGTCTCTTCCGATTCTGTCGAGTGCCTCGAGGGGCTTCGATCTTGGGGAGGACAGGGATGTGACAGTCATGCAGAGGGTCCCGGGCATGTTGATGGTGACCGGGACCGAATGTTGCATTGAGATCGGTGGCCCCGACGAAATCTCTCCCAGCTTCTACAGTTGAGAAGATGAGCCATGACTCGGGGGGCTCCGCACTGGTGCAAGCAAGATCCCACGCAGCTGCATTGTCCCAGTTCAAGTTGGATCCATAATCGACGGGAGCGTTCCCGGGAGCGATGCTTGGGGTGTCGAAGAATGCATCGCCTGACAGCTGCCCCGGAACTGTGAGCTAGGCAGGAGGAATCAAGCACCTCATCATCGCCTTAATTGCGTGGACCAACAACGAATCAAGAAGCAGCAGCCAGAGCCAGGCAAGGCAACCATACCTTAGAGTACCTGAATGCTCGCCTCGAAAGACTCATTTGAAGCGCTTGCTTGCCTGAAGTGCCACCGACAATCTGCAGTACTGAAAAGATGGCTGGACCACCTTCCTTTGGAAGCCTCCGGCTAGCGTCCACTGACGACGTTCTGCGGCTGGGTGTGGTCTGCACGGCGGGCTTTCGGTATTCGGAGCGGTTCATCTGGGAACGGACCGCCCACCATCAGCATCTCCAAAGGACAATCACTTGGTTCAGGCAGGAAGTTTCCGAGCTCAATAAAAAGCCCGAATTTATCGTTCTCGTTGCTGTTGATAGCTACGACCCTGATGAGTCTTCAAAAACCGATGCGATTATACCCGCGAACAACGGTTGGACGCCGCCGAAAGCGGGCACACCTGTAGCCGTTGGGCTTGGGGTTTGGAGGTTGCAGCCTAGCTCCCCTCTGATCGGGAAATACCAAAATGAAATAGGTATGCTCGTCACTGCATCATAGTGAAGCTTTCGATCAGCTTCGCCGTTCTAATGTTGCGGCCTAACAGGCCCATACCCGAACGTGCCAGAGTATGACTACAAGGATCTTGACCGAAAGCGTTCCAAGGCATTCGAGGATGTAGCTGTTGAGGCAGGAAAAAGTGCGTGCAAGAGGCGATACTCGTCCCTCTCCGCCCCGAAATGCCGTGACCCCTGACAGCCCGAGCAGCACAGATATTTTGACGGCATGTCTGAAATGGAGCGCGTTGTGGTCCATCCGGCTTACTGGAGACGTGGCTACGGTTCAACTATCGCAAAGTGGGGTGTTGACCTGGCAGATATCGATGGTGTCGACCAAGGAGTCCTAGCCACAAGCATAGGCGCCGACCTGTTCCGCAATGTTGGCTACCGGCTCATCACTGATCTTCATGTAGAAGGCGACGAAAGGGATCCCGAGGGTGTCACTTTTGCGGCCCTGAAGCATACTGCGAAGGCCAAGGGGAGCGGCATTGGGTGCAATGTGATCTAGCAGGGCCCCGGCGAGAATGGGCGTTGATGTGCAGAATACTGTGATTTTTTTTCCCCCACGCACTGAAACGTGATGGCAATCCAATCAGCCCAATTCAAACTCCGGAATTTGGATCCCCGTCGTAAGGTGTCGAGGCAGACCCTCAAACGCTGATGTGAGGCGCGCCAGTCATGTTGGGACCTCGACCAGCCAATCACCACTGGCATCATCCGAAGACACCCTTGAAGATCTTGATTCGATCCCGAGCGGGTCCATTTTTCCCCTGTTTGTGGGCGTGTACCACTTTGCACCAATTTCGTCAGACTGTCGGGATCCTATCCGACCTTCAATTACCCATGGTCAAAGAATGGCTTGTAGCCAGCGGCGGCAGGGGCCATTCTGACGCCGTGCTCAAATCGGCGATCAACTCCTGCCACATCCGACCTTCGTCACCAGGGTGTTGTTGAAGCCCCTCTCCCTGCAGAAACAGGACGACAGCAGTCCAGTCCTGCTCTACCCGGCGCGAGCACCACCAGATATTCAACCGACCTATCAAACCGAGCCAGTAACCAAATACCCACATGGCTCGCTGATCCCTCTGAAACAAAAGGTCGCGAAAGCCGTTGCTTAGCTTGTTGACGAACCCAAAGTACTTGAGTGCGTTGCTACGAAGGGGCGCGCATATACGCAGCTCGGCAAGCATCCGTACCGGCCTATAATACGAGTTGTAGTCGTCCCCGATCAACATTCGCCATGTCGTGGGCACTTGATCGAGGTTTATGTCATTGCTGTGGGCCGTGATGGGCCCATGGCCGGCGGCATTTATCACGGGCCATAGGAGGCTAGACTCCAGGAACTGAGACGTTGCTTCTTCCAGCTTTCGGAACCGCAACTGCCAATCGAGCCAGTCCAGTCTGTCCGGACTATCGCTGAAAACCCAAGAAGCAGACGCCGTTTGGCTCTTGACTGAGGCGAAGTTGATGCCGTTGAGCATGACAGCCGCGCAGAGAACGGCATCTGCGCGCTGTTTGGTAAGTGGTAGTGCGAGAGTCGACTTGAGCGCGCGGATGGCAAATAGCACTTGACGTAGCTCGGCGATGTGGTGGGGCCCTTGGTTTGCAGAGTGATGTCGGAGATGGCAAGCCGAGGCGGCAAGCACCGTCGACAAGAGGAATGTATGTCGACAGGCTAGGTCCCAAAGCTTAGGCTCAAAGGGCCGCCCCATGATGATGGCCGAGTTATTGCTGAAGTGGTGTAGGAGGTGGCCAACCGAGGTACTATGCTCTCCAGCCTGCCCTGGAATCAACCCCTCCACGCCCGCCATTGATGCCAACGAGGTGGCGCTTGGCTGAACGAGAGAGAGGGAAGGACTCGCATCATGAATGGCATCCCTGGCTGAGGGATCGTCGTAAATACATTCTCTACGATTCCTCAAACACCGGAAGCATTTCGGCTGATGCAGGTCGCACTGTTATCTTTATTAGTCGGTGCCAAAACGGAACGTGCTTTAGCAGGAATACCAATTAGGAGCGAGCAACACACACCTTAACACGCCTCTTTTTGCAGAGAAAGCAACCAAGCTTGTCCTTGGTGTGTTGCCTCGGTCTTCGATGCTCTCTCAGACGCATCGTAGGCCCATCGATGGACAAGACATGAAATTTGGCACTCATATTTGCCGCCTTTGTCGTCTGGTGAAAATGGTGCAGTGGCATGACCAGACCGGATGCCGCACTGCACCCTGAATTATTAACGACGGGCGTCCTGCCAAGAGCTCGCTGGCCTCTTTAGGATGAATGGAGCCAGCCGCCGGGAGTATGCAAGTGATGGTAATTTTCAATATGGACATCCGCCAAGAGCTCGCTCACCTTTTTAGGACTAGCTCCGCCTCACCAGCAGACGGCTTGTAAGCTACCCGCCGTGCAAACCGCCCATTACATATGATATGGCACAGAGGTCTTGCCTCGCCTAGGTCTTACATAGCCATCCAATATCTTGAGGATGGTAATTTTAGATACGGAAGATGCCAGCCTAGGTAGACTCTGAAGATGTCCTGCATATCCCGATTGATCTATTTAAGCTCCCAAGCAGCCTCCCAACTCGGCGTACCTTAAGCGTCCTTCATCAACACAAATTTCCGCATCTATATTACTATATCAAGCCAAAGATGCAGCTCCTTACCCGCATTGCCTACGGGTTTGTCACCGGTTTCGGACTGTGCGCCGTAGCCCATGCTGCTGTGCTCCAGCGCATTTCGGACTGGGGTCCTAACCCCTCTAAGATAGCCCAGCTACATGTGTACATCCCAGACAGGGTTGCCGCCAAGCCACCCATTCTTCTCGGGGTAACAATTCATTTCAAGATGTACAGCCCAACCTGTTCAGATGTTGACGAGTATCATTAGCTGCATCCATGCGGAGGAACCGGCGCAGCGTGGCACCAAATGACGGGCCTGGGTAGCTACGCCGACCAACTCGGCTTCGTGATGTTGTTTCCCAGTACGGAGCGCATGTCTCGCTGCTGGGACTATCACTCCGAGGCCTCGCTGATGCACGGTGGTGGTGGCGACACCAACGGGCTTGCGAACATGGTTGTGTGGGCATTGAAACAGTATGGCGGCGACGCGACCAAGGTCTTCGTCTTTGGTGGCTCCTCTGGCGCCTGCGAGACCAATCTGCTGGCGGCAACGTACCCGGATGTGTTCAACGCCGGGGCAAGTTATTCGGGGACGCCAGCAGGCTGCTGGGCCGGCGCCTCAGACTCAACGCCCTTCACCGACGATCCAACCTGTCTGCGGGGTCTGAAGCGTTACACGGCGGAGCAATGGGGCGACATTGCAAGAAACAGCTACCCCGGATATCAGGGCAACCGCACGAGAATGTTCATCGCGCACGGCACGGCAGATACAGTTACACCCATCGCTTTACTGAAGCAGCAGTTAGATCAGTGGAGCAACGTTCATAGTGTGGCCTGGACCAAGAACGAAACGAACATTCCTGCGCGGGCCTGGACTAAGATTACTTACGGAGATGGCACCAAGCTGGTTGGATACAGTGTTCAGGGTGGTGGGCATATTCCACCTTTCCAGGCTGACGAGACGTTAAGGTTCTTCGGCTTGTTGTAAGGTCCAGGGCGCATAAAGCACCGTCAAACCATCAATTCCACCACTGGGTTAAGGTGATAAACATTCCAGTCTCTCGCCATCGCAGTAGTCAGCCTGAGACACTCCGTTCCCTGCAATCAGAAAGCCATCAGGCCTTCTCAATCTAACTTCTCACTAGACTTAGCACTCGGTCGTTCGATGCAGGTTCAGATAATTCATCGCCATCAAATATTTTTACTTCTCCACAATTCTACAATAAGCCCATCATAGTAGTGGTACCTTCAGCTCAAGTCCCCATATAAAGCCTGACAGACCCATATTAACTTTGAGAGAGGCATCCTCGACATTAACCGGGAGGGCCTTAGGAAATGGGGCACATTGGGATGAAACTGGTGCGGGCTGCAATGATCTGACTGTCTTGGCTTCGCAACTCCATGATGAGTATGCGAGGGTGTAAAGCTGTTGATACAGGTAGCAGTCCCCTAGCTTTTCCAGTCATTACTACGGTACATTCTTGCTGGGGGAAATGGCAACGGAGGGTGTTTTGTTAGACGCTGGGCGTTGGTAATGCATGCCGCACCGAGGTGAGGAAGATAGATAATTCGCAAAAGTTAGTTTGCTTCTCACACCACACCGATGGTTTCTTCCCGCGTTCAGACATTTAAGGGTCACTGAAAGACTGAGGATACTGCTCATGAGTGGATTAAATACATTGGTGTTACACGAATCCAATCCCTGAATAGCCTCCATACCAGCGATCGGTCCGATCGCTGGTATTCTGTCAAATTACTGCGTGGTCCATTCCAGACCACAACAACGGAGGAATGGAGCTACCCCATTGTACGCAGTATTTAGCGGTTGGAAGACCTCGGCTTCCAACCGATTGAAGCAATCAACACACTGGTTCTTCCCATCGACAGAGCCTTCGATCCGCAGCGTGAAACAGTTGGCATCAATGGGTCGCCATTCCATTTACTATACGAGCTCGACCGGACTCGGAACACTTGGTCCCACGGTTGCGTAAATGCAATCCCGACAGTGGTATTCACTGTTAGTGCTTCCCCCGACAAGGGGACATAACTGTAACTCCAACATATTTTTATTTGGCAATCCTTTATCTCACCCTACATACACGCCCTTAGTTCCTCCGATTCTCACGCCTCCTCTTCTTTACAGTAACGCCATCTTCTTAAACTATTTTAACCATTCTTAGTAAATTTACTCAATCTAACCTAGTGTTATTTTAAACTCTCCGTTATCCATAACAACCTTTTCTTATAGCCTTCCATTTTTATAAGCAGCGTTTATTATAATACCTCTGGGGCAGAAAGGTGGATAAATTGTATCCGAATATAAGCAGGTGAATCATATCTGATTTAAAAGTTACGTTTTTCTTAATTAGTTAAGCGAAACCAATTAATTTTATTATCTGTGTTACCTTTAGATTAGTAACATCGATATCGGAATCTTTTACTTTAATGGACGTCTTATAAAAACAAATAATTAGAATATTATGCTAATGTATGGTTTTATAGTCGAGAGAGAATTACTGGTGTTAGTGCAGTAAAGGATGGAATAAAGATAGAATAAGGGTCGGACCACTGTCTGTGACGAGAGTGTTTTATCCTCCTTATAACAGCTAGAACAATAGAGTTTCGGCTCGCCAGCAGAGTATTTTTCTCTGAAATACAGATCCTTACCGTGTAGCTCTTACTGGCACAGTGATCTTCGCTAAATCTTCACCGTGTGGCTCCTGAGATGTGGGTTAGCCTCAGATCTGTATAAAATTATATAACTAACGGTTAGGTTTGTTATTTCCGGTGTCTGTTATGGCATTAATATTTGTGGCTTTTTACTCCGGCCAGCCATGACTGCTATGGCAGCCACTGAAACTCTCAAGACTGTTGGTGCTTAATTGAGTGTCACATTGAGCGAAAACCTCCTCTACACCCTCAGGTTGCTCTATGAGTGGCGATTCGATAGCTACGGAGCTAAAATATATATATAATAATTTGGCGGTGCCTATTAAGGGTGATGCTTCACCGGCTTGCTGGAGGATATCTGGAAGTGAATGCGGCGCCGTCCCACCAGGCGGTAAGGATATGGACAACTCCGCGCGTGGAGTGTATGAGCCGTCTTGGCAGTCTAGCACTGCCATATGCACTGCCCACCTCGCGAAGTTGTGTTCAATATAAAGAACCAAAATCAATTACGTCACACCGAACTACTCTGCCCGCGGCAGATCCCCACAGACCTCGGAGAGAGGGTTCCATGGCGATAAAGCGGGTCAACTCACACAAAGAAAATCGACAAGGCATTGCCAGGAAAACACTCCCACTCAGTCCATGATAAGCTTTACAAGAGAGGAGGCCACTATCCTCCAGACAGACAAAAGCCACCTCAACAGCAACCTTACACCCATCAACACAACACCACCAGAGATTCCCACCTAGCAGGGACTGAGGGTATCCTCCATGCCGGGCTTCTTAGTGCAGGTTGCCTTGTGATAGTGCGCGACCTATGTACCCAGCTATGCCTGCGAACTGCCGGCTAATTAGTAAGGCAACTTACAGGGTTGTTCAAGCCGGCTGTCTAGGCAACAACCCCTCCCTCTGCTGAACGGTTGACAACCAATCCTTGGTAGAGTGTGGCTGTGAAGGGGGGGAGGGGCCGAGAGCGCATCTGAACTCTAAAGCACGCTCAACCCCAGTGCCTCCGGCGCAAGAGTCTTCACATACTCTTTTCTTATCCTTTACTGTCACGATATATACCCTAAAATGGCCGAGGCGCTTGCACTCAGCGCCAGCATCGTTGCGGTGGTTCAAATCGCAGGTCAAGTCGCTAACATCTGCAAAGCCTACATTGAGGGCGTGGCAAACTATCCCAGGGACCTCCGGGTCATACTAATCGAAACATCGAGTCTCAAAGTTCTTCTCGAAAATCTAACGTTCCTAGTGGAGAACGATGACAACTCAGCAACCCTCCTCAGCAGCCTGGGCGGAGAGAACGGTCCCATCGAAGGCTGTCGGTAAGCGACTTTGGAGTTAGAAAATCTATTCCCTTCGGAGTAACTTCAGACCTACAGACAAGGCGGAAGGAGGAATAGGGCCAGATTGTCTTTGGCTGTCTTAGCTTGGCCCTTTCGAGAACAGCAAGCCCGTGCCCTCCTCGGCCAACTCGTGCAGCACAAGACATCAATCAGCTTAGCGCTATCCGCAGAATCTCTGTACGTCATGAGGTTACCTCTTTATTGGAGGGGTTAAACTAATGAGATGTTGGTAGCCGGGACCTCAGGGGTATTGGGCGTAACCTGTCCGATATCACCAGATCTTTGAGTGGTACGTCTCTTAGCGCATATATAAATGCTCCCACTCGTCACTAATAATAGCCTCTTTAACGTAAGACACGTAATTACGTAAGGTTTTCACATGGCTTCAGCAAACCGACCCTTCCCTAATTTATAACTAAGCGGTGTCAGATTATGAGGAAGGGACCGGGGATTAGGTGCTTCGAACACCACACTGGTGCAGTTAGATCATCAGGCACCCACGTAGCCGTTGCCTCTAGATCCGTGTAATTCCGGGTGCCGGTAAAACGGTGCTATCTGCTTATCTTATTCAAAAGCTATCCTCCAACTATAGGGCTCCTAAACGTCAGAGATAGGCCTACGTCTATTACTACTGCCATCATATACATAACCAGGACGAAGCCATTCCATTTCTGTGGTGGCTTCTCTGCTAGTTATCTCGGCAGGTCTGAAGAGTCCCCAGTAATGTGTAGAGACTATTTAACCAGAGAGTATAACTAGGCCGAGCAGATCTCCTCTAGGACCTGGAGTCGATTTTGCAGCTTTTCGATAATGTGTTTATTGTGGTCGATGCCCTTGACGAAAGCCAGCCACGTGAAAACCTTCTCGACATCCTCCAGATTATCGTCAATGATTATGTGCGGTTTGGGAAGATTAAGCTCCTTGCGACCAGTTGGGAATACGTTAGCATTAAAAGAGTTATGTTAAGGATTTTAACACCATTATCTATGTCCAACTCGTTCGTGGTAGAGGATATCAGACGTTATGTTGCCGCTTGTGTCCAGTCCAGCACAGTGTTCTAACGATGGCCAGAAGAACTACGTACCGAGATAGAAGAAGCTCTATTAAGCGGAGCTAGGGGTATGTTTCGTTGGGCCGTGTGTTAACTAGATATCCTGCGCCGCTTAAGGCACTAGACGAGAGTTAGAGAAGCCATTAGAAATCTACCGGAGACACTGGACGAGATATATAAATGCATTTACTCCTATATCAGTTAAGAGTACTGAGAGCTGGTTCGACACTGTTTGAGGTGGATTATGCTTTATAACACCATCTGGGCTCTGGAAGTAAATATTTCGGCCACTATGCTTCTGAGCACATACGAGCAATACGTTCTGGAAGCTGTGACCACCGAAGCCTTTATTTCCGACCTTGAGATCATCAAGGAGAGCTGTGGCTGCTTGTTATCTTACGGCGTGGACAACGTAACGCTTGCACACTACACAGTTTGAGAGTTTCTTGAATCCGACCGACCCTGCTTGGGACACTCTGCATTCTTTGCGATCGAGGCGAACGATACATTTGAAGATCTGTCCACAATTATGTTCGAGACCGCGTTGTAAGCAGACATTGACGAGTTAGCCGATGATTAGTACTACCTGGACGGAATGGAAGCCGATATTGCACCATATTGCATGTTAAGCAGCCTTTAAGCCGTGTACAATGTACCGGATATAAATGTCAGACCGGACCTTGCCATCGACTTTGTGGACCCGTCTAAACCCCATCTTCGCTGGTTTTTGAACTTAATGATGGGCTGTTCCATCCCCTGGCCGAATGGATTTGGTCTTCTTTAGCAGTCGATTCAGTCTCTAATCGATCTGAACTTGGAGTTAGACCTTAATATCGACCTGAATCTCTTCATTCTTATAAACTTGCTCTGGGTAAACCGTTTGGATTTGGCCGCTGAGCTTTTGCTGCATCGTGTCACCTTACAGGAGATATGGACAGAGTCGTTATCAGCCGTCCTGCTATTTCCCGTTTGGAATTGGAGTTCAAATAACGAAATTATGCCACGTTCTCCAAGAATATCTGGAAACATTGTCGACCTGATTGCCGTGTCATCTGGGGAAATTGGGTCCGAGGCACTCAGCTTTCTTCTTGATCACGCCCGGGACCTTTTCGATCCCACCAAAGCTCTACTATACTACATGGGGGGGCATCAGCACTATTCTAACACTTGCATCGACGATTGCCCTCTCTGGAAACTCCTCAGGATGGGCGCGGATCCCAATTCTCGCGGGTCGCCGTGCACGCCGCTTCAGATAGCCATATTGGGACGCGACGTCAGTGGTATTCAGGTCCTGCTCGAGGCTGGGGCCGATCCGCTCTCCTCTGGAGATGCTGGTGTGGCTAACTGGCCACCAGCGGAGCACGTCATGGGACCGTTCGCCGTGCTTCGCGGGAGGATGCCTCTGGAGATTATAGACTTTCTTGATCGCATCTCGTTTACAGGCAACGGGAATCCAGAAGAGCAAGAGGAGCTAGAAGAGCAGGCCAATTCGCTCCTGCAGGCAGCAATCGATCTCAGGAACAATAGTTAGTAGCAACGGATGGACACACTATATAGAAACGAAACCTTTCAGCAGAACTTCTATGGTATACGCCGACGCATACGTGTATGGATTCCCTGTAGATAATTTCCAAATCAAACACCGATAGAAGTTTTAATGTATTAAATAGATATCGGGCACTAAACTTCTCATAGGCATCACTTAATACTACAGAGTTACTATTAGTGAACCATCGTTGCTGGAAATTCTACCTAGTTATAATATGTATGTTAAACTTCAGGAACCCACAGGGCTGTAGTACAGCGGCTGTGGCTCAAAGGAAGAAGTGCAGTACTGGTCCAAGCCGGCTACAGTGCTGTTAAGCGCTGTAGGAAGTAAACAAAGGCCTGAATTACAGAGGCAGTGCCTTTGTAAAAGGGTATTACAGCGAATATTAACACTGTAAAACAAGAGGATCCAGGAGGCAGTGCCTTACACAATGACTAGAAAAGAATGGAATTGCTTGATATTACTTAGCAGATTCCGTGAATTGTTGCTTACTTAACTAGAACTAGATACAGGAGAGGAGAGGGCCTGTTATAGGCTGCTCATCCAAACGGCGCAATGAACAGCCCGGGCTGATTCGCGTGGTTGGTAGCTGTTAAGAGAGCTTGACAGTCGTCGACAATGGCCAAGACGCCTGATGACTCAAAGGTCGAGTTGCCGCATCTCGGGGCCGCACCGGCGGATGCGAGGAGGATGGAGAGGCTAGCGATAGTAGTAGGCTTCATGTTTCCGTTGGTGGGTTGAATTTCTTAATGACGGTACTCTGTTGCGGTTGTTTGATCGGACTTGGGGGATTGATTCACCATTATATAGCTAAGTGCTTGTGTCTTTTGTGAACTCGTCTCCTCAGCAACTTCGCCGGTGAGGGAAAGATTGTGGCTTCAAAATTTCAGAGCAGCCAAGGCCTATGTTATCTCCAATGGCGTGCGTCTCGGCTATATATACATCCACCGCAAGCGTGTTGGGCTGGTTATTAGGGGTCTAGCGGGCCGCTCCGAGTGTCTGAACAAGGCTAACTACTCACAGATTGTCCTCCAGCTAAGCCCGGGTAAATGTATCGACAATTGCCAGCTGGGATTCAGAGCCTTAACTCATACGCGCGCATTTCTTTTAAGGCTGGATGGGCTGATGACGGCTAATCTGCATTCTGCCTCGCCATGTGGTCTTGCCGTGTTATAGCTATCGACCTGAGCCGAACCGCCACCACGGCCCTGGTCGCTCTCGGTAAGCCGTTCCACATAACTACGCCGCAATGCAGGAACTGGATCATTTTACACCGCTAGATTGCCGCTAGAGCTCCTCCGCCCGCTAACCGCACGTGCATCTATAAACGGCCTAAAATTAAAGTTAATGGGAGTAAGCTGTCGGAACTGTTGCACACTGGGGAACTGCGGAATTGGAAAGGGTCGCACTGGTGGTAGTATTCTGCGGCTCTGGCCGCTTTGCCCTCCACCCGACGGGAGATAACCAAGTGCAACTTCAACGAGTTCCAACCCCAAGGAAGCCACCACGCGGATTCACCAGCAAGAGTAGCCGTCAGATATGAAGCGCATTACCCCACCATGCCTGACTGCAATATCCCTCAACCGGGCTCACCGGCCTGTCCTCACCCAGCATTTGCCCCGGCTTTATCTACATGTCTAAGGCCCCCGGCGTGGTTAAGGATTACAATAGCTTAAGCGACTAGTTTAAGGTCTATAAGACTGGTCTATAGCGTAACTAGGCTAACTAGGAAGGAAGCTGGCACTCGTACAATAAGGACTGCCTCGAGTTCGCTATCCCTTAGAAGACTCCTCCTAGAGAGTACCTTATCCGTATCAAGCATATTAGCCTCTACAAGGGCCACGTTAACTGCGCCCAGTTCTACAAAACGTCCGCGCAGCTCAAGATTAAGGGTCTCGGCGGCGGTAACCCGAGCCCCTTAGTCAAGATCCCCGGTCTCTACCAGAGGAACCCGGCATCGCGTACAACAAGTGGATCGGCAACCCTGCCCCGTACTAGATGCCCGGCCCGAAGGTCTGGGATGGAAACTAAGGGACATCGTCGGTGCACCTAACGCTAACCACCGTTCTAACGAATTATGTAGGCACTCACGACCAATAAGTGCGTTCTTGCCATCATCATGAGTGTGAGAACGCTATCGAGTGGCTGTTGAAGCGTGGCGCGGACCCGAATCGAACACCCCCTAGTAGAATCGCGCCTCTACAGATCGCTGTTGCGAGTGTTGACGTGAACGGTGTTCGCTCTCTACTGGAAGCTGGTGCGGACCCAAATAATTCGGGTGACACAATCGCCCTGTATGTGTATTGGCTGCTCAAATTCATGGTAGCAGGGTCGCTGCTCGGCAAGCTTCACTGCTACAACCTGCTTTATATCGCGCTGCACCCCTACTGGGTTCGGTGCGAGTTCAACGGCCAATTGCTTGCTGTAAACTGGGTAGATTGCAATTAATGATGAATCAACAGCTGTTGACCTGAATTTTGGGATTCCGTTGTTTACCCCCCCGACGGAGATCCGTGTCAGGGGTTTGCCTGGACCTACCTCGGTGCAGGTGGGTCTTCGGGGGAAGTGGGGCCGTGACCAAACCTTTGGGATTCCGGGCTGGTGCGTCTTGAGGGTCTGATGATGGGTGCGAATTAGGTGCGAATGAAGATTCTTGGTAACGCCGCCTTTATAAACTGTTGGATCAAAATGTAAACCAGATAATTCCCCTTGTGGTGAGCATGCTGATTTCACCCTTCCATCTTTTGCCGACGACCAGATCATCCCAACTGATTGCTCGCGTTAAAAAGTTCGGAATGCCATCAGCTTTGGGAACTTCCTTATTTAGCTCTGGTCACATTTCTGCTTATCAGGCCCCAACTTCACCGGCTTACGTATAAGGGCGTCAGGCGTATGCGCTAGGATGAAGTGGATAACGAGATGCCGACTTTAAGTGGGTGCGTTTTCCCATGGTGGATATGATGGAGGGCATGACAGAGATTACTGATCCCAGGCAGTAGCGCCCGCGGAAAGGGATGACCTGAGAGACGATTAAACGGCCAGAGCCTGCTATTCATGTATCTTACTTACCTACGTGCTTTATCCCGCTTAAGTCTAATGGTCCTTCCTAATCGCAGAATTTTCTGGGGGCAGTGTCGTTTTCGTTCCTTGACTCGTTTGTGGCAGACGGCTTTGTTCGAGAAAACCTGAAGACCGTTGACGGGGTCTACGTGTTAGACGTCGAGTTCCCGACATCCTGACAAATCTGACCCAAAAGCCCTATCATCACGCAATGATGAGCCTGGTCGTTTCCACAGATTGGGGGTTTCCTTCTAGCTGGCCAACTGGAGGCGCACAGTGTCGTGGTTGGTGCAGGGTTGATGAGCAGTGTCCAGGCCCAGCTTCGTGTTCCGGACTACGAATTTTTCGGCCTAGAATCCTGTGTGCATAGGAGTTGCCGACATTATGATGAGATTGAGCTGGCGTGTTTCGAAGATCGAATGGTCCGAAGGAGGGCGGCATTTGGCAGGCATGAATCGGATTGTGGTTAGAGCAAACTACCCGCGTCGACCCTTCCAGCTTTAAAGTCCCGTGTAGGATTTTACTGGGCGGGCGATCGGGGCGCATTGGGCGCACCGAGTGCGGCGACCTGGGGGTTGTTTTCCTGTGGTCAAGGGTGTGGCACACCCACGACTCCTCGGAGTGCTGTGGCGCGGGGTTGGAAGGGATCCAATTGAAGCAGAGTCCGGTGACGGAGAACGCTAGGTTCCTGCCAAGGTCTATAATGCGCACGCTGCGCAACACGGCAAGACTAACTCCAGCATAAAATCTCCACAGGCTCGGCGGGATGACTACACTCAATGATTCCTCCACCACAACCTTCAATCCACGTGTCACGACTTTAGGCCAATCATCATGTGCAAATTCACGAAAAACTACTACATTTACATTTCTTGCGTCGATCTGGGTGCTCATTTCTTCCGGACCTCAATCAATGGGAGCAGAAAGCGATCTTGCGGTTCGGGTCCGCACGAGCGATACATCGCGATCCCGGGCTCTTGCCCAATTTGTTATAGCGGCGCGGACGATTCAGCAATTCTAGTACGTCGGGACGACTGTCCCCACGGACCGCCATGGACGCCCACGAAACCCTACAATCCCGCTGCACCAGGACAGCTCGCGACAGACGAAGGCCCGGAGATACACACCCGCGCTCGTACGGTGTCGTCTTCAGAGGATACGGTTCCAGAACTTAGCACTGCATCAACCGTCAATTTGGAGTGTTTCGCCGCGACATCAGAGAATACGTCTCCCGAACTGCAGGACTCGCTTGGAGCCGTTGAACCCAGCAAGCATAGTGCGATGCAACAGAGCCCATCTGAAAAAGACGAATGCGTAGATAAGGACTCAGTTCTTCTCAACTCGTTCATACGATTGGGCTTCACCCGCAATTTCCAAGGTCCATCGTCCGCAGACCACTTTCTCGGCAACATCAGAGAGCTCTCCGAGATACCAAAGAACACTGTGCAGACAAAACACGAAAAGCCAGGCGACCACCCGGAGGGACGAGATTCTGAAGATGACAGAGAGGACAACACGGCCAGCAACGAATCGTGCGGCATGGAATCCGCGTGCAGTAGTGACCAGGGTTTCGACCGCCTCGCACGCGCTCTGACACAGAGTAGGACAGATGCCACCATTCGCTATGTGATGAGCAAGTTCGACAGAGTCTTCGAAGTTCTTCTTCAAGATTTCGTCCACAGATGTGGGAATTTATCAGAATCAAGCAGCCAGAATTCTGGATTCATCGGAACCGATGGCCCGCGACACAACGAGAAATCCGGCGGTGGCGTGTTGAAACGGAGAAGAGGGACCGAGGAGGACGAGGACGGTGCCAAAGATAATGATGATGGTCTCAAGCCGAACAGGGGTTCAGGTACCCCCCATGCCGCAACAGGGGGAAGGCCACACATGAGGCTGGCCTGTCCATTCCGCAAGCACGATCTGTCAGTCTACAACATTCACACACATAGAACGTGCGTAGAGGGCCATTGGCCAACGACCCACCGCATCAAGTACGCTCACCCCCGACTCCACCAACCTTCTCGTAGGGAAGATCGACGGGAAGCAGAGAACACCTCTACCGACGCCATATCATCCACTTCTGCATCCGTTGCAAACAGACCTTCGAGAGCCAGGCCTTGCTCCAAGTCCATGGGTTGTTGCCGTCAGCAGAGATGTGTGAGATTACGCCAGGCGATGCGCCCGAAGGGATCACCGAGGAAATCAAGAGCCGTCTGAGATCAAGAAAAAGGAGGCCAGATATCAGCGAGGAGGAAAAATGGAGAGGAATCTATAGTATCTTGTTTCCTAACGAAGAACCTCCATCTCCTTGTACGTTTATGGCTGTCTTGGTAGGAGTGACGAATCACTGACATGGTTCTAGACCACGTTGACGAAACCGAGACCCTATCCCTCGAGAGCTATCTGCGCCAGGAGATGAGGCCTCTTGACGAGGCTAGCATTCGAGAGGCAGCCACGGCAGCAATGCAGCCCGTCCAAGAAGCCCTTCTCGCAAACCTCCAGGCGATTGTACAGGAAAATTTTGAAAGGGCACTCGATCGCTACAGAGGACTGTATGGTACAGACTCTCCGGGTTCAAGTGTTCAGCGACGCGGGATCGCCCCTGCTGTACCATTGAGGATTGAGAGTGATGCCGACCTGGAGTCTTCTGGTTCACACTTCCCGAGCGCTTTGGGCTTGGACGGTGTTGCGGACCCAGTGTCATGGCTTCCTCCTGGCATTGATTCACAAAGCGGGATAGGGGCAGGGAGCGGGGATTTCTTTGTCCTCGATTTTGACCCCGATGACTACGAATGACAATACCACAAGAGTCTTTCGACCCAGGTTGGCTTTCCTAGATAGAGCCCGCTTGAAGAAAAACCTCGTAACTTCCTTTCTGCATGGAATCTTCGCCACACAGCGGAGTAAGGACGAAAACTGACGTATACCGCCACGCAAGCCCCGTTTCGATGCTTCGGCGTTCTGATGTCGGCATTCGCACCCCCAGGAAAATCTACCTTTATTTTCTACCTCTTTCGGTATAAGAAACATTTTGCTCCATATCCATCTCCCGCATCTAGTCTTCACGTAAGCTGTCCGAGGATGGATGAAGAAGGTCCGCCTTCAAGTGAGGACAACTACCACTTGGATATGCTTGAAGGTTAGCTCAAGGACCCCCTCAATCTAGCTCAGTGAAAATTCCAGATTTGTCACAATCACATCCCACAGCGATTAAAGACCACCCACCCCATGTACCGTACTCTCAGCCCTTTGCTACCGTAAGAGTCCCGTTCGCACTCCCAAATTAATCCCAAATCCACGGGAGAAGCCCCGTCATACCGTACGTGAGATTCCCCACAAGGACAACCCTACAGGAGACCCCATCAGCATTTCCCCCTTAAATTAAACCACAAGTTCCCAGGTTCAACATACCCATCCTGAAGCAAGCGAGAAATCCGCATCGTAAATCGACCATAAAATCCCGGGACTTTATCAAACAATACCATATACCCGCTGTCACCACACTTCAAGTCCTGTGAGGGGAGGGTGACGACCCGCGGGCCTTGATCAGGATCGGAGCGGACCAACGTGTCCCCGCAGGTGTCGCTGTGTAAAGGTACAGTGCGTACGGAGCACAGCACTATGGCCTCCGCGAGGGAAGGCCTCTGTTACCTTTGGTAGATCTGGATCCATCACCTTTGCAACAATCTCTGAATACCTTCACTGTTTGTGCCTGCCTGTCAGACCGTCGGTGTGAAAACGTTTCTCAACGCTGCGGTGCGGAGCGAACACGGGCGAGGCGGTGGGAGCAAAGTCGAGGCGACGGTCCCAGTCGGCAAGATCCTAGGTGCTGTGCCTTCCTTGAAGCCCCACCCTCCACCTTGGGCATTTCTCCAATGTGATGACAACCCGTGGCTGTAAAATTACACGGGTACCCGTGCGTATTACGCAAGCCGGTCACCCGATGCAGTCGCAGAACCAAGCGCTAGATAACCTTTGCCGTAGCTTTCATCCATATGTCATGCTTCGACTGGTGAGTCTCTCATCGACATTCAGCCCCCCCTACGGCGGCGAGACTCTGGTTAGGGATGGCGCAAGGATGGAGGTGTATGTTTTCTCTGCAACCGCAGGAATTCGTCCCAACCTTACCGCATCGAATAAGTTGCGATATGCTTTGCAAGTATGGCACCGGCCCAACCCGAAAACTGACGTGGCTGCGACACAGTTTGGCAAAGAAAGCTTGAATACCACCAACGAAGTGCACTGGCCAGCTTGGCTTGCGCGAAGCGAAGTTGGCTGTTGGAATACGAGGTTTGTTGTGGAGCGTGGCTTTCTTAGCTGCGTAGATCCATGGAGCCAGCCGCTGTGCCTTGCACACGCGCTGCGCGCGTTGTGCACCCCTTTATGATGGTATAACCAACACTCCCTGAGCGCTATAGTACAGGCTCAGAGGCTGATAAGCTTCTGTAGTACAGAAGGCTTATAGTGCACTTAAGGGAAGTGAGTGCAGGCACAGTTGCCCAGAAGCTTACTGCAGGTGCCGAATACAGAGAACTTTGCTTTGTAAAATACAACAGTAGTACTAAGGAAGAGGAGTTGTGATTGCTCTGATTTACAATCTCTAAGCTCTGCTCTGAGGAAGCTAGTTACAAGGAGAGAAAAGAGCCTATTATAAGCTGTGGGTGGCTCTGGGTGTTGCAGGAGTAGAAGAGACATCCTATGAACGAGCCCAAAAGTGAACTTGATGCCGATCATTGCCGAGCATATCTTCATGTACTATGTATCCGTTTACCAGCTGTCTACTTAGGCATTCGACCCATAATTTGTGTCTGAGGTTTCTGGAATGCCAACCCTCGACAGGGTTGGGGTGGCGCAATCAACCAAGCCACATGCCAAGCCACGTTTCCCCGCTCTCCCAACCGTAAGTCGGGGCTTCCACGTGTCAACTGGCAGGTGGAATTTGCCGCCTGCGCAAAAGGAGCTAGTCTTCGGAGGTCGGATCTGAGCGATCCGAAAGAGGGGTATTCAAGTGCAGTGGCCAGCAGCCACTGCAACAAGAGAAACAATTCAATCAATTGAAGCCTGGATTCTGAACGATCTTGATCAATTGCATCCTCGAAGCGATTTGGCTGGATACGAGCGCCAGTCGACACCACGCAAGGGCAATAAACCACCACTGTGCCCGGTTGGTTCAGCGAACGATCTCGAGCAAAATTTTGCGCTTGTCATGGCAGAATAAACGAAAGCCCCTCCCCCCGGCTTAGCATCCAGCATAGGCTCGTGTACCCACCATTCCGCAAGCGGCACACGGTACAGGATCATAACATCTCGCACGCTGACAATTTCTGGTCGAACCCCGCTTGCCTGTGCGGGACGCGGCTTTCGGTTACGATGGATCAGTTGCAATCTTGGCTAATCCTTATCTTGGCTGGTTTTACCGCAGTTACGTATCTGTCACTGTCGGCAAAGCATAAGCGTCGTGCGACGCTGGGACCGCGTCCAGATGATGAAACGCCTGCGAAGGCGAAGGAGGTTTGTAAGCCTGATGACCGGATAATGCACCGTTCTCGGCAACCCTTTGAGATATTATATTCTGGATCCACGGACGGCTCTAACGGGGATGCCGATGTCGAGTAGGTGTCCAACTCATTCTGACGAGGTGGCAATCTAACCAAGCCAGCATCATTGCCGTCCATGGCCTTGGGTCGGATGTGGACTGGTCGTGGACATGGAAGGGCGGCGACAAGCCCGTCAACTGGCTCCAAGACCTTGACATGTTGCCCGCGAGGGTGCGCAGCTCAAGGATTATCGCGTACAACTATGAGTCGAGATGGCATGCGGACGCCCCAAAGACGCGCCTACAGCTTTGCGGAGAAGAACTCGTACACAGCATACACTCATTCCGCGGCGGCTCCAATCGCCGACCGATCGTGTTTGTCGGACATAGCTTAGGAGGAAATGTCATTGTCCATGTAAGCTGGCCCACCTACTCTTGTTCTGCTATGGCTGACCTATGACGTTGAGGGTCTCTTGTACGCCAACTCCGAGGACAAGTACAGGTACTTGCCGGAGGTGACAGCCGGTCTAGTGTTCCTGGGCACTCCTTTTCGGGGAACGAGGTGGCAACTCTTTGCCGATTCCGCTGCACGGCTGATGCAACCGGCTGGCTCGCACCGGGGGATCGTCCGGGAGCTCGATTTTGACGATGACGCCTTGTTGGACAAGTTGCATTTCTTCTGCCGGCTGCGCAATAGACTGTCGATACCCGTGTCCTGTTTCAGCGAACTCTACGAGACAGACTACGGACGTCGCTTTGGGATCAACGGATTGGTAAAAGGAATGGTATGTCAGGATATATCCGCGCACGGAGACCATACTCACATCCTTAGGTCGTGGCAGAGGCATCTGCTTGTATTCCCGGACTGGATAGGTATCCCCTGCAGACAGACCACCTGAAGATAAACAAGTACTCCAGCCCGGCTGATCGCTCGTTTCTTATCGTTTCGGAGAAGATTTCCGAAATGTGCGATAATGCAAAGAATGTCATTCGACGTCGGCAAGATCGTACGTGTCGCCACCTCCTAGTCTGCGAAATACTCTAACCTTATGGACAGCAAATCCCATCATTACCGATAGGAGCCGTGAGTCTCTCTGCCATACTTGCTGGGCGTTGCTAACAGACTTTCGAAGATGCGTTGGCACAGAAGCCCGAAGCTATGGACTGCCTGCGCGACCTCTTCCTGACCGACCCCTTCGAGGACAAGAACGCGCTGAAACGCAAAAAAGGGAATCCTGCCAGTGGCACCTGCGAGTGGATTCTCGGCATGGAAGATCTTACTGCCTGGCTTGCGTCCGGATCGTCGGAAGATCCGCAAAACCAGACCAACCATGTGCTGTGGCTTTATGGCAACCCAGGAACGGGCAAATCGACCATGGCTATATTCCTTGCCGAGGAGCTGTCGAAAACTTTCTCCGCAACGGACGGGAAGACGCTGGCATATTTCTTCTGCGACTCTGACTTCGATAATCGGAAGACAGCTACATCGATCGTTAGAGGGCTTCTCCTCCAGCTCGTTCAGCAACATCCGCAGCTGCTCGACTATCTGCTGCCAAAATACAACGAGCGTGGAGCGAAGGTCTTTGAATCGTTCGACGCTTTGTGGCCAATATTTACAGCCGCCGCGGGGGATAAAAAGACGGGCCGAAAATATTGCATTATCGATGCACTAGATGAATGCGACAAAGAATCGCAAGAGACCCTGTTGCGCCAGTTTGAGGAGACGTTTTTGGCCCCAGATACGGCGTCAAACATCCGTATATTGGTGACGAGCCGGCCGTATCCCGAGAAAAAGCACTACACAGGCAAGGTGAAGACACAAATTAGCGAAATCCTCAGAGATAAAGCCAAAGGTACTTTCCTCTGGGTCGGCTTAGCGGCCGCGGAGCTGAAGGATGTCCAGTCGAAGGACGCCGTCCAAGTGCTCCAGAACATGCCCAGAGGACTTGATTCACTCTACAAGAGGCTTCTTGACACGGCTCTCGAGAAGCAAAGACCCGGAGGCGAAGTTATCCAACGTGTCCTGAGCTTCATTGTCGTTTGCTTACGTCCGCTGAGCGTGTCAGAGCTATCTGAAGCATGCCGACTGTATCAGGAGGAAGAGGATGGAGAGACTCGAATTCAGTTCACACGCGAGCAAATCGCGTCGTGTCGTTTAATGATCATCATCCAGGACGAGAAAGTGCTCCTCCTACACCAGTCCGTGAAGGATTATCTAGTTGGGGCTGGTGCTGGATTTTTCATCGACGAGCTCAAAGCACATGCCGACCTTGCCTATCGCTCCGTCGACCTCCTAATCGAGCAATCCCAACGGGGAAAGCAGCCGGACGCCCGCTTCTTACATTATGCAGATTTGCATTGGGCTGATCACGCGCACAAGGCAGAGTCAAAATTCGAAGTCAAAGACTGGCAAGTTGAGTTCTTCGAAGTTGATTCCCCGTGTCGTGAGCAATGGTTAAGGCGCTTAAGGTCTGAACACCGCTTGTATCTCGATAGCTACAGAGCCATACCTCAGCGATTCTCCATTTTACATGTAGCTGCGTGGTGGGGAATCCCTGCACTAGTACATTATGCGATTCAAGTGAATCATCAGAGGCAGGAGATGGAAGAGCCGGCGAGTTATATCGATCCTAATGTCCTGGATAATGACCACATAACGCCACTTGAGCAAGCTGCACGGGCGGGACACCAAAATGTCTTTTCCGTCCTGCTAGCTCTTGGATGCAAGACAACTACACGAACAGTGGAGGCTACGGCGGGAAACAGTAAGAATGGCAAAGAAGTGATGTCTCTGCTTCTCGACCGGCGAGGGGACCAGATCACTATTACCGAAGAGGTGGTAAAGGCTGCGGCTAGAAACCGTGTAAGTGGTGAAGAAGTGATGGCTTTGCTTCTTGACCGGCAAGGGGACCAGATTATTATTACTGAGGAGGTGGTAAAGGTTGCTGCTGAAAACCTAAGTGGTGAAAAAGTAATGGCTCTGCTTCTTGACCGGCGAGGGGACCAGATCATTATTACCGAGGAGGTGGTAAAGGTTGCCGCTGAAAACCTAGGTGGTGAAAAAGTAATGGCTCTGCTTCTTGACCGGCGAGGGGACCAGATCACTATTACCGAAGAGGTGGTGAAGGCTGCAGCTGGAAACCGTATAAGTGGTAAAAAAGTGATGGCTTTGCTTCTTGACCGGCGAGGGGACCAGATCACTATTACCGAAGAGGTGGTGAAGGCTGCAGCTAGAAACCGTATGAGTGGTGAAAAAGTGATGGCTTTGCTTCTTAACCGGCGAGGGGACCAGATTACTATTACCGAAGAGGTGGTAAAGGCTGCGGCTGGAAACTGGGGTAGTGAAGAAGTGATGGCTTTGCTTCTTGACTGGCGAGGGGACCAGATCACTATTACCGAAAAGGTGGTGAAGGCTGCGGCTGGAAACCGTATAAGTGGTGAAAAAGTGATGGCTTTGCTTCTTAACCGGCGAGGGGACCAGATTACTATTACCGAAGAGGTGGTAAAGGCTGCGGCTGGAAACTGGGGTAGTGAAAAAGTGATGGCTCTGCTTCTTAACCGGCGAGGGGACCAGATTACTATTACCGAAGAGGTGGTGAAGGCTGCGGCTGGAAACCACATGAGTGGTGAAAAAGTGATGGCTCTGCTTCTTAACCGGCAAGGGGACCAGATCACTATTACTGAGGAGGTGGTAAAGGCTGCGGCTGGAAATGATAGGAATGGCACTGGCTAGAAGGTAAAGCAGTTGGTAGGAACGCAGGGCGTAGGGGAAAAGTGTTACTTATCAGGTGGAATACGGAATGTTACGAAATTACGTTGCCCCGCTGTCGAAGACCGTCGAATCACCGTCGACTCAGACGAGATCTAAGCCCACGCCAGCCCTATCCAATCAGTCCGGTCAGACTTTTTCTTCGTCACCAGCGATATCCAGAGTCCATTGGCAGGGGCTGAACCGGGCATGCGCTGCTGAGGGGGCAAATATTATGCTAACTCGGTATTGTCCTACGAGGACATCAAGTGCGCGATTTCCGAATGCTCTCAACATCTGCAAGCACCCAATTGCGCAACCTTACTGCTGCTAGCCTCCGCCCCACAATTGAATCACGAAGGGCTATAATTGTCCGTCCGCGCCTGCGACCAAGGCAAACAACAGAAACTCGGCGAAGATCCTTTCGCGCCCTGATTGACTGAATTTATCCAATGGCGACGAATTCTTCTCGACCAGTCCTTCTCCCAAAGACTGGCCCCGACGACGCAAACCACACCCGGCGTTATACATCTCGCCCGATGTTGCGTTCGACCTCGACATCCGAGTTTCAACGATATGACTCTTGGCCGGGGAAGGCCCAAAAGATATCTCATCAATCGCTGTGTCGACGGAGAACGAGTGTCAGCATCCCTTCACCTCCATGCCAGTCTCCAGTCAGTTCATCAGCCTTGTCAGAATTCGAAGATTTAGAGATCTCATACGAGCCGGTGCCGGGCGACGAGGCCGGCTTCGTGAGGCTTCACCCAGAACGGTGCTTCCCTGGCCGTTTTCCAACCCACTTCAGAAGTATCTCAGTCTCGCTTGATACTCTCCTTGTCGAGACAAAGGCGGGCATCCTCTTCTGTTCATCGGCTGCTGGCGCGGTGCATTTGGCTATCGCCGCCCGAAGCCGCTCGATTGTCCGTTCGTTCGGTACGTACTGGCGGGCGAGCGCCTCCCATGCTGCATCTGAAGACACCCATACCAGGTAGGCCAGAAGGGCGAGTTACAATGCGGCAAACAACTCGTCACTTCGCAGTGATCCAAGGCTCCCCGCTCAACGAGGTCAAGGAAACCGGTCAGGTTAACACATATTCTTCGACTTTGGCCTGTACTTCAACGTTACTTAGCGCGAGTCAGTTTCCGCTCAGCCGCGGTAGAGAAAGAACCATATTTTATTATATCATCTCCAGCCTTCTGTGAGATTTCTACGATGAGGCCGAGGGCTTCTAAATATGTTGCATAATCCATTCGTCATCGGCCAACGCCTTCGCCGAGGAACGCTTCGATGGCTGTTCCCACTGAGGCATCTTCCGCATCATGGCGAGAAATTCTCTCGACTCTCGCTCTCCCCTTCCAAGGTGGTCTCTCTCTCTGAGTGATATGCTATCCGGTATTGGAATGTCTGCGCGGGAATCCCCTGTATCTGTGAAGAACTTGTGGCTCGATTTGCCCAATTCGGGGAGTGCGTTGGGGGGCCGTCCAAGTAAGGCGATAATTTCGGCAAGGTGCACTCAGCTGCGGTACGTCTGGTGCTCTAGATCCTGCCCTGTAAATAGGTGATCGCCTTCAAAAAGGTCCCAGATCATGCAACCAGTGTTCCAAATATCAATCTAGTACGACCACGGTGCTTCGAGGATGACCTCAGGTGCTCTGTATATGTCGGGCTGTATGTCTTCGAAATGCTCAATATCTCCTGCCACGGCGGAGCCGAAATCACAGAGGACAGGCACCCCCTAATTCTTGGGCATTTGGAGCTCGCCTGACAAGTAGGTGGCTCTTCCTCCCTCGCCCTCAACTAACTTTCGCGGAGACGGGTTGAGCAGCTCTTGCTCTTCAAAGGCGCTGATTCTATAGATCGG
>Ga0247758_1000871_pt1 | contig 25664 bp, 25 predicted proteins | sample UWRJL156409C4_FD_180950 | JGI IMG/M metagenome (GOLD analysis project Ga0247758, IMG submission 180950) | Plant litter microbial communities from Arlington Agricultural Research Station in Wisconsin, United States - UWRJ-L156-409C-4 | ecosystem: Environmental > Terrestrial > Plant litter >... | reverse complement strand
CAGAGAAATCCACCACCCAAGACGGCATCCTCCCCCCAGCCACCGCTCCACAAGCCGCCGAAAGCAAATACCTATTGCCCTGCTTCAACAACGCCGCCGACACTTGTGTGAAGACCTCCTTCGCTTCCATACCATAATCAGCCTTCACATTCAACTCCCGCAAATCACTCCTGCTCACCAAACCCAACAAACCAAAAACATGATCCCTCTCATCCGTAGCCCTCATCCTCGTAACCTCCAACAGCCGTTTCGCCAGCGGAAGCCTTTGTCCCGCGCCAAGATGCATCGCCGCTTAGATAAGTCTTGGATCACAATTCAAGATTGGTAAAAGCGGTTGGACACTGGTTGTTAATGATCGGCCGGTAGGAGATGAACTGAGAAGGACAGGGAGTTCCATGAGGGCTGTGATGCCCACCGCAAGGGCTCCAAACGTTGTGACGATGTCCCCGCAGATGAGGAAGACGGCAGGGGGGAGGATAACCTCCTGGACGATCCAGATGCGCCGGAAGTAGGGGCGGCGGAGGAGGGCGACTATGGGGTTAACTGGGAAGGAACAGGCCGGGGGGTGTTGGTTGGGCGGTGACAGGATACGGGCGAAGAGTTGGCACCGTTCTTCAACAGCTGGGCCGTCCGGGAGGGCAAGGCATTGCTCGCCGATGTAATCCAGCGCCCGGATGGCAAGGTCACTACCATCTGCTTGCGGACCGAGCCAACTGAGTGTGAACTGAGAGGAGGAGTAGATAGATCCCATCATCTGGACCTGGTGGCTCTTTTCGGAGTTGTCTTGTTGGTTGATGCAGATTGCGTCGATCCAAATGCCGATGAAGTGGGAAGGTGAGCCTGCGCGTTGTTGGAGGTGCTCGAGGGCTGAGTAGAGGTTTAGGCCGACGGGAAAGCGACACCCGTTGATGAGGATGGGAAGCAGTTCGGGGGCGGTGCCCCAGACGTAGGAGAGGGCGATGTAGTGCGGTTTGGAATCGAGGGAGGCGTGTCTGATGATGCCGGTGGGGATGTCGTTTCCGTTGGGGCTACCTCGGAGGTGCAGGATTCTGATCTCGTCCTTCTGCGGGTCTAGGGGGTGGTGCCGAAAGGAGGGAAGCTCGTCGATAGCTTCGGTTTGCTGTATGTCGTTGATGCGCGGTGCATCAACTGGTTCATTCCCCCACCCACCAGCAGGGAGATGTGTTGGGTTCGGGAGGCTCACCCAGTCCATTTTCGGTGTCGATTCTCGACCGTTATCCCCAGCGTGCACGATAGAAGGTCGAGAGCACCGAACCGCAATGGAGACGACGGTAAATGCTTTGTGGTGGCATGTCCAGACGCCCCCGCTTTGCCTGCCTCAGGCAGCGAGCTGACCATCAGGCAGCTGAGCGAAAGTGGGCAAATCACCACCTAGAGGCGGCCTGCTTGTACGACCCGTCCTGCACTGTATCGGGGTTAGTGTTCATGCCACCATTGGCGCAACAACCACCAACAGCTCTGTGAACTTGCATAAAAAAGTCATTCTCTGAGCCTTTTAGGTAACCTCGAGGACAGAGATAGTCAATGCTACCGATAGTCACTAACATATGCTGACGAGTTTAACAGTCTGTTCATTCCTCACCGCTGAAGTGTTCAGTTCTTCGAGTGAGACAGCACACTCCGGGGGTAGTACTCCATGATCTGTGTCAAAGGCCTCACCGACGAGTTCTACATACTGCTTCTGCAGCCGAAGAATAAAGACGCTCTTAGTTCCATGAAGCATCCATATCTCGTCGCCTAGCCTCGCATCTCCGAGCCGGCCAGAGTCTCAAACACTTGAGCATGTTCAAATTCTTGTTCGGACAGATGACTTTTCGAGCCAGCCGACAAAGGACATCTTCGATCGATGTATCGTCTGAGTAGCCAGGATGGAGACCGTAGCTGTGGTTGCTGAACCCGAGGAAGGCATACACTAAGTCTCTAGGGCCTGATGCTTTGCAGAGATGAGCGTCAGAAAGGTTTTGCAGCAGATCCCCAAAGCAGCCAGGTTGTGATTCTGCGCGGACCTTCGCTCAGAGTAGAGCAGAGGCACATTTCCGTCTTCCAAAAGTCCTTTGGATCTTGACATGCATGGTAAAGAGATAGATGTTCCTCTGATGTTGAATGGTTAATAATGGTTTGCAGTTTTCTTTCTATGTAATATCGTGTAGCCTGCAAATAGATCCTGAAGATATCTCCGGTTCTTTTCCAGTTGATTGACTGGAATGCAGCCATAAAGTAAGTATCCGGAGAACGAATGAATTCCTGACGAGCCCAGGCTCAAGACCACCAAGAACTGATCCAAAAGATACGAATGAAAGCATTCTAACCAATCTGAAATTCTTCGTTGTCCTAATGATCATCAAGCAACTTTAGATCTGGGTTCTGAGGGTAGAGAGTGGAGGGAGACGAATGCTGATTGGCATCCAGAAGAGCGGGTGAGATGTCGTGAAGCCACTCTATACCTCCACATATGCTATGCTCAGTCGATAGAGATGCCAGCACCTGCGCAGAGGCGGCGTATATCTCGCCCACAAGTCAAACCTGGTGTGATCGTTCCGAAAGACTGCTCTGATTGATGCAGATCTGATCTGCCCAAAGATGTAATTTTTGGTCGCTGAAATTTTCTCTCCAGAAGTGACGAGCTTGGCGAAGTGCGTGGCCCAGGTTGACAAACGCGTTGAAAGAGTACCCGTTGACGATGATAGTTACGATATCTTGCGGATCGCCCCCACAGTATATGATATCGTCGTGTACTTCCCATTGGGAGCCGAGTGAAACACCATCGAGAAGATTTCACTCGACTTTGGCTTGTTCGACATTTTCCGGTTCAGGTGGTTTTATTTGAAAGAGAAGAATGTTGTCGCTTTCTAGATCCACGTCCGAATAGGGAAACTTGGAATAGAACGCGCTGCTCTCTGGGGTGTAGAAGTTGCAAGAGGTGGGTTTTTTTGTGGCTCCGCTCGGCTGGATTGGATGATGCTGTCAAGGTTTTCGGGATCTTCTGAGTGAAACAAAGCGTCCATGTTGGTGGCGACGGTTGTGCCTGAAGGGTGTGAGCTCGAAGTTGGACGAGCGCGGCAACAGGGGCGCTGACGAGAGGCTCGGGGCCGTCTCGACTATACTTCAAAGATTGCGGAACCCTGTGTGGTAGGTTGAAGCTGGTCGGCGTTAAGCTGGCGCGGCATCGGCGGTTTGGACTAAGTTCCTGCGTAGTTGATGGATGCGGGGTTTTGAATGCGAGTGTCTAACAATGCAAGCAACTGCTAGGCACCCGGGCTGTCGAGTGGCGTTTCCGGCACCCAAGGACGTCGAGAAATTCCTTACTGTTGGGTAAGTGGTTGGGTCCCAGTTCTTCCAGCATTCCCCAGTTGATCCCGAGGCACCCAAGACTTTTGAGGACTCGTAGAACTGCGTCTACTTTGCTCTCCCTGTATTCCTTTTGCTGTATGAGGATAGCATTCCACCTCATCTTGCCGTAACATCAGAAAAAGCCGTGCTCGGCCGCGCCGGAGCACTCTGGAAAAGGGTATTCATCCTTCCGGGCGACCCCGAGCTACCAACGACCTGTACAGTCTCTGGCGTCCTCCCATCATCATTCCTCTTCCTCACCTTCCTCCACTCGGTCACGTTCGCTGGTAAGATAGCCAAGCAGGAGACGGCAACAATCACCCATACAGCCTTCAGCATTGAGTCGGCGAAAACACCCACAAGAGTCCCATCAAAAGCCGCCCCTTCAGTCAATACTGTCGCGCTGCTCAACTTGACCGCCTCCAAGAGATTGTCGAAGTCGTCGATATTATGTAAGCCCTTTCGCAATGACTCCATGAAGATAGCCTGCCCGATGCAAAGAACGCCCCAGCGCCAAATGAATACGCTCCATGCAGCATCTCCACCCCCATGAAGACATCCTGCGGGTCCAGCACGGTCTGAGCAATGATGGCTGGCAGTTGCATTCCCACCCCAGCACCCAGTCCGAGCAACAGCAGGCCACCGATCCACTTATCGGAGTCGATGTCCATATCAGGACGTATTGTCGTGGTAAGCCCAGCGCCGAGGGCCATGCACAGGACGGCCAGCATCATCCACGGCGCGCAGTACCCAATGTGCCGAGGTCGTGCTCCAACAGCGATGCTGGTAGCGAAGAATCCAATGATCAGTGGAAGTGCGCCCAGGGCTGATCGCATAGCCGTGGCGCCTCTGACTATCTGTTGCTAGAAGAAAACCCAATAGATCATGGGACCGAAAGTGCCTCCAACGCACATGGCGAAGATAAAGGCACAGATTATGCTGCGCTAACACATGAACCCGGCTCGGAGCGTTCCGTTTCGGCGACGTACGAGAGAAAGGAAGGCAACGAAAAGTGCTGCGGTGGGGAAAAAAAGAAGACAAAATACCGAATCGGGCCACCAATAGGCGCCGCTCCCCAGCTGGAGTGTGAGAACAAAGGTGTTGGAGAATAAAACGAGGATAAGTGTACTGAGAGGGTGGAACTCGCTGAGTATCGTCGTCCACGCCTGTTTTTCTGCTGTACCGTTCTTCTCAAGGGGGCAGATTAATATGAAAACAGCGGAACAGAGGCTAACGCTCATTGTCAGACTAAACAGCCGTAGTTAGATTGAGATAAAGCTCCAGTAGAAAGTCTACCGGAGGGCTAAACATACGACACCATGCCCACAAAGTAGACCAAGGATAGAACGCCACTTACACTGAGTAGTAACACCACCGCCAGCCCAAAGCAGATGCGTCTGTTAGCGCACCCCCAAACAGAAGCGCAGCCAAAGTGCCCAAGCCGGATGACAGAGCCAAGAGACCGGTAACTGTTCTACGTTTTCCCGGTGGTATAACTGTCTCAGAGATCCTGGCGCAACCATCCCATATTCCCGGCATCGCTACCCCCGAAAGAGCGCAGCCGAGGATGAACGGAATCGTGGAGGCTGAGGTTGCGGAGATGACTGAGGCAATTCCGAGTGTAGCCAGAGCTGTCATCATGGGGACTCTCGGGGTATGGAGCAAATAAACACGGCTCCAGTGCATCTGAAAGGCAAAACCGCACATGTAGAAAGCACTTGCATACCAGAAGAACTCATGGATAGAGTTCAAGGACGTAGCGATACGTGGTACAACGACCGCAACGACGGTTTGTCCCTGTCTGAGTCAGCTTTGGTTGTCACGCCTTGGTGGAAGGAAGGTAGTTGACGAATCATCGTGACAAGAAAGGCAATAAGGCAGAGCGCCAGGATGATAGCAGCTAACTTGACGCCCCTTATTCCCTGGTCCGTTGCCTCAAGTGAAACTGCATCTGTGACTTGAGTAACGGGCAAGGCATCCAACACCCTGGGTGAAGCCACTGATGCTCCAGGCGAGGTATTCGTTGTTGTCTGAGGGGCGTTCATTAATCTGGACGAGGGCTTTGTTACTTTGGGCGACGTCTCGGACGATAGGGGCAAAGGCATCTGGCACATTTCACTTGCGGGTGGTAGGTTACGGCGACTGAGCGCATCCAGGGTGTCGAGGTATTCTCTGTCATAGAGATCTCGCATTGGCCGCGCGGCTTTGGGAGCAGGCAGCTTCGATGTGATTTTTGGCCTCGTGTATGTCCGCAATGAGCATGGGCTCGATCTTTTGCCTGAACAGTTGAATGGCCTCTGGTGGTATGGGTATTTCTGAATGCCGAGCCACCAAGATGTTCGTCCGAGAGATGCAGTACACTTTGTCGGACCAAACCGGGAGCTCGACAGTCCATTGGCCCAGCGTTTGATGCTGATCCTGCGATGTCGAAGTAGAGGTCGCGGTTCCATTGCTATTGCTGATGGACTTCCTGAGGGCATTGCCGGAAGTTGTCAAAACCGTGCCCGGCGCCTTTCGGTGCAAGACATTGAGAACCCTGGCCCTAATGCCCCGAATCCAGCCTTCCCTTCGCTCCGCCTCCGGATCGATTGCCCGAGCCTCCAATTTGTCGTCTTCGAAGTGAACTGCGACAAAATCCGATTTGATCGCGCGGGTCCAGGTCCCTGGACGCTCCAGGGTAGCCATGGGCGACCGTGCCGCATAGCGGTTCCCGATACCGTGAGCTCAGGTTTAGGTCGGTGGTCAAGCAAGTGAGGCGGGCAAGCAGTTGGAGCATGGAGGAGAAACAGACGGAGACTAGACGCGTTGCAGCGTTGCAGCGTCGCGGATAGCCGGGCATAGGGTTGTTTACCGGAGATGGTGGGGCCAAAGTGCAAGACATTCTCCACTTCTGTCGTTGCTACTTGGGCGAACTGATGTTCAGCACTGGCCAATCTGACTGGCTTCCGTTCCCTTGTTGATACCCGATCTCCCCCCAGGCGGGGCGGTGTAGGTTGCACAGGACTCTGGTCAGCCTGCGTGAAAGCCCAGCCCCACCAGGAAGGGACAGCCCGGTCAACCCCTTTCCTTCCCCCACCTTTTCGGAGAGAGTACCTGTTTCCCCTCCTCACACTGCACCGTTCAGTGCGATGGCCTGGGCAGCAAAGTCAATCTGACCACCTCGAAACCATCGTCAACGAGGCAAATCCAGAATGGATCCGATCTCAACCTTGGCTCTAGTCAGTTCTCTGTTCCAGATCACTGGCTTCGTACACCAGCTCGTGACAGGCACCAAGGCTATATACCAAGATGGAAAACCGGGGCAATACAACACAATTGAGACCATTGCCACCAAAATGGAAGGATTCCATCGCCACATTGCCCAGTCGATAGGCAAGCACAGTATCACGTCAATCGACCAAGCAGCAATAGACATCGCAATGACATGCCAGGACGTCGTCACAGAGCTCATCGACGTGCTAGATAGCATGGAGCGGAAGAGGAAAACGGTTTGGGCCAGTTTCCGGGCGGCGCTGAGTGCCGCCCTCAAGAAAGCCGAGGTGGATAGGCTCTGCTCGGATGTATTCAACTTGCAGAGGACCCTTGCGACCTATCTTCAATCCCGCCTATTGTCAGCGATTTCCTTTCAGTACCTACCTTACCCAGACACAACCTCATTCTCACCCAGAGCAGCGGTGGCCCCTGAAAGCATCCTACTGGTTCGATGCTAACTTGGTGATGGTAGATCAGACAACTCGGAGCTCAAACAGATGCTTCTAACCATCAGCCAGAAATCCGAAAAGTGGGAGATTCCCACAGGAGAATCACTCTACTCGGTGCTGGACGAGATTCGCGACGGCGTTCGCGGCCTTCCCGGTCGAATTGACGCCGCGGTTGAGAAGTACAGAGGCGATAGCAACACTGGCATTATATGCGACGCTCCTGCGGAGCCATCAACATCGAGTGACGTCCTCGATAGTGTCAACCACCTCTCCGGCGCCCTCGAGAGCTTCGTCAATCAGACACGGGCCGTACACAAACAGTTGGCAGTTTTGGAGTCGCTCTTCTTCCCGGAGATACTCCACCGCCAGAACGTTGTGCCTGTGTCACATAAAGACACGTCGGGTTGGATCTTCTCAGATGGCAGTTCTCGACCCTTGATGACAACGCCTGCTTGGATCTTTGAAACGGATGCGACGCTCCGAGATTCGCCGCTCAAGTTCGTCGAGTGGCTAGAGGAAAAGGACGATATATACTGGATCCGCGGTAAGCCCGGGTCGGGGAAGTCGACGCTCATGAAGTTTATAGCCGGCCACGCGAAAACGACGCAGAAATTGCAAAGGTGGTCAGACGGCCGGCAAATCACAGTGGCGAGTCACTTCTTTTCAAGTGTGGGCTCTTCGCTCCAGAGGTCACAGGAAGGCCTCCTCCGCGCCATTTTATTCAAGATATTCCGAGCGTGCCCCGAACTAATATCCATGGCGCTCCTGTCGCTATCATCGATATTTCAGTTCCAGGGTACCCCACACGCGTGGACAACTGAGCAACTGGAGGCCATGGTGAATGCTGTCTCACGTTATGCCCAGCTCCCTTCCAAGTTCGCCTTTTTCATTGATGGGCTTGACGAGTACGAGGGAGAACCGGAGCAGGTTATCCGCTTTTTATTCGAGCTCGCCGAATCACCTGACATCAAGATCTGTGTATCTAGCCGCCCTTGGGCGCGCTTCGTCGAGACGTTTGGGAAAGATCCTACGCTCTTTCTAACACTCGAGGATCTTACGGGGGACGACATTCGAAACTTTACGCACGACACGTTCCATTCGCACCAGATATTCCGCCAGCATGTTGGCGACCCGCGCTACACGTCCCTCGTTGACGAGGTAGTGAAGAGGGCCGATGGAGTTTTTCTGTGGGTATTCCTGGTCTGCAAGTCACTTCTCGATGGCATGGGCTACGCAGACCGGGTCGCCGATTTGGAGAGGAGGCTTTCGTGGGTACCGCCGGACCTTGAATCTTTTTTCAATCAGATTATCCTATCGACAGACGGGTTCTATCGAGAACAAACAGCAAGAGCTTTCCTCCTCTTGCTGTGTTCCCCAGCGTCGTTGCCATTGGCGGTGTACTCTGTCGCGATGGACTTGTTGATGAGCCCCTCGTCAGGCGCGGCACCACCAACACCTGGTATCCCTTCATCTCCCAGGAAGCTGTCCTCTTGGGTGAAAGAGCAGGCTAGACGACTAGAGGGCCACACAAAGGGCCTCATTGAGATCAAACGGTCGCCTGGGGACCATGAAACATTGTGGGGCGTCCACGTCGAGTTCCTCCACCTGTCAGTGAGAGACTATCTCCAAACAAGGCATGTACGAGATTCGCTACAAGCGCTTGCCGGAAAGGACTATAACCCAGACATAGCCATCTGCGACGCCGTTGCAGCTCTCATTTCGTTGAATCCGAGAAGACATCTGCGGGAAACTCTGATACACCACGCAGGCCGTGTCGAGCGCGAGCACGGCATCACCCTGCCATGCCTGAGATGGCTAGAGGAGAAAGAGAAGTGGAAACTTCTGCGCAGCGCTGTTGACGCCGGCATGACTCTGTACGTGTCAAACACTCTACACAGTGATCCAGCGCTACTGTACGGGTGCATGTACTTGGATACAAGACCACTGCTGGACACAGCGCTGTACGCGGACAATCTCTCACCCGCGATGGTACAAATCCTTCTTGATTTTGGCGCAAACCCGAATGAATGGCATGGCGAGACAACAGTATGGGGTGCTTTCATCGATTGGTTGGCCATGGGTGGCGCCAACATCTCGAATCCGCTCCGGTATGCTGAAGTCAAGGAAATTCTGGTACTTCTGCTGTCTTACGGGGCACAGCCATGGTTTGTGGTGAATGTAGGGCAAACAGCGGAGGAGGTCATAAGACAGCACTTCCATTGGAGGGATGTCGAGTATTTATTCGGCGCTGCGGTTCATTACCCAGGCAGCTCAGCTTGGAATTGGCGGCTGCTACTTATGGTGTGAGATCCCGTGGACTTGCTGGGGGTATATGATTGCAGCGAATCGATCCTCAGTGCCGGCGGGCATGATGGATGTCTGTATGTGGGATCATGGGAGGGAGGTTAATGGGTCGGGGGCGACGGGTATCACTTTGTGAGTGGAGGTTCGGGGGCAAGGGTCAAAGGGTCGGGTGTTGATGGATATGATGGTGTTGGGGGCGCAGATGCTTTGAGGGTGGGGGAAGAGTCTTGGGTTGGGGTTCTAGCTAGGGAGGTAGGTATGTATGTATGCATGACAAGGATTCACCAGTCTATGAGACACAAAAAGAAATCCGAGGCAAATCCAAATAAAGCCCACCAAACTCATCGAATAAAAAACGACTGAATCCTGTGCCTCTCCTCCATTACATACCGATTGAATTCATCCGTGGTCATAAGGCCGGTCACAAGGCTAGGCCCCACAAACAAATAATGCTCGCTTTCTCTCCGCATCACCACAGGCACGAGAAAGCTCTTCAGCAAGCAGACGACATCACCCTTCAACGTGTTCTTGCCCGTCACGCCGATATACCCAGACGAGGTCTCGTAGAGTCGGCACTCGCCGAGCTTGTTGAGCTCCACAGCAGCATCGACATATGCCTCCTCATATGGACGCATGGGATTGCTATTTGCATCGTATCCGACCGGAAGGCCACGGCGCATCGTGTCGACGAATCTGTCCTCGCTGGTGGTACCGAAATAGGTGTGAGAGAGGTTGGGGCTGTGTCGACAGCAGGCTTGAAGGAGGCGAAAGATGTCGGTGGACCGGTGGATGAAGTCCTCTTCGGCAATGCCCTGGTCGTCGTACCGCCGCAGGAGAGTGCGGAAAAAGGCTCGCAGGGGGTGGACGCCAGAGATGTAGGAATCATGTCGGAGACTGAAATGGTGGAAGAAGTTGATCATAGACCTTTGGCCGCCGATAGGGCCTTGACGCGTGCGGATGACGTCGCTTAAGTGCGTGATGGCTTCGACTTCGACACCGGCGCAGCGGAGCGTGTAGTTCCTGACTATGGCGGGCGGGGCGGAGGGAGATGGGAAAAGTCGGTCGTCAAAGAGGGAAGCGCGGCCTGGCAAAAGAGGTGGGACGCTATCGTCCTGCTGGCTGCGCTCGGGGAAGTTTGGTGCCCATGTCGGTAGGCGCAAGGGGTTGTCGAATCTGCCAATGCCAGCCTCGTTGAGGAAGCTCAAGGCCACAAATTGCTGTGCTGCAGCGGGGCTGCCGCTGGTGGAGTGGTAGAATTCTTTGAACCCCAAGGCAACGTAGTCCCGGTACACTCTACGTACCGACACATGCTTCTCGTAGCAAGGTACAATACTGTGAACCCCCCTTAGGGCTAGAAGGGCGTATATGTGGTCCTTCGGATCCGTGGCTCTGAGTGAGGACCCCCAGCTGGCAATATGCCACCCAATCGCGAGGCGGCCATCCGGTCTTGGTTCCAAGTGGATGCGCCGGGTGTTGGTAATTCGGCTGCACGTCTCTCGGAAACGGTAACAATTCTTCAAGAGGGCCCAGATCGGGACGGGGAGGAATGCGGGACGCTGCAGACTCTCCCACTTTATGCCCACATCGTGAAGAAGCGACATTGACGATTCCAGATCTTCGAGGTCGAGGTACGTGTCTTCGGTGCAGAGAAGTAATGTTCCAGAGAGGACGACTTCCTGCATGATCCAGGCGCGGGTCCAGTATTGAATCTGGTTCAATTCAAGTGCGGCGTAGATTGGGTTCGAGGAGAACCCGACGGGCGTGCCGTCTGGGTTTTGGTAGAGCTCTGGGTGGCGCTGCATCCAGCTGAGGGCGAGGCGTTCCTTGTCGCGGTCTGCAAACTCGCGTGCTGCCATGGAAAGCGTCTTGTAGATGTCGAAGGCTGCGGGAATGTCCACGAGCTCGCCGTTCTTTTTGCGGCAGTCTCCGAGCCAGGCAAGCACAACGTCGGCCTTCTTGTAGAGCAGGCCCATTTGCTGGACTTGACTGCCTCGCTCGGGCATGTCTTGCTGGTTGATGCAGATGGCGTCTGCCCAGAGGCGAAAGCTGGATGGATCCCGGTCAGGGAAGTGTTCTGCCCACGATTTTCGGACGTGGCGAAGCGCGGCGGCGAGGTTCTTCGTGACCGAGACAATTTGGCCATTGACGACAATGCCCTCGACGATGGATGCATCTCCCCAGACATACGAGAGAGCGGCGAAGACAAGCTGGTCCTGGAGCGAGGCAATGGTGAGCTTGCATGACGGAGTCTCGTCGCCTTGCGATATGATTTCGAGCAGCCGGATCTCGGACCTTGCCGGGTTTAGAGGTGTGTATAGGCTGATGGGAGACATGATTGTGTCATTGAGGCTTGTGCTAACTGACTGATGGCGCAACGGGAGCAGTCCAGCGGATTTGTTGGGAGGTAAGTAGGCAGCCCCTCAGTTTGGGTGCATCAAGGTGGCAGTCCACGTGATTGGGCATTTTGATTGGCATTGAGACTGGACTGGACTCGCTGGGTGATGCAAATGGGTGGGGTACAGATGAAACAGAATGCCATGGAATGCACACGCAGTGCCACAAGCACGAAGTTGAACTGGTTTGGCACCTATCTAGGGCAGGAACGAGCAGTTGGCCCCACCCTTCACACCAGTATTTCAGGCAGGGCAAGGAGGCCAGATCTTTTAGAACAATCAAGCATCCTCACAACAGTCTTTCAGGTCCCATCGACCGTTGGTGACATGTGAGAGAATGAATTGTGGCTGTGCACATCTCAGCTGGGGCAGAACCAGGCTCAATTTGGCTACACGCATGCATACCGGGCTGCGAAAGACGGCGCAGGCAATATTGTCGAACGGAGCCTGCGGAGCCTGCGCGGAGCCTGGTCGCCTCACTTTCCCCCCTTCTTTCCGAATTTCAACCCCCCACCCCCACATCTCTCCGTCGGCAATTGCGCATCCATCCCCTTGACTCTTTGTCGCGATGGAAGGCCTCCGCAAGCAAGCTCTGTCGGGTTTCAAACAGCTCAAGTTCATTCCGGCGCCGCATGAGCATGAATTAATTACAATCTCGTCACCGGGCGCTGCCCCCGTCCGGGTCGCCCAGCCTCTGGGCCAGATGCTCCAAGTTTTCAGTCACCGCAAGTACACCCCGCCGACTCTCTGTCTCGTCAAACTGCGTATCCTACACCCAACGCTCGACCAGCTGTCGGGCGCGCATTCCGTCAATGCATCCCAAGATGAGATGATGCAACTCTGGTCACTCTTCGATTTGGACCCCACAGCCCTCCACCTCCTCACCAAGGGCATCCAGGGCTTCAACCAACACCGGCCGCTTTCATGGGACCAAGATGCCGATGCATTTTACTTCATGGCGAGTTCCTACGCCTATAGCATAGTCTGGACCTATCGCGTTGCAACACAGCGAACGAGCGGCGTCGTGGTCATGCGCCACAAGAATATTGCCGGCCGTGATTTCGAGTTGTTCTGGGAGTCCCTACAAAACCAAACCGGCATCGCCCGCCATCCACTGTGCCCCTTCGTTGCACTCGCGATGCAGACCATGGATACTGTATACCGGAGAACACTGGAATCCCAAGGCCAGGTCGCCAGCGTCGAATTCTTAACCGGATTCAGCCCGTTTCACATCGACGGCACTTCCTCCGGCTACAACACCACCACAGCCAACCCACAGAAACCCTCAGACACCGACCGAAGCCTCGAGACCATCACCATCTCCTCGCGCAAAGTCGGAGCCGTCCTCGTCCACCTTGAAGACGACGCGCGCCAGCTGCGCAACCTCCAGCGCGCGACCGACTCGCTCGTCCAAGCCGGATTCCCAGCCATCCCAAACCACACAGGCGAGGCGGCAGAGGTGGCCTCCGCAATCCAAACCCTGCGGCAGCAGATGGGTTCCTGGGAGATCCGCATCAACTACCTCCGTGAACGGGCCAAGAACCAGCTCACTGTGTTGTTCAACCTCATCGCGCGATATGATGCTGCATCGAGCATTGCAATCGCCCGGGCAGCGAAGAAGGACAGTGCGTCGATGAAGGCTATTGCGATTATGACCATGGTGTTTCTTCCGGGGACGTTTTTGGCGGCTGTGTTTGCGGTGCCGTCGCTTCCGGAGGCTGGTCGGGGGGACTTTTGGGTGTATTGGGCTACTGCTATCCCGGCGACGATGTTGGTGTTTGCGGTTCAGTGGATGTGGGGGTGGCTTTCGGGGAAACGCGAGAGCCGTGAAAAGGGCAGGGAGCCGGAGAAGGTCCAGTAGCGTTATATCCGACAGCGTTGAATACTTCTATTGGAAAAATAAAAGATAGGAAGCAGCCTGACAAGCACGAACTCGTGTTCGGATTTTTCATGATAGTGACAGCAGCAGAGTAGCTGGCCATCTAGACCGAAGGCGGCTTTGATAACAAGTCAGGTCCTGCCTCAGCTAAGATGTGCACAGCCAGGTACGTGAGGCTTTTGCCGGGCATTTTACCACCTTCCGCTCTTCGTGTTCATCGCGGGGACTGTGTGCTAGAATCAAGAAAGGCTTCGGTAAAATGTAGCGCGCTAGTTTGTGAGATAGCCTCTGAGCCCCTGGTGTCCGTCAACTTCTACGGTGCTGAGGAGAGGTGCCGGAGGGCATGTATGTGCATCGACAGCAGTCGGACGCCCCAGTGGCACCGGGTGACTGAGTGGCTCTGGTGAAAAAGAATCTAGGGAGAGAAAACACATCGACCTCGTGGGTGGCGCCCCCCTTGATGTCTGGATAGCTACCGTATATGAATCTTAGCACGTGTTAGTAAAACATTGACGATACAACCTAGAAGTTGGAGGTGCATGGGAGGGACTTACATCTCATAGGCTTTGTTGGGGCCTTGGAAACCAATGACGCAAGACTTCTCACGCTGTGGATCGAAGGTTCTTGTTGATGGAAAAAACGAGTGTGTTGATTGCTTCAATCGGTTGGAAGCCGAGGGCTTCCAACCGCTAAATATTGCGTACAATGGGGTAGCTCCATTCCTCCGTTGTTGTGGCCTAGAATGGACCACGTAGTAATTTGACAGAATACCAGCGATCGGTCCGATCGCTGGTATGAAGGCTATTCAGGGATTGGATTCTTGTGACAAAAAGCCATTTCTTGCCTGCAGCTATCAGTTTCACGGCGACAAGAAACGTTGAGAATTGGACACTTACTCCAGAGGTCATAAAGAGCCAAGTTGTGAAAATGCATGTAATTTACCCCCATCCATGCATCATCATTGGTCAGAACGGTCGTCATGCCGCCTCCTAGGAATAGCAACGCCCCGTCCGGCCCAAACGGCACAGACTGCGCCGAGCCTCCGACCAGGGTGCCAAAAGTATTCAACTCTTCCGTCGATGAATTGATCAGTTCGCCACTTGTCAAGTTGAGTGCCATGAGCCCTGGAACCGCGAGCATTGTGTGGTCTCCCACGCTCCTGTCGGTTGTTGGTTTCGCCCACCCGCCCATCCAGTACCCAGCGTCATGGCTCTATGTCCACGCACCGTGGGATGTACGCACATGATCTCTCAATTCCGTGGTCGTTCGCTCCCATGAGCCGCCGCCTGACCCGTCTGCTGCGAACTTCCAGAGCTCTGAGGATGGCGGTGATTTGGCGAAGTATGAGTGACACCGCCGTAGACGTAGGAAGAGGAAACCGAAGGGTGACGCCAGGCGGCCGGGCTGTTGAGGTGGGGGGCGTCTTTGGGCTTGTAGATTGTCCGAAACTCGACCGACAGGCTCGTCCAGGATGTCGCGAGAAAAATGGAGAGCGTACTGTTCACTGTTCCCGCAAAGCTTGTATCAGCGGGAGCAGACCAAGGAACTTCAGGGCGAAACGAAGCGATGCTTGGGCCTGACGCTTTCTGCGTTTTGTTCGTCGACACCTCGCCGCCGTCAATGTAGAGGTAGTCGCCAACGGCAATTCCTTTGTACATTAAGAGCATAAGTCAATTCCGCGCTGATACAATTGTGCTGGGCTCCCCTGAAACTCACCTACAGGAAACACCCTCCTCAGGAAATCCGAAGTCTTGGGTGCATCATCGCGCACAATTAGAGCACGGGATGCCTGCCCCTGCCCCTGTCCCTGTCCCATGACCCTTGCCAGGACGCACGGGAGCCATTGGCCGAGACAGGCGATGACAACAATTAGCGTTCTGGGGCGCATCGAAGGATTGATGATGGCTGCGATGATCGTGTCGGGAAGCCTTAGCTGGATCGGGGAGTGTTTTCTAGCGACGGAGATCGTCGAGGGCAGAGAGAAACAAGAAGTGCGCGTCACGTAACTTGAGAAATGCCCACATCACGTCTGCCTCCGGGGCCAATGTTGCTAGCCCCCTGCACTTGGAGGTTGGTGAGTCTTGGCGTTAAGCATGCAGCCGTGTTCCAACCTCCAATAGCAGCCAGTCGTACCTGCAGGCTGGATCGGGGCTATCGCGCTGCCTGGTCGCCATGCAAATTTGCAAGAGCTGCGTGGATGGGTTGTGACACACCAAGGCGAGCGAGGAGGACGAAGAAATTGTGTGTTCCCAGGCCGATACTTATCGCCTCAGGGCACGAAAACATATTTTGGGGAAATGGAAGTAGCCGGGGGTGGGGTTGGTTGGTCTGTGATTTTGGGAAGGAGCGTAGCATCAGGTCTGACCTACCTACCTTTCTTCGAGCACCGCCCTGCCGAGTCCTCTGCAGCCAGCGTAGCTTTGACCGCCGAAGGATTCGCCGTTGGTCTCATTTCTTCGGCTTTTTTCTTACCCGGACTCTGACCGAAAAGCAAATATCTGCCCGTCATGAGCATCCCCCACAAGCTAGGACAGATATGTCCTCCCACTCCTCCGGCATCTTTCACCAAACGATCGGCGCTAGCTTGCCGCGCCTTCACCCGCATTTGAGACTCGGACTGGACAGTTTAGGACAATTTACCACCGTACCAAGCTGGGAGTAGCCGCCTTTCTTTGTTTCAACCGGAATTGGCCCCAGGTCAGTGACGTCCCGCGGCCACAACCCGACCCGGGACCATGGGATCGGGTCCGACAAGACAAAGACATTCCTGAGACAAAACATAACCCACCTCCACCCATCCGCCACCATCTCGATCATGCAGTCATCTGCGCATGGACATGCATTTGGTGCCGACATGACCAAAATGGACATACCCATCCGGACTCGAGCGGACGACTGCGACTCACTGCAGGACGCCGACACCACACCCGGCGCTTCCGTGCTTCCAGTAGCAAGCATCGGCGAAGAGAGCTTCTGCGAGGGCCGCCAATACCACCACTACCGCTCCGGCCGCTACCTGCTGCCCAACGACCGGGTCGAGCAGGACCGCGAAGAAGTCAAGCATTTCATGCTGCTTCGACTCACCGACGGGAAGCACTTCCTCGCCCCAATTGACGACGCCAACCTGCGCAAAGTCATCGACCTCGGCACCGGCACAGGCACCTGGGCCATGGAAGTCGCCGACCGCTTTCCCTCAGCCGAGGTCACCGGCACAGATCTCAGCCCCATCCAACCAGACTGGTCACCCCCCAACGTCAAGTTCTTCGTCGACGACATCGAAGACGAGTGGGTGAGCGGCAACGACTTTGATCTCATCCACGCGCGCCATGTCTTCCCTTTCATCAAGGACCCCGCCACACTCACCCGTCGCGCCTTCGAGCACCTCGCCCCCGGCGGTTGGCTGGAGCTGCAGGACCTCGGCCACGTCGTACTCTGCGACGATGGCACCATGCCGCCGGACTACCCTATTGCGCGATTCTTTGACCAGATCACCGAGGCCTGGGGCACCTTTGGCGCCGACCTACGCGTCGGGACGAAACTGGAGGACATGTTCCGCGCCACGGGGTTTGTCAACGTTGAGACCAGAGCTTTCAAAATACCTATAGGAGCGTGGTTGCGTGAGGTAAAGGACAAGGAGCTCGGGTTGTCGTTTCGGATCGTGATTGAGATGGTTATTTCGGCGCTGTGCGGGGCGATTGCCACCGTTGAGGGCTGGACTGATGAAGACAGGGATAAGTTTACTGCGAAGTGTGACTCGGCACTGAGGGATCAAGGGGTGCATGCGTATATGTATTGCTATTTTGTGCTGGGACAGAAACCACTGGAAAGATAGGTTGTGTGTACAAAGTGGATGATGGTTAGTAGGATACAGTCTGGTTATCTGCGACAAATCTAAGCACACAAAATTTCCTTTTTCGTTCGTAATCCTAAGCTAAGGTAAGCTGGGGTAAGCTGGGGTAAGCTGGGGTAAGCTGTAACTGATTCATCCTAAACCTCCCCTAATTTTTCCCTAAGCTAAGGTAATCCTACATACCGCCACCACATAGCCTTATATGGCCCTTTTCAATCCCCCCCTAGCCGTGGCTACGCTTCCTACCTACGAACGAGTGAATGGGGAAGGGGTGCCTGTCTGTCTGCCTACCGGGATGTTCTAAAGGAAGGAGTAGTTCTGAGACTTCAGAATTAGAGATTCGGAGGAAGAAGATTATATTATTTTATAGAAAAATATAATTAAGTGGGGTTATATCCCTGCATACATAGGTGAAATGATCGAAAAAAGCGATGGTCCAGTAGCTGTGCCTGAACTTAGCTCCTCGAAAGCTGAGTCCGGTGCAGAAAATAGCCTCTGGTTCTTCAACCCGGCGCCCAATCCAAGATCCGACGTTGGAATGATGTGCCAACTTCCAAGACAACCCGCAACCCAATTAACCTCCGAACCCATCAACCACGGGTTGACAGCTTCTCAATGTTATACCGCGACACAAGCACCCCAAAAGCCATGGACCAATTCCACCACCGATTATATCTTTTGGCACATCTCCCATTCACAAACACATGGCCCAGGGGCTCAATGGCCAGGCCCTGGGTGCTAGCTCCAGATTTTCCAGTACCCTCTGGTAAAGGTGGGCCAGTGAGTATACACGGCGATGGTTGTGACGGGCGGCCAGATGGGTACGCTCTTCCATGAGGCTCTCTTTGCGTACAAAATGGTATCCCAACCTGCGTATCGCATGGTCGGAATGGTCGCACCCGAACGACAGGTGATTTGCGTTAGTGTTGTATATAGATGGTGCAACCAGAAATCATGTCCATCCAACAGCGAATGGAGCGGTCGAAGGGTAAGATTCAAGCTCAGAAGATGTGCTTTGGGTTGTGCCGAGAATAAGACGGCGACGAGCATGGGCTTGATATGGTCTCTCCAAGACTTGCAGACTCTCTGAGCCCTGACGGCGGTCCGTATCTCTGTATCGTGGAGTATCCTGCACAACAGCTCGGCAACATGAAGAGGGGAACGCATCATATCAGTCGTAAGCCTATGTCTACGCTCAAGATGTTAGCTCATGTTATGACGAGCTAAAGCCCGGGTATAGAATTTTTATACGTTGCTGGGATTTGGAGAGTTGTGCTAGCTGAGGCCCCGCTGTGTGGCGTGTAAGAAAGGGGACTCCGCGTCGAGTTCCGTTGTCACGTGCTTTCGGCGCGCACACGTCTCATCACCATGTGCAATCCATTTATGCACTGCGTGCACTATATTCATACACTGTGTGAACTAGATGTATACACCGCGCGCATCGTATTCACGCACCGCCCACGCAACATTCATTCGCACACACCCGCCAAGAGTTTAGCTGAGGCGCGTGCTACCATTTGACCGCTCCAACAATGCGGGGAAATACAATGCAGCGGGAAACTAGTGGAATGCCAAATGTATTTTGTTTGCCAGGGTGATCGGGGATCTTGAACGCATTCATGTTCTTTGGGCGTAAGCAAACCAGAAGTTTTCACCGAAGGCCGATTAGCGTGGACCTTTGATTGGTCGGCGGTTGCCGTTTAGCGACACGTCATGCAAAGACGCGTCGCAGTGCGTCGCAGTGGACGCAACGTCAGCCGCCAAAATCACCAATGCTCGCTCATTCAGATGGGCGTTGTCTTGGGAAGTCGCGGCAAGGACAAGCTGGACACAAAAAAATCTGTGAGTTATCTATAATATCTTGTGATGAGGTAAAGGCTGTTGCAGCGCGGCCCTACCGCTGAACCCCCCTTGCGGACACGGCACCATCAAGTCTCCATGCTCCCTTGATGCCAGCAATGTCTACTCACTTCCTCTCCGGTCGGCACATCGCGGTTGCGGGTGCGGGCATGTCTGGGTTGTCGTTCGCCATTGCGCTGCGCAAGCTCTGGCCGGCATCCGTCGCGCCGCCCCACATCACCATATTCGAGCGGGACACCCAAGAAGACGCAGAAGGGCGCCAGGGTTACAGCTTGTCACTCGCCGGCTACGACGATACGGGTGGACTTGTGGCGCTAAGAGACCTAGGCCTCCTCGACGAGATACTCTCCCATACCATTACGGGCTTGGAGGGGACGGGCTGTTTCAAGATCTGGGACAGCGACTGGAAGGAGGCGATGAGCGTCCGCTTCCGTCCAGCAAAGGGGCTGCCGTCGTCGGGCATCCGTGTGGCGAGGAAAGATCTGAGACACACCCTTCTCGCTGCCGTCGTGGATGAGATCCGCTGGGGCACTGCATGTGTATCGGCGGCAAAGACCGAAGACGGAAGGGTTAGCATTCAGCTCGCGGGAGCCAATGTCCGCCCTGATGAGTCAACCTTGCAATGCGACTTCCTGGTAGTTGCAGATGGCGCGAGCAGCAAGATCAGGGCGAGTCTCCGCCCCGATGATGTCCTGCAGTTTGCGGGAGCGATCCAGATGGTTGGCATTGCCTCGTTCCCAGACGGAAACCCCCCCCAGCTGCGCGACAATTGGGGGATGCAAATCTCCAGAGGCGATGGTGTCAGCTGCTTCTACTCCCCAGCAGATCGCAACAACGTTCTCTGGTCGTTGAGCTTCTTGGAACGAGACGAGCGACCGCGAAAAGAGTACAACTCGCAACAAGAAATGCAAGCTTTGCTTGAAGAAGCGCGTGAGAGGGGAGCCAAACCACTTGGCCCACAATTCAAAGCCTTCGTCGACGCTACTGAGAACCCCAAGGATGTGGCTTGTCTCTCCGCGCGGGACAAGAAACCGATCCGGCATGACCCTGATGAGGCGGCTATCGTCTTCATCGGCGATAGCAACCATGCTGTCAGTCCCTTTGCAGGATATGGAGCAAGTCTTGCGTTGAAGGACGGTTGGGATCTCTCGCAAGCGCTCGTTTCCTCATCTACAGCCAAGGAAGCGATTCAGAAGTACGACGCTATTAGCTTCCCAAGAGCATCAAAGGTTTTGGATTCGTCAAGGTGGAGGATCAAGTACGGACACAGCACCGGGCTGAGGTACCTTTTCTTTCGAGCTATTCTGACTTTGGGAGGATATATGTTGTGGTTAACTGGAAGGGGTTGAAAGAATGAAGGGTAGGGAACCGGAAGGGTTCGTCTCTTCGCTGGCGAGTATGCAGTGGTGGGCTGCGCACATCGCCACTCTATGTAAAATTATCTCTAGATCTGGCGTCGGGCCCCGGGTCCCTCAGCCATGGTCTTCTGCTTAGGCCCTAATTGCATAATTCTCCCCTCGGTTGATTCCGAACAAACGGCAAGTCTTACACTCTTGGAAACAACTTGCATGACATTCGGTGAAGAAGCGTAGCATAAGGGATACTACTGCGACGGGAAATATTTGTTAGGATAGGGATTATCTTTGTCCTCGTTGCCTCGCACAAGTCCTGTCAACTCGACAGAGTCCAGAAGCTTTGTCAGATCTGGGTGGATCTTGCCAGTGTGGTAGACTGACAAAGCCACAAGAGCGTGAACTTCTGCCACGGCAGGCCACTCTACCGTCGTATTATCCGGGGTCATCGCAGTGCTCTCTGGTCCATTTGTAGATATCTTTCGAGTTACTGATTCTCTGAGACTAGGTTGAGGCGTAACTTTTGAGCTTCGTCCAAAGAGGGTGACTCTTGAGGTCGAAATTATTCTATGGGATGTCTGACTGCGCAAGGGTGCCGGCAACCCTCTAACACGGTCATTGGACCAGTGGTGACCAATGAAAGTCTGGCGTCTGAGGCTGTCCAGGAAATTTCTTGCCAGCGCCGTGAGAGATCGCCATCGTCGAGCGTGTCTGTTTATAGCACAATAGTAAGCAATCGCCACCTGAAATAACTGAAGCGAGACAAAAAGTGGCGCGTTTGCAAATGGTCTCGCCCTGGCAGAGAAATACGTCAAAGTCATTGCAAAGAAAGAGCCAGACCGCCAGCCCTCAGCAGTCACACAGATTCAAGTTTTCAACCATAACGGCTTCAAGGAGGGGATAGAGATCCGCTAAAGGTCCGAAATTTGCGTCTTGATCATGATTGAGGGCTGCCTACATTTTTGTAGATGGATTTGACTTGTTGCTAAAGAGGTCGTCAATGTCCTCATGCTCATCGTTTGATCCGCCCCATACGGTTCTCGGTCTCAGTGCCGAGTTTGGCAGTCGGCTCACGGCAGCTGGATTCAGCTGCGATAAGGCCAAGACGGCCACATACGATTCCAATTGGTTGGGTTTTTTTCGGTCGAGTGTTCGACGCAGTAGGCACCGCCAGGGTCCGCACCTGGGGCGAAACAGATTCATACGTCCGTCTCTCCACCCTCCTCACCTGTCACAGATTCTGTCGGTCTCCCTTCTCCTCCCTCCAGCGATCCCACGGCCTCGACGCTGAACCGTTACATAATAGACTCAGGTTTCATGTACTGCGTCGGCAAGGGTTACCATTTTCAAGAATAGGGACTGGTTTTAGCCATCTTTATATATGGGACCAATTCTGGGCCCATTCGGCTAAAGTTGAAGCAATTCATTATGCTGTGGCGCAGCCTGCCGAAAACGGTAATTAGGGTGAGTAAAGGTGAGTAAAGCCTAAGCAAATCCAGAGCAGGGACTGAGCCGAGACTGAGCTGGTTAAGTCATGTCACGTGGGCAAGGTATAAAAAAAGAAATTTTATGTGCCCAGATTTGTTGCACAAAACATAAAAATCGAATAGTGTCCCTGACGAGCTGTCCCTCTGACTTTACGTAGTCGGGTCGAAGGCGTCACAGTTGTTGAACCCACAGGAGTGGTCCTAAATGAGGCAGAATTATGGAATGTCTTTTGTCCAACCGGCGGAAAGCGGCGAAACCTTCCACAAACCTGCGAGTTGAAGAAAGGTGGTGGGGATAATTGATTGAGGGAAATGCCCCGCCACCGCTCCCTTGTGCTGTTCCCAATCACGCCCTCACCTCAGTCCTGGTTTACATACAATACTTAACAAATCACATCGGATATTCGCGCAATGAATCCCGGAATGGCGTGAACACGGTACCGAAGGTACTTTGGGCGCGGTTCATGAGCCAGGGTAGGCGACCACAGACGCAATTTTGGAAGCCAAGTCACTCTTATAATTTCTACAGTAAAATACTTCTAAATAAAAGACCTGACACATCACACACAATACAATAAACCATCAGGCTCAGTAAATCTACCACAATGGCCGACGGCGCACACCCGCGCCTTTCAATTTCGAACCTTCTCAATCCAGTCCCGGAGAGAGCAATGCAGCCAACTATAAGAACCGGGTTAAGCAGCTGAGATTGAGGAGGACCTCAGATTACACTTATAATTGGACTTCTAGGATGGGGCCGACATTGTGCTCGTGTCCACGATGACTTAGATGATCATCTGCGCATAAAGTGCATAAAGTGCATAAAGTGCATAAAGTGCATAAAAACGCTCTGAATCACCGGACTATTATTGGTTTGAGCTGTCCGCAAAAGAGAGTGAAATGATATGACGACCGATTTATTCTCTGGTTTGACACTGTTCGTGGTGATAAGGTAGGTAACTGAAGTGGAACTGATTGAAACATACGTATACTCATACACAACACTCCCTTATCCAGACAAAACCCCCATTCTACTCAAAGCCATCTAGTTCTAACCGAACCCACCGGTATTCAAAAAGCCAAGCCCAACTCCATCATGCCTAATTTACAACAAACCCATTAGAAATTAGCACCCAACCCTGCACACACTCAAATCCCACTATCATCCTGCTCCCAAACCGGCGTATGCAACCCCCAACTCTTACAAACATCCCTAAACTGCCTCTCCTCCCCCTCGGGAATCTTCATCGCGATCTCCTTCTGATCCTCCACAAACTCCAACGACAACCCTTGACTCGCGTGCCACGCAATATGACAATGCACCAGCCACGCGCCCGGATTATCCAACAGGAACCCCATGGCTAGATACCCACCGCCCGGCAGCGTCGCTACGTCTCTCCGCGTGGGATTAACCGTGTTGAAATTTGTTGTTGTCCCGTCCCACCGGCCAGTTTTCTGAGCAAGCACCCAAAAGTCGTGACCGTGCAGGTGGATGGGGTGTGCGAGGTTGATGGTGCCTACGTCCTGGATGATGAGGACGGCCCACTTGGGGGAGGCGGTGGGAGAGGAACGCCTGATGGGGACGACGTTGTAGGGGGTGGGAAAGATGGATTCGTTGTTGAATACGTGCATTATGGTGGGGTTTTTCCAGTTGAGGACGAGGGAGGAGGTGTTGATGGTCCAGTGGAAGACGGCGCCGGTGGTGAAGTTGAGGTTTTCGAGGACGAGGTTGGGAGGGGGGATGTTGGTCACGTTGAGGGGGAGATAGGGGACGGTGGAGGCGAGGGGCTCGTCGAGGCAGTGCGTGGAGGGGGTGACGGTGGAGGTTGTGGTGGGGAGGGCGGTGGAGGAGGTGTTGTAGCGGACGATGCCGGTGATAGAGTTGACATTGGCGTTAGGCGCGCAGCGGTTGACCCAGCCGCCGTGGAGCCAGTATTCAGAGAAGGCGGGGGTAGGTAGGGCTTCCATAATGACGTCGTATTGTTGGCCGATCGTAATCTGGAGGCTGTCGGTCGGGTAGCTTTTGATGGGCACGAAGTCGTTGGTAATGACGGTGAGGGAATGGCCGTTAATGGAGAACTGGAAGACGCCGTCGATGGCGACGTTGACGAGCCGGAGGAGGTACTTTGTCTTCGGCTTGAAGACCATTTTAAACTTCTTGCCGCGGCCGGTGCATTTCGGGTCGGTCGACCCCGTGCAGTCAAAATTGTTGGTGCCGTTGATCAGACTGCTCTCGAGAGCCGGAGCGCGGCCGAGTTTGGCGGAGTTCCAGCGGTTGAAGGTCTTAATGTGGGACTAATCCTGAAGGAGAAGAGTGCCGAGGTCTTCGTCATAGTCACCGTTCGCCGGGCCGTTGATGATCATGCCGCCGAATAGACCCTCAGAATACTGAAGCGAAAAGTGAGAGTGGTACCACGAGGAGCCGTACTGCGTGGCCCGGAACTCGTATGTCATGCTCTCGCCGGGGGCAATGGGACACTGTGTAACACCAGGCACTCCGTCGGCCAATAGCGAGTTGAGCTGCCTTACACCGTGCCAGTGAATGGCGGTCCCGTTGTTCACCATCCTGTTTGTGACATGGACATTGATTTTGTCGCCCCAGTTCGCGATAATCGTGGGGCCAGGGATTGTGCCGTTGAAGGTCATGCACGTTCGGTTGTAGCCATCTGGGGCGCATGGCCCTTCCTCGGCCGACAGCCAGTACTCGGCGGTTCTGCCCGTATCTGGTGTAACCTCATAGTAGTTTGTATCTAGAGAGTATTCGCCCCAGCAGTGGCGAGACTTTGGTGTGTTCTCGCAGGCTTTGCGGGGCTTGAGTGTCGGCTCGTGAGTGAGCTGGACTGAATCGTGATATGGAATGATGGAGGCGAAAGTGCCCACCGCAAGGGCAAAGACCGAAGCGAGTGACTGCTTCATGGTGACTGAAGCGGATAAGGAGATGAGCAGAGAGATAGAGATGTGACTTGGTGAAGCAAGACACCAACTGGAGGGGGTGGGAGATGAGATCGAACTCTTATATCTGACAGAGATGCAAGAACGCTTAGGCCGATGATACCTCGGATTCGAAGGGATGGAACGTTAAGTTGAGGAAGATCAAAGTTTGATGAGATGTGAGCCCAAAGGTCAGCACCTTGCAGCCATGTGTTCCATCCTTGGCCCTGTCTTGATGGTCCGCTGTGGCGGTGGTCGTGTCTTGATCGAGTCGCGAAGGGCCTTCCCACGTGGTGAGACAGACAAGCCTTGGGTGGTTGTGTTGGGTATGGGGGAGCTAAGCAAGGCATAATCCGTGTTATACGAAAGAATCCCATAGCTATGAGCTGGCAGGAGGGCAGGGCTTATGTGGAGTTGTAGGGGAGACACATGTCGAGATGCAGTAGTTGATGCAGGCAGCCCCCCCGCAACGTGAAAAAAACATTGGACGATTTTACGTCGGCGGTGCCCCTTCAGCCCCCCCCCCCCCCCACCCGACGCGGAAAACGCCGCCCGG
>Ga0247758_1000869_pt1 | contig 25723 bp, 49 predicted proteins | sample UWRJL156409C4_FD_180950 | JGI IMG/M metagenome (GOLD analysis project Ga0247758, IMG submission 180950) | Plant litter microbial communities from Arlington Agricultural Research Station in Wisconsin, United States - UWRJ-L156-409C-4 | ecosystem: Environmental > Terrestrial > Plant litter >... | reverse complement strand
GCTCGCGGACCGTCAGAACCTCGCCCTGCACCAGCACGCGGCCCTTGGCGGCCGGGACAGGCTTGGCGTTTGCCATCTCCAGCGCCTTGGCGGCGGCCTTCTCGGCGGCGATCTCCGGGGCGCGCTCGATCCGGTCCAGCAAGGACCCGAGGAACGAGGCGGCTTTCTCCGAGATGTCGCCCCACTTGACGACCTTGCCGACGATGTCCAGCGCCGTGTATTCGTCCCGGCTCAGCTCCTTGAACTTCGGAGCGCCGTCCTCCTCGTCGTCGCTGTTGCCCTCGTCGCGCCATGCCTTGTACGCGGCGGCGTGTGCCTTCCGGGCGGCGATGTCGCCCTCGTAGAGGTCCCAAGCCTTGGACAGGCCGAGCTTCTCCAGAATGGCGGCGGCCTTCCGCTTACCGGCGGCGGCCTCGTTGGCCTTCTTGACGTTCTTGCGGAACGCTTCGATGCCTTCGCATTCCAGCTTCTGGGCGCAGTCGAGACCGGCCTTGATGTAGCTGTTAGATTTGGCGTGATAGAACGACGCCGAATAGATCGCGTTGACCGAGCCGCAGATGTGGCACAGGCCACCGTGCTCGTGCTGCGAATAGCTGCCGCCCGATTTCTTCATGTGCTCGACCTTGTACTTGCGCTGTTCCGCGAGGAACATGGCAGCGCCGAGCGGGTCGCCATCGTTGGGCAGATAATCGAACGCCACGAACTGGTAGTCGGCGGGCTCGATCACGGCGGGGCGGTGGATGTCTTTACGGGCCATCAGGGCTCTCCTTCGCCCGTAGATGTAGGACGAAACGGCCTATAGGTCAAGGGGGCCTATGGAGATTATTTCAGGTTTTAGTCAGCCTTTTTCCTGCCGCCAATAGATCCCGAGAATTAACCACTGCATATAGCGGTGGAAGGCGTTGGGCTGGCGGCCTTCGGGCAGGGTGAAGGCGATGGTGCCGGTCACGTCGAGACCGGGATTGCCGCCGAGATAGCCACACCAGCGCGTCGTCATGACTTCTTGTCCCGTTGTTTCTTCCGGAATACCGCCATCCGATCCTTGACGCATTCCAACAGGAGAGCGGTGACCTTCTCGTCGCTGCAGCCGTCGTTGTCCTTGACCGCGAACAGAAGCACGCCGCTCACCACGGTTTCCAGCATCACCATGATGTCGGTGGTGTCGCCGCCCGCCTCCAGCACCGGCCGAATGATTGATTCGACGATGAGCGGGGCGTGGTGGTTGTGGACCTCGGCCGGGGTCATGACGCGCCTTCCATTTCTCCGACAGCGGCGAGCAGGGTGCGGAATTGCCCGGCGGTCAATTGCCGGTGCGCCATCGGCGACCCCTTGGTGAGGATGAAGTTGTCGCCGAACTGCTGGAACGAGCGACTGCGCGCGAACGCGACGAACGGCTCGACCGCGTCGCGCAGCATCAACGCCTGAACGATCATGTCGCGTTGCTGGCTGGTGAAGGCGACGCAGACGTCGCCCTCGTGGTCCGGGGTCTGCTCGGCGAGGTACTCGGCGATGTGGGCGCATGTCGTCATGTCAGTTTCACCGTGCGCTTGGTTTCGATGAACAGATCCATCGGCTCCTCCTCGGCGAGCGCGCGATAGTCGGCGGCGATCTCTTCCATGGTCGCGATCTGGCGCTGGGCTGCTTCCAGTTTCATGGCACCCTTTTGCACCAGTCGCGGATAGGTGCGCCTGCGAAAGATCACCTCACGCTCGGCGCACTCCATTTTTTCTTTTGTGGTTGCCACGGCGGCCTCCTATGCATCCGGGATGAACTGCATCGCGACTTCGCGCTGGGTGGCGAGCGCGCGCAGTGCTTGGTGGCCTTCCTCGCGGGCGAGCTTCTCCAGCGCGGGGAAGCCGGACTCGATGCTGTCGAGGACTTGCTTGCGCGTCGCGCGTTTGCCTTCGGCGAACCACAGCACCTCAACTGGCAGACCGAGGGAGAACAGAATGCCGGGCTGTCCGCGCACCGGATTGAACGGGCGGAAGGACTTTGTGATCCACACGCAGACCGCGCCCGGATTTCTCTTCAATCCGAATCCTGCGGGCTCTTTGAGTCCGCCCGGCATGCCTTTCTCGTTGCGGACCATGTTCGGTCTGCTGAGAAACGGGCAGATGCGGGCGCTAAAAATTTGGCAATCTCGATGGCCGCTTGGCTCGCTGATGACGCGATTCACGGCACACATGGGTCCGATGACGAAGGCGTGGAAGGCCGCCGACTTCGGCTGCCCACATACCCAGCACAGATTCTTTTTGACGGCAGTCATGATCTTGTCGGGATTGACGACGCGGAAGTCGGGAATGCCGACGCCGTCTTCGCAGGGTTTGCCGTCGCGGTCGAACCACGTCACGAACCAAGGCGTCGGCCAGCCGAGAGGACTGACGGGGAGCTGCTTGATTCTGGCGGGCATGTTGAGGACATCGACCGACTTGTTGTAGCGGGAGAGGGTGGTTTGCTCGCTCATGCGTCGCCCCCATTGCTCTGCCGGTCCAGCTCGCGCAACAGGTCGATGATTTGCTGAAGGCCTTGCTTGCCGAGACCCTCCAGCTTGCCCAGCGCAACCGGGCCTGCCGCCTTCAACTGCTCGACGGTGGTGATGCCTGCATTGTCGAGGATGTGCATCACCCGCGTCGGCAGCTCCAGCGCGTTGGGCTTTTCGAGAGCGCCTTCTTTCCACCAGTCGCCGTTGACGTGTTTCTCTGCGAGGTTGGCGAGGTTCGTGGTCGTCGTGGTCTGTCCGCTCATGGTTTTACTCCGTTACATTAACCCCCGGTCGATCATGGCTGCGAGCTGGTAGCCCTCTTCGCTGCAATGCACGTTCCAATATTCCGGCTCGACGCCGGTCATGCGCTCGACGTGGGCGAGGCCGAGATCCACCAGCCGGTCGAGCGATTTGCCGTTGCATTCGCCGAGCTGGTTGCGGTCCTCGCGCGCGAGCCAGACCAGCAGGAATCTTTCCTCGCGGGTGAGGTCAGCCGTCATCGCGCGACTCCCGCATATGCTTCAGAATGTATTCGGCGATCTCCTCCTTGCTGCTCTTACGGATGGCCGACCATCGCATCTCGATCTGCAGCAGCTTGTCGTCCATCACGACGCCGAACGTGATGCTGTCGCGCGTGCGCGCCGCGTCGAGCCTGCCAAATGGATCGGCGGCGTCGTTGTGGCCGTCCGCAATTCGCTTGAGCTTGGCCGCGATCTGGTCGGCCTGCGCCTTGAGCACGCGGAGCGGGGAGCGGGCGGTGGTCATGCGCGCCTCCTACAGACGACGCGTCGCGAGCACCGAGGCCTCGACCGCAGTCAGCTCCCAGACTCCGAGGATGACCCAGAGGTCACCGTGCTTCGAAAGACGGCGCAGCAGAAACGGATCGACGGGCGGAGCCTTCTGCCAATTCGCCTCCCAGAGGATGTGATAATTTTGCAGGGCTCGCTTCGGCCGGAGATTCAGCGGCGGCAACGGCACGAGGGCCTCGGCGTTGCGCCAGCCCGCTTTGCCGGTGAAGGTCCCGGCCGGGAAGTCGAAGGTCAGCGCCTTGGACCGCCGGAGCGAGGTGGTCATCGAGGCCCCGCCATCGCCGCGCATGGTCAGGCGGAGCAGCTTGGCGTCGGCGCGGGCGAGGGCGAGGTTCGGCAGACCGACGTCGTTGACGCCGCCGGTCGCGACGGATTCGATGGCCCGGATGACGGTCTTGCCTTGGGCAATTTTCGCGTAGGCCGCCGCGATCTCCCGGTCGATGGGCTGCGACCAGTGCCGGTGCTTCTGGTACGCGCGCCAGAGGTCGCGGGCCTGCTCGCGGGTGATGGTGTTGATCGGGACATGGTGCATCGCAGCCTCCTTTCAGGGACCGTTCGGCAAACTCGTTTTGAGGCTGGGATGCCACGCCAGATATGAGCGTGAACGATGCGCGAACGCGCAGAAGACAGAAGACAGGCAGAAGACATTTAGATCTGAAACGAGACGAAACGGAAAAGAACACGACGATACGAAACGGCGCAAAAAGCCAATGAAATCAGGCACAACTCGAAATAAGACGGAAGAGAACGAAACAGGACGAAACGCCCTGCACATAACTCCAAAACCGGGGGTCGCAGGTTCGAGCCCTGCCACTCCTGCCAGTCTTTTCAATGACTTAGTGGTGCTGCCCTGCAGCGAAAAGGCCCGCAGAAGACAGCACAGAAGACAATTCAAAAAATCCGACACCAAAACGCACGAAGCCGGGCCTTGAGCCCGGCTGTTTTTTTGGCTGGTGGCGCGCTCAGCGGTCACGCAACAGCCCTCCCAACAGCGCCGCGCCTTCGGCCCCGGCCTCGACCGTGTTCTCGACATAGATCTGCAGGCCGATGGCCGGATCGGAGTGGCCGAGCTGGCCCTGAATCTGCTTGGCGTTCTTGAAGGCGGCCCACAGCATGGTGCCGGTGGTGTGCCGCCATGAGTGGACCGGCGAGATCTTCTTGCCCTCGCCGGGCACGATGCCCGCTCGCTTGATCAGCCGGGTCATCCGCTTGGTGATCAGCTTGGGCTCCATCGGCAGGCCGCCCGGACCGGGAAACAGCAGCAGCGGGTCGCGCTGGTAGCCCTTGCCCCATTTCAGTGCCGCCTCCTTGACCCGCGCCCGCTGCAGCCGCAACAGCACCATCAGCTCGGGCGGTACGACCAGCTCGCGGATGCCCGCGTCGGTCTTGGCCCCCTTGATGATCACCTCGCCATTGTCCAGCTCGACCACGTTGCGAAACACCGAGATCTTGCAGCTCTCCCATGTGACCGCATCGTCGGCGAGCCCCGCAAGCTCGCCCCGGCGCATCCCAGTCACCGCGAAGGTCCCCGTCATCACAAAAGTGTCGGGATCGCAGATCTTGTCCTGCGCGCGGTCGAACAGCTCCATCACCTCGTCCTTGGTGAAGGGGCGGACCGGGGTCTTGTATTTCTTGCCCTGCACCCGTGGCGCGTCGGCGTCGGCGGCCGGGTTGGCGGAAATCAGTTTTGCTTTTTTGGCGTCGCCCAGCGCCTTGTGCAACATGCGATGGACGTGCAGCACCGACCTTTTGGTCAGCGGCCCGGTCGCGCCATCGCGGAGCAGCTTGCCGTCGATCAGCAACTGGTCATAGGCCTTGTCGAGGTGCGGCGTGTCGAGCTGCGACAGCGGTCGATCTTTCTTCAGGCCGCGCTTGGCAATCTCGATGTTGCGGCGGTAGCCGTCCGCCGTCTTCGGCGAGATCGGATTCTTCTTGTCGGCCTCCTTGGCCACGATCCACTCGTCGAGAAATTCAAACGCCGAAATCTTGCGGATCGAGCCGACGCGGCGCGCTTCGATGTTACCCTCGACATCACGCTTGTGCGCCTTGGCCTCCGCAGAGCTGTCGAATGACTTGCTCTCGCGCCGCCGATCAGCTCCGTCGCCGACGCGCCAAGTGACACGCCAGACGTCGCCATGATCGCGTTTTAATTTCTCAATGGATGCCACCTAACTCAATCTCCTTTATCTTCATCGCGCGGGGTGAGGCCCATCAGCTTGGCAACGCGCTCGGCTTCGGCCGGGGTGATGCGCTCCAACCCGGCCCATGGGACTGTCGCAATTGCACCGTCGCGAACCGCGCGCCGGACTTGCCCGACAGGCAGACTGTAGTGCTTGGCGAACGCCGGGATTGTAAAGCCAGCCCCGGAACGGGACCGGCGCTTTTCCACCGTTTGCGCCTGCATGTTGATCTGCTCCTTTACCTATACGCTACTCGTCCTCATAGGTCAAACCGACCTACCGCCACTTGAATCATCAGTGCTTTTTGGCCAGCGGCGCGATGTCCAGTCCCGCCGCCAGCCAGTTCGCTTAGGCCAGCCGCTCGATCCGACGCGCCTGATCCTCGTTGCTGATCGAGCCACCGCAATCGCACGAGAAGGCGTGCGCTTGGTCCACCGTCAATTCAAAGAACCGCAGCGCGCCATCAATCGACGTCCGCTCGTTCAATCCCTGTGCCTGAAACACCGGGTCCGCCGCCGCGATGCCGAGCGCGGTGGGGCAGTTGGGTCCGATCTTGATGTCCATACGCTGCCACGCGCTCATGTACTCCAGCGCGTGATAGAGCACGACGGGCCGCTCCGCTGCCCGGATCAAACCCGCCCAGTGCATCAGCTTCTGGCGGCGCGTCATCTTCGGGGTAACCGGGACGGCACTGACGAGGTCAACGATATCGACGTGTTTCATGGCAGTCCTTCCTTTCGGGCGGCTTGAAGTTTTGTCCCGGACCTCTCCGCCGCCGATGAGAGGTCGCGTCCCTTCATCTCCTGCATCTCCACACTTTCCTGCTGCCCTGCTTGAACCATCGCTTGCCCTTGGCGCAGATTCCCTCGCGCATTGACTTTTTCTTTTTCTCGACCTTGACCTCCTCGGTCGGCACCAGCGATGGCATCTTCGCGGGCGGGGGCAGGGCGCGCTCGCTGCGCGGCAATGGTCCCTGCGCCATCACCGGCAGCCGGTCCTGTTTCAGCAGCGGCTCTTCCGACAACGCGTCCTCCCAACGCTCGTCAAATCCCGCAGGCTTGACCGGCTTGGAGAGCTGCGCCAGCGCCGGGGTCTCTCGCGATCCGGTGACCACTGCCAGCGCGATGCCGCCCCACGCCACCGTCGCGGCGAGGAGGAAAGTTGCCCACAATGGCGGTGCCTCCAGTCTCACGTCCTTTTCTCCCCCTCACGCGTCCGGCGAGCTTTCGAGAAAGCGCACCAGCTCGTCGCGCAGAATAAAAGTTCGGCGGCCGACTTTCTTGAACGTGATCTTGCCGTCACGTTCGATCCGATACAGCATCTGCCGCGAGATCCCGCAGACCTTCGCGGCCTCCTTGACCGTGTAGGCGAGGCGTTCCAGCGGCGCGGTGCTGTCTTCGTCGATCATTGCTTCTTGGCTTCCATCCATTGCAGGATCTCGACCTTGCGCCAGCGTCGCGGGCCACCCGGCAGCACCAGCATTTTTGGAAACGTCGGATCGCCCGCGAGCAGGCGGTCAAGCGTCGAACGGCTGATCTCCAATATTCTCATGATCCATTCCGCCGTCACGGTCTGGGCCTCGTCGTCTACTCCGTCGTCATGGTTGTTTTTCTTTTTCATGATCCCGCGCGCTCCTCTCGCGGAGATTTGCCTGTCCCTTGTCGAGGTGCGCTTTGACAATCCGGCGCACCAGTTCAGGCATCTTCAGTTTGTTCATTACTGCCAGTAGCTCCATCTGCTCGTAGTCGTGGTCGTCGAGTGCCGCGACGATCTTGCGCCGCGCCATTAGTGCTGATCGTTCTGTAGGGGTGGCGATTCCATCCGCTGCCGATATTTCACCCGCAGGCGCACATAATCGAGCAGGGCGTCGATGGCCTCGTCGTTGTCGGCGATCTCGTCGATATGGTGAGCCAGCAGGCTGACCAGAGCCTGCATCCTGTCCTCCGGCTGCAGCGGCCACAGCATCATGTTGGTGGCCTCGCAGAAGATGCGGACGCTGATGGGATCGCTGCGCCACGGGGTGAAGACAAAACTATGCGCGGGCTTTGCACTAACCATGGTGTGCCATCCTCATCGCGTCCTGCAGATCCAGCAGCGCCAGCTTCACCTTGTCGGCGTCCCGGTGCGAGCCAGCGATGATCGCGCCCGTGAGCACGGCGAATGCCGCCTTGATCTGGACCGCGACGTCGGCGGCTTCCATCTCGGCAATCAGGCGGTCACGTAGATCGTTCACCGCCTTCTGTTCGTTCGGCACGGTCAGCATCGGGCATCCTCCTTGATCGTCGTTTCGGCGGTTTGGCTGCGAGCGCTTCGCGTCCTTTCGGCGTCAGCATCCATTTGTAGTATTTGAACTGGCCCACCGGCTCGTTGGTCAGCTCACCTTCCTTCAACATCAGTCGCCGCATGCGCGTCGTCGGTGCCCTGCGGCGGATCACCGAGTCCGGCCCGAACGTCTCGTGGTCGAGAAACCACTGCAACGCGTGATATCGGGCCGAGGTCGGCATCGTCAGGCCGCGCGATCTGCCGCGATGACGTCGAGTTCGTGACCGAGTTGCTGAAGCAGCTCGTGGCCACGTTGCGTCTCGCGCATCGCCTGCACGCCGAGCAGATGCAGCTTTGTCATCTCGGTCTTCACCTTGGCGGCCTGCTCGACCACCATCTGCTCGATGCTCTTGGAGTTGTCGCGCAGGCTGACCATCTCGTCGATCCAAGCCGACGTGATCTTATCGACCGAGGCCAGCATTAGATCATGCGACCGCTGTTCGAAGGCTTCGGCTCCGTCGTTGACGCGCTCCACCACGGTGCGATGGTGAATCTGGCTCGCCAGTTCGCGGATCTGGCTAACGGTGTCGTCGAGGCCGGAGGTTGCTTCCGCGTTGGCTACTATGTCGAAGTTGTGCCCGTTCTGGTGGGTCATTTGTCCGTCCTTTCTTTAGCTCCGGTTCGATCATCCACCCGCCGCCCGGTTACCTTCTGCTGCCCCTTTGCTGGGGGCCAGCTTTCGGGGTCAGCCCAAAGGCGGACGCCAGACGGCGGGCTTCAGATCCCCTGATCCTTTCGGATCAGAAGCTCGTGACTGCGGTGTGCAGCCGGTCTCTTACAGTTTCGTTCGGGATCAGCGGGAGCACCCGCCGGATGACGTGTTCTTTCGCGTCGTCCCAGAAATGATGCAGCTCTTCGTCGCGCATCGAGTGGCGCGACATCGAGTTGACGGCGATGACATGCTTGCCGTCGAGGTCGCCGACGATGTTGAACAGGCCGCAATAGACGAGCAGTTGGGCGCGCAGCCATTCCGGGCTCTGACCGATTTCCTTGGCCAGATCGCGCATGGTGGCGAAGACGCGACGGTGATAGATCGGATCGCGATCCCACGAGACCTCGACGTCGAGCGTCTCGCCGACGTGAGCGGTGATCGCCTTCGCGCCATCATCCATTGGCAGCAGGATGCCGCCCTTGCCAACTGAAAACCGCCCGCAAGTCATTTCTGCTCCCCGCCCAACAATTCCATTTTCTTTTCGCTGACGGCCTTCTTGATGTTGCCGAACACTTTCTCGGCTTCCTTCTGGCACCCCTCCAGACCATCGGCGTTGGCCGCGAGCCACGCGTCAACGGTGTCGATCTCCGGCGCGGCGCGAACGCAGGCGACCAGACGCACACCCCAGTCGTACCATTTCTCGTTCGGGTCCTTGGCCAGCGCCACCGGGTGATCGAGCACCTCGCCTGTCTTGGCGTCGTGCGGGGCGTCGCCGAGCTTGCGCGCCAGTGCGAAGTCAGGCGAACCCGGTGCGCCCGCGAGCCGGGTTGTCGGCGCTTGCGGCACCAGCGTCGCCTCGCCGACGTCCTCGTCGTCGAACAGGATGCCGAGCAGGATGTCGGGCGTGTAGCGGCGACCCCACATCCGCGATGCCGAATACATCAGCATCTGGTCCGGTATCTTTTTCCAGTTTTCATTGGCGGTCTTGGCGTCCTTGACCTTGAGCTTCACTTCAAGCGGTGCGGCTTCACCTTCGGGGCGGCCGGTCAAGGTGATCTCGCGATCATCGCCAGCGCCGTCATAGGTTGGCCGCAGCGGATCGGCGAGCGAGTGATTCAGGATCGCGGTCGCCAGCTTGCCGGACATCATCGGCTTGCCTTGGATGATGTACATCTCCTGCATCAGGCTCCACGCATCCATGCCGTATCGGTTGGCAAGACCGATGGCGATGTAGCAGTCGCCGATGGACTTCTTGAAATGGTCCGGCACCATCTTGGAATCAGCGAACGCCTTCGCCAGTTCGAGATTCGCGCGGGTATCGACTTGGACAAGTTGATTCATGCGTTCCTCCTCGTGATCCGGATTGCGCCGCGTTTGTCGCGGGCGAGTTTATGCTGATGGGCGATGACGACGCTGACATCCTCGGGCACCAGCGAGCGCGCGTCCTTGCCCGCCTGTTCATGGATCTCGGCGGCCTCGCGCGTATCTTCGTACAGCTCCAGCGCCGGGAGCATGACATGGCCCCAGTTCGGCAGTGGCTCTTCGGTCAGGTTAATGGTGCGCCAGATCTCGGGAACGACGACGCGCGGCATCGGGAACGGCGGCGTGAACGTGCGCAGGCAATGTCGGAATTGTAACACTCGCTCCCACATCGCGACCTCGTAGGCGGCGGCGCGCGCGTCGTCTGGCTTCGGCGTGATGTCGTGCTCGACCGGGTCGTTGGTGCCTTGCGCGGCCAGCAGAATGCCGCGCGCAGCGCCCGTGCATCGCATCTGGGCGATGACTTGCGGGTAATACCAAGAGGCAAATTCTTCCCTGTGGCGGAACGGTGCGAGAAATTTTACCTCGATCACCGCGTCGTCGTGGGCGCGATAGCCATCGAGCGTGCAGCAAAAGTCCGGGATCGTCGGGTGGTCAACGACTTCACCCCTTCGGGTGATGGCTTGGCTGGTCTTGCGCTGCTGGTAGTCGAGAATGAACGGCTCGATATAGGAGCCCAGCTCCATGGCGTAGTTCGGTGGCTCGCGTTCGGCCTGTCCGATCTCCTCGCAGTAGAGCCGGTTGATGGCATCGGGCTCGCCGTGCATCAGGATCGGCAGCATCGACGCCGAGATCTTGAACTGCTTCAACCGAAGTTGTTCTGCACTCAGCATCGGACGCAAACCTTTACCCTTGGCCCCGCGCGTCAGACCGCACTGGTCTTCACGCGGACCCATCACCGAGATGGCTCGTTTTGCTGGAATATCCCCGTTCGAATTTCGGCGTCGTGCGTCCAACCCAACGTGTCATTCGAACGTCATCAAGGTAATTCTCGCGTCAACGCAGTGTCAATAAAAAGGTTGCTGACAATTCCTCACTGTCTCCTCACGTCTAACTGCGACAACGATCTCGTTGGCGCGGTTGCGATTTCATTCGATGGCGCGGCGTAAAAAACCAGAATTGGTCCGGCCGAATTCCGTTCGTCAACGTGCGTCAAGGTGCTGGTTTGTTGCATCGCGCATTTGCTTCTTCATGGGCTTGCGCACTTTGTCGCATTCATCATGCGTCATCATGCTTCAACGTGCGTCATCATCGTACATCGCGAGGGCTGTTCCACTGTCATGTGCCCGACAAACATCTTGCTGGCTTTTGGCTAGTGCGCGCATGGTCAGGGCATGCATCACCGCCTGCGCAAACTGAAAACCTTCGACGAAGTTGTCGAAGAACTGGGCGGCCTGAGTGCTGTCGGACTGCTCTGCGACGATCAGGACGTCGCGGCGGTCTGTAATTGGAAGCGGCGACGTTCACGATTTCCGACCAAGTTTTACAAGATCATGATTGCCGAGCTGCGCGCCCGAGGCGCGTCGGCACCCGATAATCTATGGGGTTTTGTCGAAAAGAAAAAGAGCCGAGCGAATGCAGCGTAAGGGCGGGACAGGATGCGACGTGGCACAATCGGCATATTGCTCGGCGAGCTACGGCGCAAGCAACGTGGCACAATCGGAATATTTTTCGCTGTCGTTCCGGAGGTGGAGCGATGAGCGCGTACAGCCTCTGTCCGTGCTGCAAGCAACCGCTGCCATCGCAGAAGCGCGGCGGGATCTATCTGCCACCGCGCAAGGCGCAGATCTTCGACGCCATCGACCGCCATCCCGGCATCTCGATCCTTGGCATCATCGCCAAGTGCTATCACGGCAACGGCTCGGTGAACGCCGTCCGCGTCAACATCAATCAGATCAATAATTTGTTCTCGGAAAGCGGCATCCGCATTCGCATCACTTGCGAGGGCGATCTGCGCGGCTGCTATCGAGTCCTCCGCGCCGGGGAGATGGCCGCATGAACGCGATGACCAAGGGCGAGCGCGAGGATCTGATCCGGCTGATCAAGCAGCGCGAGCGTGTCGCCAAGACGGCGGCGGAACAGCGCTCGGCGGCGATGCTGGCGGAGTTCGAACGCGAGATTTCGGCAGTGCATGCGTTCGCCACCAACGAGGTCTGGCGCGCGGCGGTGGAAGCGGCGCAGGCGGCGGCCAAGGAGGCAATGACCAAGGTCGCGGCCGAGGCCGACCGGCTCGGCATCCCGAAGGAATTCCAGCCGCAGCTCGGCTTCTCGTGGCATCGGCGCGGCGAGAACGAATACAACGAACGCCGGGTCGAGCTGCGCCGGGTCGCCAAGGCCGAGATCGACGCGATGGAGAAGGTCGCCCGCGTCCAGATCGAGCAAGCGTCGGTGCAGGCGCAGACCGAGGTGATCGCCAACGGGCTCAGCAGTGTGGCGGCCATCGAATTCCTGAAGAGCATGCCAGCCCTCGACAGCATGATGCCCGCGCTCGACGTCACCCAAATCCAAGCCAAGCTCGCCGAGCGCGCGCGGTCGCGCGGTTACGGCGGCCCGCATCTGATCGAGTGAGGCTGTCATGGCAACGCTCGACATCAACACCCCGCGCGGACAGCAAACCTTGTCCGACGAAGCCAAGGCGGTTCAGATCTTTCATGCGCGCTATCCGCAGTGGAAATATATCGACACCGACAAGCGCACGATGGCAAAGGCCGATGGGCTGTTGCTGTGCGACGACAAGCTGGAGGGGCTCGTCCTGACGAGCTGTCGCTATCATTGCACGCTGGCGACGTTTCAGTTGAATTGGAATTGGGAGTGGCTGGTGACGTGGCGCAAGCTCGCCCTCGGCGCGTTGCTGGGCAGGCATCTGCAGACTTCGTTGATCGGCTTCCTCTACATCGTTGACGAAGATCTGCTGCTGATCAAGCGGCTGTTCGATCCATTGAAGCCAGTGGGCCAGCAATGGACGAAAATGCGGACCGAGCTGACCGCGACGCAGGCAACGTGCAACGGCGGCAGCATCGTGCGGCGCAACGCCTTTATCAAGATCGACCACGCAACTCGGGTGCGACGGCAATGACCGGGCAACTCAACCTGTTCAAATCCAAACGCCAGCGCGGCACCCAACCGCCGCCGCCGAAAGAGTTCGCGTTGCATTGCGCCGTCGCCGACATGGTGCGGCGCTGGATTCTGCCGGGCTGGATCTGGACTCATTTTCCGGCGGGCGAGGCGCGACCGGCGGAGATCATACGCGGCAAGCGGGTCTCGCTCACGGGCGCGCGGTTGAAGCGGATGGGTCTCAACACCGGCTTCCCGGATTTCCAGTTCTTTCACGTCGCCGGACGCTGCTGCTTCCTTGAGCTGAAGCGCAAGGGCGAGACCGCCGACGAAGATCAAGCCGACATTGCGATGCATCTGATCCGGGCCGGGCACGGCTATCTGGTCACCGACAGTTTCGACGATGCCATCGCGACGCTGGTTGATTGGCAGATTCTGAGGGGGATGAAAGTGCAATGAACAATAACAACAAGAGGTGTTGCCATGGAAACGCAAGCAGTCACGAACTGGAACGCCGAACTGACGGGACGGCTGGAGCATCTATATCGCGACGGGTTGTCGTTCAGGTTGATCGCCGCCGACATCGGGGTCTCCCGAAACGCGGCCATCGGCAAGGCCAGACGAATGCAGCTTCCGAAGCGAGAGGTGATCGCGCAATGCAAGCAGCGTGATTCCTCCGCGCGCCCGCCACCGCGTCGCCGTCGCAAAGCTCCCGCTCCGATGCCCAAACCACCCGAGCCGCCGCTCGATCCGCTGCACGATTATCGATGCACCATCGTCGAGCTGACAGATCGCACTTGTCGTTTCCCGCTGTGGCCCACCGACGCGCGCCACGCCGAGCGACTCTATTGCGGTGTGCCCCGCGCCAGCCATGCTGCGGGCATGCCGTATTGTCCGCGCCACGCCGCCGTCGTCTGGGCCAACAGGCCGTTTTAGTTGGCTCCGTGGGCAGCAGACATGGCGACTGAATTTGCGCAGATCATCGGGCCGTTGGCCCAGCAGTTGCTCGGGGAGCCAAACCGGGCTTACTCGTCTGAGCATGAGCTGCGCTATGGGTCGAAGGGCTCGCTGTCGGTCGATCTGGAAAAGGGGACGTGGTACGACCACGAGGCCAACGAGGGCGGCGGCGCGCTCGATCTGGTGACGCGCGAGACCAAGCTGACCGGCGCGGAACGGTTCGACTGGCTGAAGCGCCACGGCTACGATGTCGAGACCAACGGCGTGGTCTACCTGCCGCCGCGTCCGAAGATCGTCGCCACCTATGACTATTGCGACGAGGGCGGCGAGCTGATCAGCCAAGTCTGCCGGTTCGAACCGAAGGATTTCCGCCAACGCCGCAAGCCGCGCCCCAGCGACCCGCCGGAGCAGATCAAGGGCGGCTGGGTCTGGTCCACCAAGGGACTGCGCCACGTCCCCTACAGGCTGCCGCAGCTCTTGGAGAACGACGACCGGGTGATGTTCATCGTCGAGGGCGAGAAGGCCGCCGACCGGCTCTGGCAGCTCGGCGTCCCCGCGACATGCTCGGCCGGAGGTGCGGGCAAATGGCGCGGCGAATTATCCGAGTTCTTTCGTGGCGCTGACGTCGTCATCCTGCCCGACCGCGACCCGCAGAAGCGCCACCCGAAGACCGACGAGCCGATGTTTCACCCGGACGGTCGGCCGATCCTGCCCGGTCAGGACCACGCGCAGGCGGTCGCCAAGGCGCTCGACGGCATAGCGGGGCGCATCCGGGTACTGGAGCTGTGGAAGTCGTGGCCGGAGATGCCGTTGAAGGGCGACGTCTACGACTGGGTCACCCATGGCGGCACGCCTGAAGCGCTCTATGCGCTGGTCGAGAACGTGCCGGACTGGACGGCGGACGCGGCCACGACGCTCGATCCGGTGCCGGTGCTGTTCCCGTTTCCGATTGAAGGCAAGGACATCCCGCGCCGCAAATGGATCGTGCCGGGGCTGCTGCTGCGCCGGAACGTGACGATACTGGTCGCACCGCCGGGCTCGGGCAAAAGTCTGCTCACCCTGCAGATGGGCCTGATGATGGCCACCGGCATGAACTGGGGCGGCTGGCGACCGCGCGCCAAATGCAAGGTGTTGATCATCAACGCCGAGGACGACAACGACGAAATGAGGAGGCGGCTCTATGCCGCGTGCGGCGAGATGGAGATCACCACGCTCGACGAGTTGCGCGAGCGGCTGGCCATCGCGGAAGCGCCCGGCGATATCATCATTGCCAAGGCCGACAGCCGCACCAAGACCGTGGTGGCGCAGCCGATGGCCAAGCGGCTGGTGAAGACCGTGCTTGAGTACGGCTTCGACGTTTTGATTGTCGATCCATTCGCCGAGACCTTCGAAGGCGACGAGAATTCCAACAGCGAATTGAAATGGGCGGCGGTGCTGTGGCGGCAGATCGCGCGCGACACCAACGCCGCCGTGATGCTGGTGCATCACACCCGCAAATTCAACGCCGAGGCGGGCAACATGGATTCGGCGCGCGGCGGCGGCGCACTGGTCGGTGTGGCACGCATCGTCTCGACCTTGTTCGCGATGACCAAGGAGGAGGCGGTGATCTACGATGTCGATGAAGAGAAGCGCCACCTCTATCTGCGCTTCGACGACGCCAAGGCCAATCTGTCGCTGGTGACGTTCGCGGCGCGATGGTTCACCAAGGAGACCGTGCAACTGCCCAACGGCGGCGACGAGGAGCTGCCGGACGAAGTCGGCGTGCTGAAGCCGTGGAAGCCGCAAGGCATCTTCGCGCGGGTCAGCAACGAGGTCTGCAACAAGATCCTCAACGTGATCGCGGCGGGCGTGCTCAACCGCACCGGCAAGCCGACCGGCGATCTGTTCACGGCGTCAAGCAGCGGCGAAAAGAACGAGCGCTGGGCCGGGCACATCATCAAGAAAATGGTCCAGTGCAAGAAGGACGAGCCGCAGAAGGTGATCGACGCGTGGCTGCAAAGCGGCCTGCTGGTCGAGATCGAGGCGACCACCTCGACGTCGAAGGGCGCAAAGCGAAAGGGTCTGCGCGTCGATGATGCCAAGCGGCCGGGCACGCTGGTATCGGAGGACACGCTGTGACGCACAAGAAGACCACCGTGTTCTGCGGCCGGACGCCGCTCGGCCAACTGATCTATGACCTCGGCTTTGCCAAGCTGAAGGATGCCACCATCGCCCGCAAGCACGGGCTGCCGGTGGCGGTGGTGCGGCGCTATCGCGCGGCGTTCAAGCGCGGGTTCAAGCAGGGAAAGGCGGAGGAACGGAAGGCATGAGACCATCGACCCGTGAACTGCTCCAAGAAATAGCGGCGCGCTATGGCGTCGAGCCTGCCGACCTCATCGCCCATCGCTATGGCAAACGGCTGCTGTCGGCGCGCATCGAGATCGCCAAGGCGCTGGACGCGCGCGGTTATAACGGCCCGCAGATCGCAGCGGTGCTGCGGCGCGACTACACCACCGTGTATTTCTATCTCGGCCGCACCAGACGGCCACCAAAGTGGTTGAGGCCGCCGGAATTGAACGTCGCCAAGCCAAAGCCGAAGCCAAAGCCGCCGCGCACGTCAGGGCCGCGCCTGATCCGCTATGCCGGGTTCGATCCGAGGGAGATCCTGCGATGACCGTGCGCCGCGAGCTGCCGATGCGCAGGCGCTGCGAAACTTTCGAGATCAGTTTCGGTGGCCTGACGAAAAGCCACACGGTTTCGGTGGGCTATTACGACGATGGCTCACCCGGCGAGGTGTTCATCACCGGGGGCAAGAGCGGCGAACAGGTCGAGGCGATTGCGCGCGATGGGGCAGTGTTGCTGTCCATGGCACTGCAGCACGGCGTGTCGCTGCAGACCATCGCGCATGCGGTCACGCGTGACGGGCAGGGTGCGCCGTCCTCGATTGTCGGCGCGGTGGTGGATCGGCTGATGGCGATGGCGGCGTGAACCTTATCGTGAATCCATCGTGAAACGCCGCGTGAACCCATCGTGAACGTGGGTCACATATGCAACCATGGGTAATGCCATTGGCCTTCGGGACAATGGGAAAAACTTGCAAATTGCGGCGTTATGACCCCCTATATGACCGCTGGGCATAAGGGACTAAATGCCATGGGTGTTGCCGTCGCGCGGGTGCCGTTCGCGGATTTCGAGGCGTTGCGTCATTCCGTTGCGGATGCACCGCTCGACATCGTGCAGCTCGAAAATGGGCCGATCTCCGGCGAGATGCAACATCTCCGACTTGGCACAAACGGCATATTTGGCACAATCGACATATCGCACGGCCATTTCACGCGCGGCATTCGCGCGCGCGGCCTGATGAGCCCGACGCGCTGGAACTTCAGCATGCTGGTGGGCGACGATCCGGCGGTGGTGAACCATGCCCCGATCAAGCCGGGCGATGCCTTCATTGTGCGGCCAAATCAGGAGGTCTACGTCGCCCACCCGCGCGCCAACCATTATTCGGCGGTCAACATCTCGGAGGAGGCGGTGCTGGCGTTTGTGGCGGGGCAAGCGCCCGGCGCGGTCGATTCCTCGGTGTGGAAGGATGCCGCGCGCGTGCTGGAGGTCGATCCGGCCTTGGCCGCCGAGCGGGTGGAGGCGTTCCGGACGCTGACCGAGACCTTGGTGACGGTCGGTCCGACGATGGACGACAGGCTGGTTGAGTTCTACCAGCGCAATCTGCTGGAGCTGGTGACCGAGCCGGTGTTCTGCACCGTCAAGGAATACGGCGAGCAGCGGGTGCCAGCGGCGGAGTTGGTGAATCGGGTTGACGAGTTTCTGATGCGGCTGGTCGGGCCGATCCATATCTCCGAGCTGTGCGAAATATTCTCGGTCTCGCGCCGCACGCTGCATCGCGCCTTCCATGACGTGCTCGGGATTGCCCCGATCACGTTTTTTCGCAACAAGCGGCTCGGCGACGTTCACTCGGCGCTGTTGCGTGGCGGCGCGGGGCTGGTCCGGGACGTCGCGATGCAACACGGCTTTCTGCAGCTCGGCAAGTTCGGCGCGCAATACAAACGGCTGTTCGGCGAGAAGCCATCGCAGACCGCACGCCGCGCCAACAGGGCACTGGGCTTGATGGCCCTCGTCTGGATGCCCGTGCTGTTGAATCGGTCCTCATCAACGATTGCGCTGATCGATTGCTGTCACGGGGTGTTGCGTTTGGGATGATGCGGGGTCTTGAAGATGTCGGGCCTGATCTGCTCTGGCGTGCGCTTGGTGACGTCGGCGACGACGTGCGCCCAGTGCGGCGGCACTTTTTTCCACTGATGCACGGCCTGCGCCGAGATGCCCAGCGCCCGCGCGATCTCGGATGGCAGACCGTAAGTTGCGAGGATCTCGGCGCAGATCTCTTCGGCTTTTTTCTTGGCAGCATTGGTCGGCAACGGTTCGAATCTCCCCGGCCCTCTCAGGTTACCAGTTCAACCTTAACACCGCCAGCTTTCAAGAATGACTTGAAAGTTCGGTCAGCGGTGCTAGATTGCCGCTCTCGGGCAATTCAGCCCGGCGTTAGTTGAGAGGAGGGCTGTATGCCCAGAATTAGACCACCCGCGCCGTCGCGGGCGTTACCGGCGACCGTTCACGATCTGGAGGCCCAACGCATCGTTGCCCGCCGGGTTACGCTGGCCGATGAAGTGGATCGGGTGCTGAAGGAGCTGTTCGACGATGCCGAATTCCGGCGCTATCGCGAAGCGCTCAAGGGTGAAGACGCCGTCGAGGGTAACATCATGATCGATGACACCATGGCGGCGCAGATGATCCGCGAGAAGGGCACCGAAATGAATCTTCGGCTCGTCAAGGCGGCAAAACTCGACGCCCTCTGCATCGCGCTCCGCCGTGCGGAATCTTGGTACAATGTCAGCCGCAAGCAGCGCAAGAGCGCCGTAGGGGAGTAGGCGAAACTGAATTTGGCGGGAGCGCGAATGCTCCCGGCAATTCGCGTCTCCAACAGGAAACGAACCCATCATGGCAACACCAGCACGAACAGAAAATTTGACGGGCCTGATCGAGCAGGCCAGAGCGACACTCGCGAGGGCGACCAGTGCTGCCGAAATTCTGGAAGCGCGTGAGCAGGCCGATGTGGCTTACACCGCTGCCAAACTGGCCGCGCGGCTGGCGAAATACAAAACCGCTCACGACGAAGTGCTGGAGGCCTGCCGCATGACGATGGCCGACGCACTGGTGATCGAAGCCGGGGCACAGGTTCGTCTCGCCGACGAATACGATGCCGCGCAACAAAGGGGTGAGGTGGCAAAGCATTCTTCGGGGCGGCCAAAAATCGTTCCCGTTGCGAACGATTTACCGACAGCCAAGGATGTCGGTTTGACCCGCAGACAAGTGCATGAGGCTCGACAGGTTCGCGATGCCGAGAAGGCGACGCCGGGCATTGTTCGCAAGACGGTGGAGGAAAGATTGAAGGCAAAGGAAGAACCAACGCGCGCCGACGTGCGGCGGGCCATCAGCAAGCCGCGCGCCGCGCCAGCGTCCAAGCCCGCGTCAACCGCCAAACCAGACAAGCCGAAGGCGGATAAGCCGAAGCGCGCCAGCTCCGACCGCAAGACACCCGTGCTCGACCGCGCACGCGAGATCGTGCGACCGCTGCTCCAAGGTAACGAGGCTTGCAATTCGCGCACGTTGCAGGACGAGCACGGCATCAGCCACGTTCATTTCGAAACCGCAATCGCGGTCGAGCGCGCCCTGCGCGACGAGCCACCGATTGACGTCGCGACCCTGTCGAAGTCAGCGCAGGAAAAGCTCGCGATCATGGTCAAGCGTGAGCGGCAAAAACTGGAGGTCGAGATCCGGCGCGAGCTGCATGTCGAGTATCAGAAATGGCTGGCGGATCTGTTGGTTGGATATCGCAAGAAAGAGGCGCACCACAATATCATCATCGCGCAACACCGGGGCGTGCTGACCACGGCCGAATACAATCTGCTGTGGTCGTGCCTACATCCGGACAGCCGCAAATCGACTTCCGAAGAGAAGCTGCACAAGGCCTTTCAACTGTTCACCAAGCTGGAAAAGTTGATGGTCGAGGTCAAGGACCCGGTCGCGAAGTACGGCAACCTGCCAAGAGCCGAAGACTTGGATCGGTTGCGTGCCGAAAATCAGGCCCGACGTGCCGCCGAACGTGCCGCCAGACGCAATGGGGCTTCAGCGAACGTGGCGCGGCGCTAGGGCGTCTCTGGGTCGTTCAGCATCTTCAGCACCCGCGTCAGGACGTGGCGGCCCATGTTGGCGCTGAGCGAATCGATGGTCATGCCGTTGGTCTTGAGAACTTCAGCGGCCTTGCCGAGGTCGGGCTCCGGGAAGATGTCGAGCGCGTAGCAATCGAGCCAGCGCTGAAGCTCGACCTTCATCCCGGCCTCCTTTTCAATCCGCTCGCCGAGCCGCTTCGCCAGCGTGATATCCACCCGCTCACAGCGCTCCTGCGCGCGGTGGTGTCGGATCTCGCCGACCAGCACCCGGATCTCGCTGCCGACGATGATCTCGTGGTCGAGCTTGGAACGCTCGTAGATGTCGTCCAGCTCGGCGTCGGTCATGAAGGTCATGGTTCGGTCCGGATCGGCGGCGAGGTGCGGATCTCGTTCTGGACCTCACGCCACGCCTTCTCCGAGGCCTCGTCATGCGACAGGCCTTGCTCCTGATAGGCGAGGGTGCGTTCGCGCAGTTGCGCGGTCCATGCGTCCACTTGTGCCTTGTTGGCGTTGAACACGATATCGGCTCCCTTCGCTTCCGGCGGGTAGGTGATGCCCTTGCCGCGCTCCCATTGAAAAACCGTGTAGTCGCCGCCATCGGTGATGATGATCTTGGCGATCAGGCCGCTTCGCGCGGCGACGCTGCGGCTGTAGTCGCGGGCGGCCACCATCGCTTCGCCTGCGGTGACGAACCGCCGAACGTATTCGTAGGTTTCGTCGTCGAAGAATTGCGCCACCGAGAATTCGCCGGTCATGGCGGCGGCTCCAGCTCACGTAAATTGCCAGCGGCGTAGATGTGCAAGAACTCGCCTTCACCGCCTTGAATTGTGTGGCCCACCAGATAACGGATCTTGCCGTTCGGGAAGACGCTGACGCCGCGCACGATGCCGGGGCCGGTGTAATCGCCGGTCCACTTGAACACCCATTGACCGATCTCGAATCTCTGCTTCATCGGTTGCTCGGTGATCGGATCATAATCGCGTTCCCATTCGGTGCAGCCGGTGGCGTTGGTGCCCATGGTTCATCCAAGGTGTGGAGCCGGTCGCGCCCGGCGTTGAAGACGTGGCGGGTCAAGGGCGAGCCCGCGATCATCTTGCGGCGCTCGGCGCGGGTGTGGCCGCGATACCAATGGCGGCAATCGAAAGTCCGGCAAATCATCGGCGCGTGGCCGTGGATGGTGCAGCCGCTTTCGTCGAGGTAGACGCAATCGCCGTTCGGCCTGTGCTTGAGCACCGCGAGCGGTTCTTGGCCGGGCAGGGCGACGATCTCGTGCTCGTAGCGCGAGAGGTCATCGCCCTCGTCCGGCATCAGCACGATCAGTTCGCTGCGGCAGCAGTGATGGCAACCGTTGCAGGGGACGTCACCGAGCTGGGTCATGTGATCGTCTCTCGCGGATACGGTCGCGCTGACCGCCGTGGTGCTTGTTGATCAGCTCGGCACGCCGCACGATCTCGGGCCATAGCGTCGATTGCGTCGGCCGGAAGGTGCGGTCCCGCGTGATCACCATCGCCAGCAGGATATCGACTTGGCGGTGCGCCTCGATCAGCGCGTCGAGCAATTCGGTATCCTTGACACCGACCGCGCCGGGACATTCCAACCCGATGGTCCCGGTCGCGCCGATTTCATTGTCCTTGGTCATGCCACGATCCCCGCTTTCTTGGCCTCGTCTTCCGACAGCACCGTGGTCTCGACGCCCTGCACGGCGGCCAGCATCGATAGCACGCGGCAGTAGCATTCGCCCATCGACGGCTTGCTGCCATCCGGCTTTTGCATGGTCTCATGCATGTGCAGAGCGGCACCCTGTGCGATGTTCGCGATGATCGTCAGCGACAGATGCAAAACCTGCTCATCGTTTTCGAGCAACTGCACCACGGTGTTCATCGCCGCCTCGACGCGAGTGGTGGCGAGCTTGTGCAGATCCTTCAACGCGGTATCCGAGATGGGCATCATTTGAATCCGTCAATGAAGCGCTGCGCCTTGTCGCGGTCGTTGGACAACATCACCTCAAAACTCAAGACCGCTGTTTCAGACGAGATCACGATGTCGTCGTGCTTCGCCAGATCGCACATCATCGAGGTGACCGCTTGCCGGATTTCGCCGATCTCGATGTATTCGCGGGCGCGCGCCTTGCACCATGCCAGATGTTGGTCGCGGGTCACGGCATATTCTCCAGCGGATTCGGCGGCGGTCCCTGCATCATCATGTCGTGTGCCCATGTCTGGGTGTACAGGCAGCCGGGGCAGTGCCAGCCATCATTGTGCGCCACCAGATCGCGCGAGCCGTCGTGATGGTTGGGACAGGTGAACGGGTGGACGTGTCCGGCCCTCTGCCACAGGTTCAGGTTGGTCACTTGCTCGTCGCTCCATGGCGCTTCGATCACAGCCACGTCTCCATGATGGTGCGGTCGTCGCTCGGTGCGCGTTGCATGCGGTAGAGCCCGCAGCGGGCCATCGCTTCGCGGATCAGTGCCAGCTCGCCGGTCACCACATCGTTGGTCGGCTGGCTGACGCCGTTGCCTGCCTCATGCCGCCGGGCGATGTAGCCATCGTAGTCGCTCGGATGATCGTAGACCGTCCACATGCTCAACGCACCCCGGTCGAGCGCGGCCTTGTTGAGGTCGTAGATCGCGCGGGCGACGGCGATCACCAGATCCTCGGCGGTTGGTTCGGGTCGTGGTGTCATGGCTTGTCTTTCGTCAGGCTCCGGAACGCAGCCTGTCCCTCCGGGGAGTCCGCCCATGCGTCGCTCTCTTCGGCGTTCGCGTCGAAGTCGCCGTTGATCACGCGCTGGCGCAGTTTCTCGATGGCGTCGGCATTGTCCGGTTGCGCTATCGCAGCGGCATTGAGCGCGGTGACCAGTGCGAACTCTGGCAGATCCAGCGGCGAGAGGTAGTCGTGGTAATATCCCGTGCGTGCCATCGCGGCCATTTCTTCAAGACCTACGTTGTGCAGCGCATCGGCAAGCATGTCTTTGGTGTGCATGGCGGTCCCTCGCTGGCACAATCGGCATATTTTGCTTTTGTAATTGCCGATTTGAATCATAAGCGCGTTCGACGAATCCTGTCAAAGACAAAACGGCCTATGAGAACAAGCGTTCCCGGCTGGAGCAAGCGCGCCGACGAGAAAGTGCGAACGTCAGGGTTCGACGTGCATCGTGAGGAGGACCGCAAACACGATGAACAGCGCGACGCCGACCACGAACCAGATGGTCTGCCGGGTCAGCGGAGTCACAACTGGTCCTTGATGAAAATATCGCAGGCGGCGGTGGCGAACTCGTCGGCCGAGAGCCGCAAGCGGTCCTGTGCGATCTTGGCCGCCAGATCGAGCAAGGCGGCGATCTCGACCGAGGCCCGCTTGCCGTCGTCGAGCGCCACCGTGGAACGGCCAAGGTCGGCCAGCCATCGCACCAGCGTCTGCTCGGCCGCCCGCGCATAGGCCGCGCCCAGTTTCCGCTCGGCATCGCTCCAGCGCTCGTAGAGCAGAAAGCTCGACATCGGTGACGGCATCGGCTTCGCGGCCGGGGCTGTCAACGGCGCAGACAGGTCAACACTCATGGCCCAGTTCCTCTTCTGGTTCATCGGCTTCAGTGAACGCGGCCGGTTTCGCTATGCGCCGATTGCAGAGCTTTCAAGGCGCGCGAGGCCCGCGTGACGGCCGACTCAAGAAAATGCAGATGCATCGAGTGCTGTTCAAACCGGGCTCCAAAACGTCGGTTCCACGGGGTCGCCGGTTGATCGCGGAAGTTTATTTTTCTCCCTCGGTTTGCGCCGTGTTTCAAATGCCGCGATTGAAAAACAGTGATCGCGGCAATCGCGGAGTCCGCTGCCGCGATTTGACCGCAGTGAATTTTCTCCGAAAATTACAGGCTATCGCGGAAAGAGGCCGCGATTGGCCTTCTTGCTATCGCGGCGAAAGGCCAACCGCCTGTAATTTTCGGAGGAACCCCAAATTCACGGAGGTTTTTTTGAATGCCGCGATTGACCGACACCCCTGATTCAATCGCGGCAGGAGTGTTGATCTATCGGAAGGATTTTCTCCGCGATCAGATCTCTGGTTGAGAAAATGGAGACGATGCAACCGTGTTTTTGGCCTCAGACTTTTTTGTCGTCCAGACCAACCCGCAGCGAGAGACCTTTGTGGTTGACCAGCTCGGGTTTCTCAATCCGTATTTGCCGCGCTTCAAAAACCTCAAGGGCCGCATCGCGCCGTTGTTTCCGGGTTATCTGTTCCTGCCTGCGCTGGAGAATTGGCCATCCGTCTGCAGCATAGCTGGCGTCCGGACGCTGCTGAAATGCGGCGACCATCCGGCGATCATTCCGGGCAAGGTGATCAGTTCATGGAAAGCCAAAGAGCGCGGCGGCCTCGTCCAGCTTCCGCCACCGCCGAGGTTTCGGCCCGGCCAGCGTCTGACGATCCTGCGCGGCAGCCTGAAATATCGCAGCGTCGTGCATGCCGGGATGATCGGCAAAGACCGCGAACGCGTGTTGATCGACATGCTCGGCAGCCACGTCAGCCTCATTGTCGCGTCTCAGGATCTAGCGCCGGAACTCGGATCGACCACAAGAAATCGATTGCCTTCGCGCCGCGAAACACTTACTGGGCAAAGGAGCGGACGGTTTTTGCATGCCGTTGCGTAGGTCGTTCTGGCCTACCCCAGACTGCGGAGCTTGTCTGAAGCGCTGGCTTTTGGAAAGCAAATCTCCGCGCTTCATTCTCCGCAAAAGCCGCCAGTTTCCAGCGATTTAGTCCTTTCATCGCGTGTGCCTGTTGCGGACTTGTCCTCCACAAAAGGCCGGATTCTGGCGGCGCAGTTTTTCGCGCATTTTCGGATCGCGTTGCGCTGAGGCGCTGAGCAACCGAAGCCGAATTTTTCGCGTTTTTGTAAACCCCTTCAAACGAGGCGTTGATGCTGCACCCTGCGAATCCTCGGGAGTGGTACGGCCTCGGCCGTTGGAAAACGCGCGCCAAATTTCAGCTCGCACAGCATCCGCTTTGCGCACATCACCTCGAAAAGGGTCAGGTGGTGAAGGGCGTCATCGCCGACCATGTCGAGCCGCACCGTGGGGACTGGAATAGGTTCTGGCTTGGGGAGCTTCAGACCCTGTGCAGGCACTGCCATGAGAGCGGGAAAAAGTACGCTGAGAACAGGGGCTTTCGCTCTGACATCGGGGCAGATGGCATGCCCCTTGACCCTCGCCACCCGTTCTATGGGAACAGTAGTAAGTAGCTGATATCACTACAGTATGTTGGGTTGTATGGGGTGTGTGTGATGTAGGGTATGGGGTGATGCTCTCTGTCTATCTCATTGCATGTAAGTCATTGATATCATTGCATACTCAACTGATGCTATGCATAATACAACCTGTGTGGGAGTAGGGGTTATGTGACCTTGCCTCAATACAACCTGACAGGAGTCGGGTTCCGGGTTGAGAGAAGGAAATACTAGGCCGTTTCGGCCTATGGCCCAGCCGAAATAGACCAATGAAATCATAGGGTTATAGGGCTGCTGGGAGCGTGGAACCCAAGCAGAATAACCTATATATATCAACGGGTTGCGTAGCACAAAACAATACCTCTCTAGGAGCCTCGCCCATGCGTTTGTTTGGGGTGGGAGTGGGAGAAGGCCAAGCTAAGTCATTGAATGCATGGGGGGAGCCCCCTGTGCCCCCTGAAGCCTAATGGGGAGGGGGGGAGCATGGAATTTAATCCGGAGGTAACATATTCCCG
>Ga0247758_1000868_pt1 | contig 25733 bp, 23 predicted proteins | sample UWRJL156409C4_FD_180950 | JGI IMG/M metagenome (GOLD analysis project Ga0247758, IMG submission 180950) | Plant litter microbial communities from Arlington Agricultural Research Station in Wisconsin, United States - UWRJ-L156-409C-4 | ecosystem: Environmental > Terrestrial > Plant litter >... | reverse complement strand
CAGCTGCCCCTGAGTGGGACACCCGCCCCTGACAGAGAGATGGTCTTCTAACTCTGTGTCAAGAACATATCGTTCGTCGTGACGCCACCGCGCTGGCAAACTGGTCAGCTATCTCGCACGATTTGAGTTCCGCAGGATACGCCATCGATACGCCTGCCTCGACAATCTTTGCCTCTAATACAACCTGTGTCCTCGTCCCCGAGACAGTGCTCGGACCCTACTACGTTGATGGCGAGCTCATCCGCACCGACATCACCGACGGTCAGGCGGGTGTGCCGGTGCACCTCGACATCCAGTTCGTTGACGTTGAGACCTGCGCGGGCATCCCGTCGCTGCTGGTCGACATCTGGCACTGCAACTCGACAGGCGTGTACTCGGGTGTCGTTGCTGAGGGCCAGGGCGGTCTGAACTCAACCCACGGCCGCGGCGCTCAGGAGTCGGACACCGATGGCGTCGCCCAGTTTGACACGCTCTTCCCGGGTCACTACACCGGCCGCGCGTCGCATATTCGTACGTTCGCCTTTCCCCTTCCTCCTTTTTCCTCGCATCCTGTTTCGATGTTGGCAACTTACCCCTCTCCAAACAGACATCATGTCCACCGCCGAGGCCACCATTCTTCCAAACAAGACCTTCACAGGCGGCAAAGCCCGACACGTCGGCCAGCTCTACATCGACGAGGCCCTCAAGTCCGCCGTCGAGGCCCTCGCGCCATACAACACCAACACCCAAGCAGTCACGACCAACGCACAGGATGGCATCGCCCCCGACGAAGCGACGGCGGAGTACGACCCCTTCCTGCAGTACGTCCACCTTGGCGAGAAGCTGAGTGATGGGTTGTTGATGTGGATTACTATCGGGGTCAACTCCTCGGCGGACAACAGTGCAGGTGTTACGCCTGCGGCGCATTACTATGAGGGAGGGGGTGAGACTGTTGAAGGGGCCGGTGGGTCTCCTAGCGGACCAGGAGGACCGGGAGGACCGCCGCCGAGCGTTCCTGGAGGAAATACGACTGGTACGGCTGTGGGTAGCGGAACGGGTGTTGCCACTGCCGGGCAAACGTCTTCAGCTACAGGCACTGCTGTTTCGAGCGGTGCGAATGGGAGGAGAGGGTTGATCGGGTGGCGTCGTTGAGTGGTCTGAAGGAGAGGCAGGACCGGCACTTATGTTGATAGATCATACTGGCTTAGGGGCTCAAGAGGCATGAATGAAGCAGTTTGTTCAATAACAGTGTCTCTTTACTCCATGCCCCAATTTCGACGATGAGCTGCTACTGTCGTGATCAGCCTTATTGGGTTTGATATAGGCCTATCTGCATTTTCCAACGGCTTATTGAAAAGCAATCAAGGCCTCTCGCAACAAAATCAAGGCCTTGAAGAATGCAAGCGAGGCCTCAAAGAAAAGTTTCGGAGAGCTCGCCACTGTCGAGGCCATCGGGAAAGAGGTTTGCGGGTCCTGTCAACACGAGATGTTAGAATCAACTTCCGCCGCGAATAGAGCGTCAAGTGCCTACCTGACCGGCCGAAACGGTGGTGAGCTCTTCGTTGCGCTGACGAGGTGGACAGTCGAACTGAGTGGGAGGGGCTGTACGGCCACTGGCATTGCGGAACTGCAAGAGAGACGCAGCATATCGAGCGCTGATTGCATCACGATGTACTGTAGACGACACCTGGATCCCAACATCTCTTCCGACACCGAGATCCTCGTAGGGCCCGACGGCTGCCTGGTCACTCGGTTCTTTGCAAGCAGAAGACTCGTCCCCACCACTGCTTATCGTGCCGACACGAGATCTCGAAGACAGTGGGCGCCAGTTGAAAACATACACGACACCAGGAACTGGACTTCCTATTCAGGTAAGCAAGCATCGGTGGCGGAAACGACAGGATGCTGACAGGTATTTCTCCAAGGGTTGCGTCCACCTCGCCCAAACAAAAAAACGCTTCATCCCTTGCCCCCGTCACGCCGGACCGCGGTGAAAGAGAATAGAGCCACGCTTCGCCCAACAAAGAGTCTGCTCTACACACAAACTCAAGCGAGATCGAAGGCGCTTCCATGGGCGAGCTGAACAAAACGGCCCTGAGCATCACATCAACTTTGGACGGCTACTTTGGGCTTGCCTACCACGATGGTAGCCAGCGCGGCGCAAGGGTCATGCCACCACAACCAAGTCCGGTGAGTAGCCCGAAATCGACGGCGGGCACGCAACAGGAGGCTAACTTCCAGATTCGACAGACTTAGCAGAGAGGCTGCTCCGATTGAGCATTCAGTCAGTTGAGCTGCTTCTCCTCGCCGACTTGCCGATCTTCAACTCTTCAGTTCGTCTCTAGCGTTCGCCTTTGACCTTTCGTTCCATATCGAATGCATTCAGCTGCGCGGCCTGGAATCTGCTTCTCGCGGTTGCCCGCTGGTTCAACTTTCAATATCCCTTGAAGGCTGGAGAGTCTCCCTGCAGACGAGTACCTCTTCTACAATACAAGACAACGAAAGATAGCAAAAGACAGTCGCCTCTGCTGCTTTGTGTATTGTTGGCGCGACTCTTCAACAGTCCATTCCGGGCTTTGCGCTTCTCGTGTCCATTCTGCTGCCTCTTCACAAAAGACATCCAAATACAAGGATATTGTTGCCAGTATTGCTCAATGGTTGCGCACGCAACTACGGCGCAGGCGGCTGTCACTCAGTAGCTTGCTGCCGTTCCATCAGTTCATGCCGTTGGCCAGACATTTGTGATAGGCAGCTTCCCTAACGGCTTCGGTTCGTTGTTGTCGCTCCTCTTCCATCTACCCTTAACCATATAACCGACCTCTTAGTTGCGCTCCGGTTCTGCCCTTGTGATAAGCAAGGCCGTAACAGGTGAGTATCGCCATATGAGCAAAGTCTTTGTACCTACCGTCCTCGTCACGATCCTGAGCCGGCACCAAATACGGAGCCGCGATGCACAAATTTCATTCAGTCTCACCACCGGCACTGGTATGACGGGGCAAGCGAGGAACACGGAACTGCCATGTCCAAGGCTCGTCCAGCCTAACCGCCGGCCGACATTCGAGGCTGGCAAGACGGAACTGTGATGTCCTTACTCAAATCTCAGCACCAACCCCGACACAAAAACGGATGGAATGAGGACAGTTGAACCGCAGCTCTCTGATATACAGAATATCGAATCCTCTGGAATGGCGGGACCGGATGCTGAACAAGTTGGCACGGACGACAGCGATGGAAGGGCGACGCTGGACGGTGAATGCGGTCAGTGTGATGGATCCGCCGGTCGTGTGCCGGTGACAAAACGGCGCGGCAAGAGAAACAGCAAGACTGCGACGATAAGAAACATGATTGATTTGGCACGAGGACTGGGGATTTGGCACCATGTAGGTAGTTTTATTGCACTGAACGATGAGCACCAAGAACTTGACCGTTGGTGGTTTCGCTGGCCCTCTCTCGCAGCGACTCCTCCTTCTCATCCTCCTGTCCCTGCGTTCCGTACGCGGTCTTTTGGCTTGGCATCTTGAATATTTGGAAATAAAATAACCGACAAGATCGGTGTTCAAGTGCAGAGAGTTGGTTGTGCGTTGTGCTTTAGAGGGAGAAAGTGTGGTGTCATGCGCAGGTTCTAGATTGCAATAATTTCGAGCGAGAAATTGTTTTCAAGTTGTGGGCTGGAGCGGGGGCCGTTTCACTGTTTACAGAACCGAGAAGAAACGCACCGGTCGTAGAAGACGGCGAAGCTTCGCAGGTACCGAAACTTCAAAGACTTCAGCTTCACAAGTGGGGCAGCCTTGTGCCAGTGCGCCTTCCTCCTTCCGAATTTCTGCTCCCGCAACCTCACTCCACCAACTACTGGCAGGCATTTCAACTTTCTCTCTGCAATTGTTTATCAGCGCAAAAGCCGGCACCATGTCTTCCTCAAATGGCAGAAACACCGGGCTATCCGAAGCGCAAACGGCGCAGGCTTGATCACCCGCTTCCTACAATGTATGATCATTGGGGAGCGACTAGCAGGCCTTAATCTCAGGCTAGATCCCCAACCGCTCGAGAGTCTGCCCAGCGCCATGCACCACCTGATAGTACCGATATTTTGGAAAGATTCCAGGTATCGGCGTATAATGGAATTCGCAGCCTCGGAAGACCGGCTAGAAGAATACTTTTGTTGCGCTGCGATCGCTCTGTTTGGACGTACCGACATCCAGCCGGGAGACTGCCGCTGCAAGGAGGTGGTTCGTGGGTTGGAGGGCTTGAAAGGGGGGAGGATTGGAGTGTCTTGAGATTATCAAGCATCTGGACCGCACAATATCGATTTTGTAGAGGTAGATGCTGAGAAATAAAATGCTGTCGAAGACATGTGCACACTCACTTCAACTATAAATATACAGAACACTCACCTCCAGTCAATCTTGTCCGCGCTGCAGATAAACGACGGCTGTAAGTTCTGATCTTCTAGGAAATCATCTATGAGATTGTCGACATCGTAGCCATCCTGCTCGTGTTGCAACTTGTTGGCAATCCTAGCAATCTCCGCCAACCGCGCCTCGCTCCGCGTTTGCAGCTCTTCCTTATCTCCGTTCAACAAGAGAATCCAACCGGAGAGATCGTGCAATGCATCGCGGGCCTTGCTAGCTACCTCTTCTACGGCCCTTAGCATCCTGTTCCGGGCTGATGGCTGAAGCAGAATGTTGTGTATGCGCTCCCGCTGCTCCAGCTCGGTCTCTGCCCGGACAAGGGACTTGCGGAACCACTCGGCCGTGCTGTAGACATAGGCCGTACGGGCCGCCTGACCGACAACCTTGTTGTGATCGGGCTGCCCCCCGCCTTCAATGATATTAAAGCCATCCTGAGTGACCAGGGACCTCGCAAGCGTCGTCATTGGCTGTTCCGCTACGATGACAAGAGTAGGCGCAGCAAAGGCGATCGGGGTGAGACATATGCTCTTGAAAACGCACAACGAAGATGCCCAGGTGGATGTTGTCTTGTTCAAGCCACTTGTTTGTTGGCGGCTCTTGGCCCGATCCGCAATCTCGTTGCTTGTGCAGCCGATCATCAAGGGGCATTGCGTGATTACCTCGTTCGCGCCGTTGCCACCGGGACCTTGAGCAAACTTGTACTGGCGGAGCGCGGTGATGAAACGCGTAAGCTTGGCTAGGATCTTATCGCCACGAAGGAAACGAGGCTCATGTCTTACGCCATAGTTCTGGGCGGGGGGGGGGGGAATTCGCTGTCGATCACGCCTAGCTTTTATTTGTCGACGGCGCTCAGGCGATTCCGGTCCTTGCCCAGCCCGACTCGTTTGTCTCCGGCTGCGACGCAGTCTTCCAGCCTACGACACGCCGTTTCGATCTCAGCCGGGGTGAGAAACCCGCCGCCCCGACCTTGAACTCTTATAGCCAAGGCGTACACGCCTGGGTACGCCGCGCTATACACCAATAGTTTAGGCCCCTGCCCCTGCAGAAATCATCGGCAACCGTGTGCTTGATTAGGGAGATAGCCAGGTGCGTCGGAAGCGCCAGCATCAATTTCGTGACCACGTTGTCGACGTCTCCGCGCAGAACCTTTCAGGTACTACCCACAGGCACGGTATCGGGGACCGTATCCAGGTCGTCGGCCAGGGAGATGAGAGACCCTTCTTTTGGCCCAAGCCTTCGCACCCTGGCAGAAATGGGATGACCCAATGACCGCTGACGATTGAAGAACGGGGCAGTTGAGAATGTTCGCATTACAAGAAGTGGGACACTCAACCCGTCACTATTGGACGCTCAACCCGTCAATGTTGATCGCTCAGCCCACGATTAATTGGCGGTAAATTTGACGCTCCGCTCAGGCAGTGCCCTGTCTATAAGGTAGGTAGGCAATACAAGACTCTTGTTCTACCCAGCACATCTGCCTTCTTCATCGCCACCCGACGGTCACAGTCACAACGAATTTCGAAACGGTTGAGATTATGTCGCCCTGTGCGTCCACCTTGCTAACCAACTCGCCTGCCAAGTAAAGCCTAGAAATCAACGACCCATTCCCGCCCTCCGGCACGGTCTGTGTGGAGAAAGAGTGTGTGTTTGGATCTGAGGGCTTCAATAGCAAATAGACGTTTTCTTCCTTTGGCCCGAATCTATGTATCCTGCTTATGTACCCTCAGACCAACTCCTCAAACTCCTTCGGCAACTCCCTCCCCTCGACCCACGCCTTAATCCCCTCCGCAAACAACTCCGGCATCTGCAAGTCCCACGCATGCAACGCCCCCTTCACCACCACAACCCTACTCCCCAACCTCTCCTGCACCCCTTCCTCCTTCCAAGCCCTCGCCATCCCCCTCGCACTCTCGACATCGTCCCCCTTCTCCGCCGCAATCACCAGCGTCCGCACCGCATTCACCCCCCGCACCTCCTCCCACCCAAAGCCCAGAATACTCCCATACACCCCACTAATCACCTCCCATGTGGTATTCCTCCCCATCTCCTCCTTCAGTTCCTCATGCTTCTTCATCCCTCCCCACCTTGCAAGACCCCAGTACAGCACATCGGGCATGTTATGAAGCACCCACATCATCGCCATGACCAGCCGTGGTCTTGCGCACATCCACGCATAGGTCCTCTCGAAAGGGTGCGCTCCCGTCGCGAAAACACTGCTGCAGAGCTGGGGGTATCGTCTGGCTAGGTCGAGGGCGATGAATCCCCCCATCGATAAACCTACGACGTGCGCGACGGAATTATGTGCGTGGCGCTGGATCAGGCGCGCGACGGTGTCTGTCATGAGGGGGACGGTGTATGGCGGGGGGAGATGCGCGGAGCGGGAGTGCCCCGGGAGATCGACGACGAGGAGGTGGTAGGAGGGGAGGAGGGGGATGATGTGGACCCATTCGAGGTGGGAGGAGGTTACGCCGTGGAGGAAGATGAGGGTTGTGGGCTGGGAGGGGTTGAGGGAGAGGAAGAATGGTTCTTCTTCTTCTGAGGGAGAGGGGGCGGGTGTGGAGTTGGGCGGTGGCGGCGATGAGGGCTGTGGCCCGGGATTTGAAGGGTTGGCGGGGTTGGGGGTTGCTGCTTGTGAGGGGTCAGAGGGTGCTGTGTCTGCCATGCTGTCGATGCGATGGTGCGATTTTGGTTGCTCAGATAACAATATTGTAGAGCGGTTGTATCTAGGGATAGGTGATGAAAATCGGTGTTGAGGAATGACTGTGATGTCGCGGAAGAATCACGGGTAATATAGGCCGTCGCTCGTCGTGGTGTGACATTTCGTGGCTTGGCGGCAGCGGGAATGCAAGTGCTCCAAAAGGGATGGTGTTGCGGCGCAAAAATGGTCCGACACGAGACAGCTACCCCCATGGCTCTGTAGGCTTAATAATAATACAGCCGTGACAAAGAAAATACCCAAATGGCTCAGAAATGCATGGCGACGAACAAGACCCATATCTTACAGACCACGCCTCAACAGCTCTTACTGCCTGATCATCTTTGTCCCCTCCTGAACATACCGCTGCTCCTCCGGCTTGAAAAACACTGCCAGCCTCCCCGGAAGAGTCCAAGGCTTGGCACGATCCCCTTCCTCTTCCTCCTGTTCAGCAGGTCCCCCTTCACCCTCCTCAGCAACAACCTCCGGCCGCCATCCAAACCGTGAAAGTGCATCGCCGTGGGCAAATCTCCCCCCGATCGTGACATCAAAATCTCTCAAATCCGGAATCGACCCCTGCACGCCCTGCACGAGCTCAGCCCATAGCGTCTGGCCAAACACCTCGAGTCGGCACGGCATCACCATGCAAGCGTGCGGGTTTGCCGCTACCGGCGCTGGTTCTTCGACAACGGGGCCGCGTTGCACCTGAGCGAGAAAGAGGTGGTCGTTGGGGTTGGTGAAGCTGAACTCGAGAGAGCGGATGCTGCCGAGGAAGGGATGAGGGCGTTGAATGAAGAAACGGTAGGCGTCTTCGGATGAGGTGAAGACGGGGGTTACGGCTCCAAATAAAGATGAGATGGATTCCCAATACCTGTTTCAGCGTTAGTTGATGAAAGGGGTCGAACGAATGATATGCAGGCTTACATCTTCTTGCAGGTGAGGAAAAGCGGGAGAAACGGGCTGGGTTCGACGTCCTTGGCGTTGCCCGTGTGCGGGTCCCAACGCTTCATGATCTGGTGCTGGCATTTCCAGTGCTTGTCCCAATGCAGACGCATGACCCAGGCAAACCAGAACCACATGGGCGGCATGTGTTTGTTGGCCGTGTCGAACGGCCATGGCTCGATGACTTGTGCGTCGTCCTGGCCGGGGGTGCCGGGGTGGATGCGACATTGGGTGTGGCGGAAGGTGCCCCGGCCGGACCCGTCGGTGTAAATGTGGAGTCGCAGGTCCGGCTCGGGAGCCGATGCCGACAAGCGCGGGGCTTTGAGGTATGTGCGCCATACCTCGCTGTAGATCTGTCGTCGCAGCTCCAGCGGTAGCCTGGAAAAAAAGATGGAGTTGTCTTGCTCGCTGGCCGATCGCTGCATGTCGGCGCGTGAGATGGTCTGGACGCCGTCGCTCGCGTGTCTCGGTAGCTCCATTCCCGGGTGGAGAATTGGCGGCCTCGTGGCCAAGACGTCGCCCTGCTGCCGGTTGACATCTTTGCCCTTCCCCTTGTCGGTCCCGGCCTCCTTCTTGCGCCGCAACGCGCTGCGCAGACGGTGGAATATCGATTTGGCGCCCATCTTCCTCACGAACGACAAAGGAACGAGGTGACAATCGATGCCCGCCGCTGCTCAAATTTCGGGCGCCGCGTGCTTTTGTCGGCAGACGGGTCCTTCCGCATAGGGTCCAGCGCATGAAAGGCGCAGCCACAGCGCACGGGGCAGCGCCTGGCTGGCTGCCTCTCTGCTGCCCAGGCGTTTCAGATCGCTGTGCGGGTGGCCAATCACGCTGCCCCTGGCCCCAATTTGGTGGCTTCATTGCTCCCTGTTTCCTTTTTTCTACCTCCCGATCCGACGCGCGGCGTTCGTATCCAACATCTGCCGCTTGTCTGACTTTCTGACTGGCAGTGAGCTCTTCACCTGCGTGGTGGGAAGCGTGCACTGCATGTCTGAGTCGGTCCCGTAGAGGAATGTAGATTCTCGCGACGTTTCGGTGACGTTTTTGCCCGCGCTTCGAGACAAAGCTGACAATGCACTCCAGCACGGCATCTCCTTGTCTTGCATCAATGGCCAGCCAAAAACCGACGGTTCATTATTCTGCACCCGAGCACAAATCTTGGATTTCCAGCGCTGGCGCCCTGATGAGCTCAGCCGCTTCGAGACGCCGAAGTCCTAGATATCGTCCCATCACCCCCGCATCCTGCAGGACTCAGCTGAAGCTCAGGACCCAAGAGCACATTTGCAATGCATGCCGCGACTCATTTAGCACACAGGTTCCAATCATTATCAGTCGCGACGTGAAGAGTCCAGGGCTCGCCTGAATGCGATGCGCCAGCTCTTTACCGCGAAGGAACTGGTTGGTACAAGTGCCGACTCGCGTTCGCAAGATCAAAATCGCATCCGCCACCTGCGTAGTGCGGGAAACAGGCACCACCGCAGCCGACGGCGGCGTCCTCGATCGGCCTCATATTCGGCTCCTTCAGCGCTGCGAAGGAACCCAGGCAGCACTCTACCTCAGGACCGACCTGGCCTCGGACACGTTGATGACGATGTGCGTGCTATCTGATCCTACTGTGATACCAAAGAGCTTTTGTGAGATACAACGCTACAAACTCGGGATCTCCTTGAACGATGGCTACGAAGCAAACTGTGGATAAACACGCGGTCATGCCTTTCTTGTCAGGATCAGGGGACGCCATAGCTCCTAACCGTGAAAACTTGAGCCTGGGCACTGCGATAATCTGTGGTTTCTTCGTGGTAATTCCTAGCTGGACGTCGTATAGTATGAGCCCTTCATACACGGAGCTGAAAGCAAGGTTGATGCACTCCGGGTTCTCAGGATCCCAGACAGGCTAAACTACGTCACTTCACGACAGCTAGCCACCCCGCTCCGGAAGGGAGTTTCGCCGGATGCTGATGACATTCACCTTCCCAGATGGGCATTGCTGGTCTTCTGATAGCTGCTGTGCTCCGCCAATTCAGCCGCTTATCTTTCCTCTCTCCATCGTCGACCCACAAGGCGCGCCCCGGTTCCAAAAGACTTTGCCCGCTTGAACCTAAGCTCAGCTTGTAGGAAACTGAGAGGAAAATCAGTTGACATGACGGACGAGAACCAAGTGAGTGGTAAAATCAGAAGATTGAGGTATTGGGCTGTTTGCTGACAATCCTTTCAGCAGCTGGCATCAGCAGAACCGACTCGGATCTCAAGCGAACCACCCCCAGAGTATGATCTGAGTGTCTTCTCATACCGGTATGCAATCCTCGCAACGGCCACTGCCAAAGCCGATCCAGAGCGCCCTGTTTCTGTTACACTCTATCACTGGTGTTCGCCCACCGTCTGCCTGAAGACAACGGTGATTCTGCCTCCAAGCGCGCTATCAACAATCAAGGGTTTTACATCCTTTGGTACTTTCTTTGTACCAGAAAACTTGGATATCCCCGAGACATTTCCCGAGTTTGTTACGGCGGATTCGCCATCCGATCAAGACCCAGAGCCTTGGTCCATCGCTCGTCTCATAGCACAACTTGATGTTACGCCTGACCGAGCGAGGAGGTTTTTACAATTCTTTTCATTCCCTGTATTCGGTAATAGCCCGGACCTGGCGTTCAGTGATATGCTGCTTCCAGTATGGAAATGGGTCAAGCCTGATGGTGCTTACCGAAAGAATGGTTTCTGGGAGGCGGAGCTAAGCGGAGCTCTAGAAGACGGGAGATGGAATGGCGGCAACGATCTGGTCGTCTTGATGGGTGGTGTACCAGAGCAGACGAAACGAACCATCGCATCTTCCGAGTTGGGCTGGAAATTCACAAGTCTACACCGGGCGGAACTTATCTCGAGCAAGGGCGGTGATATTTAGCGGACTAGAACGAGACAACTTGGCATTGCTGGGCGGGGTGGTAAGGAGATCGGTTCGTTAGTGTTCATCCATTAACATTGTGTCGCCTATTTGGCAGGCTTAGCGTCAGGTAACCGCTCGACTGTCGAGGATTGCGTCTTTCTTTGTTGCAGCGACGGCAGCAGCAAGTGGGAAGCTGGAATTGCTCCGCTTCGGGATGTCTATGTTCCGTGTCGCATCCCATTGTATTCCGCGACGTTCCGGTCCGAACTTACGGCATGCGGCACCGCTTTTTCGCCGAAACCCCACCGGAGACGTGGAGTCGGACGCTTGTGGTTCCGCAGGTACATTATCTACGACTGGTCCGATGACTACGACACGCAGATCTGTGGGGGCAACACAGCCGCCATTTCCGCGTAGTCGTATCGTTCTAATCTGTCATGTGTCAGGCTTCGGAATTGCCATATTGTGTAGTGTATCAGTCAGTCTGATTACTATTGCGGCCCGCTGACATGGGATTTGAACATGGCGACACAGACCAACTGAGGTACAAACCTACATTGGTAATGAACACGACACCGGGGCGGTGAACGCCCCTCTACGCGGGCCCCCTTGCCGAAGGCGGATGCTTTACGCGCTCCTTGCATCCGCCCGACCTATGTGACACAAGTATCCGCAATCAATGGCATTAATCCCCGTTTCCTCCAAATTAACCAAGCGCTCTCGTTGGTTCCAGCGTTCACGCCGTCAGCTCAACACGACGTAGAATGATCCTATCGCTACAACACTGACATCAGCACGACCTCTGCGAGACCCATCGATCCCGCATCGGACTTAACGGCGAAAGTTGCATACGAAGCAAACGGTTCTTTCCATACAAAAGAAAACGCCGTGCTCATTCCTTCGGCCACGGTAACTGCTCTCTCTAACCCTTCAGCATATAGTACCTACTCACCCCACTACCAACCATCTTCATCATGAGCAGCAAATCTTACCTCGAGCAGCCGGCGACCCACGTCCGGGCCCCATACCGGTCGGCCCTGCTGACGCAGCCAGCAAACTTCAAGAAGGCGCTCAAAGACGCACAGGCCGATCCCATCAAGACCCTTCTCGGCGTTGCCCAGGGAATCCCGAGCGTGTTCGTCACCAAGCTGCTGGCGTCTGCCAAGCCCGACTTTATCTGGATCGACGTCGAGCACGGCATCTATGACCGCTCGACTCTCTACGATTGCATCCATGCCGCCCAGCACCACTCCGAGGGCAAGACGCTCGTCATTGTCCGCATCCCTAAGCACGACGAGATCAGCTTAACTACGGCCCTGGACGCCGGCGCGGCCGGCATTGTCATCCCTCATGTTGAGACTGCCGACGAAGTCCGCGCCCTGCGGAAGGTGGCTTACTTTGGTGCGTATTTACCTATCAATCACATAACTTTTCCTGTTGCTTACTGACTGACCACGTATCAAAACTAGGCCCCATCGGCCAACGCTCCTTTTCGCCATGGAACTTCACGCCCGGCATCTCCGACACGTCGCTGTACGAGGACGACAACCTCAACGTCCAGACGGCCAACCGCCACGTTTGCATCATCCCCCAGATCGAGAGCGTTAAGGGGATTGCGAACATTGAAGAAATTGCCGCTGTCGAGGGTGTTGACGCCCTCATGTTTGGCCCGGGCGACTTTAGCATCGATGCGCAAATCCCGCTCAAGTTGGGAGGGGAGCCGCATCCGGTGTTCCTTGAGGCGATGACTAAGTTTGTAACGACGGCGCATAAGTTTGGGTTGCCCCTCTTTGGGTAAGTTTTGAGTTTCAGTGATTCATACAGTGAATTTCAAAATCGGCGAGGAACGAGATTGCTAACGAATGAACCCTATAGAGGCGCCCAAGTTCCAGATATGGTGCCTATCTTGATCGCCCAAGGGTACACCGCTATTGCCGTCATCTTTGATGTTTGGGGCCTCTCTGGTCTCCTTGACGACAGCCTAAAGAAGGGGAGGGCGCTGGTTGAGCAGTCTATCGCTGAAGCGGCAGCAAAAACGAACGGAAACGGAGCTGCGGCGGCAGAAGAGACAGTTGAAACCGAGGTGGTCAACGGGAAGGGGAAGCCGTGACGTTGAACTAACGAAGGGAGAACGGCTTCGCTGAGTTCGAGCTAGTTGGGGAAGACAGCCACGGTTGTGTATTGGTTTTAATGGGGCGATAGCGAAATAGAAACTATTCAGTCAAAGTACGTTGTACTCTTGCCGATACTGCTTGCTCACTAGCATTCCGAACAGCGTAAGTAGTCGTCTTAGATCGGACGTAAGGTTGTTGAGGAAATCATCAACATCGCCAGCAGAAGCTGCTGTGGTTGACAGGAGCAACGCTATTCGTCGACATCGCTGCAACTTTTGCTGCAAGATTCGTTTCTGGCATTCGCGGTGATCCCGTGATCCCCTCATGCAGCTGTGGCCACGCATCATTGGCGGTGGCTGTGCCGGAGGCAGTGTCAGCGGCGGCGACCCACACCTTACTCGCACGGGCAAACCCAAATTCACCACGCCACCGCCAGTTGGGATGCGCTGGAATTTTCCGTCCGATAGGATTCACCCCGCCTGCCTCGGCTGACCGAGCGGTCCGCGTCAGCGTCGAGGCTTATTAACAGAATTTATTACCGGGCCCGCCCCTCCTCCGTCGCGAAACTTCGCCCTTTCAATACACGACAAATCTTCATCTCGACGACAATCGACCCGCAAAAATGTCAGCGCAAGACTACTACAACCCCTCGGGGCAGCAGTCATACCCGCCACAGGGCGCTTACCCAAACCCGAGCTATCCGCCGCAGACACAGAGCCCGTACCCCCAGCAACAGCAATATGCGCCGTCGTACAACCAACCCCCCTACCCTTCGCAGCAGTCGCCTCATCCACAGCAGGCTCCGTACCCCCCGCAGGGCTCTCCGTACCCCCAACAGCCGACTTACTCCGCGCCCCAGCAGCAACACCTCCAGCCATACGGGTGCCCGCAGGACCGGCCCACCTCCGCGCAATCCGACAACAGCCGACCGCACTCGGCCCAATCCAACTATCCGCCTCCAGCCTACTCTCCCCATCCAGAGCAGCGCGGAAGCCCCTCAAGCGCTTACCCAGGCCAGCAGGTCGGACCGACCCAACCCCAAACCTACCCCAGCCAAAGCAACCAAACCTACCCAGGCCCCGACGGCCCCGATGGCGAGAAAGGCTTCCTCTCAACTGTAGGGGGTGGCGCAGGCGGTGCATACCTCGGCAGCAAGCTCGGGCATGGCGGAACAATGAGCAAGATTGTTGGAGGAGCGGCTGGCGCGCTAGCGGCCAACTTTATTGAGAAGAAGTTGAAGGGGAATCATCATGGAGGACACACGCAGTCGAGTGGTGGAGGGTTGTTGAGCGGGCTGTTGGGTGACAAGTTTAAGCCGCACCAGCAGCAGAGCGGAGGGTATCCGGCGCCGGCGCAGGGGTATCCGCAGCAGTATCCGGGAGGGGGGAGTGGCCATTCGGGGCATCATGGGCACCATGGACACGGGCACCATGGGCATGGTCATCAAGGTCATGGGGGCTGGTAAAGAGATCGGGGGTTCTTTCGGGAGTTGGTGGTTAAAGATTTAGTCGGATGCTTATCACCGCTGGGTATGACCGCGGCGTCGTCTGGTGCTGAGCTGGCTTGCTCAAGGCGAAAGTTAACGAGGGGGATGGCGCTTGCTTTAGAGGCGGAATCTTCGGCGTCGAAAGGACCGCTACTGGTAGCAAAAATCGTTAGTAATACATTGTGTTCGAAACCAGGCTCGTCGATGTGACCTAGCTCGCGAGAAGGCCGAAGTTGTATAGAGCATGGGAAACAGTTTTGGAATACCATCGTCTGAAATCTCAGAAGCTCCATTTGACACTTGGCTGGGTTTCATGGGCTGCTGAGCTCTGTTTGCAAACGCTCTCTTCGACATGCGACGTAGAATGAGCTCACTTCAGAAGCAAAACGGCTACCTTAACTCCAATAATGACAAAAGTGGAAGGACAAAAACGCATGCCAGTCGCAGGCCAAACAAAGCATATGTGTGCGCAATATTGTCCAGTTGCTGCCTCAGACTCGACCTGCCATACCACAACGCCGGGCTCTTCACACCGGATGCATGCCATCTGTCAGGAAAGCAAGCACCCGAAGCAACGAGCACGCCGGCTTGTCTAGTCTGGTTGACTTTCGCGGTCATCTCGCCAACTTTGACGGGGTTCATCATGGGCGGCCACTGCCCCAACCCACGACAGCACGTGGCGATGCTTCGTGGGTCTACATCAAACACACTCCCCAGCTCCAAACACGAAAGATCCACTGTGCGACTAATCACAGAGCTGCTTGGACGGGGACCGGAAAACCGCAGGTTGTTACGAAACCTGTGCCAGGTATTCCGGTTCGGAAGGTTGGGGTTGTGCTCCCTGTAGCGAATATACACACCCTCCGAAGTGTGCTAGGATAACACTGCGAAGTTTCGGCACAGTCGACTCCCTGACGGCTGACGGGTGGGCGACTGTGGTAACATACAATCGACCCACCCCTTGTTGTAATCAGTCGGCAGCGAACGACTGTTCCCTCAGAACCCTCAAAAACATCAGTAAGAAGATCCTCGGTACGATGCTCACAGCACACGACGGTACCGGCAGTTATGACGACTGCTCGCCCATCCGACTCACTCGGATTAAGTCCCCAGCTTGCAGGGGCAGCCGCAGATGGATGAACGCCCCTGCATGATGTGGTTTCCCACAAAGACATTGGGCTCACAGTGTTCCCTTCCGACGCAGCCTGCTCAAAAAGGATGCGACAGCCTCTCATGTTGGGGCTCCGTTGAATCCGCATCGAATCCTTTGGGGAGCGATTTGCAGAGCCGCGCCACTCGACGTGCTACTTGGCTGTCGCTGGCGGCCGTTTGACAGGCCCAGCCAAGAAGCAGCGAGATTGTGAAGATCCGGTGAATTGTGGATTCTCTCAGCCCACTATTGCCATCCATCGTAGCCCGCTTGCACCGAACGCGCAATGTTCGATCAGCTCACTACCATCGCTCGAGGTAGCCGATGCAAGCTTTCCAAACCCCCTTATGGTCGGTCGCAGTTTGCGAGACCCATATGGCAGCAGCGGGGTCGGCCCAACCAACGCTCCGCCCAAAACCGAGCGAGGTTGTGATGGATGTCCTTGTCCCTGGGTTTTTTTTTCTCATGGCTTTTGCCGAAGGCCGAGTAAAACCCTCGGTCCTCCACACGAGCGCTCCATCCGTTTGGAAGAGGACGGAAGCGCGGGGGCGGGAGAAACGAGCGTGAAGGCGCAGCGGTCGGTTCTCCCAGCCCAGCACTCGTGAGAGCTAGGCGATGTCGGGTGGAGTTGGTATGATCGGTACCGCTACTTCTTGGTGCGAGGTCTGCGATGTATAGGCTCGATGGCGTCTCAAAATGGCGATGGTCGTGTGAGGAGTTGGCGTGAGTTGTGCGAGGATTGCGACGGATGGAAGATAATTATTTGCAAGCGAAGAGAAAAGTTCTAAAAATCATGTGTGCCGCTGGCTTGGATGAAAAGTTTGGTAGCGCTCGTTTGGCAAGAGGTCAAAAGCGGAGCCCATCAGTATTGAAGTTTCGGGAAGGAGTCACGAGCCAATCTGAACATCCAAAGTTTGACCGTATCCTGGAGGACAAACTTCGGCGCCCGTGGGAGGCCTAGAACTCAGTTCAACATTGAAGAAGCCACAGCGCCTATAATGACACGCAAACGGCGGTCCGCACGTGGTAGCTTGCCTACAGGGTTTGCGGGTATGCCGAATCCCGTCAACGCCCTGTCCTCGAGTTGTCGTCTTGTTGCACTGTAAATTTTGGTTTTCTTTTTGGAGACAAGATAAAGTTTCCCTGACACCAGAGAGATCGGCCCAGCAAGTTTCGTGCCAACATGGCCCGCCAATTGGCCCAGCGAGATCGACAACATCCGATGAAGCCTCCATGATGGTCTGCGAGTGCAGGAATCAGACAACCCGACCTACTCCAGGGGTTAAGCGAGCCTTGGCACACCTCACCCGACCTACACCGCGCACCTCACCCGACCTACTCCACGTAGCTCACCTGACCTATCACCGAGCAATCAAGAACTTTAAAATTCCCCATGTGCAATTAAAGCAGTTGTTGAAGATTACTATCTAGAGTGTTAAAAATAAAGAAATTAATACTAGTAAGGAAAGAAGCAGTATAAAATAAGAACTAGTCCTCTTGAGCTCTGCGAGCCATCACTAACTCCATCTTCTCTTTTTCAATCTGGAGCTTCCGCTCCTCCACTTTAAGGGCCCACTCTTCATATTACCTTCACATCTTAAATTCGGCCTTCTTACATTAAAGGTCTTTATTAAAGGCTTCCTGGGCGTTAAAAACCACGTTTTTTACAGCGCTTTATTATAAAGATAAAGAGGTAAAGGCACGAGATGTAACAGGGCTATTATATAGTTAATAATAAATTATTAAAAGATTAAAAAGCTTTCAGCTTACTAGTGTGGCCTTTTTCTACCTTTAATAGCTGTTAGAAAAGGTTAAATTAAAGAGGAGGGTTATAAAGATTAGTTAAATATTAAAACAGGTAAGATCTTTAATAGAGAAGATTAATAAGTTCCTAATCGATCTTATTACAGTTATAATGTAATTAAGGTAAAGGTAACATTAATATAATCCTTTATAACCTTAATATTATTAATAAGCTTTTCCTCACTTTCCTAAGTAGGCTGAGCCTTTTTCTTTCCACGCCTTTAAGTAAACTGTTTCTTCTTCTTACGATCTTTCCGCTGTTAAAGCCCTATATAAAGTTAGTGATTAGATACCTGAATAATTAAAGAGTTTATACTTATTTTCATATTATTATTAACTTATCACCTTATAAGGTTTATATTATAATAGCTTTTTTAAATCCTATACTTTTTAAAAATGTGAATTAAGGCCAGATACTTTTTATCTAAGTGTAAGTTAAAGTAGATTAAATTTAAAACTAATATATAACGCTTACTTTAACGATACCCTACCTTATAGTTAACTGTAATAAGTTAGATTTAAAATTTTATATTAAGTTAATAAATAATTAACATACCTTTAATATTATTAATATGTGGAGATAAGAAATCCTAATCTTTATCACTTATTAAAGAGTAGTTACGAATTAAAGACTGGTAAACTTCTAGAAAGGCTTTGTTCTTTACCTAGTTAAGAACCTTTTAGCTATATTTTCGACTAAAATCTATTACTTTATTAATATTACTTTAAAAGTAGTTAAGGTAAAGTTATAAATACCTTATATAGTAACCAGCTTATGCTTAAAAACAGCCTTATTAGGTGTATTTGATAATATTATTATCCTTTAATAAATTAAATTAAAAGTAATTAAAAACCCTTTATTAAGTACTTCTTATACGTTATATTAGTAGTAAATATGGTAAATTTAAAACGTGTGGGTTTAGTGGTAAAGGAAGTTAAGGTTAAAGCGGTTAGTAAGATTTATTAAAAACTAACTTTAATTTAAAATAAATCAGCTTTAAATAAACTTTAAGTTAGTAACTAATCACTTACTAATAATAACACCCTATTTAACGTTAATAGTAATTCTAATAAACAAATAAGGGTTTTAATTACCTAAATACTTTAATTAGAGCCTATAGTTAAAAATCCTTTATAAAGTAAGGAAATATTTAATAAATAGAATTTTAAATATCTTACTAATGTTAGAATTAGTAATTACTTAAGTAAGCATTATATTTAAAAGTAAAGTTAGTAACTTAATAAGGAATTATATAAGTTAAATATAACTTACTTTATTAAAAAGTTTTATTATAGTAGATAATAATAACCTTATTCTTAAATAGCTCCTTAAGGTGTTTATAATTTATGTTAATCTTAAAGGTCTATACCTTACCTTACTTTTAAAGTTCGGTTTGGTTTTTATGGAAAAGAATGATTAGAAAGTTAATATTATTATTATAATGATATTAAATATATTATAAAGAGTTAGAAATTAAACTTAAAGTGTATATTAGTTTACTTATTACCTTTTTAAAACTAACGTCCTTATAATACATTAGGTACTCTACCTTAACTGCACTCCGTGTTAAGTTAAGTGGAAAGTGAAGAAGTTGTTATTTTTTCAGCAGATACCACAGGTGGGTATTATTATTAAGGTTAAAGTGTAGGTCGGTAAGGGTTTTACCTTAATGTAGCTTTATAAACTGCTATATAGTAATGTTTTACTTAAAGGTTCTTATAAGATAAAGTTAGTAATTATTTATATATAGAAAAGAAATATTAAATAACTTACGTAACTTTAAGGATAGATTATTAATCTGTAAGATAAGATTTTAAATATCTTAAACCACTTATAATAGGGTAACCTTTAATGGTGGAGGTGGATGGAGGTGAATTTTAATAGAAACCTACAGTATGTAAGGGTATTTGTTTTAAACTGTTAAAACTGGAATATAATAGTGGAAACGAACTTTACAGTTTAATTAAATAATATTAACGTTATTAAAGGTCTGTAAGTAGCTTATGTTTAAATTTAAATTAAATTAGTGAAACTGTTAGATAGAAGTCAGATTTTAAACTTATTATAACCTATTATCTTTTAATCGTTATAGTTAAATATATAATAGCTTTTTAAGTTATTAAAGGTTTAATTATTATTATTAATAGATAAACTAATCTTATATTAAAAAGCTTTAAACTTATAAGGGATTAGCTTTTTATAATAAGTGTTTACAGAGTATTTATATTTGTTTTTAACTATGTCTTTAGTGTTAAAATTTGTATACTGGATTATACTGTAATATCCACTGTTAAAATTTTATAAAAGTTAATTAAAGTTAATAAATTAAGGTAAATATTAAGTAAATTTACATCTTTAATTACGACTTATTCACACCTTTAAATTAGGTAATAAGGCCTGGTAATAAAAGGGTAGGGGTTAAGAGAGGGCTCCCTAATAACACTTTTTCCCTTACATACCTTACCTCTCTGGAAGCTTTAAACTACTTTAAAAGCCTAAAATAATACTTCCTTAAAGGGATCCTGATAAATTAAGGATTATACCTGTTCCACATATGCCTAAAAGCTAGATGTAACCTTTTAATAAGGTTATTAAAGCTGAGAGTTTAAAAACCTATAAGCTTTATAACTTATATATTAAAAGGTCTACTGATTATAAGTAACACTATTAAGGAAATCTGATATAATAAGTTTATAAGGGTAGGACCTTTTCAGGTAGTATTAAACCTGGATTAAATTAGTTTAAAGTCTAATAAAGGTATAAGTAGTTTAGGAATATTAATAAGGCTTTTAGGCTTTTTTAAGGCTGCCTTTAGAACAGCTTTAAGTGGAATTATATACATTACACTACCTTAGCTAATTTTAGGGTAATCTGGAAGGTTTATAGTGTAAATAACTTTATTTATATACATTACGTAAAGTTAAAGAAGTGGCTAACTATTTCTTCTATATATTACAGCTGAGATTAGGGTTTGTTAAGGTTTTAACGCTTAATTTATCCGTTAAAGTAGATTTAAAGAGAAAATAAATAGTGATTAGTTATTAATATTCTTTTAAGTAGTCCTGTTAACATTATCTAAGAGAAACACCTTAAATAGCTGTTCTTTAAAAGCCGAGATATTACCTAAAGCTATATATTTAGTTACTTATGGCTTTAGATCGCCTTTATTAAAGTTAGAGGGATTATTAGTAAAACTGTATAAAGGAGTTAAAATTAGATTAATAAGGGATAGGTTACGTATTATACTTATAAGATTTAATGTAATTAAAGTTATTTTCTTACTTTTTACTATTATAGGCTTTAATTACAGTGTTAAATTATAGCCTTATAAATAAGTGTAAGTTAAGGTCGTTAATAAGGGTTTCTTAACTGCTCTGTAATAATATACTACTAACAGCCTTAAATTAAGTAAAGGATTTAAGCTGGTTAATAGATTTAATGTCGATTAGCTGGGGTGAGGGGCTTTAAATATCTATAGGGCTTAAGGGCGTAATAAAGCTTCCCTTAAGGGGGAGGGTATTTACTTTTATAGTGGGAAAGAAAATAGAGTATCTGATAGATTAGGATCTTATTAGGGAGTAATTTAGAATAAAAATACGATTTAAAGATAAAAAAAAGAGTAATAAAGGTAGGGAAGGTAATTTTATATATATAATACAGTTAATGTAAAACCCTAACCCTTTTAAAACCTATTTTTATCTACTTACCTTATACTCTGGTATATTTTTACTCTCCTTTCTGGAACCGGAGATAAGGAGTAAGAGGAATTAAGGAAAAATCTGTAACTAAAAGCCTATTTATTAGTTTCACATTATTAAAAATCCTATAAGTTGTAAAAGTTATAGAGATAAGAGTAAGCTTTTTATATATTAGTGTGTGGGAGAAAAGGTTAGGAATAAATCAGGATTTATTTTAAATGTAACGTTTAGTTAGGTTACTTATAGAATAGGTTATGTGAGTTAGCTTACTGGTATTGTAACGAGTTAATTTTAATTAGCTAGTTAGTGTATAATGGATTATTATTACAGTAGTCTGATATATCTCTTTATGGTCTAGTTAATAAAGTAGTAAATAGTGTTACAGCTTATTCCACTAATTACTGTAAGTGTAATTATTAATAGGGATTGTATAAAAGGGTCTGGATTTAGTTATGAACTGTTAGTAATAGTACTAGCTATTTTACAGGCTGTAGTGGATTAAGGTATAGGCTGTTAGTAATAGAAAAAGTATTAGTAAAGCTTATAATTATTATTAAAATAAGTTTAAATTACATTATAAATTTTAATAATATATTACTATTATAAAGGCTTATATAATTATTATAAAAGCTTAAATTAAATTATAAGGTTTTAATAATAATAATAATTATGATTTTATATGTTTTTTTTTCATTTAACTTAATTATGATTTAATTACGAATTATTTACTATTTTTAACATTAAACACTTTAAAGAATCCACTTAGTGAAATCTTTTTAATCGCTAACGTAATTAGAATAAGTTATACCTTACTTAAACTTTAACTTACGGATTTAATTAGATTTTATATCTTATAACTATTAACCTTATAATAATGGTTTCTTATAAGTAGAGTGTAAGTGATCCCTAATAAGTTACTAACTACTTACCGATTTTATCCTAATTTAATTTAAGATGGGTATAAATAGTACGTTAGCCATATCACGCACCTTAAGGCCCTGCCTCCCTGGGAGCCTTAAGCCGACAGTAACATTTATATCCTTATTAATACTGTGTTTTACTATTAAAGTAATGGCTTAATTAATCCTAATATTAATGTGTAACATATTTATAAAGATGTTATATATTTATAACTTATTTTTAACTTATTTATAATCTAATTTATTTATAATAGTTAAAGAAGGATAACGCTTTAAATCTCTACCATTATGTTAAAAAGCATTACGATTATAACGGTATACACGTTACTGTTACCACTAACTGTTTTAAAGGCCTAACTAATAATAAAAACGATAATGTAACTAATTAATTTACCTTAACTTAACTTTAACTATACTTTAACTTAACTGTAATTTAATTAAATTACTATATAAAGCTTAAAGCTTACTGTAAGTGTAACTTACCTGTTAATAACGTTTTAATTACCTTAACTATTTACCTTTTAACTACCCTTATTATTCTAGTTTAAGCTTAGCATATTAAGCCTGCCCTTATTACCCCTTCTTTACTTATCGTTCTGTATATTAAGTTTAAGGGTAAGGGAAACAGCCCTTATATAAGTTTATAACTTATTCCTAACTTATTTATAATTTAACTTATTTATAATAACCTAACTTAATTAAAATAAAGTGTATAGTTAAGCTTAAAGGTAAGTGTAACAGTTACTTTATTTTAAAGTATTATAAGTATATTATAACTTTTCTTTCCTAAAATAGATCTTAAATAAATCCTAACTTACATATAATAACCTACCTAAAGAATCGTAATACCACTTATAATCTCTAGAAGAAGTTTACAATCCACCCCTATAAAAGCGCCTTCTGTAAGCTGCCCACTAACACTTCCTTAAAGGCCCCTATTACGTCCCCGAAGGCTGTTATTAACCCAGAGAAGGAGTGTGATAAAGAGGAGGAGATCTTAGTTTAGGTTAGGAATAAGTCCGGATTTAATTATAACTTTACAGGATTTTAAAAGCCTTATACATTAGTATGCTTTGATAAGTTATGATTAATAAGCCCAGATTAGCCATTATGGCAGTCATGAATCATGAAACAGTCTTGATTTAATCACGTTCTCTATATAAGGTGTATGGAGTAGGTCGGGTGAGTTATGTTGTGTAGGTCGGGTGAGGTTTGCCAAGGCTCGCTTATACCCCTGGAGTAGGTCGGGTTGTGTGTACTCTCCTGCGAGTGCAGGAGAGACGCGCCCTTACCGCCCTGTCTCGAACATCGAAGCTCTTCCAGGCCCTGGCAACGCCGTACATGTATCACATCGCCCTCCTCCACCTCGACCATCACATTTTTGGTCCCACGGTCCCAATAGTAGGATAGATCTTCCCCACGCCGGTCTCGTGGCTTCATTTGGCTTATTCCTTCATGCAAGCGCGGAACATCACGAGCATGTATCTCATCATGGCTAAAGCTACGCTAATTGACGACGATACCATTCGCCGTCACTGTCCGCCCCCTAGAGTCCCTCACAACCATTCGAGCTTACGGCAAGTACGTGGAGACTACATCTATTGGCCAACATCCGGGTGTCCGCCAGACGACCACCCACGGCCTTGTTGATATCATGCGGGCAGCTCTAAACTTGCGAGCGCTGTACCTCATAGGCTATTCCTGACCAGACGTTCTCTGGCGGTATCTCAATCAAATATCCGAGCATACATCTCAAAAGACATACACGACCAAATCAAAGCCTCAGACGCCGTCCTCCGCACCTTCGGGCTCGAGCACCACGCAAACATGTCAGCTAGACACCGCAGAACAAGCTCCGCATCTAATTCCTTCGCCGGTTCGTTGGGATTTACGCACCTAACCGACATTCTCAGCTCCTCCCTGCGGCGGCTCTTGAGAATATCCAGCTCAAGCGTCTTCGTCTTCATTGCCCCCGGCCAGTCCGCCTGGAGCAGCCCCTGAAGGAAAAACAAAAGAAAGACAATGTTTATTTCAAGCACAATAACTTGCACCCCGTCATCATGGCCCCAGAACGCCGCGGTAGAGCGGCGCTTACAGCCAGGGTAGAGTTTTTCTCGGCCAGGAAAGACGTGGAGCGTCACTCGGGAATCCATGTTGTAGCCGTGGCCTAGCACCTTGTTCGTGATTGCACATGCCTGCAGTGTTGTCTTGGGGCTCTCCATGTCTGGCACAAAGCGAGCGTGGATCTCAATGCCATCGGAGGCGGCATGTCCGCGGCCACGGCGCGTGGCAAGGGTGTTGAGTGTGGGAGCCGCAGAGGCTAAACTGATGTGGGGACTGTACGTCCACGAGAAGAACTCGCACTCGAACGCTCGGGATATTGTGCCCTGCTGCTGGAGCCACTGTACAAGTAGGACCTTGTATCCGGACAGTAGTTTGGCGGAGTCGGATCCGAGAGATGGGTCACAAGTGTTCGATGATGGTAATGCTGTCCCGAGCAGTCGAGAGGCAACGAAGGGGTAGTAGCCGCCCCGCGCAGCCAACGCGAGGAACTCAACCTGGCGTCCGTTGACGTCCTGCTTCTTCTTCGCCTGCATCGTGTTCCAGAACCACTCGCACGAGGATAGCGTCTTGGATAGAGCAACAGGTTCCGATATCGACATACCAATACCCATCATTATGTGGCGAAACCGGAACATATCCCATACCAGACTATCGACCTTGTCGGAAGGACGGGCGGCAATAGTGTAGGAAGTAGGAGCAATGGCCCACAGGGTCAACTGGACGAGCGATGATCGGTAGAGCCTCGTTAGACGATCATCTCGGCTGCTGGGATGCTTTTCCAAGATAGTCCGGCCGCTTTCCGTATCGGTAAAGAAGTCCGACGCAGTACGGTGGATGAATGCAACGCTGGTGTTGGTCCACGGCACCAGACTATCCCACCTGCTACCAGTGCCGTATTCCCGTCCCAGGGGGTTCTCCATTTGCCCATATGGGCCGACCTCCAGGAAGCCGCCACAGGAAGACTCAATGTCCTTGACCATGAGGGCGCACATATCCTCGACCTCCCTGCAAGTCAGAGGATCTGGTTCGTTCAGGCCACCGCTAAGTATGAAATCCTGAAGAGAAATGTTGGACGCGACCATGAACTCCAAAACCGAGACCGCCGACCAATGCTTGAAGATACCCCAGTCTTGAAGCTTCCGGGCGTCGATGACGAGACCTAGGTACAGCGCTGCCTTCCTCTCATGAACGCCGCGATCATCGTTCACCCGCTCCCACATGGAGCTGTAGAGCGCCTCTAGACCGGCTGGAAGAAGCCGGATACGCCGGAGAATATCGCTTCTGCATTCCGCGTTGGCCTGGCCCCTCTGAACACTCTTTAGAGCAAGGTGAACCCAGAGGAAAACACCCTCGGCCTTGTCTGTTAGGTCGTCGACGAGAAGTCTGCATATTTCGGTGCTGTTGCTCAATGACTTCGCAGAGAAATCGGCTACGTCGTTGCTGAAGAGCGGAGCTAGCGTTGCGCTGCAGACATCCCGAATATCCTGGTTGGTGAGGTCCTGGAGTCGCAGCATTGGATAGGCACCAAGCCAATTCTTGAAGGCCGGGTCCGGTCTGCTGGATATGCAGACTTTGACGTTTTGGAGACCCA